>Ga0209648_10002509_pt1 | contig 15224 bp, 15 predicted proteins | sample GraSoi2013_115cm_FD_185830 | JGI IMG/M metagenome (GOLD analysis project Ga0209648, IMG submission 185830) | Grasslands soil microbial communities from the Angelo Coastal Reserve, California, USA - Sample 9_17_2013_115cm (SPAdes) (version 2) | ecosystem: Environmental > Terrestrial > Soil >...
TGGCCCTGCACCTGCTGCACGATCAGGGCGACCGCCCGTTCCTGCTGCTGACGGGGCCCGAACCCGACCACGAGTGGGACCTGTTCACCAAGGCGGTGCTGGGCATCGCGACCCGGCTGGACACCGGTCCCGCGATCAGCTTCCTCGGCATCCCGGCCGGGATGCCGCATACCCGGCCGCTCGGGGTCATCGCGCACGCCACCCGCGACGAGCTGCTGGCCGGGCACCAGCGGCTGCCGAGCCGGATCCAGGTGCCTGGCAGCGCGCCTGCCCTGCTCGAGCTGCGCTTCGGGGAGGCGGGCCGGGACGCGCTCGGCTTCGCCGTGCAGGTGCCGCATTACCTGGCCCAGGCCGTGTATCCCCCGGCGGCGCTGGCCCTGCTCGGCTCGGTGACCACCTCGACCGGGCTCGACCTGCCCGACGCCGAGCTCCGCGAGGCGGCCGACCGCACCAACGAGGCGATCGAGCGGCAGGTCGAGGAGTCGGCGGAGGTCGCGGAACTGGTCCGCGCGCTGGAGCAGCAGTACGACACCGCGGCCGAGAGCCAGCAAGCCGACGCGGCGGCCGGGCTGCTGGCCGACGGCGAGCCCATGCCCACCGCCGACGAGCTGGCCGCCCAGTTCGAGCGCTTCCTGGCCGAGAACCAGGACCGCACCGATCCCCCTCCCCCTGGCCCGCCGGGCGGGTCGCCTGAGCGCTGAGGCCTCGGCTTAGGAGGCTCAGCCGACGATCACGAGCTCGCGCGGAGTGTGGTTGAGCCGCTCGCAGCCATCCTCGGTGCAGACGACGATGTCCTCGATCCTGGCGCCGTGCGGGCCCGGGTAGATCCCCGGCTCCACCGAGAACGCCATCCCGGGCGCCAGCGGCTCGCCGTTGCCGGCCACGATGTACGGGTCCTCGTGCGCCTCAAGCCCGATGCCGTGGCCGGTCCGGTGAAAGAACGCCTCGCCGAAGCCGGCCCTGGTGATCGGCTCGCGGGCGGCCGCGTCCACCGACTCCGCGGTCACGCCGGGCCGCACCGCCGCGCACGCCGCCTCCTGTGCGTCGTACAGAACCTTGTAGTAGGCGGTGAACTCGGCGGGCGGCTCGCCCAGGCTGTACGTCCTGGTGCTGTCCGAGCAGTACCCGGAGGGCATCGTGCCGCCGATGTCGACCACCACGACGTCGCCGGGGCCCAGCACGCGGTCCGAGACCTCGTGGTGCGGGCTCGCGGCGTTCGGCCCCGAGCCGACGATCACGAAGTCCACGGTGGCGTGCCCCTCGGCGAGGATCGCCTCGGCGATCACCGAGCCGACGGCCCGTTCGGTCAGCCCGGGGCGCAGCCAGCCGGGGACGCGCGCGTGCACGCGGTCGATGGCGGCGCCGGCCTCCCGAAGGGCCGCGACCTCGGCCGGGGTCTTCCTGATCCGCAGCGTCCGCAGCGCGGCGCCGGCCAGGGCCAGCCGCACGCCGGGCAGCGCGTCGCGGAACTTCAGCACGGAAAGGGCCCACATCCGGTCGGAGAGGCCCACCGCAGAGACACTCCCGAGCCTGGCCGCGACCAGCGCGAACGGGTCGGCCGTCTCCTCCCAGGGGATCATCTCCAGGCCGAGCGACCCGGCCGGGGAGGCCTGCGCCGCGGCCAGCTCCAGGCGCGGCACGAACAGGGCCGGGTCTGCTTGCGCCGGAACTGCCAGGCAGGTCAGCCGCTCGAGCTGCTTGGCGTCGTAGCCGATGACGTACCTCAGGTCCGGCCCCGGGGTCAGCAGCACGGCGTCGAGCCCGGCCGCGTCGGCCGCCTGGCGCACCTGCTCGAGCCGGTCCGCGGGATACAGTTCGTCCGTCGTCACGTGATAGAGCCTAGGCCTGCGACACCGCGGTGACGAACCGGGTCAGCGACGACCCGAGCCCCCACCGCTCGCCGAGCGCGGTGAGCCGCCCGGCGTCGGCGAGCGTCACCGGCAGCGTCCCGTCGATCTCGGGCAGCGGGGCGTCGTCGACGACCTTGACCACCGACAGGGCCACGTTGAGGTAGTCCCTGACCTTCTCGAGCTTGTCCCGGCTGCCGCGGGGGAACCCGCCGTGGCCCGCGTCCAGGGCGGTGGTGATCCCCTCGATGCTGCCGAACGTCCTGATCAGCGCGGCGGCGGTCTTCTCCCCCACGCCGGGCACCCCGGGCAGCCCGTCGCTCGGGTCGCCACGCAGCGCGGCGAAGTCGGCGTAAGCCCGGCCCGGGATGTCGTACCTGGCGGTCACCGCCGCTTCGTCGATCACGTCCAGGTTCATCAGCCCGCGCAGGGTGTACAGGATCCGCACGCCGCGCGTGTCGTCGACGAGCTGGAACAGGTCGCGGTCACCGGTGACCACGTCCACCGGTCCGGCCGACCGGGCCGCGAGCGTGGCCATCACGTCGTCCGCCTCGAACCCGGGCGCCCCGGCGATCGCCAGCCCGGCCGCCCGCAGCACCTCCTCGATCACCGGCACCTGGGCGGCCAGGGCGGGCGGCGTCTCCTCGGCGCCGTCGGCGGAGAGCCGGTGGGCCTTGTAGGACGGGATCGCCGCGACACGGAAGGCCGGCCGCCAGTCCGCGTCCCAGCAGGCGACCAGCCCGGCGGGCGGGCGGGCCCGGACCAGCCGGGTGATCATGTCCAGCAACCCGCGCACGGCGTTGACCGGGGTGCCGTCCGGCGCCCGGACGGTCTCCGGCACCCCGAAGAACGCCCGGAAGTACAACGACGCGGTGTCCAGCAGCATCAGCGAGCCCACACCCGCCATCCTAGGCACGGGCGGGGCCACGTCAGAGCAGGATGACCTTGCCGTCCACGATCTTGATCTGCTTCTTCGGCAGCGGGGCCGGGGCCGGGCCGGTCACCACGGCGCCGGTGGTGATCTTGAACTCGCTGCCGTGGCACGGGCAGTCGATGGTGCCGTTGGCGACCTCGCTCATGATGCAGCCCACGTGCGTGCACACCGCGCTGAACGCCCGGTACCGGCCGCGGGCCGGCTGGGTCACGACGACCTTGGCGGCCTTGTAGATCTTGCCGCCGCCGACGGGGATCTCGCTGGCGGCGCCGAGCACGGTGCCGGTGACGGTGGCGTCCTTCTTCGGCTTGCGGCTCGGCGCGCCGCTGGACGGCATGCCGCCCGCGCTCGACATCACACCCGGATCCGGCGTCCCGGCCTGGGCCGGTCCGCCTGGCGCTACTCCCGCCTCGTTGGCGTTGTAGGGCACGGCCGCCGTGCTGCAGCCAGCCATCGCCCCGCCCAGGCCGGCCAGGCTCACCCCCAGCAGCACTCCGCGTCTCGTCGGCCGCGGGTACCGCTGAGCGTCACCGCCGCTGTCCGATTCGCTGGTCTGCCTGGATTCGGGAGTCATCGACCGCCCTTCGCTCGTCCGCGTCCGCCCCGTGACAACGTCCTAGAGCAGGACAGCCGGCGGCCGCCGGGCGAAGGCATGATCTGTAAGAGTCCGGTAACCGCCCGCACAGCCTGGAGCGACGGTACGCCGAACCGGCCCGCTCCGGGCCGGCAACGCGAGATTTCGGCTATGTCTCTTGCGTTTCCTGCCCGCTCCAGCCGGCCGCGAGCGCCGAGACGCGCCGGGCCGCGTCCGGCAGCGTCAGGCCGCGGCCGACCGCCACGCCGACCAGGTAGGCGGTGAGCGGCGCAGCGGGCCTGGCCACGCCCTGGGCGACGTCGCGGGTCAAGTCGAGCACGGCCCTGAGGTCAGCGGAGCTCGGGTCGAGCCCGAGATCCGCGCAGACCGCGGCCGTCCACTGGTCCATGGTGCTCATGAGGACAAGCCTAGGGTCACCCGAGATATCGTCGAATGGTGGCGGGAACCACGCGAGCGGGAAACGCTGCGCGAGACACCGGCCGGCACCTGCACGGCCCGGCCCCGGGCGCGGACGCCAGGTGGCTGTACGGTGCCCTGGCGCTGATCCTCGCCTTCATGGCCGGGGAGGTCGTCGCGGGCGTGGCCGCGCACTCCCTCGCGCTGATCTCCGATGCCGCGCACATGTTGACCGACGCCGCGTCGATCGCGCTCGTGCTGGTCACCGCGCGGCTGGCCGCCCGCCCGCCGGCCGGCGGGTACACCTACGGTCTCAAGCGCACCGAGATCATGTCCGCGCAGGCCAACGGGATCACGCTGGTCCTGCTCGCGGCCTGGCTCGGCTACACCGCGGTCCGGCACCTGGTGGCGCCGGCGGCGGTGGCCGGCGGCACGGTGCTCGGCGTCGCGCTAGCCGGCGTGGCGGTCAACGTGGCGGCCACCATGCTGATCGCGCGGGCGGGCGGCCCTGCTGTCGACCGGCACGGCGCGCCGCGGAGCCTCAACCTCGCCGGGGCGTTCCAGCACATCGTCACCGACCTGTACGCGTTCGCGGCGACGGCGGTGGCCGGGGTGGTCATCCTGCTGACCGGGTTCGCCCGGGCCGACGCGATCGCCACCCTGGTCGTGGTGGCGCTGATGGTGCACGCAGGTGCCGGGCTGATCAGGGAGTCCGGGCGGATCTTCCTCGAGGCGGCGCCGGCCGGGCTGGACCCGGCGGCGGTCGGCGCGGCCATGGCGGCACGGCCGCACGTCACCGAGGTCCATGACCTGCACATCTGGGAGATCACCTCGGGCATGCCCGCCGCCTCGGCGCACGTTCTTGTCGCGCCCGGCGAGGACTGCCACGCGGTCCGCGCCGACCTGGAGACGTATCTGAGCCGCGAGTACGGCATCACCCACGCCACCCTCCAGGTCGACCACGCCGGCCTGCCGGCCGCGCCCGGGCTGATCGGTATCGCCCGCGATCAGCACTGCGACGACGCGCACGGCCCGGCCTACCGTCCGGCGGACGACCGGTAGGCCGGTAACGGGCCCGGGCGACACGGGCAATGAGTACCGTCAGCCGCGCAGGTGCTCGGCCAGGAAGCCGAGCAGGGCCGCGCCCGGCGGCTGGCCGAACCACCTGGCGTGCCCGATCAGGTACTCATAGGCAAGGTCGGCGTGGGCCGGCGAGACCGCCACGCCGGTGAAGTAGTCCGCCTCGGACAGCGCGTACTCGACGTGGACGACGGGCATGAGCAGAGGCAGCGCGGCGGCCTCGGCCTGGCTGAGCGGCCGCACCGTCTGGTATCCGTCCAGGAGGAACGCTGCGGCGGCGAGGTCGGCGGTGGCCGTGCCGGTCTCCGGCAGGTCAAGCCAGCTCACCACGGCGCGCTCGAGCGCCAGGGCCAGGTCGTGCACGGCGGACGTCCGGTTGGCCAGCCCGAAGTCGAAGATCCCGGCCACCTGCGCGTCCGGCGCGGCCGAGGTCCACGTGAGGTTGGACGGGTGCCAGTCGCCGTGCGCCCAGTGCGCGGGCAGCGCCACGATCAGCGGTGCGGCCCGGCGGATCAGCGGGGCCAGGATGTCCGCGAAGTCCGACGGCCAGCGCCGGCCGGCCAGGTAGGCGGCCAGGGCAGGGCGGGCGGCCACGATCCGGTCCGCCGCGGCGGCCGGGTCGGCCGCGGTGACGATCGCGCTGGAGTTCATCAGCACCGCGGGCGGCCGGGCGGGAAGCCCGAAGTCCGCCGCGGCCAGGTGCAGGCGGGCCAGCATCGCGCCGGCCGCGTAGGCGTGGCCCAGGCTGGCGTACGGCGACCAGCTGACCGCGTCGCGGTACAGGTCGAGGCCGGCCGCGACCTGGTGGGCCTCGTAGCAGAAGTCCCCGCGCCGCAGCACGGACGAGCCGTCGGCCAGCCGCCGCACGGCCGGGACGGGCAGCCCGCGCACGCCCAGGTGATCGGCGAAGGCGTGCTCGGCGGCGAGCTGGGCGGGAGTCCGGACGCTGAGGTGGTGGCGCTTGACGAACAGGGTCGCGTCGCCGAGCCTGACCAGCGCGCCGGCCGACATCGGCCGCGGGCTGCGCCAGGTCACCACGGGCTGGCGGCCCAGGCCGCCCGGGTCGCCGCGGCCGAGGACGCCGCGCAGTTCGTCGTCCGCCAGCGGCGGCCAGTCGGGTTCGGCCAGCTCACGGCCCATGCCGTGGACGGCGTGCGGGCCTTCGGTCAACGGGGCCGCCGACCCGGGAGACCCGTGGCCACGGTGACCGCCGCGGCCACGGCGAAGGACAGGATCGAGGCCGACATCCAGCTGGCCGGGGTGAAGCCGATGTCGTGGCCGAGCGACGTCCACGCCGAGGCCCACCAGGACACGTAGCCCGGGTTGATCAGCTGGTAGGTGACGAAGCCCGCGGCCCAGGGCAGCAGCATCAGCCAGCGCGGGCGGGCGGCCGCCGACAGGTCCCAGCGCCCGCGGGACACGACGAAGTAGTCGGTGACCAGGACCGCCGACATAGGCACGAACACCGACCCGATGAGCACGAGGAAGTTCTCGTAGTCGGCGATGTTCAGCCACAGCGCGCCCGCCGTGGTCACCGCGGCGATCACCGCCGCCAGCACCCGCCGGTCCCACAATGGGCGCAGGTTCTGGGCGGACACTGCGGTGGAGTAGACGTTGGCGAACGACTGGTCGAGTTCGCGCGCGGCCAGGATGGCGAAGCCGAGCGAGCCGACGGGCAGCGCGATGAACGCGCCGTAGATGTGGTCCGGGTTGCCGCGCGCCACGGTGACCAACGCGAGCAAACCGATAACGTAGCACAGCACCTGGGTGACGCTGTAGCCGGCCAGCGCTCCGGCGAAGGCGGCTCGCTGGCTGCGGGAGTGCCTGGTGTAGTCGGCGACAAGCGGGGCCCACGAGACGGCGACCGCGACCACGGTGTCGGTCGCCGCCCAGTACCCGGACCAGGTGCCGTGCGTGAACCCCGGCAACGGGTGGCGGATGAGCTGGACGAACAGGTAGATCATGACCACGATCACGGCGCCGGTCGCGTATTTGCGCAGTACCCTGATGGCTCCGAGCGGCCTGATCGTGAGCAAGGCCGTGGCGAACCCGGCGATGACCACATAACCCGCCTTCGGCAGGGTGGGCGCCACCGTGTGCGCGGCGGTCGCGATGGTAACCAGCTCGAACACGCCCCAGCCGACGCACTGCAGGATGTTCAGCGCGGTCGGCAAGTACGACAGCCGGGCGCCGAACAGCCCGCGCAGCAACACCATGGCCGGCGCCCCGGTCTGCGTGCCCGGCAGCCCGGCCAGCGCGACCGGCAGCGTACCGAGCAGGGTCCCCACGACGATCGCCGTCAGCGCGGCGCCCAGGGAGAGCTCCGGGGTCCCCGCGCCGCCCGGCTGCAGTACGAAGATCGCTCCAGTGAAGCCGAGCAGGCTGACTCCCAGGTTGCCCCACAGCCCGAACTGGTCGAGCAGGCTCAGCGCCTGCGGCACCGGTTCGGCCAGGGTTCGTGCGACCTCGGCCCGGCGGTCGCCGGGGACGGTAACGAAGGTGTCGCTCGCGTGTTCCGCGGTGGTCGCCGCCACGGCAGCCTCCCTACGCCGGCATTACCCGGACAGGTTCAGACGGTCGGCGGCGCGTAGCGGGGGTGCCAGGGGTCGTCCCCCGTGGCCCGCACAGCCGCCCTCTCAGCCCGGTCAGCCCGGGCTCCCGTGCGTGTTCAGTTCACCGCAATGTTACCAGTTGTCCGCCCCGGCCTTGTTCCCGGGTTTAAACGGGCTATTTCATAAATGCGACCCGGCAATTGTCCCACGGCACCGGAATAGCCGCCATAACCCTTAGGCCCGACCATCAGCCAGGCGGCCGGCGGCGCTATCCGCCGATGGCGGACATCGGGCGGTCGGGCTGCAGGAATGACGGATCGTTGATGCCGTGGCCGGGAAGCTTCACCGCCACGGCCCGCCGCCACGCCCGTGCCAGTTCGTCGTCGCCCGCCCCGGCGCGCAGCGGCCCGCGCAGGTCGCTCTCGGTCCGGGCGAACAGGCAGTTCCGCACCTGGCCGTCCGCGGTCAGCCGGACCCGGTCGCAGGTCCCGCAGAACGGCCGGGTGACCGAGGCGATGACCCCGACCCGGGCCGGGCCGCCGTCGACCAGGAACGCCTCGGCCGGCGCGGACCCGCGCTGCCGGGGGTCGTCGGGGGTGAGTGTGAACTCGCGGCCGAGCGCGGCGAGGATCTCCGCCGCCGTCACCATCTCGGTCCGCTTCCAGCCGTGCTGGGCGTCCAGCGGCATCTGCTCGATGAACCTGAGCTGGTAGCCGTGGTCGAGGCAGAACCTGAGCAACGGCACCGCCTCGTCGTCGTTCAGGTCCCGCATGAGCACGGCGTTGACCTTGACCGGGCTGAGCCCGGCCGCGACCGCGCCGGCCAGGCCGTCGAACACGTCCGGCAGCCGGTCGCGGCGCGCGAGCTTGCGGAACGTCTCTGGCCGCAGCGTGTCCAGCGACACGTTGATCCGGTCGAGCCCGGCCGCGCGCAGCGACGCGGCGCTGCGCGCCAGGCCGATGGCGTTGGTGGTCAGCGAGATCTCCGGGCGCGGGCGCAACTCTGCCGTGCGGGCGATGATGCCGGCCAGCCCCCGCCGCAGCAGCGGCTCGCCGCCGGTGAACCTGACCTCCCGGATGCCGAGCCTCTCGACCCCGACCCGGATCAGGCGCACCACCTCGTCGTCGGTCAACTGCTCGGCGGCGGGAAGCCAGTCCAGCCCTTCGGGCGGCATGCAGTACGCGCACCGCAGGTTGCACCGGTCGGTGAGCGATACGCGCAGATCAGTGGCGATCCGCCCGAACGAGTCAGCCAGCATCGTCCCAGCTTACGCGGGACAGCCAAGGTCCATTGGTACACATAACGTCTCCCGTCAACGAGAGGGAAGCCAGCCTTTGCCTGGCGCAACCGCCCTTTGCGTTTCGTTAGCTGCGGTGAACCATCCCGTAGGCCCGCTCGGCTCGCAGCCGGACGACTAGGCGCCGGTCGCGGACCATCGCCGCCCGGTAGTCGTCCCAGTCCGGGTGCTCGCCCTGCACCGCCCGGTACAGGTCGACCAGTTCCTCGACGGTCGCGTCGCGGGTGTCCCCGGCCACCGCCGACAGCTCGGCGCGCCCGTCCACGACGACGTAGGACCAGAAGTCGCCGCTGGCGACGTGGAAGCTGGCCCGTGGGTCGCGGCGCATGTTGACCGTCTTGGCCCGGTCCTGCGTGGTCGAGACCCTGATGGTCTGCTCCTCCGGGTACCAGGCATAGTTCACGTTGGACAGCTGGGGCCACCCGTCTTTCCTGAGGGTGACCAGGACTCCCTGTCGCTGCCCGGCAATCAGCTCGGCAAACCGGCCCTCGATCATGATCGGGTGAACAAGCGGCGGCGGGCCGATGTTCCGGCCCCGCGCGCCGGGATACATACCATCGGGCCCGGCCGAGATCGGCCTGCCCGGGGGCCAGGAATCACGAATGTCACGCAGAGCAATCCTCCGCAATGCGGCCTATCGCCCATAAGCCTTAATCCGGGCATCTCGGCGGCCGCCAATCATCTTATTGATCTCCCTCCTGACGCGTGGTACAAGGATAGTGCGCGCGCTTTTTCGCTGCCCTTCCAGGTCCTGATGAGGTGACATGTGCGTATTTCCCGTGCCATTTATAGCGCCGCGATTATTATCTCCTTGGCCAGCCTGGGCCTGGCCGCATCGTCCGCCGCCGACGCCGCGTCCACGGTCCGGTATGTCGCGCTCGGTGATTCGTACAGCTCAGGGCTTGGCGCCGGGAGCTATATCTCCTCCAGCGGCCGCTGCGACCGCAGTACCAAGGCGTATCCGGAGCAGTGGGCCGATGCGAGCGCACCCGCCTCGTTCGTCTCCATGGCCTGCGCGGGCGCGACGACGGCCGACGTCACCGGCAGCCAGGTATCGGCGCTAAGCGCGAGCACCACGCTGGTGAGCCTGACCATCGGCGGCAACGACGCGGGCTTCTCCCGCGTCATGGAGACCTGCGTGCTCGGGTTGACCAGCTCGTGCCTGAACGCCGTCTCGAAGGCCGAGGCCTTCATCAACGGCCCGCTGCTCGGCCTGCTCGTCAACACCCTGCACACCATCAGGTCCCGCGCGCCGGCCGCGAAGATCGTGCTGCTGGGCTACCCCGAGCTGTACGACCTTTCCCGGTCGAGCACCTGCATCGGGCTGAGCACCAGGGACCGGACCGCGCTCAACGGGGGCGCCGACGAGCTCGACGGCGTCCTGAGCACGGCCGCCGGGAAGGTCAGCGGCGTTACCTTCGCCGACGTCCGCCACCAGTTCGCCACGCACGAGATATGCGACTCCGGCAGCTGGCTGAACGCGGTGGACATCTTCGCGCTGAGCTCGTCCTATCACCCCACCGCCAACGGCCAGATACTCGGTTACCTGCCCGTCTTCACCGCCGCCGCCAGGTAAGGCGGGCGATAAGCCTCACGCCAGGCGCCCGGCGAGCAGCAGCGCGCCGATCAGGACCATCGCGGCGCCGGAGCAGCGGGCGACCGCGCGGGCCACGGCCGGCCCCTGCCTGCCTAGGACGGGTGCGGCGGCGCCGAACTTGTCCCGGCGGGAAGCCGGCGGGTGAAGGCCAGCGCCATCAGGGCCATGGCCGCCGCAGCGGCGAACGCGGCCGCCGCCACGGCCGCCCCGCCCACGCCGATGCCGATCGCGGTGCCGAGCACGTCGGTCAGGTTCAGTGACGCCGAGGCCTGCCCCTCCTGTCCGGGCAGCGCCTCGCGCAGCATCAACAGCGACAGCGGCGCGTAGGCCAGCCCCATGCCCAGGCCCGCGACGGTCCAGGCGGCCAGGCCCTCGGCCACCGGCACGGCCGGCACCAGCACCAAGACCATGCCGGCGATGCCGGCCAGGACGATCACCAGCCCGACGCGCACCAGCCGGCGTGCCTCCCAGGTGTCACTGAGCCGGGCCTGGGCCCAGGCGCCGGCCGTCCAGGCCACGGTGGCGCCCGTGACGGCGATGCCGGCCACCACCGGGCTGCGGTGACGTACCGCCGTCACCGCCAGGGTCACGTAGGCGTCGGCGCCGAAGAACGCGAACGTCAGCAGGCCCCGGCTGGCGATCGTGGCGGGCAGCCCTGGGCGTCCGGTCAGGGTGCCCGGCGGGACCAGCCGGCGCAATGCGGGCAGCCCGGCGACGCCACCGGCGGCGATCAGCGCGAGGCCGGCCGGAACCGACCCCGACGCGACGGTCAGCCCGGCCAGCAGCATGGTCGCCCCGGCGGCGGTGCGCAGGCCGTCGGTCAGCCGGTGCTCCGGCGCCGCGGATTCGGCGGGCGGGCCGATGCGGATCAGGGCGGGCACCGCGATCGAGCCGGCCACCGCGACGATCGGGAGCAGGCCCAGGAACACCCACCGCCACCCGAACAGGCGTGCCACCTCGGCGCTGACCGCGGGCCCGGCCAGCCCGGGCGCGACCCACGCGGTGGACAGGACCGCCATCATCCTGGCCCGCAGCGCCTCGGGCAGGCTGCGGCCGATGGTCGCGTAGGCCACCGAGGGCACCGCCCCCGCGCCGGTGCCCTGGAGCACCCTGCCCGCCACCAGCACCCCCATCGAGGGGGCCAGGCCCGCGATGGCCAGCCCGGCGCCGAACAGCACCACCCCGGCCACGAACGGAACCGCGGGGCCGCGCCGGTCGGTCTCCCGGCCGGCCGCCACGATGCCGACCACGCTGCCCAGCATGAACCCGCTGAACACCCAGCCGTACAGGCGCAGCCCGCCGAGGTCCCTGGCGACCACCGGCATCACCGTCACCACGGCCAGCGCCTCGGACGCGACGAACGTGATCGTCAGGACCAGGCCGGTGGTCAGCGCCCGCTGCTGGGGCGCCCACAGCCCGGTCACCTGGTGTCAGCGGTTTCTGGTGAGGCGCCTGCGGTAGAGGATGCTCCCGGCGCCGGCCAGGATCGCGGCCGCGCCCACCACGAAGAGCAGGCCGTCCTGCAGGCCCGCGGTGCCCCCGCCGCCGGTGACCGGGGCGGCGCTCGGGACCCGGCTGGTCGACGAGGTGGCCGGGGCGGTGGCCATGGCCCCGGTGGCGGTGGTCCGCTCGGGCGCCGGGGAACTCGAGGTCACGCCGGGCGTGCTGCCGCCAGAGGTGCCGGTGCTGCTGCCGCTGCTGGCGCGGGTGCTGCTGCCGGAGGAGGGCGTGCGGCTGGAGGAGGCCGTGCGGCCGGAGGAAGCGGGCGCCGTGGCCGAACCGGTCGCCGTGGGCGAGGTGGTGACCGACGCCGTGAACGTGGGGACGCTCGGCGTCGAGGAGCCCGAGGTGCAGGCCGAGACGGCGACCGGGGCGATCAGGGTCAGCGCGCCCCAGCAGAGGGCGGTCAGCCTCGTGCCGAGCGCCGTCGCCATGGTCGTTCTGCGCACCTTCATGGACCCTCCTCGCGCGCCAGGCAGATGACGGTTGTTTTTCCCGGTCCCGGCGTGAGAAACCGGAATCGGATGGGAAAACGCCGACCGCCATAAAAGCGGCCGAGGCCGGCGCAGGCGGGCAATGGCCTGTTCACCGTCAGGATATTAACCTAACGGTGTAGAACACCTTCGAGGAAGGACATCGGCATTGCCGGACGCGGCGTGGCGGCGTATAGCCGGGTTCCGCGTCGTTGTCTCCTGGCCGCAGGCCGGGTACGCTCCGCCGCCCGCTGTCCCCGCGCCGGGCCTGCGCGCCCGGCTGGCCGGGATCGCCGGGGTCCTGCTCATCGGGGCCGGGACCGTCGCCCTGGGGGTGGCGCTCGGCGCCCAGGTACACGCGCCGCAGCCCGCGCCTTCGGTCGCGGGGGTGACCGGCCCGGCGGCCCGGGGACCGTCGCTGTCCCGCTCGCTGCCGGTGTCGGTGGACATCCCGTCGATCGCCGTGGACTCCCGGCTCCTGCACCTGGGACTCAACTCCGACGGCACGATCCAGGTGCCGTCGATCGAGACGAGTTCCGGCGTGGCGGCCTGGTACAAGTACTCGGCGACGCCCGGCCAGATCGGGTCGTCGGTCATCGAAGGTCACGTGGACGGCAGGCAAGGGCCCGCTGTCTTCTTCCGGCTCGGGGCGCTTCGACCGGGCGACATCATCGACGTGACCCTCGCGGACGGGATCACGGCTATTTTCCGGGTGACAGGCGTGCGCGAGTACGTCAAATCCAGATTCCCCGCGAAAGCCATTTACGGCGCCACCGACTACGCCGCCCTGCGCCTGATAACCTGCGGCGGCGCTTTCGACTATGCCACTGGCCATTACCTCAGCTCCACGGTCGTTTTCGCGTCGCTCGCCTCCTCGCGGCCGGCCCCCGGCGGCTGACGTCACAGCAGGGTCAGCTGGCCCTCGATGTCAGGCCGGCGTTTCTCAGGTGCGAGGGCGAGGGCATCGGGGCGGGTATCTCGCGGGCGCGTGAGGCGGCGCCCGGGCGTGTCACCCGGGCCCGTTCGGGACCAAAAATCAGCTGTCTCTGCCCACCTCGACCCTGTTCTGGGCGGCCAGGGTCTCCAGGAAACGCATGGTCGCGGCCATCGCCTCGTGCCGCCACAGGACCAGCGTGTGCTCGAACCCGGTGGTGGCACGCAGGCGGTCATCGAGCGCGGCCGCGACCGGGAGCAGCCGGGCCAGCTGCGCCTGCAGCAGGTCGCGCGAGTCGATCCCGCTGCGGTCGAGCAGCGCGAGCTTGACCAAGAGCTCGGACCGCACGTCCCTGGCGTGTTCGACCGGCGTGCTGAGCCACGCGCAGGCAGCCGCGTGCCCGGCCGGGGTCGCCGCGTGGAGCGAGCGGACCGGCCCCTGGCTGGTCCGCTGCTCCCCCACCGTCGTGATCAGGCCGAGCGCCTCCAGCCGCTGCAGGGCGCGGTACACCATGGCCTTGGGCACCGACCAGACCTGACCCAGGCTGCCGTTGCGGGCCAGCAGGCCGACCAGGACGAGACCGTAGGTCGGCTGCTCGCGGACCAGGCACAGCACCAGCCACTCGGCCAGCGACAGTCTCTGGTCCGCGGGATCAGCCATGGTCCTGAATCAGACGCCCGCCGCCGCGGCCAGCGCCCGCGCGGTCAGCACCCGGGCCAGGTGCCGCCGGTAATCGGGTGCTCCGTGCAGGTCGCCCGGCGGGTTCGTGCCCTCGTCCGCGTGCCCGGCCGCGGCCCGCAGCGCGTCCCGGCTGGCGTCGGCTCCGGCCGCGGCGCCTTCGGCGGCGCTGGCCCGCACCGGCGTCGGGCCCATGTTGGTGAGCCCGATCCTGGCTTCCGCGACCGCCCCGTTGGACCGCCGGACCAGCGCGGCCACGCCGACGATAGCCCACGCCTGGGCGGTGCGGTGGAACTTCTCGTAGTGATAGCCCCACCCGGGTCCGAGCTTGGGCACCCGGACCGCGGTGAGGATCTCGTCGGGCTCCAGGCTCGAGGTCAGGTAGTCGACGAAGAAGTCCGCCGCGCGGATCTCACGCTCGCCGCCTGGGCCGCGGGCGACCATGGTGGCGTCCAGCGCCAGCGCCACCGCGGGTAGGTCACCGGCCGGGTCGGCGTGCACCAGCGAGCCGCCGAGCGTGCCCCGGTGCCGGACCGCCGGGTCGGCCACCGTGCCGGCGGCCTGCGCCAGCAGCCCGCAGTGTTCGGCCACGAGCGGATCGCGGACGATCTGGTAGTGCGTAGTCCGCGCGCCGATCACCAGCGCGTCCCCGGCGTCGGTCACTCCGGTCAGCTCAGCCAGGCCGCCCACGTCGACGAGCAGTTCCGGGTAGGCCAGCCGCAGCCGCAGCAGCGGGAGCAGGCTCTGGCCGCCCGCGATGACCTTGGCGTCGTCCCCGCCGCCGGCCAGCGCGGTGATCGCCTCGTCCAGCGTGCCGGGACGGACGTAGTCGAACTTCGCCGGGATCATGCCTCGCCTCCGGTCTGCTGTGCGTTCTGGATCGCCCGCCAGACCCGTTCGGGGGTGCAGGGCATGGTGACGTCGTTGATGCCCAGCGGACGCAGGGCGTCGACGATCGCGTTGACCACCGCGGGGGTGGAGGCGATCGTGCCCGCCTCGCCGACGCCCTTGACACCGAGCGCGTTGGCCGCCCGGCTCTCGGTCCGGTCGGTGACGTAGGACGGCAGGTCGGCCGCCGACGGGACCAGGTAGTCCGCCAGGGTGGAGGTGACCAGGTTGCCGTCGTCGTCGTAGACCGCCTCCTCGTACAGGGCCTGCGCGATGCCCTGGGCGAGGCCGCCGTGCACCTGGCCCTCGACGATGAGCGGGTTGACCACGGCGCCGACGTCGTCCACGGCCACGTACGAGCGGATCTTGACGAAGCCGGTCTCGGTGTCGACCTCGGTCGCGCACAGGTGGGTGCCGTGCGGGAAGGAGAAGTTGTCCGGGTCGTAGGTGGCT
>Ga0209648_10002514_pt1 | contig 15214 bp, 13 predicted proteins | sample GraSoi2013_115cm_FD_185830 | JGI IMG/M metagenome (GOLD analysis project Ga0209648, IMG submission 185830) | Grasslands soil microbial communities from the Angelo Coastal Reserve, California, USA - Sample 9_17_2013_115cm (SPAdes) (version 2) | ecosystem: Environmental > Terrestrial > Soil >...
GAATGCCAACTTCGCGCGCGCGGTTATGGAAGCGGGTTTGACCTTCATTGGCCCGGGCCCGGAAGCCATGGAAGTGATGGGTTCAAAGACCAGCGCGCGCCGGGCCGCGACGGCCGCGGGTGTGTCTGTGGTCCCGGGCACTACTGAATCGCTGCAGACCTTTGCCGAAGCGCGCGAGACCGCCGCCAGGTTTGGCTGTCCCGTGATGTTGAAAGCAGCGGCCGGAGGCGGGGGCAAGGGCATGCGACAGGTGGCGAGTGAAGACGAACTGCGCTCGGCTTTCGACACTGCTCAGGCCGAGGCCCTGTCGGCTTTCGGCAACCAGGAAATCTATCTTGAGAAAGTCGTCGAGTGCCCACGGCATATCGAAATCCAGTTGTTTGCCGATCAGCATGGCAACGTTGTGCACCTGGGCGAGCGTGAGTGTTCGATTCAACGCCGGCATCAGAAGGTGATCGAGGAATGCCCGTCGCCGATTAATGATCCGTCTCTGCGCGAGCGCATGGGCGCGGCCGCGATCAAGATCGCCGAGGCCGTGAATTACCTTGGCGCCGGCACAGTCGAATTTCTTTTTTCCGATGCCACGCGCGAGTTTTATTTTCTTGAGATGAATACTCGCCTGCAGGTCGAACATCCGGTTACTGAGCTGGTGACTGGTTTTGATCTTGTGCGTGAGCAAATCACGGTGGCCGCCGGAGCGCGTTTGTCTTTCAGACAGGAAGACGTTCAATGGCGCGGCCACGCTATCGAGTGTCGAGTCTACGCCGAAGACCCGGAAAACAATTTCTTTCCGTCTCCGGGGAAAATCACTTTTCTGCGCGTGCCGAGCGGTCCGGGAACCCGCGACGACGGCGGCGTCAGTGAGGGTGACGAAGTCTCGATTCACTACGACCCGATGATTTCCAAACTCGCCGCCTGGGGACGCACTCGCGCCGAAGCTATCGACCGCCTGCGGCGCGCGTTGGACGAGTATGCCGTTGCCGGCATCAAGACGACGCTGCCTTTCTTTCGCGAGATTGTGCGCGATGAAGAGTTCATTGACGGACGTCTGGATACCGGGTTCATCGCGCGCTTTAACGAACGGCGGCGTGAGCGCGGGCATCCTGCCCGCAGTGAGCGCGAAGCGCGAACAGACCGGGACATCGCGATCGTTGCCGCCGCGCTTGCGTACGCGCGCGCCCAACGTAACGCATCGCCGAATAATCAACCCGCCGATCAGAGCAAATGGAAGCTCGCGGGACGCGCGGCGGGCCTTCATCGCGACGCCCGAATGAAGCGTGTCAGAAGCCCGACCGTCAGGGAGGGCTAGAGCGGCGGGCACTTACTATGAAGACGACAACGACATAGCCGGGATGACTCGAAAGTTGCCCTTGCTTACGCGCGGGCTTCTGACACCAACATCCAGGAACGATGAAACTCTACGCCACCATCGCCGACTATCAAACCGACGTCCGGATTAAGGATGAAGGCCCGCGGGTCTTCGCTCAGATTGATAATCGTCGCTATGAACTCGACGTACACGAATCCGCCGCAGGGAGGTATTTGCTGATCGCCGACGGTCTGGTCTTCAACTGTCAGGTTGAAGGCCGGCCAGAATCCGGCAAACAGGTGGATGTGGTCGTCGGGACCGCACAGTATTCAGTCACGCTTACGGATCCTAAACGATTGCGCAGCGCCGCGGGCCTGGTTGGCCACGGCGACGACGTGGCCCGGATCGTCGCTCCCATGCCCGGCAAAGTCGTGCGCATTCTGGTCGCAATCGGTGATCAAGTAAACGCCGGCGCCGGCATCGTCGTAGTTGAAGCGATGAAGATGCAGAACGAGATGAAAACACCAAAGGCGGGAAAGGTCACCGGGCTGAGCGCCGAGTTGGGCGCGACGGTAAACGCGGGTGAGGTGCTGGCGGTGATAGAGTAGGGTGAAAGAAGGTCCACGGCTGCCGAACCATTTTCCGTATGTCATTGGACATTTTTCATTTTTCATTCCAGACGGGGATTGAGAGTCCCTACTTTAGTTGGGTTCTTTGGGAGACAAAGCCCGACTGAAGTTGATCAGGCAAAACGTATTCGTCAATGGCGAATGAGAATGTAAAATGAAAAATGGAAAATGATAATTGGAAAATGGAAACTAAGTCTCGACTTAATAGATCATCCCTTCGCGTTCTCCTGTGGGACCTCGATGGTACTTTGGTGCACGGCAAGCGCTACGGGGTTTTCAAGGATTACACCGTGCCGATGCTCGAGGCGGTATTCGGCACCGCCGGATCGCTGCGTGGAATGATCGTCTCAGGCATGACGGATTTGCAGATCGTCGAGGAATCGTTGCGCGACAAAGGCATCACTCGCGCACACATCAACGCGCGCAAGGAAGAGTTGCTGCGTTGCTATATGGAACAGATGAAACGCGCGACCGGCAACGGCAACCAGATCATCGAAGCCATGCCCGGCGCGCGCGAGGTGTTACAAAGAATTGAAGAGCATCCGCGCTACCAATCAGCCCTGCTCACCGGCAACATAGAACCAGCAGCCTATTTGAAGTTGGAAATCACTGGCTTGTCCCAATTCTTTCGGCTGCCGGGCGCGTTCGGCGACGACTCTTTCGATCGCCGCGACTTGCCGGCGCTGGCCGCGCAGCGAATTAATAATCATCTCGGCGTAGATTTTCAGCCGGAACAATTCATCGTGATCGGCGATACTCCCAACGACATCGCCTGCGCCCGCCACTTTGGCGCGCGCGTGCTGGCCGTGGCCACCGGGCGAGTTCACTCGGCAGAAGATCTGGCCGCTTGCGAACCTGACGCGTTACTGCCGGATTTGCTGGATGCTGAGCTGGTGATCTGGACACTCGACCAACTTTAGACAAAGGAAGCGTAGTGACTTGATTTCAAGTTCTCTGCGCCTCCTCAGAGCGCTCGATCGCTGAGACTACGCAGAGACAAACTGAAATTAAGACACCGCCGAGCGAAGTGTGCTGTTTGATCTTTCCGCAGCGGGCGCGATAATACCGCAAAACCCCCTTCGAGAGTTTGATCCGCCGTGGCGACGGAGTGAGTCGCAAAGAAAGATTGAAACATGCTCGTCAATTGGAATAAAGAAGTTGATGCCGCGCTGGCCGAAGCAAAAGCTCAGAACAAGCCTTTGTTAATAGATTTTTCTGCCGCACCTGCTTGAGGCGCTTGTGCTCGGCTGGAAGCCGAGTCCTACAGCGACAAAGAAATCGCAGACTTCATCCATCAAAATTTTGTTCCACTCGAAGCTCACATCAAAGAGCATCCGGCGTGGTTCCATCGCTTCGACGCGCTGTGGACGCCGACCATCCTCGTCATGGATGCGGATGGTGTCGAGCGTTATCGCATCGAAGGCTATCTGCCAAAGAATTGGTTTCGCGCGCGTTTGGAAATGGGTCTGGGACGCGTGGCTTTCATGCACAAGAAATGGGCCGACGCCGAGAGGATTTATGCCGGCGTGGCTGAGAATTATGCGGACACGGCCGTGGCGCCCGAGGCGATCTATTGGCGCGGCGTGAGCCATTACAAAGCCACAAATGATCACAACGTGTTGGGCGAGGTCGGCATAGAGTTGGGAGCGAAATACCCCGACAACGAGTGGACGCTGAAGAGTTTGCCGTGGGCGCATTGAGCTGTGTCAGAAGCCCGACCGTGAGGGAGGGCTAGATCCACATCGCGCTACCAGCCCTCCCTCACGGTCGGGCTTCTGACACTAAATTCGATGAAAGCCTTTCAAAATATCCTGCATCGCTAAGCGCAAAATCACCGGGCGTCCATGTGGACAAGTTGTCGGCGAGGAAGTCGTCAGTAGACGATCGATCAGCCAGCGCATCTTTTCCGGCGCCAGCGGCATGTTCACTTTGATCGCCGCGTGACAGGCAAGAGACGCGGCAATCTCATCGCGTAAAGTTGCGCGCGCCGCGCCGCGCTTCTCGGCATCGACAGTGTCGAGCACCTCAGCCAGGACGTTGCGCGCTTCACTCGCGGGCAAATCCGCGGGCGTGGATTTTATGGCGACCGTGCGGCCCGACAATCTCATTAATTCAAAGCCGTAAGCTTCCAGCTCTTCAGCTGCGACATCGAAGGCCGCTACTTGTGCCGGAGTGAGATCGAAGGTCTCTGGAATCAACATCTGTTGCGACTCAGCCCGCCGCGAAGCTTCGAGCGCGCGATACTTGTCGAACAAAACGCGCTCGTGCGCCACGTGTTGGTCGATGAGTAGTAAACCTTCATCATCAGTAGCGATGATGAAGCTTTCATCCAACTGCCCCAGGGGCCGAATGTTCGAACCTACCGATTCCACCGCCACTTCGCGCACAAATTTGTAAGCTGAATCGAGCGGCGGGAGTTCGGGAAACGCGCGCACGTCGCTTTCCGTTTTCGCAGGTTCAGCCACGCCAAAGTTTTCGGCTTCGACTCCCAATTCAGCCGTTGCAGCTAAGCCAGTGGCAGCGTTCGGAGACGATGTGGCGGGAATTTGCGCCGCTTCATCGGGAAAGGACTCGCGTTGCGGCGCGGCGGCGAAGGCAAAGCCGATTCGCTCCTGCTGTGGGCGTGGCCTTAAGACAAAAGCCTCTCGCGAAGTGGGCTCACCTTGGACGTTTGGAACGTTGCCGGTGCTTGCTTCGGCTGACTCGCTTGTGTCGGTGCCAACGCCGGCGGTTGCTGTCGATGCGGCGTCACGGATGTCAGTGGTGGGCGCGTATCCCGCGCTGGCCAACCCATTGCGCACCGCTTCGCGGACCGAGTCGGCGACTGCGGCCGCGCGGCGAAAACGTACCTCGGTCTTGGCCGGATGGACGTTGACATCGACTTCTTCCAGCGGCACCTCAATGAACAAAAGCGCGGCCGGATAAACTCCGTGAGGAAGTATCGAGCGGTAACCTTCCGATAGCGCGCGGCCAATCAGACGGTCACGCACAAAGCGGCCATTCACGAAAAGGAACTGCGCATCGCGGGAAGTGCGCCGCTCACGCGGCGCTGAGACAAAACCCTGGACGCGAGCAATCTGGCCATACTGAGCCGGCGATTCAGCCTGATTGTTCACTTCCAGGAGGCTGTCGAGGAACTGCGCGCCAAAAATCTGGTAGGCACGCTCGCGCAAATCCTGCGCGGGCGCGACGCGCAAAGTCTCGCGGCCATTATTCGTCAGTGTGAAAGCGATCTCGGGATGCGCCAGCGCATAGTGCGTGACCAGATTGGTGAGGTGATAAGTCTCGGTCGCTTCCGAGCGCAGAAACTTTCTTCGTGCAGGCGTATTGAAAAACAGATCGCGCACGCCGATAGTCGTGCCGCGCGGGTGGGCAGCGTCTTTCACGTCACGCATGCGGCCGCCTTCGATGAGGACGCGGATGCCGGCGGACGCTTCTTCGGTGCGGCTAATCAACTCGACGCGAGCAACCGAGGCGATTGACGCCAGGGCTTCGCCGCGAAAGCCCAGGGTGGCGATTGCGTTCAAGTCTTCGGCGCGGGCAATCTTCGAAGTCGCGTGGCGTTCAAAAGCCAGAACCGCGTCATCTCGGTTCATGCCTTCGCCATCGTCGGTAATCTTCAGCAGGCGCCGGCCCCCGGCTTCGACGTCGATCACGATGCGGGTCGCCCCGGCGTCGATGGCATTTTCAACCAACTCTTTGGCAACCGAGGCGGGACGCTCGACGACCTCGCCGGCAGCGATGAGATTTGAAATGTGATCTGGGAGAACACGGATTTTAGACATAACAATCTGGGTCTCTGAACTTTGTACTTTGTTCTTTGTTCTCTTCGGTTACAGGCTTGTACAAGTGAACCTGACAACTGGCCCCGGAGATCAAAGCACAAAGTACCAAGTACAAAGATCGGGCTCTCAAATTACTTAGAACCGTTCCTAAAGATAAACAATATGATGATCATTCGACCCCAGGTCGATGGCGCCATAAATCCAATCAACGACATAGCGGCCATGGCGCGCCAGCATGGATGTGATATTGATGCGACGTTCCTGCAAGGTCTTACCCGGGTAAAGCAGATCGAAGGCGCGCTCGATCTGTCGATGCACCGCTTCATCACGTCCCATCTGGGCGCGTTGAAAACGCGTGCGCAGGCCGTCGATCTGATAGTTGATCTTGCGCCGGCCCTTTTCCAAAGCCTCGGCCAGCGTCGGGTCGACGCGACGCAGTTGTTCCTGCAGACTATCCAGCTCGTCATTGAAAGTCGTGGTCGTATGATCGAAAGCCTCTGAGGTTTCTTTGCCCAGGTACTCTGCGACCACCCGAGCGACGACGTGATCGACTCCAGCAAAGAAATCGGTCAAACGAACTCCGTATCGTTCCAGCGAGCGCCACGTGTGTTTCTCAACCATCGTCAGGCTCGCGCGGGGCAAAATCGGCGTCACCGGCCGATCGAGTATTCGATAAACCTCGGCGGTTTGCGCAAAGTAAGCAATCTCTGCCGCGCCGCCGTAGTAAGCCACGGTCGGCAGCAGAAAATCCTGCACCACCGCACGCAGAGTCACGTTCGGACTGAAGCGATCGGGCTCGCGCAAGGCCCAGGCGGCGAGTTCCTCGGCTGAGTATTCTTGTGCAAGTTGCCCTCCCTCACGGTCGGGCTTCTGACCTTCTCCCTTCGCCTGGTATTTGCCGCCGTCGGTTCGCGCCAACGCATGGCGCGCGCCATTCTGGTCATGCCAAAAAAGTGGGAACGAATTTTCTGACGGCGCGACCTGCGCGTGATAGCCGGCAGCTTCCAGCTCGCGGCTGCGATTGACGATCGCGTTAGCGATTTCTTGCGCGCGGAGCGCGGCTTGCGCGTAAAGCGGCGCAGCCAGTTGTTTCAGTTGCGGGTCGAGCGGATCCAGAAGTATCAGACCCTGCTGGCCCGTTAGTTGAGACATCACCCGCGCGAACGCGTCGCCATAGGTTCGTCCCGGCTGGTATGCGTCGCGCAGAAGCTTTTCGAGTTCCTCGCTGAACTCTGTTTGCGGGAGCGTACTAAGCAGATTCTGTATCGTTCCCTGCAGCGATTCATCCAGCATCACGCGACCAACCGGCAACCCTTCCGGATGCAGTTCCGGTGGCGCGGAGACGCTGCTGAACACGCAATCGCGATTGATCAACTCGGCTTTCGCTACTTCCGGAAAGTCGTGGTCCTCGGTCGCCATCCAGAATACCGGGACGGCTTTGATGCCGCGTTGGGACATGCACTCGGCGAGTTTGACGGCTGACAGCGCTTTGTAAATTGTGTAGAGCGGCCCGGTAAAAAGCCCGACTTGCTGGCCGGAAACCACCGCTATGCAGTCCGCTTCGCGCAGCAGACGAACGTTCGCGAGCGTCTTCTCGCTCGCGCCCCAACCGCTATTCATCCGCTCCAGGGCATCGCAGACGGCCCCGCGATCCGCTTTGTAGTTCGAGAGAACTCGTTCGCGTCGCTCGGTAACTTCATAGTGATTCCGCACAGCTTCGGGATAGAAACGTCGCAGGGTAACGGGATCGTGCAGGTAGTCGAGAAACAGACGCGTTTGTTGGGGAATCTGATCGAACGGAACGGTTTCAACGCGCAGTCCGGCCTGTTCGGGCGTGCTGTGACAGGCAGTTTCGGCGGTGCTCAATTTCGGGATCGCTCCTAGAGGAGACTAATTCTACGCGTCGTGCGCTGTATGTGCCAGCGTCGACCCGGCGACGAACGAGCCGGTCGCTTCGCTAATCAATCGCTCAATCTCCGCGGCGGCGGTTTCGTTCGGCCGCTGCAGAGGTTGGCGCACGGCGCCGCCGGCAAATCCAACCATCTCCATTGCCGTCTTCAGGCCTCCGATGCCGTAGGTTTTGGTGACGGCGCGAGCGAGCGGAGACAACTTTTTTTGCAAGCGCTTTGCCAGATCGATCTCGCCGGCCTGCACGGCACGATAGATTTCAAGGCACAGTTGCGGCACGACGCATCCGACCGCCAGAATTCCGCCCCGAGCACCCGCCTGCAATGCCTCGCAAAGCACTGCGCCGTTTCCAATCATGACAGCGAAATCGCGACGCACCCGGCGCACTGTTTCCGAAAGCTGCGCAATGTCGGCAGAGCTGTCTTTGATGCCGATAATATTTTTGTGTTCGCTCAGTCGCGCCGCAGTCTCAGGTTCGATCGTGATTCCCGTCAGGTCGGGCATGCTGTAAAGAATGATCGGAATCGGTGAAGCGTCAGCAACGGCGGTGTAATGGCTGACCAGCGCGTCCTGCGTGATAGCCGAGCGATAGTAATGTGGAGTAATTACCAGCACAGCCTCGGCTCCGGCGTTGGCGGCGGTTTCAATTTCGCTAATCGTGCCGCGAGTGCTTTGCTGTCCGGCGCCGACGATGAAACTCAGCGTCTTTGGCACCGCCCGTCGCGCGGTCTCGATCACCTGGACGTATTCGCGCTGATCAAGATTAACGCGCTCGCCGGTTGACCCAAGTACGACGTATCCGATCACGCCGGTGGCATTCCACTTTATTAAGTTGTCAGTGAAACTCTCGGCGTCAAAGTCTTCAGTTGGTGTGAAGGGCGTGGTTACCGGCAGCAGAATGCCTTTTAAGTTGATTGGCATGGTTGAAGATTAGACGCCAGTCATTTTAGCCATCCGGATAAGACTAAAGCAATTCCCTTATGGAGTGGAGTTGGAGCGCGGACATCCTGTCCGCCTGAGCGCGTAGCGCGAATATCCTCTCGAGGCGGCCCTCCCAGCAAGATCTAAGAGTGGTTCGCTCGCTGGCGGACACAATGTCCGCGATCCACTTCACAGAAATCCAAAGCGCCGCCAAAGTCGGCGCACTCCAAAACCTTCAGGTTGCGGCCCTCATCCCGCTCACCTATAATTTGAGCGCGGTTTCATTCCTGAGAGAGAAAGCAAATAGATGCCATATCTAAAGCCTGAACGGCCAGAGAAGGTAACGGCTCCCTCTTTGAAAGCCAGCAAGGAACGCGGCGAGCGTTTGGTCTGTCTGACCGCATACGATTACCCGACGGCGCGCATCGTGGATGAAGCCGGCATCGATATCATTCTGGTGGGCGACAGCCTGGGCAATGTCGTGCTGGGTTACGGCAACACGGTGCCAGTCACGCTCGAAGACATTCTGATTCACGTGAAGGCCGTGCGGCGTGGGGTGCAACGAGCGCTGCTGGTGGCTGACATGCCTTACGGATCATTTCACACCGGCGCTGACGACACGGTGCGCGCGGCGCTGCGTCTGGTCAAGGAATCCGGCGCGGAAGCCGTGAAGCTGGAAGGCGGACAAAAACGCGTGAAGCTGGTCCAGCGTCTGGTCAACGAAGAGATTGCCGTCATGGGCCACATTGGTTTGACGCCACAGTCTATCAATCAGCTTGGCACTTATCGGGTCCAGGGAAAGACGGCCGATGCTGCCAGGCAACTGCTGGACGATGCTTACGCTTTGGAAGAAGCCGGAGCTTTCGCGATCGTGTTGGAGCTGATGCCGCGCGAAATCGCGAGACTGATTACTGAAAGCATTAGCGTTCCCACTATCGGCATCGGCGCCGGCGTCCATTGCGACATCCAGGTTTTGGTATTTCACGATCTTGTAGGTATGGCGTTCGGCAAGTTGCCGCGCTTCGTGCGCGAGTATGCGAACCTGCGCGAGACGATTACCAGTGCGGTGACCCGTTGGGCTGAAGACGTGCGCAACGGAACCTATCCTGCCGATGCCGAGTCCTACGGTCTGCCCGCCGAAGCTGCGGAAGAATTGAAGATTGAGATAAAGAAAGTGAAGGCATAGCCACGAAGAGGCACAAACGGCACAAGATAAGGAAGCGAACGGTCAGGTTCGGCGAGAGATGATTCCTTGATTGTGCCTTTTGTGCCTTTTTGCGGCTGCACGTCGTTCATGGAAATCATCAATCGTCGCAAGCGCATGAGTTCGGTGGCGCGCAAACTGCGCCGCGAAGAGAACCGCACCATCGGATTCGTGCCGACCATGGGCGCACTGCACGAGGGACACCTCAGCCTGGTCCACGAAGCGCGCGCGATGTGCGACATCGTGGTGGTTTCGGTCTTCGTCAATCCCGCGCAGTTTGGCCCGGCAGAGGATTTCAACGCTTACCCGCGCGATCTGACGCGCGACTCGGCGCTGATGGCTGAGTACAACGTCGACTATGTTTTCGCGCCCACGGTTGAAGAAATTTATCCGCCGGGCTTTTCCACCTACGTTACGGTCGAAGGCCTGTCCGAGGAACTCGAGGGCGCGTCGCGTCCGGGTCATTTCCGCGGCGTGACTACGGTAGTCGCGATTTTGCTGAACACGATCAAGCCGGATTTTGTTTTCTTTGGCCAGAAGGACGGGCAGCAGGCTGCGGTGATCAAAAGGATGGTAGGCGATCTGGCTTTCCCTTCTGAGATAGTCGTGTTGCCGATCGTGCGCGAAGAATCCGGACTGGCAATGTCATCGCGGAACAATTATCTGAGCCGCGAAGAGCGCAAAGCTGCGGCCGTGCTGCATCGGGCGTTGTCCACAGCCCGAGAAGCTTACGACGACGGGGAGCATAACCCTACCCGTTTAATCGAGTTGGTGCGGGCGACGATCGAGCAGGAACCGCTGGCGCGTATCGATTACGTGAGCGTGAACGCCGCGGACACTTTCGAGAAGCTGGACAAGATTGACGAGCGGCCCGCGCTGCTGTCGTTGGCCGTGTTCATCGGCAAGACGCGACTGATCGATAATGTTGTGTTGGGTAAGGCCAAGAAGCAAGATGCGGCGGGCGCGTAAGCCTGAACTACTGAGAAGAAACGTGCCGATACCTGATTGACGGAGAACAACTGAGTGAAATGATGATCGATCATGATGTAGGTGTAACGACTGAAGACTCGTATGTCGTTAAGAGGATCGACTCTGACTACTTCAGTGAAGAGTAACAACGAATCGTCTATGTTATATTTCTGTCCCTGATAACAACGGATCGGAGGAAAGCTATGAGTACTGCTAAAGACGAGGCCATAAAGACGATTTCGCGCCTTCCGGAAGGGGCGTCCTGGGATGAGATCATGTACAAGATCTACTAAAGAGAAAGATTGAAGAGGGTCTCAAGGCAGCAGACGAGGGCCGCACCGTTTCTCACGAAGAGGTGAAAGAGTTGTTTAGAGATCAATGAAGATTCTGTGGACCGGGCCGGCTATTGAAGACTTGCGCAACTTACACGGCTATATCGCCAGGGACTCTGAGATATACGCCAACAGTTTTGTCCAACGAATCATCCTCGCAGTTGACAAGCTGACGGATTTCCCAAGACTCGGCCGCGTGGTGCCGGAGGCTGATGAGGAGATGATTCGAGAACTTCTCAACACTACCGCATCATCTATCGTATCAAGAGTGAGCTGATCGAGATTCTAACTGTAATCCACGGTCGCCGAGATCTTGGTTCCCTTAAACCGGCACCTTGGGAGGTAGAGTAAGAGACGATCTCAACCAAGCAATGTCCGACGTGACCAAACAGAAGGAGCACATTTCTTTCATCCTTAACGGCGAAGCGGCCGAAGTGGCCTTTGCGCCGCACAAAACCCTGCTCGAAGTCTTGCGCGAAGACCTTTCTCTGACCGGAACCAAGCACGGATGTGAGTTGGGAGAGTGCGGCACCTGCACCGTGCTGGTCGATGGGCGATCGATCTTGTCGTGTTTGTTCCTGGGCCTGGACGCTCAAGGTCGCGAGGTCACTACGATCGAAGGCATGGCTGAAGGTGGTCAACTTCATCCGTTGCAGGATACTTTTGCGGATCTGGGCGCCGCGCAGTGCGGCTATTGTTCACCCGGCTTTCTCCTGGCGGCAAAGGAATTGGTGGATAAGAAACCAAAGCCGACGCGTGATGAGATCAAGGAAGCGCTGTCCGGCAATCTATGCCGTTGTACCGGCTACATCAAAATCTATGAAGCCGTGGAGCTGGCGGCGGCGCGAATGCGCGGCGAGGCGATGGAACTGCCGCGTGAGAGTGTTTACGGTTTGGAGTGAATCAGACTGAACGTATCGATCAAGATCGAATGTCTCTCAGGTTGGGAAGGTGGGCTTGCCCCCGCTCTTTCCAAAAGCAAGCGGGGGTAAACCACCCTTCCTGACCTAGAGACTTAGTAACTTGTGAGATCAACTTGAACTTGAATGGGCGATAGCAATTCAAAGAACGGCAAGCTGAATGTCGTCGGCAAGCCCTTCCGCAAAGTCGACGCGCGGGCGAAGTGTATCGGCCAGACGAAGTTTGCCGACGACATTTTTTTGCCGCGCATGCTCTACTGCAAGATTCTGCGCACGCATCTGCCGCATGCTCTGATCAGGAACATCGACGTTTCCAAAGCCCTGGCGCTACCCGGCGTCCTGGCGGTCATCACCGGCAAAGATCTCCCGATTCCTTATGGGATTCTTCCCGTTAGCCAGGACGAACACGCGCTTTGCATCGACAAGGTGCGTTTCATCGGCGAGACGTGGCTTTCGACGCCATGAACCTGATCGAAGTCAGCTACGAGCCGCTGAACACGATCTCTTCGATTGAAGAAGCCGTGATGATTGACGAACCGCGGATACACGAATACGGCGACGGCGGCAACGTGCACAAGAAAGTCTCGCTGGAGTTCGGTGAAGTTGAAGAGGGTTTTGCTGAAGCTGATCTGGTTCGTGAAGACATTTTCTTTTACGAAGGCAACACGCATTTGCCGATGGAGCAGCACGCGGCAGTTGCGCTTTTTGATTCCGATGAGAAGCTGACACTGTGGAGCGCGACGCAGACGCCGCACTATGTCCATCGCGCCTTAACCAAAGTCCTTGAGATTCCGGCGAGTCATATTCGCGTCATCGCCACGCCCAACGGCGGCGGCTTTGGCGGTAAAAGCGATCCGTTCAATCATGAAGTCGTTGTGGCAAAACTCGCGATGATTACCGGCCGTCCGGTGAAGTGCACGTTGACGCGCGAAGAAGTCTTCTATTGTCATCGCGGCCGGCATCCGGTCCTGATGCACGTCAAGACCGGAGTGAAAAAAGATGGCGCCATTACCGCAATGCACTTCAAATCCTTTCTTGATGGCGGTGCTTACGGCAGTTACGGCGTGGCCAGTACTTTCTACACCGGAGCCTTGCAGACGGTGACCTACGAAGTGCCGCGCTATAAGTTTGAAGGCCTGCGAGCTTTTACCAACAAGCCGCCCTGCGGTCCCAAGCGCGGACACGGCACTCCGCAGCCGCGTTACGCGCTGGAAGTTCATCTGGACAAGATCGCCGAAGAGCTGCATCTGGATCCGGCGGAAATGCGCAGCGCGCATCTGGTCAAACCGAACTCGGTCACGGCGAACTATTTGCGCATCGGCAGCATGGGTTTGGGCGCCTGCATCGATAAGGTCGTAGCCGGCTCTGATTGGAAGAATAAATTCTCGTGGAACGTTACAGAACCGCGAGCGGTAGCGAACGGATCAAAAACACAACTTGGATGGCAGGATCCCCTCGCTATCGCTCGGGGTTCTGACACGACGAATCGAAAGCTTCCTTACGGAAAGGGAATCGGGATCGCCTGTAGTTCGTACATCTGCGGCGCGGGTTTGCCCATCTACTGGAACAACATGCCGCAGTCGGGCGTACAGCTTCGGCTTGATCGACAGGGCGGAGTTTGCGTTATGTGCGGCTCAATCGATATCGGCCAGGGATCGGATTCGATTCTCGCCTACATTGTGGCTGAAATTTTGGGAATTGATCCATTCGACATTCGCGTGATCACTGCTGATACCGATCTGACCCCGGTTGATCTGGGCAGCTATTCCAGCCGCGTCACCCTGATGACCGGCAATGCCGCCATTCAAGCCGCCGAGCGAGCGCGCGAGCTTCTGACAATAGCTGTAGCTGAAAAACTCGCGGTACCCATCGAGAATATTTCCTTCGCGGAACGCCGCGCCTTTGATGTCGAGAATCCCGAAATTGGAGTTTCATTTGCCGAGGCCGTCGTCCTGGCGGAATCAAAGTTTGGCACGATCGGCACCGTCGGCTCCTATACGCCGCCGCGTTCGCCGGGCAAATACAAGGGCGCGGGTGTCGGACCATCGCCGGCCTACAGCTATTCCGCGGCGGTAGCCGAAGTTGATGTCGATTCAGACACCGGCATTGTGGTGGTCGAGCGGATTTGGATCGCGCACGACGTTGGCAAGTCGATCAATCCGGTGCTGGTGATGGGTCAGGTCGAAGGCAGCGTCTACATGGGTCTCGGCGAAATTCTGATGGAAGAGATGGCCTACCGAGGCAATCGCAATGTCGTCCACAAGTTTCCGTCGATGCTCGAATACAAGAGCCCGACGACGATGGAAATGTGTGATGTCAAGACTTACTTGATCGAAGATCCTGATCCAAACGGCCCATTCGGCGCGAAGGAAGTCGGACAAGGTCCGCTGCTGCCGGTTCCGCCGGCCGTTGCCAACGCCGTCTACAACGCAGTGGGCGTGCGGGTTGATGAAGTGCCAATCACGCCGGAAAAGGTTTTGAAGGCCTTGCGGGAAAAATCGAAAGGCCGCGATGCGCGCTATGGTCCCGACTCAATTCCTTCGGTCGAATGGCCAGAGCCTTTGCGCGTGCTTACTCCGGCAGAGGGAGGCGATGGCCGCGAGATGCCACGGGTCGCGGTGCATTCGTAAGAGAGCCGGCCTCATATATGATTAGCCCAATTGACGTCCTAGACAGCGCAGTCAAGATCGGACTTGGCGCGCTAATTAGCGGTTTGGCTACCTATTGGTTGGCCAAAACAAATCACTATAAGACAGTCGAGAAGGAACGTGCACAGCATAAGAGAGATCTGATAGAGGTTATAGCACAACAAGTCGCGAGCCATGACCAGGTGGTACATCGCTATCGGTCAGTTGGAGTGAACTGGCTTCACTTCACCTCTAAAACGGAGGCAATGTCAGATGCAAAGAGTGAAGAGCTTAGAAAGCTAGCAGCCGAATTCCACGAAACTAAGAAAGAGATAATAGGTGCAGAGGCAAAGCTTTTACTTCTTGGGGAAATGAAGTTTTACGAAATCCTTAGGGAATATGCTTTGAGCTCACTAATTATTAGACTCGATGTAATCGCGAATAGGCAGGTGACAGTCGATCAAATGGAGGAATACAAAGCAGACATTCGGCAAAAGCGTGACGCCTTTTTCAATCAACTTAGCGATGCATATAGGAAAATCTAGCATGAGGCTTTCGGCATGAAACGATATCTACCATTCATCATCATCCTGATCGTATTGGCGGGCGC
>Ga0209648_10002515_pt1 | contig 15212 bp, 13 predicted proteins | sample GraSoi2013_115cm_FD_185830 | JGI IMG/M metagenome (GOLD analysis project Ga0209648, IMG submission 185830) | Grasslands soil microbial communities from the Angelo Coastal Reserve, California, USA - Sample 9_17_2013_115cm (SPAdes) (version 2) | ecosystem: Environmental > Terrestrial > Soil >...
ATGGGGGCGATGTGGCCGCGGGCGCCGATTCCGGTGCAGTTGAGGGCGGCGGCGGCGCAGGCAAAGTCGAGTTGACGCTGCAGCGGCCAGCCTTGCAGTAATCCATAGATAAAACCAGCGTGGAAGATGTCGCCGGCGCCAGTGGTGTCGACCGTGTCGACGCGAAACGCGGGCGCGTAATGGAATTGCGCGCCGTCGTAGGCGAGCACGCCTTCGGGGCCGAGGGTTGCGGCGGTGAGGCGCGCGCCGTAGCGGGCGCGTACGGCGGGGAGCGATTGGCGCAAATCGGATTCGCCGGAGATGCGGCCGGGAATGTCGCGGCTGGTGATGAGGTAATCGATCAGCGGGAGAAGGGCGTCGACGCCGGGGTAGAGCTCGTCGAGGTCGGCGATCACCGGAATGTTTGCGGCGCGCGCCCAGGTCGCGGCGGCGATCGCGGCTTGAGTGTCGTGGCCATCGAGGTGTAGGGCGCGGGCTTCGAGGATCCAGTCGCGGCAGAGGTCGCTGGGTTGAAGGGCGAGGCGGTCGTCTCGCTTCCATAGGACGGTGCGCTCGCCGGCGTCGTCGACGAGGATGAAGGCTTGCTGGCTGGGGCAGCCGGGAGCGGTGAGGAGATGCGTTTCGACGCCGAGGCGCGCAAATTCGGCGCGATGGAGGGCGGCGGCTGGGTCGTCGCCGACTTTGCCAACGTAGCGAGTGCGCAGTCCCCAGGATTGGCAGGCGACCATGGCGGTGGCGACTTGCCCGCCGGGGAGGACGTTGGCGGAGCGGAATTCGACCTTGGAGCCGGCGGCGGGGTAGTGGTGAACGGGAATGAGGGTGTCGGTAGCGTTGAGGCCGACACCGACGACGTCGACAGTTTTGGATGGCATTTTTGGCTGGGCCAATGTAAACGAACTGCGGCACGATGCAAAGAGAAATACGGTGGGCTAGTTTCCGATTAGCCGACCAATGCATTCAAACTAATCGGGAGTTAGCGCATGACCGCGTCCTTGACCATTTTCCGCACATCTTGGTGCTAGCACTTAGAGATGCTACGCTGCAATTACTTGGTGTCGCCGGGGGATAAATTGTCGGTAGCTTGGTACATCGTGTTGGAACGCGAGATTCCGGGGTTCGACCACTCGGTGAACGGAAAAGCGGTGGCAAAGGCAAGCGCCCAGCTTGACTCCTTCGCCAAAGAAAAAGGACTACCGCTACTCATGGATTTTTTCAGCATGTCTCCTGAAGAGCTTGCTGGTTTCGCTGAAGACCACGGCGTCTCGCTGGAGCAACCCCCTCCTCAAAAATGGTTTTCCGCGGACGATGGCCTGAAGACAGTGAACGGTTTAATCGACGGCGCTGACAAACATATGCTCGTTGCACGTGTTATCGCTGACCTGCGAGAGTTCCAGACCGTTTTAGAGGTAGCGAAGAAACATGATGTTCGTTGGCATTTGGCTGTCGATTTCTGAAATTGTGAATTGGTCCGAAATCCCACCCAGCTCCTGATAGACGCTGCCAGCTCAATCGGTCGATGCAACACCATCTAATCAGTTGATCCGACAATACTTCCCCCTAGAGAACCGATCTGTCCGGCTGTACTCAATCAGACCTGGCCAGGGTGGTGTTCCGTTTAAATCAACGCTCGCGACAGACTTTTAGCTGTTGAGCCCCCTGCAAGTAGACTTTGCGTCGACCCATTGAATCCACCGCCGAAATCGGAAACGTGAGACTGCAGAAGATGCGCACAGCCAAGATTGGCTGTGCCACGCTCAGTGAAAGCGCGTTGTGCGGTGCAGAGCCAAGCCGCAAACGAAGAGAAGAGTCAGGGTGGCGGCGGACAGAATGAGGGCAGGGGGCCAGTTGAGTTGGAGTTGCGGGAGGCGGGCGGTGGCGGCGAAGTAGGCGAAGATGGCGGTGGCGGCGGCTACGAGCAGCCAGTCGATGGCGGTGCGCGACGGTTTTGCTTCGCTGGCGGACTGGCGGCCGTCCATGCGGGCTTCGACGTAATCGCTTTCGATGTTGTAACGCTGGCTTTCGCGGTGGGCGGCTTGCTTCCATTGTGTTTGCTCGGAACTTGTTGCTGAGGAGAGCGCGATGGCGGCTACGCCGGCCATCATCAGCAAAGAGCCGCCGATGACTTGCGCGTAGACGGAATGGCTACGGCCGTGCAATTCACCGAATACGAGAATGCCCCAGAGAAGTCCCCAGAATTGATTTGTGTTGGAGAGCGGAATGCCGCGGCTGATGCCGACATATTTCGCGGCGTACTGCTGAAAGAGATCGCCGATGACCCAGATGAATCCGCCGAGCATAAGCCAGAAGAGAACGTCGCGCGCGCTCTGCAGTTCGCGCAAAAGCGGCGTCACGCCGAGATAGCCGACGGCGAGCGCGGACATCATCCCGAGTTCGCCAAAGGTGAAAAAGGTAATGAACGAAAGCGGATTCATGCCGGTGAGATAGGCCTTGCGGTAGGGGATGTACATTGTGCCCCAGAGGACGCCGGCGCCGAGCGCGGCCCAGACTCCGCGGTAGGAATGCGCGATGGGCGCTTGGCTAGACGAAGCAATGGCCAGCAGCGCAGCGCCTACGCACATCACCAGCGCGCCTCCGAGAACGCCGAGCCGGCGGCGCCAGCCTGCTTGGCGCAATTCGTTGAAGAACAGGAAGCCCCAGAGGATGCCGAGCAGGCTATTGGTGTTCCACAGCGGAAACGCGATGCTCAGGCCGATGTCGCGGATGGCGAAGATGGTCATAGTGTTGGCGACGGCCCAGAGGCATCCGGCCAGCACAGCCCAGATGATCAGGTGAGGCGCGCGGCGGACGTCGGCGCGCACAGAGGAAGTGCCAAGGATGAGGGCAGGCACGCTCCAGCGAGCCAGAAAAACTCCGATGACCATGACGAGCGAGATGACGATCGGAGAGAGACCGATGGAGACGAGCTTCGTGGGCGCCTCCGCGGCGCCGAGCCACGCGCCGGCGGTGAAGCCGGAGAGAATGCCGAGCAGTTGCAGCTTGCGGGCGCGCGCGGTTTGCGGGGCTGACGATTCGATGGCTGAAGCTAGCGTGGATGCCATAGCGGTCAGTGGAGGAATGTCAGCAGCGCAAGTCCGCCGGTCAACACGACGACGGGCACCCAGAAATGGATGTCGGTGAAAATGCTCGCGAGCCTGCTTTGCTGTGGCAAACCGTTTTTCGGCTGCATCGTGTCCTTTGCCGGAATAGAAGCGCCGCTATGCTAGGACAATTCAGCCGTTTAATCCAATCAAACGAACCCAGGCTTGTGTCAGTTCAGGCTGCATGCCCATTTCCGCGCGCAAAATAATGAGGTTGAGATCCTTCGACCACCTGGAAAACCCCGGGCCTCAGGATGACACGTTTTTCCTGCGTGTTTGTTATCGGGGCCAAACGCCGGCGGTGAAGCTGCGGATGGTGGTGAAGTGGAGATTTTCGTAGAGCCGGACGGCGGAGCGGTTTTGCGAGGTGACAGTCAGGGTCAATTCGCGAAATTTCATAGCGCGCAGAGCTTCCGCGGAGGTTTGCATAAGCATTCGGCCAAGGCCATGTCCTTGATAACCGGGCAGGACGCAGATCTGCGTGGTGTGCCCGACGCCGGGGGAGACTTCGCTGGTGAGCACAGCGGCGATTAGCTCGTCGCTGCCGGGCTGGCGAAGGACGAAGGATGCGCTCGGTATAAACTGGCCGCAACCGGGGAGAAGGATAATGTTCTTGAGGAAGCGCAGGGCTCCGGAGCGGCTGCGGTATTGATCGTTAATCTCGCCATCGACGTGGTTGGCGTAGGACAAGTAAATCAATTTCGCGCAAGGCTCAAAGAAGCGATCGTTCCAGCGATCGAGGCGCATGCCTGCGGAAGCGCCGGCGCGCGGCTCTGCGTTGTTCTGCAAATTCAGGAGCATGAACTGCCGCGTGTACAGCTTGAAGCCTTGCTCGCGCAGAGGATTATCGACGGGGCCGCCGAAAGGCATAAGTTGCGCTTCGATGCGCGAAAGCTGCGGCAGCGCACGCATGGAAAATAGCATTTCTTCGATAAGGCGGCGGCCGATGTCGGCTTGCGGAAAACGCGGGGAAACGTAGAGGCCGCCGATGAGTCCCTTTTGCTCTTCCAGAACGTAGAAGGAATAGCCTGCAGCGGAGCCGTTTTCAAACGCCACGCAGCCGCACAGCGCGTGCGCTTCCAGAAAACGCTTAATCAGGTCCAGCGCCCCGCGATAGTCCCAGTGCAACTCGTCATGCCAGTGCCGCGCTTCTTCCTCGAGCAGCGGCTCAAGCTGGCGGACGCTGGTTTGGCGAAGGTCGAGGATATTCATCGAGGGGCGGCCCAGTGCGCAGCTTTATGATAGCCGATTCGGCAAGGCGCGGGCGAAAGGCGGAAGCCCGCCGGAACGCGTGATAGCTGCTACCGCATGCGACACAGGCCGAGCAAGTTGGCGAATGAATGACGGAAACCGCGTGCTACGATGACGAATATTTCGGTGAGGAAATGAATACGACGCTGTGCGCCCGCCCAGTGGCGCAGGTCACGCATGTCCATTCTTGACGAATTCCAGTTTCCTACGCGTTGGTATACGAAAATATTGATGGCCATTTTGGCGTTGCTCTTCTTTGCGGTGGTGGCCACGTCCGCGATCGCGGGATTTTTGGTGTACCGCATCGTAAAGCCGCAGCGCTCCAGCAGCGAAATCAATATGGACAGCTTCCCGGGGCGGCCGGATGCCATGAAATTCTCGGTGCCGGGCGGGGGACAGCGGGACGGCTGGTTCTTCCCGGGGCTTGTGGGAGCGCCGGCAATTGTGCTCTGCCACGGCTACGGCTCGAGCCGCGGCGAATTGCTGACGTTGGTCTCCGCGCTGCAGGACCACCAGTACAACGTGTTTGTGTTTGATTTCGTGGCCCATGGTGCGAATAACGGGATTACTTCGTTTGGTTACCACGAGGCGGATGAAGTGCGCGCGGCCATTGATGAACTTGCCCGCCGAAGCGATGTGAATCCCGATCATTTTGGATTGTGGGGATACAACTTAGGCGCTTATGCCGCGTTGCGCGAAGCGGAAAATGACAAGCGGGTACACGCGCTGATTGTGGATTCGGTCTACGATTCGCCGGAGCAAATGGTAAAGATCGGCGTGGAGAAACAAGGCCTGGGGGGGATTCCGCTGATGGCGCGTTCGGCGGAAATGAGTTTCGGATGGATCAATCACAAATATCGCGGCGAGAAGGCGCTGAGCTGGAAGTTCGATACGCTGGCGGGCGTGCCGAAATTGTTCATTGAAGCCGCGGATGACCCGGAGCTGGCGGGAATCACACAGAAAATGTTTAAGAGCGCTCCGGAACCGAAGGAGCAGGTGACGATTCCGCACGGGAATTTTGTGGATATGGAAGATGCGGACAAGCGCGCGTACGAGAATCGCGTTGTGAGCTATTTTCTACTGCGGCTTCCCGCTACCGGGCGGATGAGCAGGTAGGCGCGGCAAAATCCCGATAACGTACATATTCTCCCCGATGACCACCCCGGGGCCGTGAAACGGTAATACGTAAACCTTTTGTGGCTGCTCTTTCTCCATGCGCACTAGATCTTCAAAACCCTTCTCACTAACAATTGCCTGAACGCTCAAAGGCATAGGAGGCGTGCAGTCCGGTAGCTCGCGGTGCGCGTAGAAATTTAGTCCGTAAGTCCAGGAACGCTGGAGCTTGTACACACAGGCTCTAACGTTCTCGTCCTGCCAGAACAAAAGCAAAGGCTTCGCCGGACGCGCTGAAAACACTTGATCTAGACGAGGCAACGCGTAACGGTTAGACAACTCCACTCCGGAAAGTACGAGAAGGCAGGTTGCCACTGCAGTGAGCGCTTTGCGGCGACTGAGTGCCAAGACACAAAGCAACAATCCAGCGCAAGCAATTCCTACAATCCACCGCCAAACCCATGGGTCGGCAAAAGATGATTCGCTAGGCAGCCGTCGGATACGGATAACAAGAACCGCTGCGCCAATGAGGGTGAGCGCGCCGGTAAAAAATGAGATTCCGGCGAGCGCCGTATCTCGCACGTTCCTACGAGTCCATAACTCGGTTGTGAGCAGGACGAGAGGGGGCACCGCTGGCAATACATATCCAGGGAGCTTCGAATGTGAAATCGTGAAAAAAAACACCGTAAATGCCGACCAGCACAGGAGAAACCATGAAATCGATCCCCTAGCCGGCAGCTTTCGTCGCAACAAATCCACCAGACCGAGCCCGGCAAGAAACGACCACGGAAAAATCGAGACAAAAATAATTGGCACATAAAACCAGAAAGGTTGGATGTGCTGAAATTCGGGAGTGAGGTAGCGTTTGAAGTTGTGCTCGATTATGAAGATGCGGAAGAAGTCAGGGTTGCGGCGGGCACAAAGGATGTACCAGGGCAGAGCCGTTGCGCAGAACGAGGCGAGCGCGGCAGGATGAAAGAGGCGGAGGGCGTCTCGCCAGCGCATCGTAAAGAGCGCCCAGAAAAAGACCGCGCCGCCGCAGAGGATGATCGCCGCCGGTCCTTTGGCGAGCATTGCCAGTCCAAGGAAAAAACCGAAGAGAACTGCCGCTAGCCAGGAGGTATTGGCGAAGGGGGGCGTGACGCGCTGTATGCCTACGGCAGGTGGTGGTTCCTCTAACTTGGTAGCGACTGTTGCATTTTGTGAAAGCGGCGGCAAGCCGCCGCACTCCAAAGGGAGCCGCAGGAGCACCGCGGCGCATACCATCGCTATCGTCAACATGGCGCTGAAGGGCATGTCCGTGGCGGCGGCGTGGGAAAAGCCGATCATGCCGACGGTGGTGGGGAGCAGAAGCAGCAGCCAGCGCGCGGTTTCTGCGCCGTAAATGCGCCACGCGAGCCAGGCCAGCGCCAAGGTTGCCAGCAACGCGGAAATCGCGCTCGGCAGGCGGGCCGCGGCTTCGCTGACTCCAAATAGTTTGAAGCAAATCGCCGCGCCCCAATAATAGAGCGGCGGCTTCTCGAACCAGGGTTTGCCATAGAGGCGCGGCGTCACCCAGTCGCCGGTTTCGGCCATGTCGCGCGCGATCCAGGCGTAGCGAGGCTCGTCAGGACCGACGAATCCGATTGCCCCCAGATGGCTGAAGTAGCAAACGTAAAGAGTCGCGCAGATCAACACGGCCCAGCCGATGCGAGCCGCGAGGTCCTTTCCCTTTTTCTCTGGAGCAATGTTGGTCGAAGTGGTCACGAAAGAGTGAGTCTAACATTGGTGCGGGTGAACGTCAGCGCGTAGGATACTTGTTTTGAAGCGTCGCAATAACGGAGGCGAATGAAGGAATGGCTTGAGTACGCCGCTGTGTGGGCGATTTTGAGGGCGCTGGGAGCTTTGCCGCGCGACGTGGCACGCCCATTCGCCGCGACGGTTGCGCGCGTCTTGTACGCGATGCTACCGCGATTGCGGCGGACGGCGGAGTTCAATCTGCGCGTGGCCTTTCCCGAATGGGATGAAGCGCAGCGGCAAGCCGTCATTCGCGGCATGGTGAGGAATTTGGGATGGATGGCCGCGGAGTTCGCGCGCTTTCCACGGTGCACGCGCGAAACTATCGAAGAAGTTCTGATCCTCGACGGACACGAGAACTTTCTGAATGGGCAGCGTCGCGGCAAAGGCGTGCTCTACCTCACCGGGCATATCGGTGCGTGGGAGCTGTCCTCGTTTGCGCACGCGCTGTACGGCTTTCCGCTGCATTACATGGCGCGGCCGCTGGATAACGCGCGCGTCGATGCACTGGTGAATCGCTATCGATGCTTGTCGGGGAACCAGCCCATTTTCAAGAATGAGTCCGCGCGGGCACTGCTGAAGATTTTGAAGGAGTCCGGAACAGTGGGGATTCTGGCGGACCAGAACACTATGCCGGGGGAAGGCGTGTTCGTGGATTTCTTCGGCAAGTCCGCGTGTACGACGACGGGGATTGCTCGCGTGGCGCTGCATACCGACGCCGCGGTGGTGCCCGGATACGCGTATTGGGATGATGGCATCGGCAAATACAGGTTGCGGTTTGAGCCGGCGGTGGAGCTGATTCGAACGGGGGACACCGAGCGGGACGTTTTTGTGAACACGCAGAAATTCGCGAAAGTGATCGAGGAGATTATTCGCAAGCATCCGGAGCAGTGGGTGTGGGTGCACGCGAGGTGGAAGACGCGGCCGAAGGGCGAACCGGAACTCTATCGGTAAAGAAAGCTTTCACCACAGAGGGCGCAGAGGGGACAGAGAAGAGGATTTGCGGAGAATCGACGATGACGAAGACAGCGGGGGAACTGGCTGCGGCGATTGGCGCGGAGCTCGAGGGTGACCGAGATTTCGAGGTGCGCGGTGTGGCGGCGCCCGAGCGGGCTGGACTGCGCGACCTGATCTATGTTGAAGCGGCGAAGCATGCCGGGCGCGCCTCGGCGTCTGCAGCGGCCTGCGTGATTGCAGGCGAGGGTGTGACAGTCGGCGGGAAAACAATCTTGCGGCACGCGCAACCGAAGGTGGCCTTTGCGAAGGCCGCGGCGATACTGGTGGAACGCGGGCCGATTGCCGCCGGCATTCACGCAACCGCAATCGTGGCGCCGCTGGTCCGCCTGGGAAAAGAGGTCAGCATCGGCCCATACGCGGTGATCGGCGAAGATGCGCACATCGGCGACGGCACACAAATCGGCGCGCATTGCGTCATCGGAGCGGGCTGCTGGATCGGCGAGAAGTGCCGGATTTATCCGCGCGTGACTTTGTATGCGGGAGCGCGCGTCGGCCACCGCGTGGAGATTCATGCCGGCACTGTCATTGGCGCGGACGGCTTTGGCTATGTCTACGGCGACGGTCGCCACTGGAAATTTCCGCAGGTGGGCATCGTGGAAATCGGAGACGACGTGGAGATTGGCGCGAACTCGACCATCGATCGCGGCTCGCTGGATGACACACGCATCGCCGAAGGCGTGAAGATCGATAACCTCGTACACGTGGGCCACAACGTGCGGATCGGCGCGCACACGGTGATTGCTGCGCAGACGGGCATTTCCGGGTCGAGTTCGCTCGGCCATCATGTGGTGGTCGGCGGCCAAGTGGGAATCGCGGACCATTGCACGTTAGAGGACGGCGCCGTCGCGGGCGCGCAAGCGGGCATTCCTACCGGGAAGACGATTCGCGCGGGGCAAATGGTTTGGGGCACACCGGCGCGTGAGATCGGGAAATTCAAAGAGGCGTATGCTTGGTATGCGCGGCTCCCCGAGCTTGGAGAGCGTATTAAAGAGATAGAGCGCGCAATATCGGGCAAAGAGAACAGCAAGAGTTCACCACAGAGGGCGCAGAGGACACGGAGAAGAAAAGGGCAGTAAAGAACAATGCGGTGGCAAGTCATCATTGTCGGCGGGCACACCCGGAGTATCGGGAAAACGCAGTTGGTGTGCGACCTGATCGCCGCGTTCCCAAACGAGAATTGGATAGCGGGAAAAATAACGCAGTATGGCCATGGAGTCTGCGCGCAAAACGGCGAGAATTGCGATTGCGCTCCGGACGACCACGTTTGCGCAATTAGCTGGGAGAAGAGCGCAAATGAAACCGACAGCGGCCGCTTCTTGGCCGCAGGCGCGCGGCGCTCTTTCTGGTTAAGGACCAAGCAGGGATTTCTTGCGGAAGGCATGCCGCTGCTGCGCAAAGCGCTGCGTGAGGCGGCCGAGACGGATTATCCGAACGCGCCCGGACATGTAATTCTCGAAAGCAACACACTGCTGCAATTTCTAAAGCCGTTGCTGTACCTGATGGTCCTCGATCCATCAAAAGCGGATTTCAAGGAGTCCGCGAGACTGCAAATGGATCGCGCATCCGCCTTCGTCCTGCGACAGCCGTTGCATGCCGCGAACAGCGTAGTCGCGTGGGCGGGCTTTCCGGTACAGCTTCTGCGCGGCAAACCGGAGTTCTTGCAGCGCGAAGGCGAAGCCCTGCCGCCGGACCTGCTTGAACATGTGCAAGGCATTGTTCGTGACGCGGAAGGCGTCGCGTTGTAAACATCGCAGCATCTTAGCGGTTGACCCCTGCTCGGCCCCCGGCGATAATTTAGTAGTAAGACGCTATCCGCAGAATAGTTGGCGCTGGTCAGAAAATGCGCCGGGCGTCTATTTTTGGGCTGAAATCGCACTGGGGGATTTGCTTTGGCGACGAGCACGCGCGGGCTGGACACTCCGGTTACTCCGGTCCCTTCGATAATACAGGAACGCCTGGAACGCCTCGAGCAGGCCATTGAGGGCGGCGCGAATCACTTGCTGTCTTTGCAGGCGGAAGCCGGGTACTGGATGGGCGAACTCGAAGCCGACACCACGCTCGAATCCGACTACATCTACTATTTGCACGTTCTGGGGAAGGTCGACCCGGACCGTATTGCCAAGCTGGCAAATTACGTGCGCCAGCGTCAATTGCCGGACGGGGGCTGGAACATCTATCCGGGCGGCCCGTCCGAGCTGAACGCCACTTGCAAAGCGTATTTTGCGCTGAAGCTCGCGGGCGACCCGCAAGATTCGCCGCACATGGTGCGCGCAAAAGAGGCTGTGCATCGCCTCGGCGGTCTCGAGCGTACCAACTCTTACGTGCGCTTCTATCTGGCCCTGGTCGGCGCTGTTGGCTGGGACCTCGTCCCGGCGATTTTGCCGGAGCTGATGCTGCTGCCAAACTGGTTTTACCTGAATATTTACGAGATGTCGTCATGGACGCGCGGCATCGTCATCCCCATGGCGATTTTGTCGGCTGTTCGGCCGGATTGGCGCTTGCCTGAGCGCGCGCACGTGGACGAACTCTTCTGCGATATCTCGCGCAAGAAAGCCGCGTTCGATTGGAGCGATCAGCTCATTTCCTGGCGCAATTTCTTCCTTGCGCTCGACCGCGCGCTGAAGCTTTACGAAAAATTGCCGTGGAAGCCCCTGCGCCAGCGCGCTTTGCGAGAAGCAAAATCCTGGCTCCTGGAACACGTTGAGCGCACGGAAGGATTGGCCGCGATCTATCCCGCGATGATGAATTCGATCTTCGCGCTGATGGCCCTTGGCCATGGACCAGACGATCCGCTGACCGCTCGCGAAATTCGCGAATTTTCGCGTTTTGAGCTCGAAGATGCCGACACTATTCGCATGCAACCGTGTGTCTCGCCCGTGTGGGACACGGGCATAGCGATGGTCGCGCTCGAAGAAGCCGGGTTGCCCCCGGATCATCCGGCGCTGGTGAAATCCGCGGAATGGATTTTGTCGAAACAAGTTCTGGGGCCGGGCGACTGGCAGGTGAAAAACAAGGACGCCGAGCCAGGCGGCTGGGTCTTTGAATTTCGCAATGATTTTTATCCTGACGTGGACGATACCGCGTTCGTACTTATGGCGCTGCAGCGCGTGAAATTTCCCGAGCCTAAGCGCATGGAAGCCGCCGTGCGCCGCGGCATTCAGTGGCTTCTCAGCATGCAGAATCACGACGGCGGATGGGGCGCGTTTGATCGCGACAACAACAAAGCGTTTCTCTGCAACATTCCGTTCGCGGACCACAATGCGATGATCGATCCCTCGACCGCCGACGTCACGGCGCGCGTCCTCGAATGTCTGGGCCGTTACGGCTGGACCGCGGATCATCCGGCAGTGCAGCGCGGACTGAAATTCCTTTTGCAGGATCAGTGTGAAGACGGCTCCTGGTTCGGCCGCTGGGGCGTGAACTACGTTTACGGCACGAGCGGCGTGCTGCGGGCGCTCGAGACCGTTTCGCTTACCGCAAAAGATTATTGCCAGCGCGCGGTGAGTTGGCTGCGCACCGTCCAGAAAGAGGACGGGAGCTTTGGCGAATCGCTGCGCAGCTATCATGAGCCGGCGACCAAAGGTCAGGGCAACAGCACCGCTTCACAAACCGCCTGGGGCCTCATCGGGCTGCTTGCCGGCTCTGACACCAGCGATCCCGCCATTCAGAAGGCCGCTGCCTACCTCGTCGAGCAGCAAAATGAGGACGGCTCCTGGAGCGAAGACGAATTTACCGGCACAGGCTTCCCTTGCGTCTTCTACCTGAAATATCACCTGTACCGGAATTCGTTTCCGCTTTACGCGCTGGCGCGTTTCCGCAACCAGGCGCAAGAAGCGCGTCAATACTGCGCGCTGACATTCCAGCCGGGCGAATTTCGCCTGCGCAGCGGGTTTTAGCCAAGCGCATGACTACCTTGGTCACTGGCGCGTCCGGGTTCCTCGGGAGTCACGTCGCCCGCCAACTCGTCGCGCGTGGCGATGACGTCCGCGTTCTTCTGCGCGCTTCCAGTCACAATCGCGCTATCTCCGATCTCTCGCTCGAATACGTCACCGGCGACTTGCGCGACCCCGCTTCGCTCGAGCGTGCTATGAAGGGTGTCCAGCGCGTTTTTCACGTCGCTGCCGATTACCGCTTGTGGGCCAGGCGCTCGAAAGATATTTATGAATCCAACGTAGGCGGCACAAAAAACCTGCTCGCTGCGGCGGAGCACGCCGGTGTCGAGCAATTCATTTACACCAGCACGGTGGCGACCATCGCGGTCGACCGCCCGCAGCCGCCGAACGAATCGACGGAAGCGCGTCTCGACGAAATGATCGGCCACTATAAGCGCTCCAAGTGGCTCGCCGAGCAGGAAGTGCTGAACGCCGCAAAGAACGGCGCCCCCGTGATTGTGGCCATGCCTACGACTCCCGTTGGCCCTTGGGACTGGAAGCCTACGCCGACCGGCAAAATCATCGTTGATTTTCTGAATGGCAAGCTGCCGGGCTACGTCGAAACGGGGCTGAATTTTGTTGGTGTGGAAGAATGCGCCGCCGGGCATCTGCTCGTTTCTGAAAAAGGCAAAGTCGGCGAGCGCTACTTGCTCGGCGCGGAAAATCTCACGCTCAAGCAAGTTCTCGATGCGCTGGCGAAGATCACCGGTCTGCGCGCGCCGAGCATGAAGATTCCACACGGGCTGGCCCTTGGCGTGGCGTATGCCAACACGCTGTTCTCGCGGCTCACATTTCGCGAGCCGCAAATTCCCATCGAAGGCGTCAAAATCGCGCGGCACAAAATGTTCGTGGATTGCTCGCGAGCCCAGCGGGAGCTGGGTTTTCGCCCCGGCCCGGTGGAAGCAGCGCTGGAGCGCGCCGTCCGCTGGTATGGGGCCAACGGCTACGTCACCGCCCGCCGCGCGAAACGCATAGCCCACGCGGCGGCGTCTTTGTAATGTGCGCAACAATGCTCCGTCTCAAGCCGCTGCAAGTTGAGCGTGTGCCCTTACAGCGCGAAGCGTCCGTTCTGCATCTCAAAGTGCAATGAGAGTCCTCGTCACATTCGCCGTCGAAGCCGAATTCGCCCCCTGGCGCCGCTTGCGAAATTTGCGTGAAGTCAAAATTGGCGAAATCAACGCTTACCAGGCGCAGATCGGGCGCGCTCAAGTCGATTTCGTCATAACTGGCATGGGAGCAGAAAACGCAAGACGTGTCGTCAACGCTATGATGGAACAGCCCTACGCTATGTGCATTGCCTCGGGTTTTGCGGGAGCACTCAAGCCTGAGCACGCCATCGGCTCAATTCTTGTAGCGGAGGCCGTACAGCAAATTGGTAAGGCAAGAACAGTCCAAAGCTCACGAAATCTTGTCTTGGAGGCTCAACGCGACGGTGCTTTTCGAGCGAAAATGTTTCTGACAAGCGAATCCGTTGTCCGCACGGCCGAGGAAAAGGCCAAGCTTGCGCCTTTCGCTGACGCAGTCGACATGGAGAGCTTCTCCATTCTTTCCTGCGCTCACGATCATGCTCTAGCTGTTGTTGCTATTCGCGTTATTTCGGACACGACCAAGCGAGATATGCCCATATTTCTCGATGCCGTGGTCGACGAGATGGGTAGAGTAAAAATCGGTGGTTTGGTTCGCAAAATCGTTAGTCATCCTGTCCAACTGCCCGCTTTAATTCGACTCGGCCGCGATAGCAGGACCGCTGCGCAGGCGCTGGCTAATTTTCTGGAAGCCTATATCAAGAAGCTGTCGTTTTTTACGCACGGATGGTCCCCTGAAGGAGAAGGATTGGCAGAGGTGGCCGCGCGATGAGCAGGACCGGCACTGTCGTCGAAGCGCTCAAGACACTTGGCCCCATTCCCAAGACCATGCGCGCCGGCGTCTACCGCGAAAAGGGAATTGTGCGCGTCGAAGAAGTTCCCGTCCCCGAAGTCCACGACCACGAAGTCTTGATCAAAGTCGCCGCCTGCGGCATCTGCGGCACCGACATCAAGAAAATTTTTCAGCGTTACGTGGAGCCGCCGCAAATCCTCGGCCACGAACTCGCCGGCACGGTCGTCGCCGTGGGCGCCGGCGTCACCAAATGGAAGCCCGGCGACCGCGTCATGAGCTTCCACCACACACCCTGCGCCAAATGCTTCTACTGCGAGAAGCGCCTCTTCTCTCAGTGTAAGCAGTACAAGAGCACCGGCCTCACCGGCGGCTTCACGCCAAACGGCGGCGGCTTCGGCGAATACGTCAAAGCCATGCCCTGGGTCGCAGAGCGCGGCATCGTCGCGCTTCCTGACGATGTCACGTTCGAAGAAGCTACCTTCATCGAGCCGATCAACACCATCGTCAAAGCCGTGCAAAAGGCGCGCATCGCGCCAGGTGAAACCGTTCTCGTAATCGGCTGCGGCCCCATCGGCCTGCAGCTTCTCATGGTTAGCAAGCTGCAAACCGCGAACCTCTACACCAGCGATCCCATCGCCGAGCGCCGCGCTAAGAGCCTGACCCTTGGCGCGATAGAGTCCTTTGACCCAACAAATGGTAAGCTTGTAGCCGCAATTCAGGCCAAGACCGAGGGGCGGGGAGCGGATGCCGTGCTAGTCGCCGTAGCGCATCCGGCTCTCGTAACTGACGCGCTAGCGGCAGCGCGTCCGGGCGGACGTGTTTTGCTTTTTGCCGCAAACGACCCGGTTACCAAGATCGAATTTCCGGCAGCGGCAGTTGGGATCGACGAAAAAGAAATCCTGGGCAGCTATAGCGCCGCGGTTGACATCCAAGAAACAGCAGCCGCTCTGGTGTTACAGAAGAAACTTCCGGTCATGGACATTGTCACGCATCGCTTTCGATTGGATAGAATTCAGGAGGCGCTGGAACTCGCGGCGCGGCCCACTGCACAATCTCTGAAAATTTTGATCACGCATACATGAGAACAACGACGCCCAAGAGACCAGAAGTGATTGGCGAGGAAGCCGCGGCGGTAGTACGCGCACCC
>Ga0209648_10002516_pt1 | contig 15210 bp, 12 predicted proteins | sample GraSoi2013_115cm_FD_185830 | JGI IMG/M metagenome (GOLD analysis project Ga0209648, IMG submission 185830) | Grasslands soil microbial communities from the Angelo Coastal Reserve, California, USA - Sample 9_17_2013_115cm (SPAdes) (version 2) | ecosystem: Environmental > Terrestrial > Soil >...
GGGCTGCCCGCCGGTACCCTCATTCATCTCATCGCCTCCGACCCAGCCGCACCCATCGACCTGCCCGCCTGGTGCCACCTGACCGGCCATGCCTACCTCGGCCCCCTCCGGGCCACCCGCACGCCGACCTACGCCATGCGCAGCCCGGCGCAGCGCGTCGAGGACCCGCTCGCGGTGCGTCTCGCCGAGCCCGTCGCCCAGCTCGTCGAGGATCAGCAGGCGGCCTATGGGATCTTCGTTGGCCAGCAGGGCGGCCAGTACGAGCTGGATGGTGGCCAGCTTGTACTGGGCGGTGTTGGCCTGCTCGTAGTGGGCCACATGCTCCGCGACGCCTCCGTCGGGTGGCCGGCGCGCCTATCGGGGGGTCGTAGCCAGGTGCCAGCCCGCCGGCGCGGCTCAACGAGCGCAGGCGCTCGCTGCACTGGAGCCAGAAGGCGCTCGCCGAGCACTCAGGCATCGCCCAGTCCGAGATCAATCGAGCGCGGCCGCAAGAGCCCGACCATCGACACCTACAGTCGGCTCGCGACGGCCATGCGGCTCGACGGCCTTATGATCTCGGGCGTCGGCCGCGAGCCCAGGGCGGGGCCAGCGTGATCTTCGACCGCCAAGGTTTAGCGGGTCTGCTAATCCGACCGGCTGTGTCTCGCTGAGTTGGCGACCGGACCGGTTGTGGCGGGTGTCGTCGGCGTATGGTGCACGATGAGCAAAGAGCCGCCTGGCCCGGGAGAGCCGCCCGGGAAACCGGCCAGGGGGAGTCTGCGAGCGGGGCCGACGCTGCGGCGGGCAGAAGCCGAGCTCGTGGCCCACGTCTGCCAGGCGCGGGGGGCATCGTGGTCTTGGCGACTGCGAGCACGTAGCCGCTCCGATGAGTTTGAAGCCAGCCTTGGCAGCTCAGGATTGTTCCCATAGGCCTGTCTGAAGACGGCTTCAATCATCTACCAGGGGCGGCGGCGTGAACGGCAAGATCGCGCTCGAAGAGCACTTCAACCTCCCGGAGTTCAACGACGAACTCCCGCAATACGTCAACCCCGAGGCGATGCGGGAGATCTCCCGGCGCCTGCTCGACCTGGGCACGGCGCGGTTGGCGGGGATGGATGCAGCAGGCATCGACTACTCGCTGCTGTCGCTGACCGCGCCCGGCGTCCAGGCGGAGCCCGATCCACGCCGTGCCGTCGCCCGCGCCAGGCAGGTCAACGACACGCTGGCCGAGATCGTTGCCGCCAGTCCCACCCGCTACGGCGGGTTCGCGGCCCTGCCCATGCAGGACCCGGTTGCGGCCGCGGCCGAGCTCGACCGCTGCGCGACCCAGCTTGGGTTTCCCGGCGTGATGCTCAACGGCTTCACCAACATCGGTGACGCCGCCACGGGCTGGTACTACGACCAAGAGCGCTTCCTGCCGTTCTGGGAACGCGCCGAGGCACTCGGCGTGCCTGTCTACCTGCATCCGCGCAACCCCCTGCCGGGCAACCAGGGAGTCTACGAGGGTCACCCGGAACTGTTCGGCGCCGTGTGGACCTTCACCGTCGAGACCGCCACCCACGCGCTGCGCCTGATGACCAGCGGCCTGTTCGACCGATTCCCCCGACTCACCGTCATCCTCGGCCATCTGGGCGAGACGCTGCCGTTCGGCATCTGGCGCATCAACCACCGCGTGTCCTACATGGGCGACCTGCGCAGGTTCCAGAAGCCGCTGACCTACTACATGCTCCACAACTTCTACGTCACGACCAGCGGGAACTTCCACACCCAGGCGCTCAACGCGACCTTGGCCGAGCTCGGCGCCGACCGCGTGCTGTTCTCCAGCGACTATCCCTTCGAGTCCATGCGCGAGGCGGCCGACTGGTTCGACAACGCCGCCATCAGCGAGAACGACCGGGTCAAGATCGGCTATACGAACGCCAGGCGCCTGTTGCCCGGCTTGCCGGAGCGGATCGGCAGGCCCGCGGACAGCGCGCGAGTCTGACGGCGGCGCGTCTCGCACAGCCGACGGCCGGGTGGGACCGCGCTATGTACCTGACTTGTGTCGTCAGTTCCTGGACCCGCCCGCTGGGCTGCGCCGGCTCGGGTCCGCCGAAGTGCTGGCCGACGACGAACAGGCGCGGGTCCTGGCCCCGGCTGAGCGCGCAGGCGAAGGCGCCGCGGTCCAGGCTGACCGTGGCCAGCACCCCGCCGCCCTGGCGCACCCGCACGCAGTGCTGGTTGCCCACGTCGGCATACCAGACAGCGCCCTCGGCATCGATGCAGATCCCGTCCGGGTGGTCGCCGGGCGTCTGCGCCCACACCCGCCGGTGGCCGAGGCCGCCGTCCGCGCCGATGTCGTATGCCGTGAGCCGGCTGGCGTAGGACTCGGCGACGATCAGCGTTCCGCCGTCGGGGGTGATCGCCATCCCGTTCGGGAACGCGACATCGCCGGCGACCAGCGACCGAGGATCCCGGTGTGGATGGCCGCGGAGTGGCCGCGCGGCGCTTCGCGATGAGTTCCCGGGCGGGGTATCGTCCTACCCGGTATGACGTACGCACCGGTGAACGGCCTGCAGCTGTACTACGAGATCCGCGGCAGTGGCAGGCCACTCGTGCTGCTCCACGGTGGCCTGATGACCATCGACCTCAATTTCGGGCCGTTGCTCGACCCCCTCGCGGCGAGCAGGCAGGTGATCGCGGTGGAACTCCAGGGTCACGGGCACACCGCCGACACCCGCCGCGCGATGACGATCGAGGCGCTGGCCGGTGACGTCGTCGCGCTGCTGGACCATCTGGGGGTCGCCGAGGCCGATCTGTTCGGTTTCAGCCTCGGCGGTCTGGTCGCGTACGCGGTCGCGCTGGGTGCGCCCGCCCGGGTCGGCAAGCTGATCGTCGCCTCGGCGGACGCCCACCGCCCGCCGGGCCGGGAAAGCGTGCCGCTCGGCGACGACCGCATGCCGGCACCGGCCGACTTCCAGGCGATGCGCGACGCCTACGCCGCGGTCGCTCCCGACCCCGCGCATTTCGACGAGGTCGCGGCCAGGACGTCGGCAATGGTGCACGAGTTCCCGGGATGGACCGGCGAGCTGCGGTCACTGCAGGTGCCGACCCTGCTGATCTTCGGCGACCGCGACTTCTCACCGTTGCCCGACGTGGTGGAGATGTTCGAGCTCTTGCCGAACGCGCAACTCGCAGTGCTCCCCGGGACCACGCACGTCGGCGTGACACGGCGGCCTGGCGAAGTGCTGGCGTTGATCACGCCGTTCCTCGACGCACGCTAAGTGGCGCTCACGCGCGATGAAGCAAGAAGATTACATGAACGAGACCCTGCGTGAGGATCATGTCCTTGCCGGTTCCGATCCCGGCGAGCTTCGGGTGCACGCGGAGGTGGCCTGAACGGCGTGGCCTCAGGGCAACCGCACGCGTGTTAGCGTGCGAGCGTGGCTGCTGGTGAGGCTCGGGCGACCTCCTTCGGCCAGGTGGCGGACGATTATGACCGGGTGCGGCCCAGTCCGCCGGACGAGGCACTCGACTGGCTGGTCCCGCAGAACTGCGAGATCGTGGTCGATATCGCCGCAGGCACGGGACTTTTCACCCGGGCGCTGCAGCGCAGGATCATGCAGGTCATCGCCGTCGAGCCCGACGACCGGATGCGCGCGGTGCTGGCAGCCCGGTCACCCGGCGTCCGCGCCGTCGCGGGCCGGGGTGAGGCCATCCCAGTTCCGGACGCGAGCGCGGACGGGGTGTTCGTCTCGTCGGCGTGGCACTGGCTGGATCCTGGCCAGGCCGTCCCCGAGATCGCCCGGGTGCTGCGTGACGGCGGCCGGCTGGGAGTGATCTGGACAAGCCGGGACCGCCGGGTGGACTGGGTGGCCGAACTCGATATGCTCCGCAGGCCGAACGCCGTCCGGTCGGCCGAGGACGCCAGATCGCAGCTGCGCCGCCGGCACGAGGTCACCCTGCCCGGCAACGCGCCGTTCGAGAACATCGCCAGCGCGTCGTTCTCGTTCGTCCGGACGATGACGGTCGACGACGCCGTCGACTGGCTAGCCACCTATAGCGGCGTCATCACGGCACCCGCCGGGGAACGGGCAGCCGCGCTGGCCCGCGCGCGCGAAGCGCTGCTGCGGCGGGCCAGCGGAGACGGGATGATCGAGATCCCGATGCAGTCGACCTGCTGGCGGGCGGATCGCGTGCGCCGTCCAGCATCCGGCCGGCCACTATAGCGAGGCGGCAAACAGGCAGGGGGCGGCGCTCAGCGGAAGACGAAGGCGGCCAGGTCTCTCCTGGTCGTGCTGGTTCAGCACGCCGTATCCCCGGTGGCGGACAGATACTCACATGTGCGGCTACTTCCGGCACGCCCGGCGTGGGATCATCACGGTAACGGTCACTCTGTAGGTAGCGGAGGCAGCCATGGCGGCAACGGCTCAGCAGCAGACCGCGAGCGGGCTCCGGCGAGATGCGATCGGTCTTCGTGAGGTCCTGTTCCAGAGCATCACGGACATGGCGCCCGGCGCCGCCATCGCCGCGTCGATTCCGGCCGGGGTCGCCTTCGCCGGCGGAGCACTGCCACTGTCGGTGGTCTTCGCCCTGGTGGCGTGCCTGCTCTGCGCGTGGTGCATCGGCCTGCTGGCCCGTGAGATGCCCGCCGCCGGGTCGCTGGCGACCTACGCGGCCCGGGGGATCCACCCGGCCGCCGGATTCCTCGTGGCGTGGGGATACGTGCTCGTCGGCTGGCTGATACCGCCGCTGGTGCTGCTGCAGCTCGGCTTCACCACCGCCGCCACGATCAACTCCGAGTTCCACGGATATCCGGCCAGCCTGTGGTGGCCGTGGTCGATCCTCGGCGCGCTGATCATACTCGCGGCCGGCTACTACGGCATCAGGACCTCGGCCCGGCTGGGCACCGTCCTCGGCCTGTTCGAGATCGGCGTGTTCCTCGTCCTCGCCGTGTTCCTGGTCGTGCACGCGGGCAGGCACAACACCTGGTCGGTGTTCGGCACGACGTACACCCCGGGCGGCTTCCGCGGCATTACCGGGGTGATCGGTGGCTCGGTCTTCACCCTGCTCGCGTTCGGCGGCTTCGAGGGTGCGGCGCCGCTGGCCGAGGAGACCAGGAACCCGCGGCGCACGATCCAGCGGGCCGTGCTGCTGGCCACGCTGCTCATCGGCGCGCTGTACGTGTTCACGACCTACGCGGTGGACGTCGCGTTCGGGCCGAAGGGCTTCGCCAGCTTCACCACGGGCACCGGCAGTGCGTCCTGGGTGGGCCTAGCCCGCTCGCTCTACGGGATCTTCTGGTTCTTCGTGTTCCTGGCCATTGTCAACTCGACGATCGCGAACGCGAACGCCGGGATCAACGTGTCCAGCCGGACCTCCTACGCGATGGGCCGGATCGGCGCCTTCCCGCGCTTCCTCGCGATGGTCAGCCCCCGGCACCGGTCCCCTGTGAACAGCATCCTGGTCGCGTTCGTGGTCACGATCGCGGTCACCCTCGGCCTGGGCTTCGGGTACACGCCGACCGTGGCGTTCGCAATGGTGGGCACGGGCATCGTGATCGTGCTGGTCGCGATCTACATCCTGATGAACGCCGCGTGCCTCGGCTTCTTCGCCCGCCGCGCTGGTGGCCTCAACCGGGGCTTCAACTGGCTCTCCCACCTGATCATCCCGCTGCTCGGGATCGCCGCCTTCGTGCCCGCCTGGCTCACGGCCGCGGGCATCAAGGTGTTCTCGTTCGTGGCGCCGCTGACGCCCCCCTTGTCCTACATGGCCCCCGGCGTGGCCGGGTGGATGATCATCGGCGTGATCTACCTGATCTTCCTCTACAACCGCGATCCGAGGCGGGTCACCGAGGTGGGCCTGGTGCACCTGGATGCGCAGGTGGAGCCTGCTACGGGGGCGCCGAGCCGGTCATAGGCCAGCTCAGCCTCGAGGGCTGGTCAGGGGGCGCGGCCGCTCACGGCGCACGGGATTCCCGCTGGCCACTTGCTCGCGCAGTTCTCGCATGCCCAAAACCCGCGCGGTCGATTCCCCGCCGAGCAGCAGCCGCACTCTCGGGGAGTGGCAACCGCTGCCCCTAGCGAGTACTTGCGCGGCGTATATACTCAGTGTATATTCCGGAGGGTGAGTGTGCCTCTGACCCTCCTCGGGCTGCTTGAGCGCGAGCCTAGCCACGGCTACGACCTCAAGCGTGACTACGACACCTACTTCGGGCGAGGCAAGCAGCTGCCCTTCGGGCAGGCCGACCACGCCCTGTTCCACCTCGAAGCAGACCTTCGATGGATCGAGATCACGTCAGCGCGCCTGGCGGAACTAGCCGCAGTGGTTACCCCGGAAAGGGCACCGAGACAATGAACAGTCCTGTCGTGACGCGCGCGCGCCTGGTCGAGGCCCGTGACGTCGTCAAATCCTTCGGCCAGACCCCCGCGCTGCGCGGAGCGAGCGTGGCCGTGAGCCCGGGTGAGATCCTGGCGATCATGGGCCCGAGCGGGTCCGGCAAGTCAACTCTGCTGCACTGCCTGGCCGGGATCTTCACACCCGACCGCGGCGAGGTGTGGTTCGACGGGCAGCGCCTGGACGCACTAGGCGAAGCCGAACGCACCCGGCTGCGCCGGACCGCGTTCGGCTTCGTGTTCCAGTTCGGCCAGCTCGTGCCGGAGCTCACCGCGGCGGACAACGTGGCGCTGCCGCTGCTGCTCAACCGGGTGCGGCGGCGCGCTGCCTACAAGACCGCGGACGCGTGGCTGGACCGGCTCGGCATCGGGGAGAAGGGCGCCAACCGGACCGGCGAGCTGTCCGGCGGCGAGGCGCAGCGGGTGGCGGTCGCCCGGGCGCTGGCACTGGCCCCGAAGGTGATCTTCGCCGACGAGCCGACCGGGTCGCTGGACTCGCTGACCGGCGAGAAGGTCATGGACCTGCTGACCGGGCTGGCCCGCGAGGGGGGCACGACGGTGGTGCTCGTCACGCACGACGCCCGGGTCGCCGCCTACGCCGAGCGCGTGGTGATGGTGCGCGACGGGCTGGTGTCGGGAGACCTCGGCGCGGTCGGCGAGCAGGTCTCCGCAGCGAAGGCGGTCAGGTAATGCTCCGCCTCGGCCTGCAACTGACCCTGCGCAGCGGGCGGGAAGCGCTCGTCCGGCTGGTGATCACCGCCGTGGCGGTGGCGGTCGGCGTCGCGCTGCTGCTCGGCGTGCTCGCCGAGTTCCACGCGTTCCAGGCCAACGCCAACCAGGCCTGCTGGTCATGTACGACGGGCGCGTCGGTGCCCTCGTCGCTGCCGTCGCACGGGGAGTTGTGGAACGACAGCGTGGACTTCTACCAGGGGCAGACGATCACCCGGCTGGACATCGCGCCGCTTGGCGCCGGCGCGCCGGTGCCGCCTGGTGTTACGAGGCTGCCGGCGCCCGATTCGTACTACGCCTCGCCTGCGCTGGCCGCCTTGCTGAAGACGGTGCCCGCCGACGAGCTCGGCGACCGGTTTCCCGGCCATCTGGCCGGGACGATCGGCGACGCGGCGCTGAACGGGGCCAACGATCTCGTGATCTACATCGGGTACACGCCGGCCGCGCTCAAGGCGGTCGGCGGCACCCAGTGGGTCACGTCGATCACCACCGCGCCGCCGCAGGAAGTGTTCACCCCGTTCTTCCGGTACGCGTTCTTGGTCGGCGTCCTCGCGGTGCTGTTCCCGATGCTGGTGCTGATCAGCACCGCGACCCGGCTGGCCGCGGACCGGCGGGAGGAGCGGTTCGCCGCGCTCCGGCTGGTCGGCGGGACGCCCGCCGACATCCGGGTGGTCGCGTCAGTCGAGTCGGTGGTGAGCGCGTTCTGTGGCGCGGTGGCGGGAATCGTCATCTTCCTGCTGGTGCGGCCTTTGCTGGCGGGAGCGGCGCTGACCGGCACGCCGTACTTCGGATCCCAGCTCACGCCCACCGTCTGGGGATACCTCGCGATGCTGGTGGGGGTGCCGGTGGCGGCCGCCGTCGCGGCCCTGATATCGCTGCGGCGGGTGCAGGTCTCCCCGCTCGGCGTCAGCCGGCGCGCCACGCCGAAACCGCCCACATTCTGGCGGCTGGCCCCGCTGGTGATCGGCCTCGGGTTGTATGTGTACGGGCTGTCGAAGACCACGCACAAGTCGATCGGTGCGCCGGCCTATCCCGGCCTGCTGATCACCATGATCGGCCTCGTTATAGCAGGTCCGTGGCTCACCTCGGTCGCGTCGCGGCTGTTCGGCCGCCTCATCCCGGGATCGTCGGCACTGCTGTCGTCCCGGCGGCTGGCCGGCAGCCCGAAGACGGCCTTCCGTTCGGTGACCGGGCTGGTGCTCGCCGTCTTCCTCGGCACGATGGTGGGCACGCTGGTGCCCGCGGTGAACGCGACCGAGGCGTCGCCGACGGCGGGCGCGCTCAGCAACGTGCTGCTCGACAGCGGGCTCGGGTTCTCCCCGCACGCCGGGGCCAAGCTGCTCAGCGGCCTGAACGCTATCAAGGGCGCCGACGTCTACCCGATATACGCGTCGCTCGGCGCCGGGCCGGCCTCTGGGCCTGGCGCCGGCCCCGGTGGCGGGCCTGGCAGCCAGGGCAAGGGGCCTGGGGGCGGCGGGCAGGCGGGCCCCAGCGTGATGACCTGCTCGGCGCTGCGCGGCCTCGCTGCGCTCGGCCAGTGCGCGCCCGGCCTGCAAGCGGTCGAGGTCACCGATAACTCCCTCTACGGCGACAACCCCATATACAACACCGCCCCGATCGCCAGCGCGTCCAGCCCGGCGTACACGGGCGACCTGGCCAAGCTGAGCCTGATGACGGTCCTGGTGCGGGTGGACAGCTCGGCCACGCTGGAGCGGGTCCGCACGTACCTGGCCGTCAACACCCCGCCGACGGAGTCCGGCGGCCAGGGCTCGGCGCCGACGCCGCCGCGGACGTTCGGCGAGACGCTCCAGATACGGCTCGCCCGCGCGGCCACGTTCGAGAAGATCGTGTACGCCGCGGTCGCGCTCACCCTGATCGTGGCCGGGTGCAGCCTCGCGGTCGCGGTCGGCGGCGGGCTAGTCGACAGAAAGCGCCCGTTCACCCTGCTGCGGGTCAGCGGCACCCCGGTCGGCGTGCTGTCCCGGGTTGTCCTGATGGAAGCGGCGGTTCCGCTGGTGGCCGCCACCATAGTGGCCGCGGGCATCGCCTACGGCACGTCGGTCCTGGCGTTCGTCCGGCTCGCGCCGGCTGGCACCGCGATCCCGCAGCTCGGGTCGGACTACTACGCCCTGATGGGCATCGGCCTCGCCATCGCGTTCGGGGTCATCACGGTGACGCTGCCGCTGCTGCGCCGCATGACCACCCCGGGCAACGTCCGCTTCGAGTAGCGGTCTCCTGGCGGAGACCCGCCCGCGCCGCAGGACCACGCCCGCGTCAGAATTGCCCGGGCGTGGCCTGCCGGTCGGAGGGCAGCGCTACCCCGGGGCGGGTCGTCGCGGCGGGCAGAACCAGCTCGAACTCCGAGCCCCGGCCGACCGTGCTGCGGACGCGAACCGAACCGTGGTGAGCCTCCGCGATCGCCTTGACCACGGCCAGGCCGAGGCCGAACCCGCCGGTTTCCCGGCTTCGGCCCGTTCCGACCCGGGTGAACCGGTCGAAGATCTGCCCGATCTCGGCGGCAGGGATGCCGGAGCCCGAGTCCTTGACGGCGAGGACGATCTGCTCGCCTTCGTCCCGGGCGCTCAGCTCGATCCGGCCATTGAGGTCAGTGTGATCGACGGCGTTCTCGATGAGCGCATCCAGGGCCAGGGTCAGGCGGTCCAGGTCGGCCTGCACCCGCGCCTCGGCCAGGGCGCCAAACGACCAGCGCCGGGGTGTCTGGCTCCACCGGTGCAGGACCTCCATCACGAGCTCGGCAGGGTCCACGGGGGCCAGGCGCAGGAAGTCCGGGCTGTCCGTCGAGGCCAGGAGCACCAGCCGGTTCGCCAGCCGGCGCATCCGGAGCAGCTCATCGACGGCCACCTGCGCGTCCTTGGCGATGGCCTGGTCAGTGGCGGCGTGGGAGATCAGCTCGGCATGGCCGAGCGCGATGGTAATGGGCGTGCCCAGCTCATGCGAGACGTCTTGCAGGAACCGGCGCTGCTGACCCAGCAGGAGCAGGTTGTGCTCCGAGACGCGCTTGATCTCCTCCATGGCCGCGGATCGCCGGCGTGCGTGCCACACCATGACCACGAACATCGCGGCGACCAACGGGACTTCCGCGAGGTAGTCCCCGTCCTGCTGCCCGCGCAGGACCTGCCAGCCGATCAAGCCGCCGGTGGCCAGGGTCACGACCGCGACCGTTAGGACCGTGGATCCCAGATGCCACAGGCGGAAGCCGTAAATCGTCGTCAGGCTGAGCCAGATGATGAGAAACGGGACAGTCTGCCAGGCCGGGATTTGTCGCATGGCGATGAGGTTCAGCCCGACGAAGAGCGCCCAGGCGATGTCCACCCAGTACGCGCGAACGAAGTGGCGGGCCCGGTCACCCCAGTGCCGTGCCATGCCCCAGGCACGACGGGCAGCGCCCCCTGCCATCAGTGGCTCAGCAGGCACTTGCATCTGTCCCATCCCCCAGTCCGGCGGCTACCGAATCCTACGGCTTAAGGGTGGTTTGATGGCAACCCGTCCTGCCGAACGGCCGGGTATATCAGCAGGTAAGGATCTGGGCGGGATGGGTCAGGCCGCGCAGTGGGGACGCCGGGGCCGGTTCTTCGATGACCCCGCCCGCACACGACGCCGGGCGCGAAGGGTGCGGGCCACACCCTTCGCGCCCGGCCACGGGGGGACGGGGCTGCTGGTCAGCCGACCAGCTCCAGCTCGGCCGCGGACTCGCCCGTCGCCGCGTTCGCCGATGCCGTGCGGAGCCGCGGCAGCAGCAGCGCCGCGCCCGCCCCGACCGCCACCGCCGCCGCGCCGACCCACACCGCGGACGACAGGCCGGACACGAAGGCAGTTCCGCTGGAGTAGCCGCCGTGCGCCGAGAACACCGCGCCCAGGATGGCGATCCCGAACACGCCGCCCAGCTCGCGGATCGCGTTGCTCGCCCCGGAGGCGATGCCCTCCTGGTCACGGCGCACCGAAGCGAGGACGACGTTGGCGACCGGCGCGAAGAACAGCGACATGCCGACTCCGGCGACGACGAACGCGGGGACCAGCGTCAGGTAGGCCACCGTCGGGCTGGCGACCGCGGCCAGCCAGCCCAGGCCGACGGCCTGCAGGGCCAGCCCGGCGACGAGCAGCGGGCGGCCGCCGATGCGGTCGGACAGGGCGCCCGCGACCGGGGCGACGAGGACCGGCATGCCGGTCCACGGCAGCGTCCGCAGCCCGGCCTGCAGCGGCGAGTAGTGCTGCACGACCTGCAGGAACTGCGCGAGCAGGAAGATAGAGCCGAACATTCCGAGGAACATCAGCAGCGACGCCAGGTTGGTGGCGGTGAACGCGCGGCTGCGGAACATGTGCAGCGGCAGCATCGGCTCCGGCGCCCGCAGCTCCCAGGCGGCGAACGCCGCCACCAGCAGCCCGCCGACCACCATCGGCGGCAGGACGGTCAGGCTGGTCCAGCCGTGGTCGTTGCCGCGCACCACGCCGAGTACGATCCCGAACAGCCCCAGGCTCGCGAACGCCAGGCCGGGCAGGTCCAGGCGGGTCGCCGGGCCGTAGCTCTCGGTGAGCCGGGTCCAGGCGAGCGGCAGCACGGCCAGGCCGATCGGGACGTTCAGCCAGAAGATCCACTGCCAGGACGCGCCCTCCACGACCGCCCCGCCCACGAGCGGGCCGATGGCGATGGCGAGGCCGCCGACGGCCCCCCAGGCGCCAAGCGCGAGACCGCGCCGCTCGGGGGTCACCGCGGCCGACAGCAGGGTGAGTGTCAGCGGGATCAGGACGGCGGCCCCGACCCCCTGCACCGCGCGGGCCGCGATCAGCAAGCCGATGCTGGGGGCGAGCGCGGCGGCGGCCGAGCCGAGGGTGAACAGCCCTAGGCCCGCGACGAACATCCGGCGGCGCCCGTACCGCTCGCCGAGGGTGGCGCCGGTGAGCAGCAGCACCGCGAACGTCAGCGTGTACGCATTGACCGTCCACTGCAGCCCGGCCAGCGACGCGTGCAGGTGGGCCCGGATCGACGGCAGCGCGGTGGTGACCACCAGGTTGTCGAGCGACGCCATGAACAGCGCGGCTGACGTGATGGCGAAGGTCCAGACGGTGCGACGTTTCGCGCTCATGCTCGTGCCTCCTAGATAGTGATTGATCAATAACTTAACTGGCGAAAAAAAATCAGGCTCGGCTCACCGCGGGCACCAGCTCGCCCACCGCTCGTCGATGGCAGGCAGGTCCATGGCCGCGGCGACGTTCATCAGCATGCCCATGGCGAAGAACTCCGTGACCCGCTCGAAGGGCAGCCCGGTCAGCCGCTCGACCAGCAGCCACAGCCGCCGGAAGCCGGCCCGGGTCACGGTCCGGATCTCGGGGTCGTCGCACGCCGCGTATGCGTGCATCTGGAGCAGCAGGAGCGTGCGGTCGCCGAGGAGATCCTCGTAGGCGTGTCCCATTGCGTCGATCGCTTCCTCGCCGACGCGATCGGCGGCCGCGGCGGTGAAGGCCTCCGCCACCCGCTGGAAGCACCGCTCGACCAGGGCGAGGAAGAGCGCCTTCTTGGTCGGGAACAGGCGGAACAGGTACGGCTGGCTGATCCCGGCGCGGTGCGCGACGTGCTCGGTCGAGGTGCCGTCCAGGCCGCGCGCGGCGAACTCGGTCAGGGCCGCCTCGAGCACGCTCTCGCGTCGCTCGTCGGCGGTCATCCGCACTCCGGTCCGGTTCATGTACTCCAAGGTAGTGATGAATCACTACATTGTCAACCCACCGCGGACGCGGCCGGACGGCGTCGATGGCACGGCTCCCGTGACGAGAAATACCGGGCCTCGGAATCGATGCATCCTCATGAATCCTGTGCGGGCCGCCGGGCGAACGGCGGCGCGTGTTCGGGCCGCAGGCCGACGCCGATGAGGTAGGCCGGCCCGAATGAGATCTGCGGAACGCGCTGGAGCAGGGCCAGGACGGGCTTGGGCGGGCCCACCCGGCGCCCGTCGAGGTTCGGTGCTATCAGGCCGCGGTGCATGAGCCGCTGCAGGTCCTGAACAAGGATGGTCGGCAGAAGCCTGCGGGCGCGGACCGCCGCCAGGTTCTCCCGGGTTACCGCGCCGCGTCGCAGCGGCCCGGCCAGCAGGGTCGCGGCGGCCACGGCGTCCTGCACGGCGAGGTTGATGCCAACGCCGCCGACCGGTGACATCGCGTGTGCCGCGTCGCCGATGCACAGCAGGCCATCGGCATGCCAGCGGCTCAGCCGGTTCACCCGCACGTCGAGGTGCTTGACGTCGTCCATCGACTCCAGCGCGCCGACTCGATCCGCCAGCCAGGGGATGAGCTCGGCGATGTCCTGACGGAAGCGCTCGATTCCCCTGGCGCGCAGCTGCGGATCGCCTCCCTTCCTGGCGATGTAGGCGATCTGGAGGTGGCCCTCGCGCGGGATCATCAGTCCGGCCCGGCCAGAGACCGCGAGCGGCGTCAGCGCGGACGGGTTGTCGTCAGGCATGCGCGGGAGCCGGAACCACCAGACGTCGAACGGAACGGGGAACTCCCTGGGCCGCAGGCCCGCTTGCGCGCGGGCGATCGACCCGCGGCCGTCGCAGGCCACGGTCAGGGCGGCGCGAATCTCCCCGGACGTTCCGTCCTGCGTGCGGTAGCGCGCTCCTTGCACCCTTCCCGATTCGCGGATCAGCCCGGTCACCTCGGTGCACATCCGCAGCGTGAAGGACGGTTCCTCCTTCCCGGCCTCAGCGAGCAGGTTGAGCAGATCCCACTGCGGCACCATCGCGACGTACGGGTGCCGCACCTTCAGCCGGCGGAAGTCGGCGATGACCACAGTCCGGCCGGCGTCGGCCGGCCAGGCGATCTCGTACAGCCGGCTGTGCGGTAGCTTGGCGAACCGCCCGCCAAGGCCCAGCTCATCGAGCAGTTGCTGGGTCGACGGGTGCACGGTGTCGCCGCGGAAGTCTCGCAGGAAGTCGCCATGCTTTTCCAGCACGCTCACCTCGACGCCGGCCCGGGCCAGCAACAACCCCAGCACCATTCCGGCAGGCCCGCCTCCGATGACCGCGCAGGTCGTCCGCTCACTCACCGCTGCCCCCTTACCTGCCCTGCCCTCTCGCCGCAGGGTCGTTCAGCTCCGCGGACCGGGGGTCACGGCGGGCCGGCACGTCGCGCTCGCTGGGTGTCCAGGGGCGCTGGCGCGGCCACCAGCCTGGCTCGGCGCGCCGGCCTGCCTCGCGGCAACCGGCCAGGCTAGCGGGAGAGGAGACCGTCAGACACGTCCCGCACGAACCCGGGCACCAGGCTCATCCCTACCCGCATGGTCGAGGACCACGCCGAGCGCGAGCGAGGGGCATGGGCAGGGCCTGACCGCTGGATCCGGTCAGGCCCCTGCTGTCACTCGGCGGCGGGGTCCGTGATCTGGAACCGCCGCCCTCGGGGAAGGCGTGACAACCCAGGAGGGGTAACTCAGCCAGCCGGGCCCGAGCCGAGGACCACGGTGGCGCTCTGGCTCTGGCCCGCCTGGCTCGTCCAGGTGATGCTGATCTTGTCGCCGGGGTGGTATCCGTTCAGCGCCGAGCGGACATCCGACGCCGAGGTGATGCTGTGACCGCCGACGGCCGTGATCACGTCGCCTGCGGCGAGCCCGGCGCCGGCGGCGGCCGAGCCCGACTGAACCCCGGCGACCTCAGCCCCGGTGCCGGCCGGGTTCCCCAGTTGCTGGGAGGCCGAGACGATCTCGACGCCCAGCAAGGCGGTGGAGCCGATGTGGACCGTGGCCGAGGAAGTGCCCGACTCGATCTGGCGGGCGATGGAAACTGCCTCGTTGATCGGGATCGTGAACGCCTGGGTCGCCGTGGACGAGTTGAGCTGGACGGCGCCCGATGACGCCGCGGTGTCGATGCCGATCACCTGACCGGAGGAGTTGACCAGCGGGCCGCCGGAGTCTCCGGCCTGAATGCCCGCGTTGGTGCGGATGAGCCCGGTCAGCTGTTCGGCAGTGCCGGACGACGCGTCACTGGCGGTGATCGACTGGTCAAGACCGGTGACCTGGCCGGTCGCGACCGAGGGGGTGCCGTCGGTGCCGCCCGCGTTGCCTATGGCCACGACCTTGTCGCCGACCGTGACGCTCGACGAGTTACCCAGGTTCGCCGTCTGCAGG
>Ga0209648_10002517_pt1 | contig 15206 bp, 17 predicted proteins | sample GraSoi2013_115cm_FD_185830 | JGI IMG/M metagenome (GOLD analysis project Ga0209648, IMG submission 185830) | Grasslands soil microbial communities from the Angelo Coastal Reserve, California, USA - Sample 9_17_2013_115cm (SPAdes) (version 2) | ecosystem: Environmental > Terrestrial > Soil >...
GGTGGAAAAGTCCAAAAGCCGACTTTTCCACCTCGCTTGGAAATCCCGCAAACTGCGCGGGATTCCCACTTTCCCACAGCTACGACGGCTGCTGGCTAAAACTTAAAACCGGACATTTCACTTGCTACAAAAAGCGGACATTTTAATTTGCTACAGACAGAAGCATTTACCTGGGCGTCAGTAGCTGGGTCCGAATGACTCAGGCGTACTGCCCGAGCGGGAATCACAATCGACGAGCGTCACTGTCTTTTTCTGTGAACCGTTTGGTCAGGATCAATAAACCTACCCTTTTAGGACCCTCGTTTCCCAGTCAGCGGTTTAGGAGAGAACGGCGAGAGAATGTACCTCGATTGAGCATTGAGCCGCGATTTTCAAGACCGGTGCGACAATCTGTTTCACGGATCAGGGTTACTCAGGCTTGGTCTGCCAGTCAGGAAAACCCGGTCGGCTAATCCTTGGCTGACTTCCCAGAAGAGGACTTCTTGGGAGTTTAGGCTGCTTTTGACGAATCGCTCTACACTGGCCGACTTCTCATTACTAGTGGCATGTCGCAGAGACAACGTTACTGCTGATGCGGCGGGTCGGATCGGAATATTTCCACTGAATCTGCCCGAGTTGCTCCACGATGCGGCCGACTCGGGCTAACAAGCCCAATGGCTATCTTCTCGGCTCATACCGCATCGCCACCGCCCCCGAACCGAACTCCAGCAGGCTCACGAGCCTCAAGTCGACACGCTTCGATAGTCCCGCGAACAACGTCGGCCCGTGGCCCGCTAGCCTGGGCTGCACCATGAACTCGTACTCATCGATCAATCCCAGCTCCGCCAACGCCAGTGGGAGCTTCACGCCTCCCACGAGCAGTCCCTTACCCGACTCCCGCTTCAGCTGCTGAACGGCCTTCCCCAGATCCCCACGCATGAGCTCCGCGTTCCAATCGACCCGGTCCAGGGTGCTCGACACGACGTACTTCTTTGCCGCGTCGATCGTCCGGGCGAAGGGTTCCATCCAATCAGGCCTCGCTCCTGTCCGCGCCGGCGGCCGCCACGCTGCCTCCATCATTTCGTAAGTCACCCGGCCAAGGAGGAGAGCATCGGCCTGGTCGAGGATTTCCGCCGCGTGACGATGTAAGTCTTCGTCCGCTGACATTGCACGATGATCGCAGCACCCGTCCAATGTGACGTTGATGGAATACCGAAGGGGCCGCATTACGTAAAAGTACCACCGATGGGGTAGACCAGCAAAATTTCGGCGATCAGCTCGAAATAGTGCGGCTCTCCGGTTTTATCTCTCGCGATTAATTTAGCCTAGACCTCACGCAAAAATTCCAAAGTCATGCTTTGAACTGCGCAGCGAGTTTTTTCATTGCTGTATTTTCGCGGGTAACTTCACCAGCCTCTCGACTGTGCAAAGCTATCTCTGCGGCGATGGAGCGAGCGAGAATTTGCTGATCAATATTGCCAAACGGCCCAGGCACGAGGCTTCCCAACCAACCGACCCAAGCCGGGGTATGGGCGTTGCCGACAATGATGCCGGGGCGAAAGATGGCGAGGCGGGTAAAACCGATGTTGCGCATGGTGTCTTCCTTCATGCCCATTACGCGGACATAGCGAAACCGACTACGGGCAGTGCTTCCTACCGCAGAAAGTAGGCAAAACTGGGCGATTCCGGCGTCATGGCAGCCACGCGCAAATGCACCGACGACGCCGAGTTCAAGTCTTTTCAATTCTTCTTCGCTCCAGCGCATCGATCCGGAACCTACACCCACACAGCTCACGGCGCTAACGGGACCTTGGCTTAAAACTTCGCGGGCAAGGGCGGCAGTGCGCTCGGCAAAGTCAGTAGCGCCGGTATCAAGAACGACGTTGTGCACCCGCGATCTCGCCGCAATGGGCTTTCTGGTGACCATCACCACTTCTCGGCATTCCGGAATTGCTAGCAGCGCAGCGACCGCTGCACCACCGACTTGCCCAATACCACCGAGGATAATTGCGGCGAAATTCTGATTCATGAAGAGAACCTCTGCTTAGGGAAGGATGCGACAGCCCCGTTCATCCCAAGAGGGAAGCATACTTGGTATAGGTTCTAAATTGAGCCAATAAGGAATCTCTTCCTCAATTGGCGCGGTCAGGCTTGATGCACTTATTGAGCGCCTTCAGGAGTCAGCGCAGACAATTAGTCCTCGGAAACGCGCTTGCGTGGAGGAATCCCTCTCGATCGGGGTCATGGTCCGGGCCGCGTAAGTTCTTGAAAGGTCGCGAGAGACAAATCTATCTTGGGTGGAATTCTTGGGTGTATAAGGATCCTGCATACGCGCCTCCGTTCATAACCGATCAGCTCGCAGACCCCGCTGAGGTGCTCTTTGGAGTGCAACTCGGCGGCGGCACCGATATCAATTCGGCGCTTGCGTATTGTGAAAAGCAGATCGAGATCCCTACGAAAACAGCGATCGCACAAGTTCAGACGAGGGCCCTCAGGAAACTAGCAGTAGAGCCCTAAACGTCTCAGATTCCCACTGGGCTGATCTGGAGTTTGTGATAGCCGTTTTCGCGAGCCCAAAGATCAAAGGGCAAAGCTGCCAGTTCGTCGACTACCGGAATGGCGGACCCGACCTTGGTGAGATCAACGCTTTTCGTATACGTCCGGCAAGTCTCACAAACATCGACGCGAATGTGCGGAATTTCAGGCGCCGAATAAAACGCCATGTGCGGTTCCCGCTCCTCGCCGCAGGCCGGGCAATAAATCCTGCGGAATGCCCACTCATGCGCGCACAGCATGCAGATCAACGATTTTTTGGCGCCGTTGCCTTCCGGACGTAGTACTCCTACGATAGGCTTGGAACCGCAAACCGGGCATACCGATGGAGTTCCATTGATCTGGGCGAGCTCCCGATGGTCGGCGAGATATTCCGCGTAAGGCTGGAGAAAAATCCACGGCAGCAAGCTATCAGCCCCTGTCGTGCCAACCTCATCGTCGGGCGACATCAAACCAGGACTAACGGTCGTAGCTAAATCCTGGAACCAAAACTCTTCGATCCGATGTTGCCATCCCATTGGGCCTTCCCGTTCTACTTCGGTCGCCAGGACAGCCACAGGCGGCGGTGAAATCTGGCGAATCAGTGCGAGAAATTCCGAAAACTTCGGCAACAGCAGAAATAGGTCGAATTCGTCGCGCAGTGGCCGATCGGCAGAAATCTTGGGCGTGCCGGTCAAGTTCTTCTGGATTTCCCCATAGAAATTCTTCTGAAACGTCGCAATGCGTTCGTAGAAACGTAACCCTTCGGCTGCAAATGGATAAGAAGAGGCCAACTCCGCAGCGCGACGAATGCGCTGGTCCCATTTCGTCTCGGTCATTGTTTCGACCCTGGTTTGCCGACGACCTGGTAATACCAGGAGCGGTGGAAAGTCCACGCCCAGGCACGAGTAACATAACCATGAATCATGGATCCGAGGCTGCCTTCTTCCAAGATGGCGCTCATGTAGACGTGAATCATAAAAAGCCCAATGGTCATCAGCGCCACGCTCGAATGGATAAGAATCGCGGCGTAGCGTACAAAGCGGTAGCTCCACGGGAGCATTTGCGTATACCAGAGGAACACGCCCGAAAGCAGCAGGAGAATGACGCTGTAGAAAATTCCCCAGAAGAAAAGCTTTTGTCCGAAATTGAAACGGCCGACGGGTGGCAGTCTGTCATCCCTGTTTTCGATGTAATCCCGAATGCTTCGCCCCCAGGCACGATCATCATCTGTGATGCGCATGTCGCTGCGCCATTCGTAGAATGTGCGAATGATAGATGCTGCGAAAAGCAAACCGATCCAGGGATGCCATTCACGGGCCACCGTACCACCGCCGACAACGATGACCAGCCAGAAAAGATATGGAGACCAGAACGCAAGGCCGGTTATTAACAAGTACGTGTAAGCAAGTGCTCCGAGCCAGTGATTGATGCGCTCTAAAAAAGAATACCGGGGGATCAATTCCTCCTCAGGGCTCGTCGCCTGCGGGCGGGTAGCGGCACCGGTCGTCATACGTGCTTCTCCTGTTTCTCGGCGCTCTCTTGTCCGTCGGGCGGAATTGGCACTTCTTTCTTTGTACCGACGAGCATGTAGTGCAAAGCCATGCCGAATATGCCGCCAAGGATGGCGAGATTGCCAAGCCATTTAAGCGGGCTCTTCCAAAACCTCACCGCGAGTGGAATATGCGGGTCTCGTGGCAATCCGCCGTAGAGTTCCGGATGCTTGGTGTCGTGCAGAACGTAGATGACGTGGGTGCCTCCGACACCTATAGGGTCGTAAACTCCGGCGTCGCGATATCCGGAACTATCTCGTAGTTGCTTCGCGCGCTTCTCAGCCAAGTCAGTCATTTCGGCTTTTGTTCCAAAATGTAGACATCCAGTGGGACAGGCTTTGATGCAAGCGGGCTCGAGCCCTTGGGATACCCGATCGTTGCATAGCGTGCACTTGAAAACTTTGCGCGCCTCCGGGCTGAATTTTGGAATGTTGAAAGGGCAACCGGTGATGCAATAGCCGCAGCCGATACAATTCGCTTCCTGAAAATCAACAATTCCATTTGCGAACTGAACGATGGCTCCATCGGACGGGCACGCCGCTAGACAACCGGGATCTGCGCAGTGCATGCACTGATCCTTGCGCATCAACAGCATCAAGTTGCCGTCCTCGGTCTCGTGTTCATTGAACTTGATTAGGTTCCAATAATTCCATGCCGTCTCCGGCATAGTCTGGTACGTATTGTCAAAAGTAGTTTCTTTGAAGGTGTAGCCGTTCCATTCCAGACAGGCCACTTCGCAGGCTTTGCAGCCGATGCAGGTTGTCGTATCCACCAGCTTGCAAACCGTCAATTCGCGGTTCAATCCGGCACCGGGTACGCTGCCGACGTGGCCTGAAATTCGTACGATTTCTGTTGATGCCTGGCTCATATGCTTCTCTAGGCCTTTTCAATTTTGACAAGAAAGCCCTTGCTCTCGGGTGTGTGTGCATTCGGATCAGTCACGGCCGGCGTGAGAAGGTTGGCCGGCGTACGTGCGTCTTTTCCCTGATCCTCCTTGATACCTCGAAAACCCTGGTGAATCGGAAGTCCGATCTGATAAACCTTCTTGCCGTCGATTGTCATCGGTTTGAGCCGACGCGTGACGAAGGCTTTCGCGACATAAGTCCCACGGGCACTGATGACCTTGATTTTTTCTGCGCCGTGGATTCCCTTCTCTTCCGCCAATTCGACAGGGATCTCCACAAATGGCTCGGGGACAAGCTGCACGTTCATTGCATTGTTCTTCGTCCAGTAGTGATAGTGTTCCGTGAGCCGGTACGTGGTACAGACGATGCTAAACTCCTCCGGATCCCCAAACTTGTCGAATGGAGTGCTGAATTTCTTCACCAGCGGATTGTGTGATTGCTCCGGATGCAAGACATTTTTTACCGGGCTTTCAATTGGCTCGTAATGTTCGGGAAAAGGCCCGTCTACGAGGGCTCCGAGAGGCACAAACAACCGGCCGATGCCCTCGGGATTCATGATGAAAGGCCCCATGTGATCCTTGGGATGTGAATCTATCTTGAAGTCCGGCACATCGTTCCCAGTCCATGTTTGCGATGCCTCGTTCCACCAAACCTGCTTTCGTTCCGAATCCCAAGGCTTGCCCTGGGGATCGCAAGATGCTCGGTTATATAGAACGCGCCGATTGGCCGGCCACGCCCACGCCCAATTTGGATAGACTCCAAGGCCCGATGGATCATCAGTGCCGCGTCGCTGCACTTGAGGACCAGCCTCCGTCCACATGCCGGAGTAGATCCAGTTGCCACACATCGTCGTGCCATCGTCCCTAAGCCAGGCATAGCCCGGTAGTAGCTGTCCCGCTTTGATCACCTGACCGGTTTTTTCGTCTTTCAGATCAGTCAGCGCTTTGCCGTTCAGTTCCATGGCTATCTGCGACAGCGCAGGATGTGCCGAGTCTGCGTAGCTCCAAGAGAGATTCAAGATCGGGTCGGGGAACTTGCCGCCTTCTTTCTCATAAAGATCGCGCACGCGCAAGAAAATCTGCGCGATGATGTCCTGATCGAGTCGCGCGTCTCCCGGAGGTGGGACGGCCGCAAACTTCCAGGTCACCCAACGGGCAGAATTGGTCATGCTGCCATCTTTTTCCGCAAATCCAGCGCAGGGCAGGCGATACACAGTCGTGTTGATTGTTTTCTGTTCTTCGAGGCCTATTCCGGGGGCTCGCCAGAATTCGCTGGTCTCATCCTCATAGATCTCGCCGACAACCAGCCAGTCGGCCTTCTTTAGAGCGTTGATGTTCTTGTTCGTATCCGGCCCAATCATCACTCCGTTCATTCCGAAAGCGATCATGCCCTTGACTTTGCCGTTGTACATGTCGTCCCAGATGTGGGTCCAGGAGTAGTCGCGATCCACTTTGGGCAAATAATCGAAGGCAAACTGGTTTTCCTTCGTGGCTGCCGCGCCGTACAGGGCTTTGAGAAGCGAAACCATGAACTTGGGGGTATTCGAGTAGTAATTCCACGAATCCCACTGACCCGGCTTCGATGAAGTAGGCGTCGCCCGTTTCAAAAACGACGCTAAGTCTGTGTCAACAGGCGTGGGCACCTTCAAGTATCCGGGCAAACTGTCGAAGACGCCAGCCATGTCGGTGGCGCCTTGAATATTCGAGTGCCCGCGCAGAGCGTTCACGCCACCACCGGCGCGGCCCACATTTCCCATCAGCAACTGCAACATGGCTGCAGTGCGGATGATCTGCGTGCCGAAAGTGTGCTGGGTCCATCCGACGGCATAGATGATGGTTGCGACTCTCTTCATGTCGCCGTCTTTTCGGATCGACGTGAAAAGATCGACGGCTTTCAGATACTGCTCTTTCGGAATGCCAGTGATGCGCTCGACGATTTCCGGCGTGTAACGAGAAAACTGCTGTTTGAGCAGTTGGAACACGCAGCGCGGATGCTGGAGCGTCAAATCGTAAGCGACATCCGAAGGCAGTCTGGGAGGGGTTAGGCTACCTGCCGAAACCCTATGTTCAGCGTGTCTCGCGGTATCTGTTTTCCCGCTCAGGTCTCCGCCCGGTTCATAATTCCAACTGGACGGATCGTAGGTTTCCGTGGCTGAATTGAAACCAGAGTACAAACCATCCTCCGGCAATTTGAAACCTTCCTTCACGATAAAGGCCGCATTGGTGTAGTTAACGAGATATTCTTTTGCGATTCGGTTGTTCTCAATGGCGTAGCGAATCACACCGCCGAGAAATGCGATGTCGGTTCCAGCGCGGATTTGCAGGAAGAGGTCTGCAGTCGCGGAAGTACGAGTAAATCGAGGATCGACAGAGATCAGCTTGGCGTTTCGGTTCCGCTTCGCCTCCATCGCCCACTTGAAACCGCAAGGATGGTTCTCAGCTGGATTCCCGCCCATGATCAACATCATGTCGGTGTTCTTGATGTCGATCCAGCCATTGGTCATCGCACCGCGTCCGAATGTTGGCCCCAAACTGGAGACCGTGGGGCCGTGTCAAACACGGGCTTGGTTTTCTAAATAAACCAAGCCCAAACTCCTCATGGCCTTTACGACCAGATAATTGAACTCATTCGTATCAGTGCAGCCGCCGATGAAGGAAATCCCCTCGCATCGGTTGACGGTGTGGTCGTTCGCGTCTTTTTCGATGAAACTTGCGTCGCGCGTTTTCTTGGTCCAGCGCGCGATCTCGTCGAGCGCGACGTCCCAGGATATGTCTTGCCACTCTGTGGCTCCGGGACGCCGGACTTGCGGCTTCACAAGCCGGCGCGGGTTCAGAATATCCTGTTCAAGTGACGATCCCTTCGGGCACAAAGTGCCGCGATTGGTGGGATGATCGGGATCGCCCTCGACGTGGATGACTTGCGGAATAACGTTCTTAGCGCCATCACCAATCGTGTAGACTAACACGCCGCAGCCGACAGCACAGTACGGGCAGGTCGATCGGGTCTCTTTCGCGCGTGCAATCTTGAGTTCTTTGAGTTGAGCGTAAGCTGGTTGCAGATCAAAACCGAAAACAGTGGCCGCGGTTCCGCCTAATGCTCCAATCTTGAGAAATTCTCGACGCGTAGTTGCCACTGAAACCTCCTCGCCCCGCGAGGCGTAGATTAGATATCTTCGTGGTTTGGCCACCGCTTCCCAACCGCATTGAGATGAGCGATAACTTGATCAAAGGTTTTTGAGGAGATCAGGCCCACATCTCTCTGCTCCTCTCTTCCGGTCGGATGGAGTTGGCATCTCAGAGCCCTTCCATGAATCTCCAGCCAGAGCGTCCGCCGCCACGGCGTCCGACCTTTTGTGCCCTACTGCTGGATATCCTATTAGGACATGTCACTTGTCCAGGTGCTTATCCTTGTCCAGGTGCTTATCAAAGAATCTGGCGATGTCGCCAAAGGCCTGATGCGTCTCGGGCGCCGTGTCGTCCGCGGAATAATTCCCGTGGGACATGGCCTCGAAGACGTTGAGCTCCGCCTCCACCCCCGCGTCCTTCAGCTTGCGGTGCGCCCGCACGGTATTGCTGAGCAGAAGGTCCCGCGTGCCCGTAGTCAGGATCGCCGGCGGAAAGCCGTGGATGTCGCCATAGATCGGCGAGAGCAGCGGATCCTTCAGATCGTGCCCGTGGGCATAGAGCTGGGCCGCTGGGTCGCACACGCCGGCGCGCGACACCAGCACGTTGTCGACGAAGGCGTTGGCCGCGAAGCTGTCACCCACCCCGGTCAGGTCGGACATCGGTGTGCCGGGCGCAATCGCCGCCGGCAGCGGCAGGCCCAGCTCCTTGAGACGCAGCACCATTTCGAGCGTCAGGGCGCCGCCAGCCGAGGAGCCGAACACTGCCATCCTATCGGCCGGATAGGCCTTCAGCGCCTCGCGCCAGACCGCCACCAGGTCGTCCAGCGCGGCGGGGAAATAGGCGACCGGCGCGGCATGCGGTAGTCGACCGAGATCACCTTGTAGTGGCCGATGCCGGCCATCATCACCGCCTCGGTGGTCGCTGCCAGCCCTCCGCCAAGTACGTAGCAGCCGCCGTGGATGTGGATCAGGAGGCGGTCGCGGTTCTCGGGCGCCACCTGATCTGGTGTCACGGTATAGACCGTCACCCCGGCCATCCGGCTTTCCTCCACTGTCACGTGGAGCCGCTGCTCCTGGCCCGGCAGGGCCTGCACGACGCTGTCGTTATAGGCCTCCTGTAGCGCGACCCACTCCTCGAGCGTCTTGGGCACGACGTCGAAGTGGGGCGGGATCGGCCGGCTGACGATCGCCTGCATCTGCGGGCTCACGTCGGTCGGGACCGGCAGGATTCTCGCCGGGACTGTGCGCTCCTGGGCGATCGCCACCGCCGCAGCAAGGGCCATGATCGTCCCTAAACTCTTCTTTAGCATGACACTCTCCTCTGTCGTTCACAGCGATGTCGCCGCACCTTTTTTTGCCCTGTCGGTAAAGTCCTGCAGTCGACGTCGCAAACAACATCACAGTACCGATTGCCAAGAGCTGGATAAATTACATATTCCTGGTATTGACAGGTGCCCTTAACGACGTCGATACCGTGGCGCGCCATCGCCGCCCGCTGGCTCTTTGGCTTCCGCCTCAGGCCGCGCAAATGGAACCCGGTGCCTTGCGGCGTCCGCGCGACCGCGCCGTCCTGATTGCCCGTTACTCCGGTGATCAGAATCGTCCGATCGCTTGTCATGGCTAACCTTAACTGCATCTACGTGGCCACAAGTTGACGATCTTCTTGAAAATCTCAGGTGGTCCCTTTAGCTGGGTAAACGATTGTGCGAGCAAGATATTTGTCTGCTTGTTGGCCATTCCGCCGCGCAGGCGCCCTGCATTCGTTCTGCTCGGAATTTCATCAATTGTCGAAAAATAGCGCAGTCGGGTGCGCGGTAATACGGTGGAGATTTCCTGAACTAACCATCCTGGATGCCGTCCTGAAAGGTAGTTTGACCGAGATTCACCGGAGGCAGGGATACCTCTGCCTCTGCGCGGACGCCAACGCTGAGGATCCGCGCCGATCTCGACACGACCCCTGAAATGTATTTCTGCCACCGATGCTAACTCCGCTACGTCACGTCTCTGCTCATTCGCTGGCCGCGCATCTGCTGGGGTACCTGCGTCGTCGATTTTCCAGGGCCTTCCGTCCTAGGGCTCCTTGGCGGTTGATGCCGCCCGTGAGAACCACGCGCTCGGGGCCTGATGCGTAGAAGGCATACGCAACGCGCCCGCAAAAGGCAAGAAAGGCGGACAGTACGTCGCAGGGTAATGTGGCCAAAAACAGGTAGAAAACAATCGACCAATGAGGCGTTCCGGATGGCCGCGTCCCGACGCCTACTCCGCAGGAGTCCGCAAAATCAGCGCACACGTTCCAGCACACGCCGCCAAGTCTTGCCATCCCCGATCTCCAGCCGGTCGCCTTCGAGTTTGAAGGGACGCGGCTGGTCAGTGTCGGTGAAATCCGGCGCCAAGCTGCCCTCGACATGATGCGTCACCACGCATGTCTCTGCGTCTACGGTGTAGGTGCCGAAGTATGCGAAATAGGCAGTGTAAGCGGCGAGGGCATGGTCGGGTGAGGGCAGGTTGCCGTCATTGAGCTTCGCTTCCGGAAAAGGCGCCAGCGGCGGAACCTTCATGATCTGAATGTGCACGTGCCCGGTTACGTCGTAAACGAAGTATCCCCGTGGATGTTCACCGAACCGATACTGCCACCTTGCCATCCTTATCGAGATCGGCAAACTCCACCAGTCGCCAGGTGCCAATCAGCACGTCTGCTTCCTGGGCGGGGCACTGGGCGCCAAGCTCGGGAACCATTTGCATTTCGATGCCTCGAAGTAGTGGTAGACGTTCACGCCTGATTCTAAGGGATAAGGGACAGTTGGCGTAACCGGCGATTACACTCAGAACCGGTTGCTGGTGCAATGGCGATTTTGCGTCCGTCACTTAACGTAAATGCCACGAGTACCGCACTTCCAGAGATAAAGGCATTTCGCCGAGCGGAATCTTGAGTGAGCTTTCGCCCAAGCAAAGGCGCAGGCGTCGGGGCAAACGCAGGGAGGGGGTGCTGTGATGGTTATGTGGCTTTCCGACTGCGTGGTTGTCGGACTATTCGAAGCTTCGTGGCCTTCAGTACAGCAACACGGGTCTGTACGTTCTTGCGACAGTTGAAAGGAAAATATCAAGGGTTGACTTTCGGTTAAGCCGCTGCAACCCCGACACTCGAATTGGGACTTTCTTGCGCTGTCCAGAGCGGCTTGGACCGCGATCCGCAAGTCTGGCTTGGACACATTCCCGTTCTACTGCTGGCGGCACACCTTCGCAACCAGGTGTGCCGAGAGCGGCATGGACCGACATACACTGGCTAAATTGATGGGCCACAGCTCACCTAGGATCACAGAAAAGTATTACATCCACGTGACCGAGCCACACATCAGCTGGGGGTTCGAGCGCTTTATGGCGTATCAGGCGAAGAGACTGGGAGTCGGGCAGCCAATGGCCTCCGCCCGATAGATCACGCCAACTCCGTGGCGGGCTACCTCTATTTTGTGTCTCGGCGGGACGCCTATGCCTCGGACCACATCAACTGCTCCGTGAGAACTGCGACTGGCGTTTTACTGATACCCAGTTGGGTCTGAACGCACGGAGAATTTTAATGCGGTGACGCTGTGATACCGTTTTCCCGGTTTGAGCTCCGTCGAGGGGAAATTGGGATGGTTTGGGGAATCAGGGAAATGTTGTGGCTCAAGACATAAGCCGGACCGCCACGCATATGTGCGACCCTGTTTGCCAACGATCGTTCCGTCCAAGAAATTGCCCGAATAAAACTGAAGCCCAGGCTCAGTAGTGAACACTTGTAACACACGGCCAGTGCCCGGATCGTAGAGCTCAGCAGCCTCCGATAGTTGTCGCTTGGTCTTGTCGAGGACCCAGTTGTGGTCGTAGCCCTTGCCTTTATGGAGTTGATCTTCATTGGCATCAATGCGCTGGCCAATCGGGGTCGACATGCGGAAATCAAAAGCGGTGCCCTCAACAGATCGCAGCTCACCTATGGGGATGAGGGTAGAATCCACCGGCGTAAAGCGCGAGGCATTTATCTTGAGTTGATGCTGCAAGATTGTGCCTTTGCCTTGACCAGCAAGATTTAAATAGGAGTGGTTCGTCAGGTTGACGACGGTGGGCTTGTCCGAGGTGGCTGAATACTCAAGGCGTAACTCGTTATCATTCAGAGTGTAGCGAGCAGTTGCAGTGAGGGTGCCGGGATATCCTTGCTCCCCGTCCCGGCTGACATAGCTGAGCTCGATTCCATCCTTAATTGGTTTTGCCTTCCACACAACCTTATCAAAGCCGCGGGTGCCGCCATGAAGTGAGTTGTCGCCATCGTTTTTGGAAACTGAATGGATTTTGCCTTCGAGAACGAAGCTGCCATGCGCAATACGGTTCGCGTAACGCCCCACAATCGCTCCAAAATAAGGATTGTTGGAGACATACTGGCTTAACGAGTCATAGCCGAGCACCACGTCATCCATGTTGTCCTTGCGATCGGGCACTCGCAGCGAAACCACGATCCCGCCATAGGTCGTGATGGCGGCCTCGATTTTGCCGTTGGCAAGCGTGTAAATCTCCACCTGAGTTCCATCGCCCAGCCGGCCGAAAAACTTTTTGGTGATCTGTATCTTTGCCTCTGCGGCCGTTGCCATCACGAGAAGCACCCAAAGAAGTGAAAGCTTGAAACCGGGCTTGATCAAGAACATAGTTGTGCCCTCCGCGTGGGTTAAACCAAGCGGAGTGGTCATTGTAATCTGCTTGCAAGGCTTGGTGGCAAGCATCGAACGATTCAACAGACAACGCGGGCGAGGCGTCGGCATCGTTAGAGCACGGCTTACTGCAGGATGTGCGATACAGATCGCCTTAGTAGGGGCGGATCTCGTGGCCCCCTTGGACGTCGTGATGTAGACTGTGTGCTCGCATTTCTGCGGTTGTAACCAGTACTTGAAGCAGCACGGCTGGTTGCCTGGTTTAGCTTCGGGTCAACCCCATCGTTTTTCAAAGATTTATTGAGAGCATCTGGTGGGTAGAGCGGAATTATTTCCATGTTGAACGATTTTGCGCACAGTAGATTTGTTATGAGATTCCGCAGCATGATGATCTTCGCCACATGGACAACGCAGCTGTTTGCGCAGCAGCCCGTGACTGTTCGAACTCCTGCGACACCGCTGGTGCTGCACGATCCTTATTTCAGCGTGTGGTCTTTCGACGACAAATTAACCGCAGGTCCCACGCGCCACTGGACGGGGGCGGTGCAGCAATTGAACGGATACATCCGTGTCGACGGCCAGACCCTCCGCTTTATGGGGAATGGTCTGGAGCAAGCACTTCCACAGATATCAAGAGCTCTTTGGCCGACGCGCACGATCTATGACTTTGAAGGTTCGGGCATCCATTTGACAGCGACTTTTTTTACGCCTGCGCTGCCTGAGGATCTCGACGTCCTGTCCCGCCCGGTCACATACCTCACTTGGAGTGTGCATTCGATCGACGGGCGGACCCACTCTGTGCAGCTCTATTTCGACGTCAGCGCACAGTTGGCGGTCGACAACGACCAGGAAGCGGTGGTCTGGGGCACCAGCCGCGTTGGCGACCTCATGGTGATGCACATCGGCACAAGTTCTCAGCCAATGCTGGCAAAAGCGGGCGATAACTTGCGCATCGATTGGGGGTGGGCAGATCTGGCCTTACCACCTCAGTCCGGGATGGTAATGGCAACGATCGGAATTGCCGAGCGGCGCCGGAACACGACAGAGGGGACGTTTGCAGTCAGCGACGATCTCGCGATGCCGCGCACACCTCGCAACAACCTTCCGCTGCTAGCTGTACGCTTTGATCTGGGCGACGTTGCCGGCACAGCGGTGAGCCGACGTGCCATGCTCGCGTATGACGACATTCTGGCAATTGAGTTCCTGAACCGCCGGCTGCCTGCTTACTGGCGGCGGAATGGCATGACGATGGCCGAACTACTGCAGCTTGCCGAAAAGGAAGAAGCCTCGTTGCGAGCACGCGGGGAAGCCTTCGATCGTGCGCTGGTCTCCGATCTTGAGAAAGCTGGAGGCAGCCATTATGCGCAGCTTGCCATCCTTGCTTATCGGCAAACGGTCGCGGCCCATAAGCTGGTCGCAGATATCGATGGCAAACCCCTGCTTTTCTCAAAAGAAAACTTCAGCAACGGCTGCATCGATACTGTGGATGTCACGTATCCATCAGCTCCCTTCTTTTTGCTGTTGAAACCGCAACTTCTCGAAGCGCAGCTTCGCCCCGTGATGGAATACGCTAATCTGTCTCGTTGGCGCTGGTCCTTTGCTCCTCACGATCTGGGCACATATCCGCTCGCAAATGGACAAGTGTACGGTGGGGGCGAACGATCGGACGAAAACCAGATGCCCGTGGAAGAGAGTGGGAACATGCTCATTCTCTTGGGCGCGCTCGCAAGGGCAGAAGGCGAGGCGGATTTTGCGGCCGAATACTGGCCGCTACTATCGAAATGGGCGGAATACCTTCGCAACAAGGGACTGGATCCGGAGAACCAACTTAGCACCGACGACTTCGCCGGTCACTTGGCGCACAATACAAATCTCTCCATCAAGGCAATTCTCGCTTTAGGCAGCTATGCGCAACTCGCGACGATGCTGGGGAAAAAAGGGGAGGGTTCCAAGTATTCTCACGCAGCGCAGGAAATGGCGTCCTCCTGGTTGCGCATGGCGGCCGATAGGGACCACACAAAGCTCGCCTTCGACCGGCCTGGCACCTGGAGTCAAAAATACAATCTGGCCTGGGACCGCGTACTCGGTCTTAATCTTTTTCCCCCTTCACTTGCCGAGGCAGAAATCCGATTTTACTTGCAGCATCAAAACGCCTTTGGTCTGCCGCTGGATAACCGCAAGACGTACACCAAGCTCGATTGGGTTACCTGGACAGCAACACTTGCCACTCGTCAGCAGGACTTCGATGCGCTGATTGATCCGCTTTACCGTTATATGACGGAATCACCTTCGCGTGTTCCTCTCAGTGACTGGTTCGAGACGACAAATGGAGCGCAAGTTGGCTTCCAGGCGCGTTCAGTCGTTGGCGGCGTTTACATCAAAATGCTCACGTTTCCGGAGATTTGGCGCAATTGGTCCAGCCGTTAAATTAGATTAA
>Ga0209648_10002520_pt1 | contig 15199 bp, 9 predicted proteins | sample GraSoi2013_115cm_FD_185830 | JGI IMG/M metagenome (GOLD analysis project Ga0209648, IMG submission 185830) | Grasslands soil microbial communities from the Angelo Coastal Reserve, California, USA - Sample 9_17_2013_115cm (SPAdes) (version 2) | ecosystem: Environmental > Terrestrial > Soil >...
GCAGCTCGTTCATCCCGCCTCCCTCGTCTCCTCACCGAGCAGCCCCCGCGGGCGCAGGACCATGATCGCGATCAGGTAGCCGAACACGACCGCCTCGGTCCACTGCGGGCCCATGCGCGAATCGGCCAGCGACTGGATGACGCCGATGATCAGTCCGCCGAGCACCGCGCCGCGGACGTTGCCGATGCCTCCCATGACCGCCGCGGTGAACGCGATCAGCCCGGCCTTGAAGCCCTGGAAGTACCAGACGTTCGTCTCGTAAAGCGCGTACACGAGCCCGGCGGCCCCGGCGAGCATGCCGCCGAGCAGGAAGGTGAGCGAGATCGTGGCGTTGACGTTGATGCCCATCAGGCGGGCCGCCTCGGGGTCCTGGGCGGTGGCGCGCATCGCCCGGCCGGCCCGGGTCTGGTTGATGAACCAGGTGAGCGCGAACACGAGCGGGATCATCACCGCGAAGGCGAGGATGTAGGCGCGCAGGATGGGCACGCCGGCGATGGTGAACACCGGTCGCTGCCCGTGGATCAGGTCGGGCACGCTCTGCGGCGAGCCCCCGCGCCAGAGCAGGCCCACGTTCTGGAGAATGAACGAGAAGCCGACCGCGGTGATCAGCGGTGCGAGCTTGGGCGCGCCGCGCAGCGGCCGGTAGGCGACCCGCTCGATCAGGACGTTGAGGGACCCCGTCACGATCATCGTGATGATCAGCGTCACGAGCAGGCCGCCGGCCACCCCCAGGGCACCGGTGGTGAGTCCGAGCCCGAGCGTCCCCCACAAGCCCACGGCGGTGAAGGAGCCGATCATGAACACGTCGCCGTGGGCGAAGTTGATCAGCTCGATGATTCCGTAGACGAGCGTGTACCCGATCGCGATCAACGCCCAGATCGCACCGTTGGAGAGGCCTTCGGCGAAGTTGAAGCCCAGCTTCGAGAGGTCGTGATGGATCACCGCATGACCGGCCACGAAGCCGGCCTGGTAGCCGTGCGTCAGATCGTCGATGCCGTAGTAGATCGGCAGCGCCGCGAGCGCCGCGATCAGACCCCAGCGGCCGACGTAGCGGCGAGCCACGGCCAGCGGGCGTACCGGCGCCGCGGGCAGGCTTGGCGAAATCGTTCTGGTTTCCACTGGCTCCGTGAGAAGTATGGGCGAAGTGTTGATGCAGCTTAGTGGACGGGGAGGGGGCGCAGTCGCGCCCCCTCCGCTTCCGCTAGCTGTGACGGTCTGCGTCTAGTGGACCGTCTGCGTCGGTGTGAGCGTCTTGTAGAAGACGGGCTCACCGTTGGATCCGACCTTGTACAGGCCGTAGGACTTCAGTGTCGTGTCGCCGTTCTTGTCGAACCCGTAGGTGCCGAGCACCGACGAACGCGCGGTGGTGGCGAACAGCGCCTGCAGCACGGCCGACTTGCTGTTGCCCTGAGCCCCGAGGGTCTTGATCGTGTCGAGCCCGAGCTTCATCACCTCGTAGCCGTAGATCGCGTACGGGTCGGGGTTCGACGTGCCGTACTTGGCGCTGTATGCGGCGAGGAACGTCTTGCCACCCGGATACGCGGCCAGGTCCTGTGTCGCGACCGTGCACTGGAGCAGCGGGTAAAGCGCGGCGGGGACGCCGCCCTTCGCCGCGCTCGTGTAGGAGTCCGTGCAGACCCCGTCACCGCCGAAGACCTTGGCCTTGGGGATCGCCGAGTTGACGTCCTTGGTGATCTGGACGGCGCCGTTGGAGACGATGCCGGCGAAGAAGAAGCAATCGGCTCCCTGGCCCTGGATCGTCGAGGCGTAGGAGCGGAAGTTGGGCGAGGTCGGGTCGATCCCGGTGTTGCTCACGATCGTGACCCCGTAGAAGCCCTTCTCCAGGTCGAGCAGTTTCGCCAGGCCGCTGCCGTAGGCCTCCTTGTCGTTGGCGACGGCGACCTTCGTGCAGCCGGCCGCCTTCATCGCCATCAGGTCGGAGGCGGCCTGGATCGAGTCGATCGGCACGATCCGCAGGTAGGTACGGGTCCCGGTCGGGTAGTACTTCTGCGGCTCGCCGGGGGCGCTGCCCGGCAGGCTCGTCGTCAGGCCGACGTACGTGTTCGCCGGGCTCACCTGCGGGATCCCGCCTTGGTTGAGGATCGGGATCGACACCTCGCTGGCGCCCGAATTGAACTCGCCGATGTAGTAGACGGCCTTGGGGTCCGTGGCCACCTTGCGCGCGTTGGCCGCCGTCTGGCCCGGGTCCCACTTTCCGGCCGCCGCGGTCGAGTCGTCGAGTGACTGGTAGTTCACCGTCCACTGCCCGGCCTTGCCGCCGGCCTCGTTGAGCGCGAGCTTGATCCCGTTGACCAGCGGGTTGGTCTGCGCGGTCGAGGCTCCCTGCAGGGGGAGGCTCGAGTAAATGTCGATCGCGCCGCCGCCGCCGGATGAGCTGCTTGGTGAACTGCTGCTGCTGCTGCTACTGCCGCCACTACCGCAGCCGGCAGCTGCGAGGGCGATCGCAGCAAGGGCTGCGATCGCAGGGGTCCGTCTCATTATCTTCCTCTCGTCGAGTTGAGTTGTCCGGCTGCCACGGAGCACACTGGCCGGCCCGGTGTGGCCTGCATAGCCGCACGGCAGCCGAGGGATGAACAGGTTGACCACGTCCTTTACGGCCGAACGGTCTGGGCGTTCGGTTCCGGCCCGGGATCCCGGGCCGGGCGAACGAAGCCGCGAGCACGTCGATCGGCCATTTTCCCACCCCCGCGCAGCAGCCGGGCCATGTGCCGTCGATCCGCCGAGTTCCGGCTTTGATTTGCCAGCACCTGGTCGGCTGAGCCCATCGCCGGATTCTGATGGGCAAGGATACCGACCTGCGCCTCCTTAACGATCTCGTCCAGGGCGGCCCGCACCCGGGCCGATCCCGCCAGCATGCCACCGCGCGGCGTCCTGGCACGGGAAGAGCCTGCCAGATTCCGGTATCGCGCAGACTAACCGCAGGGTTACGAAACGATCAACGGCGAAGCTGGCTAACAGCAGTGATTCGATCACTCCGCGTCGACTTCCCGGCGGCCAGGCCCGTGCCACCCCAGCGTGAGCCGTTATGGAAATTTATTCAAAACGGCTGCCGCGGATGCGGGATCCATTGGTGCGGGGGGATCCCGGGGGGTCGCCCCCCCGGGGGAGCACAGTCCCAAACGGCTGCCGCGGATGCGGGATCCATTGGTGCGGGGGGATCCCGGGGGGTCGCCCCCCCGGGGGAGCACAGTCCCGAACGGCTGCCGCGGGCGTGCGCCGGACCCGCTTGGCTGTGCTGGACTGCGCGGTGGGCCGGCGCATGACGGGCGGCGCCGGATCCGCGGGCATATCGCTCGCGTCCGGGTGCGTGCGACAATGCCGTCGTGCGATGTCCCGTCGTGGCCGGCCGGAATGAGGGGTTGGCCAGCCGCCGGGATCCGAGGACTCTGCCGCGCGCCGCCGCATAACCCAACCCATCAGCCATGCCGCTTCCCATCCAGCGCGATACACACCTCCTCCCCATCGTGCGGGGCTTGTTTGCGCCGCTGATGCTGGCCGCCGCGCGGGGCCGGCGGCGCCCGGCCCGGTGGCTGCTGCCCGCGCTTGGCATTGCGCTCGCGGCGGCGTTCGCGGCTTGTGTGGCGGCGCAGGCGCAAATCGCGGGCGACAAGAGCGCCCGATCGGTGCTCGAAAGGACATCACAGCTAGACCGCACGGTCCGCGTCACCTGGCAGGGAGCCGTCACCCCCGGCGTGGCGGGCCAGGCGCGGGCGCTGCTGCGCGGGCTCGGCCTGGGGTCGCAGACCGAAGTCGTGCTGATGAACCAGGTACGGCTCCAGGGCGTGGTCGTGCGTCCCGCCGCGATCGTCCCGCTGGGCCCGTGGCTCTCCAGCGCTCCGCTTGGCCGGCTGGGGCCCTGCCGCCCGGAGCGCTGCCCGATGCTGCTCGCTGCCGGCGGCCCGGTCCCTTCGACCCTGACTGCGATCGGCGTCCGGATCCAGGTCGTCGGCTCGGCGCCGCTGCGCTCGGCGGTCCCCCTCGGGTTCGTGCCGTCAAGCGCGGATGCCGCGCCGGTGCTCATGACCTGGGACGTCGCCGGATTGGCAGCGCTGCAAGGACTGAGCGGCGTGTATCGCACGCATAGCTGGCTGGCACCGCTCACGACGACGGGGCTGCGGGGGTGGCAGCTGGCCGGCGCCGAGGACCGGCTGGCCCGCTCGCAGGCCCGCCTGCTGCTGAGCGGGAGCCAGTTCGGTCTGAGCGCGCCGTTCACCGCACTTGACGAAGCGCGCGCCCAGGCGAGCGTGGCGCCGCAGCGGCTGCTGCTCGCGGGCGGAGGTGCGATCGCGGCGCTGGCGCTGTTCATCGTCCTGGCCGGCGGCGGGCTTCGCCGCGATCAGCGGGCCGAGCTTGACCGGCTCCGCAACGCGGGCGCCCGCACGGGCCACGGCGTGCTGTTCGCCGCGGCGGAATCGGGGTGGCTGTGCGCGGCCGCGCTGGGCGTCGGCGCGGCCGCCGGGATTGGGGCCGCGGCGCTGCTGGCGGGCAGCGAGGGGGAGCCGGCCGGCCCAATCCTGATGCACAGCCTGATCACCCCCGCGGGGCTGATCGCGCTTGGGACTGGGTGGCTGGCGGCGACCTTGCTGCTCGTCGCGCTGGCGCTGGTGCGCAGCGCGAGGCTGATCGATGTGCTGGCCGTCGCGGCGGCGTCGGCCCTGGTGGCGGCGCTGGTCGAGGGCACGGGCAGCGATCGCACGCTGGCGCTGCTGCTCGCGCCGCTTTGCTGCCTGGCCGTCGGCGTGCTGACGTTTCGCGCCGCAGGGGTGGTGCTGCAGGGGGCCGAGCGCGTGGCCCGGGGCGGCCCGGTGCTCGCGCGGCTCGCGCTCGTCAACCTCGCGCGCTCCCCCGGGGTGCCGGCGCTGGCCATCGCGTTCATCGCCGTCGCCATCGGTCTCGGCGGCTTCGCCCTCGCCTACCGGTCGACGCTGATCCGCGGCGCGGCAGATCAGGCGGCGGACGGCGTCCCGCTCGACGCGCTCGTCTCACCGGGGCCGGATTTCAGCACCCCGCTCGAGGTGGCTCCGCTGCAGCGCTGGCGGGCGCTCGCGGCCGGCGCCGTGCTGCCCGTCCGCCGGACGGACGCGAACTACACCAGTGGCGGGGGGACCGTGACGGTTCCCGCGCTCGGCGTTCCCGCGGCCGGGCTCGGCCTGATCCAGGGCTGGCGGGACAGCGACGGCTCGGCACCGCTGGCGGCGCTCGCACGGCGCCTCGAACCGGCAGGCCCGGTCCGGGTGCCTGGACCGATGCTCCCGGCCGACACGCGGTGGCTGTCGCTGAGCGTCTCCTCCCCGCGCCTCGGGGTCGACGTGACCGCGGACCTGCGCGATCCCCAGGGAGCGATCAGGCAGGTCGCGTTCGGGACAACCGGCCCTGGCGTCGCGCTCCTGCGTGCCCCCGTGCCGCCCGGACGGTGGGAGCTCGAGGCTCTGCAGCTCGGCGAACCCACCGGTCTCGCGATCACGAACGGCCATCAGAACTCCGAGAACCTGGCCGGCGCAACTCAGTTCCAGGCGGGCGTTGCGCTCGGGCCGCTGCTCGCTCTGCAGGCCCAGGGCCGACCGCTGCTGCAGGTACCGCTCGGCGCCTGGCGCGGGGTGGGCGCGGCGGCCACCGGGCCCGTGCGGAGCGGCGCCGTCGCGACCGTCGGCTTCGCCGCGACCGGAACGCCCGGGGTGCTCCGGCCGGCGCAGCCGGCCGACACGCACCCAGTCCCGATACTCACCGATCCGCGGACCGCCGCATCCGCGGGACCCGGCGGGCGCATCGCCCTGACGGTCGACGGCCTGCCGGTGATCGCGCGCGTGGCCGGGGTCCTCAGCCGCTTCCCGGCGCTTCCCGCCAACGCGGCCGGCTTCATCGTCGCCGACGAGCCGACGCTCGCGGCAGCCCTTGACGCGCAGCTGCCCGGTCAAGGCCGAGCCGACGAGCTGTGGATCACAGCCGGGCACCTCGCGCCGCTGCGCGCCGCGCTCGGGAGCGGTGCGCTCGCGCGGCTCGACTCCTCGTTCCGCGTCGACCTCGATCATCAGCTGCAGGACGCGCCGGTTGCGCGCGGAGTACTCGGGACGCTGATCGCCGCGACCGTGCTGTCGGTGGTGCTGGCGGTGGTCGGGTTGCTGGCCGCGCTGCTCGGCGGAGCCCGCGACGAGCGGGTCGAGGCCGACCTCGTGGAGCAGGGCGTCGGTCCGCGCGGCCTGCGGGCCGAGCTGCGAGTGCGGCTCGCGCTCGCGAGTGTGCTCGGCGTCGTCGTCGGCCTCGGGATCGCCGCTTTGCTGACGCGCCTGGCGGTCGCGAGCGTTCGCGCCGCGGGCGCGGTCGCCAATCCCCGCCCGCCGCTGGTGACGGTCGTCCCGTGGGCGGCGCTCACCGCCTGGGGGGCCGGGGCGTTCGCGGTGCTCGCGCTCGCGGGCTGGCTGGCGACGCGGGCACTGATCGGAACCGGGCGAGCGGGTCGCCCGGCGCGTGCGCCCGTGACAGCAGGTAGCGAGGCGCCCCGGGGGAGTGTCGTGCGATGAGCGGGGCGGTCGTCGAGCTGCGCGATGTGTTCTGCGTTCACCGCACGAATGAGGGGGACGCGGCGGCGCTCCAGGGGACGAACCTCGAGCTGGCCCGCGGCGAGGTGCTGTGCGTGCTCGGTCCGAGCGGTGCCGGGAAGAGCACCCTGCTGCGCGTGGTCGCCGGGACACAGCAGCCGTCGGCCGGGGTCGTCCGCGTGCTTGGCCGCGACATCAGCCGGATGCCGGCGCGCTCCCGGGCGCGGCTCCGGCACAAGCTGGTGGGGTTCCTCGGGCAGTACACCGAGGCGGTGCTGAGTCCGGATCTTCGTATGCGCGACGCGGTCGGGCTGCCGCTGGCGCTGCGGGGAGCGTCGCGGCGGGAGCGTCGCAGCCGGGTCGATGAGCTGCTGCGGGCCGCGGCGTTGGCCGGCCGGGCCGACGCGTTGCTCGGGGACCTGTCCGGGGGCGAGCGGCAGCGGTTTGCGCTGTGCGCCGCCCTCGCCCACCGGCCGGCGCTGCTGCTCGCCGACGAGCCGACCGGGGAGCTCGACGACGTCAGCGCCGACGCCACCCGCGCGCTGATCGTCGAGCTCGCACGCGGCAGCGGCACGAGCGTCATCCTTGTCACCCACGACCCGGCGACCGCTGAGATCGCGGACCGCACACTGCGGATCAGGGACGGGCGGATCGTCGGCGACCGGCGTGGTGGGCAGGACGCGCTCGTGATCGACGGCGGCTGGCTGCGGCTTCCCGCCGAGCTGCTCACCCAGGCCGGTATCGGGCGCCGCGCCCGCGTGCGGCCAACCCCGGACGGGGTGATCGTGACGCCGGCGGGCAGCGACACCGGCCCGGCGGCACCGGCAGCGGCCGCCCTGCCGCAGCCGCCGGCCCGCTGGGTGCCCGTGCGGGCCGGGCTTCGCGCCGTGGCGCGCACCTATGGGCACGGGCTGGCCCGGCGTCAGGTGCTCGGGGGGCTCACGCACGACTTCGCGCCCGGCCAGATGACCGCCGTCACGGGCCGCTCGGGAGCGGGGAAGACGACGCTGCTTAAGCTCGTGGCCGGGCTCGACCGCCCAAGTTCCGGCCAGGTCATGCTGGACGGGGACCCGCTCGGCGACCGCAACGGTGAGCAGCTCGCGAGCCTGCGCCGGCAGCGGATCGGATACCTCTCGCAGGAGCCCGCGCCGATCGGGTTCCTGAGCGCCGAGGAGAACGTCGTGCTCGCATTGCGGATGCGCGGCTGGGACACCGGCGCCGCCGCTGAGCGCGCGGCCGGGGCGCTGGCCCGGGCCGGGCTCGCCGACCGGGCCCGCCAGCGTGTGCACCGGCTCTCGGCCGGCGAAGCCCAGCGCCTGGCGCTGGCCCGGGCGCTCGCGAGTGCGCGGGGGCTGCTGATCGTCGACGAGCCGACCTCCAGGCAGGACGAGAACAGCGCCCGGGCCGTCGCGGCTTTGCTGGCGGCCGCCGCGCACGAGGACGGCCAGACCGTGATCTGCGCGACGCACGACCCCGCTGTGATCCGACGGGCAGACAAGGTCGTCGCCATAGCCGGATAGCAGCGCTGCACCATGCGACCGGAGGGCTCCGACCACTGCCCACCCGAAAACGTCATTTTCCGTCCGGTTTGTCCGGGTATGGCCGCTGTTCGGGTGGGAAGTGCTTTGCTTACTCTTGGTTCCGAGTAGACATGAGAAGAGGATTCCGATGTTCCGCCGGCACGGAAGAACGATCTTTACTGCCGCTGCGGCGATGGTGGCGCTCATTGCGGACAGCGGCGTAACGGAAGCGGCCACGGCGCCGGTAAGTGATCCACACATCTCGCCCACGCACCGGGCACCAGCTGCGACGACGCCCGACTGCGAACTCTGCACGAACGGGGAGTGAATGCCGTAACAAAGGATGCCCCGGGTCCTTATGGGGCGCTTGGCAGGTCGGGATTATTGGGAGATTATGGGGCGTGGTGGTCGTCACACACTCTGCCGGGAGTTTCCATGATGGGATGGAAGTTAGGGATAGCGGGCGTCGCGGCCGTCGTTCTCTGCACGAATTTGTTCACCGGCCATATGGGCCTTTTGAGCCAGACCGAAGCTGCGGGCGCCCATCCGGCGACGGGCGTCGGGTCGTGCACACTCAAGAACTGGAACCCCAGCTCCGACCCTAACGACGCCAAAGATCTCCCCGAAGGCGCGCGTCCCCAAACGTACAGACCCGACGACTACAACTGCACCGGCGCCCAATTCGCCGCGCCGGGAGTCGAGTTCGCGCGGTTCCCGCAGCCACACAACTTCCACGTCAACAACCAGCGGATAGTCCGGTCGGTGCCGGTGTGCCGGGCGGGAGTCTGCCACCTCGAGACGAAGGCGCTGCTGCAACCGGTCCAGGCGTCCAACCCGCTCGCCCCCTACTTCCCGCCGTTCACGCACTTCGTGGTTCTCTACCGGGAGAACCACACCTTCGACGACTACCTGGGCGACTGCGCCACCACGATCCAGGCGGGCTGCAACGGCGTCGTGCAGAGCACGAACCACATCAGTTCCGTGCCCAACCTCCACACGCTGGCCAAGACCTACGCGCTGATGGACTCCTACAGCACGGGCACACAGCCCCCGAGCGGTCCCAACCACTGGTGGCTTTTCTCGGGCCAGTCATCGTCCAGCTCGCAGCAGCAGTCCTACCCGGCCGCCACCGGGACGGAGTTCGACCGCTTCCTCAAGGGCGACAGCGCCGGCACCTTCCCGTTCATCATGAACGGCGACTTCTACTGGATGCTCAACAGCGGCAGCGGGTACTGGCGCAACCCGGCCACCAACGCCATCGAGGCGCTGCCGGTCAACCGGCCCGGCACGAGCATCCCGGAAGAGCTCAACTACAACCACTACACCTGCTGCGGCCAGAACGACCCCGACACGACCATCGCCAACGATTACATGAACTTCGTGACGGCCGACGGCCTGCCGACCTACTCCTACGTCGAGCTGTTCAACGACCATCCCGGCACGTACCAGGACATCCCGACGAACGACGCCGTCACCAAGCAGGTCTCCGACTTTATCATGAACAACGCGGCGTACAAGGACAACACGGTCATCGTGATCACGGAGGACGACACCCAGAACGGCAACAACGGCCCGGACCACGTCAGCAACACCTACCGCGTGCCGATGGTCGTCGTGGCATCACCGACCTATATGAAGCAGCACTACGTCACGCACGTCGCGTACACGACGAACAACGTGCTGGCCGCGATGGAGCGCGTGATGCAGAACGTCCACCCGGGCATCATCGACCCCAACAACAACATCGGCCTGTCGACGTTCCCCATGACGACCGCCGACCAGTCGGGCCTCGGCGACCCCCTCGAGGACCTCTGGATTCAAGGCTCCACCCCGCTGTCGGCCGCGACCTCCGCCTCGCCGGCGACGGGCAACGCGCCGCTGAGCGTGAACTTCACCGGCTCGGCCACGGGCGGCACGGCCCCCTACTCCTACAGCTGGAACTTCGGCGACGGGTCGGCCGCGAGTACGGCCCAGAACCCGAGCCACACCTACAGCTCCGCGGGGACCTACACCGCGACGCTGACCGTGTCGGACAGCTCTTCGCCGCCGAAGACGGCCTCGTCGAGCGTCACCGTCACGGTCAACGCCGTCGGCAACCCGCTCACGGCCACCGCCTCCGCCACGCCGACCTCCGGCCAGGTCCCGTTGAACGTCGCCTTCACCGGCACCGGCACGGGCGGAACCCCGCCCTACTCCTACAGCTGGAACTTCGGCGACGGGTCCGCGGCGAGCACGGCCCAGAACCCGAGCCACACCTACAACTCCGCCGGAACCTACACCGCGACGCTCACGGTCACGGACAGCGCCGCGAGTACTGCCACGTCGAGCGTCACGATCACGGCCTCGCCCATCGCGGGGACGGTGCCGGGCGCGCCCACGGGCCTCACCGCGAGCGCAGGCAACGCTCAGGTGTCCCTGTCGTGGGCGGCTCCGGCCAGCAACGGGGGCGTGTCCATCACGTCCTACCGGGTGTACCGCGGCACGTCCGCGGGCACGGAGACCCTGCTGACATCGGGTGGCTGCAGTGGCCTCGGCGCGGTGCTGTCGTGCACGGACACCGGCCTGACCAACGGCCAGACGTACTACTACAAGGTCAGCGCGGTAAACGCCATCGGCGAGGGCGCGCAGAGCAACGAGGCGAGCGCCACGCCGGCCGGCAGTTGCCCGGCGCAGCAGTTGCTGGGCAACCCCGGTTTCGAGACCGGTAGCGCATCGCCGTGGTCGGCGACCAGTGGCGTGATCAGCAACCATTCGGCCGAACCGCCGCACAGCGGATCATGGGACGCCTGGCTGGACGGCTACGGCACAACCCACACCGACACGCTGTCGCAGTCGATCACCCTGCCGACCGGGTGCAGCAACGACAACTTCAGTTTCTGGCTGCACATCGACACGGCGGAGACGACAACCACGACCGCCTACGACACGTTGAAGGTGCAGGTGCTCAACAGTTCCGGCGCGGTGCTGTCCACACTGGTCACGTACTCAAATCTCAACCACATCACCGGATACGCGCAGCACAGCTTCAGCCTGGCGTCCTACGCCGGACAGAAGATCACGCTGAAGTTCACCGGTAGCGAGGACTATGAGTACCAGACCTCGTTCGTCATCGACGACACGTCGGTCAATGTCAGCTAACCGACGAAACAGCGGGCCAACCGGCGCCGGGCGCGCCCACGGCCTGGCCGCGGGCGCGAAAGACGGAGGTTAGTGCTGCGAGCGACGTAAATTCCACACTTCGCGGCGCAGGCCGGCCTCCAGCCCGCTGCCATTCCTGACCGATCGGGGTGCCGCTTCCATGGCTGCGCCTGACAGCGCAGCCGTTCAGGATCAGTCAGCGCCACCGGCGGACGGCGGCGGATCGCCAGGTGCGTATCGCGGCGGCCCGGATCCGGGGTTGCTGCGGGGGAGGCGGGGGTGATCTTCCGGCGGGGTGATCCGCTGAGTGCGTGCAGCGCAGTCAGCGGCGCGCTGCAGCAGCACGGTGCGTTCCGGGATGTTCCTGGTGAGCGACGCCGCGCGGCGGAACTCGCTAGCCGCTTCGTCATGGCGGCCCAGCCGGGCCAGCAGGTCGCCGCGCACGCTGGGCAGGTGGTGGTAGCCGGCCAGCGCGGGTTCCCCGGCGAGGCCGTCGACGATCTCCAGGCCCCGCTCGGGCCCGGACGCCATCGCCACCGCGACCGCACGGTTCAGTTCCACTACCGGGGAGGGCATCAGCAGGGCCAGCGCCTGATAAAGCGTGGCGATGCGCGTCCAGTCGGTCTGCTCCGGCGCGTGCGCCTGGGCGTGACACACGGCGATGGCGGCCTGCAGGACATAGGGTCCTGGCGGGCTGCCGAGCCGTTCGGCTCGGAGCAGCGCGGCGAAGCCGCGCCTGATCAGCAGCTGGTCCCAGCGGCCGCGGTTCTGCTCCAGCAGCGGGATCGGCAACCCGGCCGGACTTAGCCGGGCCGCCAGACGCGACGCCTGGATCTCCATCAGCGCGACCAGGCCGTGCACCTCGGGTTCGGCCGGCATCAGCTTGGCCAGCACCCGGCCAAGGCGCAGTGCCTCGGTGCAGAGCGCGGGCCGCATCCAGTCGTCTCCGGCCATCGCCGAGTAGCCCTCGTTGAACACCAGGTAGAGCGCCTCGAGCACGGATGCCAGCCGGGCCGGCCGCCCGGCAGGCGGCGGCACCTCGAACGGGACCTGCTTGTCCGCCAGGGTCCGCTTGGCGCGCACGATCCGTTTCGCGATCGTCGGCTCCGCCACCAGGAACCCGCGCGCGATCTCCTCGGTGGTCAGGCCGCCGAGCAGGCGCAGGGTGAGCGCGATCCGGGCTTCGGTGGACAGCACCGGATGGCATGAGATGAACATCAGCCGCAGCAGGTCGTCGCCCATGTTCTCGTCGTCGTCCAGGACGGCGTCGAATTCGCTGGGGACGCTTTGCCGGCCGGCTTCCAGCTCGGCGCCGAGCAGGCTGAGTTTCTCGCCGAGCCGCTCGTTCCGGCGGATCCGGTCGATGGCGCGACGCTTGGCGGTGAGCATGAGCCAGGCGCCGGGGCTGGGCGGGATGCCGTCGGCTGGCCATTGCTCCAGCGCGGCGACGAGGGCGTCCTGGGCTAGCTCTTCGGCCAGGCCGACGTCCCGGACCAGCCCGGCGAGGCCCGCGATGATCCGGGCCGACTCGATCCGCCACAGCGCTTCGATCGCGCGGTGGGCAGCCAGCGTGTCCGAAGTCATTACCCCTCGGGGCCGAATACCTGGCGGATGTCGCCCTCGCCGTCACCCACCATCTTCCAGAACCGCCGAGCCAGCTCCAGCGCCTCCTCTTTGGACCGCACCTCGATCAGCGCGAAGCTGACGATCACCTCTTTGGACTCGGTGAACGGCCCGTCGGTGAGCGTGATGCGGCCGCCGGAAGCGGTTACGTGGGTGCCGCGGTCAAGGCCGCCCGTCGCCAGCAGCACTCCGGCCCTGGTCAGCTCCTCCACGAGACGCCCCATCTCGGCGAAGAGCTGCTCGTCCGGCGGCGCTCCGCCGCCGTTGACCGTCATCAGGAAGCGCATCGCAGGACCTCCTTGAAAATTTCTGGCCACCGTGTCCATCTAACCGGTCCCCGTTCGAAGCGTTGGCAGCAAGCCGGATCACCGAAGCCGGCTACCGCACACGATTCGGAGAAGATCCCCATGAGGAAGATCGTATCGGGCCTGTTCATCTCGCTGGATGGCGTCATCGCGGGCCCCAACGACTGGATCGGGCCGTGGTTCAGCCCGCAGCTCGGCCAGGCCGTCGGATCCATGATCGCGGCGCAGGACGCGATGCTGCTCGGCCGGGTCACCTACGACGAGTTCGCGGCGCACTGGCCGCAGCAGACCGGCGACATGGCCGACCAGATGAACGGCAGCGTCAAGTACGTCGTCTCCGGCACGCTCAAGTCCGCGGACTGGCAGAACTCGACCCTGATCCCGCGGGACCGCGCCGCTGCCGAGATCGCCGAGCTCAAGCAGCAGCCCGGCAAGAACATCGGCATGACCGGCAGCGCGACCCTGGTCAGCTGGCTGCTGCGGGAGGGCCTGCTGGACGAACTGCACCTGCTGGTCTTCCCGGTCGTGCTCGGCTCCGGCAAGCGCCTGTTCCGCGACGGCGGCGACAAGCTGCCGCTGAAGCTCACCGACTCGGCGACCTTGGAGACCGGCGTCGTGCACCTCACCTACGTCAAGGCATGACCGGGCGGCGCGTCCGTCCGGCAGGGCTCCGCGGTCAGGAGCCCTGCCGGACCGAGCCGGTGATGAGCCGTCCAGGCAGCGGACACCGCAGACGATGGTGCGCACGCCGGCTTTCCAGGCCACCACGTCCGGCAGATGCACTCCTGGTCGAGGGCATTCGCCCCCCAGACCCATCCTCGGCCCGGGACGCCGCCGCGGCGTCCAGCCCAGCGGCGCTCGTTTGGGCGGCGCCCACGGCGTGTCCGACCCCAGGGCCTACCTGGGCCAGCTCGACGATGCCGCCGCCCGCAGCGACGGCAACGGGGTCCGGGCTCTGGCCGACGAACTGGCCGCGGCATCCGGCGACGGCGGCAGCAGCAGTGGCGGGCAGGCGGCGGTGGCGCTGCGGCTGGAGGTCGTGCACCGGCTCGCGAAGGCGGCCCTGGTCGGCAAGCTGGACCCGGTCGTCGCCGTCTCGGCCGCGGAGATGCTCATCGGCTCGCTGCTCGCCCGCGTCGGCGCATCCCCGCCGGACAGCGACGGAGTAGCTGGCGGCGCACCGATTACCCCGATCTGCGCCGTCCTCGGCCAACTCGTGATCAATCGCCCATGCGAGCAGAACGGCGGCTCCTTGCGCACTGGCCGCGGACTACCGCGGTCGCTGAGCGTGATCGGAATGCTGGCTCGCCGAGTTCCCTATCGACTCGGAGCGGTTGATAACGGTAGTGCTTGGATGGGCGACGTCGTGCAAGATCGTCCGGTTATGGCTCGGTTCCCGCGTGGGTTGCGGCCCGAGGCCGAGAAGCAGTTATCTGGAGGAGTCATCCGGCGCGCAATAGGGCGGCGTGCGATGATGCCGTCGGCCAGGGGGTTGGCCACACACTTTGGTATAGGGGTGTGAGGGTCGGCTGTGGGCTGCTTCTGCCAGTCGAATCCCCGCCACACGCCGGTCTTGCTCAGCCTGCACATCAGCGCGCCGCCGCACATCATGCCGGGTCGCCAGCACGAACCGCAGCTCCGGCGGCGCCCGCGTGATCAGCAGCTCAAGCTGCCGCAGCGCCAGCGGGCCCAGCTCATGCATCATCGACCACCGGCCACAACCGGTCATCCAGCGGCGCCAGATCCGCCAGCAGCCGCTCGGTGATCGACCAGCCGTCCAGGGTCCGGCGCCGCCGTCACCGCCAGCACCAGCGGCGAGCCCGGGGGCCGTCTGCCGCAACGCGGCCAGCACCGACAGCCAGAACCGCTGCGGATCCCGCTCATCGCGTCCGGCCGGCACCCGCGCGACGCGCTCCGACAGCCCCGCCGCGCCCGCCTGGCCGATCCAGGATCGCAGCAGCACCGTCTTCCCGCTGCCCGGGCCGGGACACGTGATCACCGACATGGGTAGCCTTGACATGACAAAGCACAACCGTGACCTGGTGAAGCGGGGAGC
>Ga0209648_10002521_pt1 | contig 15193 bp, 17 predicted proteins | sample GraSoi2013_115cm_FD_185830 | JGI IMG/M metagenome (GOLD analysis project Ga0209648, IMG submission 185830) | Grasslands soil microbial communities from the Angelo Coastal Reserve, California, USA - Sample 9_17_2013_115cm (SPAdes) (version 2) | ecosystem: Environmental > Terrestrial > Soil >...
CCCCACGCATGGCGCACGCCCTGATTGCGGCCGTCGCGGTGCTGATTATTGCATGTCCGTGCGCGCTGGGGCTGGCTACACCCATGTCAATCATGGTGGGCACGGGACGCGGCGCTTCCGCCGGCGTTCTGATCAAAAACGCCGAGGCCCTCGAGGCCATGGAGAAAATTGACACGCTGGTTGTGGATAAGACCGGAACACTGACTCGGGGCAGGCCGGAGCTGGTAAATATTGTGCCTCTGAATGGTTTTGCCGAAGACGAAGTCCTGGCTCTCGTGGCCAGCGCGGAGCGCAACAGCGAGCATCCATTAGGACAGGCTGTCGTACGTGCTGCCGAAAAGCGTGGTTTGGCTTTTTATCAGGCCACAGGGTTTAAATCCTTCACCGGAGCAGGAGTTCAAGCAACAATTCAGGGGAAGTCTGTAATTGTAGGAAATGAAAGATTTTTCTCTCAATTCAAGATTGTATTGGATAGTGCCGGCAGGCAAGCTGAACAGATGCGCAGCGAGGGCCAGACAGTCACGCTGGCTGCTATTGATATGAAACCCGCGGCCTTGTTGGGAATTGCTGATCCCATGAAAGCCACGACTCCAGAGGCATTGCAGGCGCTGCGCAAAGAGGGAATCCACGTAATTATGCTGACCGGGGACAACCGGGTCACCGCCGAAGCTGTAGCCCGCAAGTTAGGGCTAGAAGACTTTCGTGCCGAGGTTTCGCCACAGCAAAAGCTGGAGATCGTTAAGAAACTGCAGGCGGAAGGGAAGAAGGTTGCCATGGCTGGCGATGGTATCAACGATGCTCCAGCGCTGGCGCAGGCCGATGTGGGTATTGCCATGGGCACCGGGACGGATGTGGCCATGGAGAGCGGATCTATCACGTTAGTGAAGGGGGACTTACGAGGAATTCTACGTGCCCGCCGGCTGAGCCAAGCCACGATTCGCAATATCAGGCAAAATTTGTTTTTTGCGTTTGTCTATAACGCACTGGGAATACCGATCGCTGCCGGTGTGTTGTATCCCTTATTGGGAATTCTGCTCAGCCCTATGATTGCCGCGGCAGCCATGAGCTTCAGCTCTGTGAGTGTGATCACCAACTCGCTGCGGCTGCGCAGGGTGGAGTTGTAATTTACTGCGGAGACGCGGAGGCGCGAAGGAAGACATCTCCGTTTATTTAATTCTGGATCTTTGGAATCAATAGGAATTCTTCGGCGATTCCTAGAGTTGCTTCAGATATTCCATAATCTCGGGCTTGGTCCATTCGACCGGGCCGATGAATTTGCGGCGGATCACGCCTTGGGTATCAATAATGAAGGTCTCAGGATATCCATCGGTTTTATAGAGTTTTGTAGTTCCGTACAGAGTGTCGGCGTTCGGTTCTTCCGGATTGCTGGCGGTAACTGGATCGCGGACCGTAAGCAGATTGACGTTGTACTGGCGCAGGAATCGGTGGTAGGTGTCCGGGTCCTGATCTACACTGACCGCTAGCACGTTGACTCGGTCTTTCAATTGCGACTGCATCGTAACCAGTGACGGCATCTCTTGGACGCACGGCGGGCACCAGGTAGCCCAAAAGTTCAAAACGATGACTTTACCGTGTAAATCATGCAAAGAAACGGTGCGGTCGGAGTCCTTCACGGTAAAATCGGGCGCGCGCTTGCCCACCAGATTGGGTTCCGAGCCACGATCACAGCCACAGGCCAGGAGAAACACGAGCAGCAGGCCCATCCAACATGTTCTCTTCTTCAGCTTCAGCGTAACGTGCATAGTTCGTATAATTAAAGGTTCCACCATGATTGTACGTTTGTATTGTTAGTTTGCTGAACGCGGGGATTGACCGCGAAAATTTTATAGTCTTTCCTGCCCTTCGGACAATCTATTCCATGAGGGCCGGAGCCAATGTTCCCGGAGCGATGAATGGTTTATTTGACGCGACGAACTGAATTCTCTGCCTCGCATTATTATCACAATCCGGAATTTTCTGCTGAAGAAAACCGCCGGATCTTCGGCAAATGTAATAACCCTCACGGACACGGGCATAACTATACGCTGGAAGTTACCGTGAAGGGCGAGATTGATTCCAAGTCAGGTTTTGTTGTGGACCTGAAGCAATTGAAAGACATAATGAACCGTGAGGTCATAGACGCACTCGACCATCGGCATTTGAACAAAGAGGTCCCGGAGTTCGAGCATCAGGTCCCGACTTCGGAGAACCTGGCGGTAGCCATCTGGAAGCGATTGCAGCCCAAGTTGAGTGTTGCGCGGCTGCACCGGGTACGACTGTATGAAACCTCCGATTTGTTCGTAGATTTCTATGGAGAAGCATGAAAGCGTATCTGACACGGCGATACAGGTTTTCTGCTTCACACCGGCTGCATAATGACGCTATGACCGCCGAAGAGAACTCGGCCACGTATGGCAAATGTAACAATCCGCATGGCCACGGCCACAATTATGTTCTGGAGGTCACGGTCAGCGGACAGGTAGATCCGAGCACTGGCATGGTTTGCAATCTTGCTGATCTCGATGGCTTTGTAGAGCAGGAGATTGTAGAGCGCTACGGCCACATAAACCTCAACACACTGGATGAATTCCAGAAGCTGGTTCCTACGACCGAGAATTTGTGTCTGGAAATTTTTGATCGCCTGCAAAAAGGATTTCGTCCCGCAAAGGTTGAGAAAATAAGAATTGAAGAGACCATGATGAACTCATTCGAATATGCCGGCGGCGGAGAATTGGCGCATTAATTATGGGGAAGTCTAGTGATGGGAAGGCCAGCGATGGGAAGGGAAGCATGAAGTCAAAAATAGAGCCGGTTTCTCTGACCGGAGCCAGCACCGAAGAGCTGTTGCGTGAGCTATTGGTACGGCTGGGCGAAGACCCGGAGCGTGAAGGATTGCTGCGCACACCGGAGCGTATGAGCCGAGCTTTGCAATACCTGACCAAAGGCTACCAGGAAGATCCGGAAGAGTTGCTCAAGGGAGCGATGTTTACCGTAGATTACGATGAGATGGTCATCGTCAAAGATGTGGAGATGTTCAGCCTGTGCGAACATCACATACTGCCTTTCTTCGGGAAAGTGCACGTTGCTTACATTCCCAAGGGAAAAGTGATCGGGTTAAGCAAAATCCCGCGCCTGATTGATGCATTCGCCCGCCGTCTGCAAGTGCAGGAGAGGCTGACCACGCAGATCGCCGAATGTATTCAGAACGCTATCAAGCCCGAAGGCGTAGGTGTTGTGATCGAGGCGCGTCACCTGTGCATGATGATGCGCGGGGTGGAAAAACAACACTCGTCAGCGGTGACTTCTTCCATGCTGGGCTCCTTCCGCGAGCAGCAGCAGACGCGTGATGAATTTCTCGCTCTGATCCGGCAGAAGAGCAGCAACGGGTTCTGATTCCACATGCCAGCTAAGAAAGCCCCCGCGAAAAGCTCACAGTCTCTTGAGGGCAAGGTTGCTGTGATCACCGGTGCCAGTCGGGGCATTGGCCTGGCAATCTCAGAGGCGCTGGCCGAAGCCGGGTGCAAGCTTTGTGTCACAGCCCGCAACAACGGGCCCTTGCAGAAAGCTGCGCAAGAGCTTAAAGCATACAAGACAGAAATCCTCGCAAAGAACTGCGATATTGGCGATCCTGCATCGGTGGCTGATTTTTTTCAAGCAGTCAAAAAGCAGTTTAAGAAAATTGACATCCTTATTAACAATGCCGGTCTGGCGCACCCGCTTGCCGATATAGAAAAACTGGAATGGGAAATATGGCAACAGGTCATCCAGGTCAATCTCTCCGGATTGTTTCTGGTCACCCATTCCGCGTTGCCGCTGCTGAATACGAACGGCACGATTGTGAACAATCTCTCGATTGCCGCCAAGCAGGTTTTCAAAGGTTTTTCAGCCTACAATGCCTCCAAATTCGGCGCTCTGGGTTTCACCGAAACCCTGCGCGAAGAGGTGCGCGGACGCGGCATTCGAGTGCTGGCGTTAATCCCTGGTGCTGTGGATACGGAGATCTGGCAGCAGTTCTGGCCAGAGGCTCCACGCGAGCGCATGGTTTCTCCCAAGGTTGTTGCCCAGGCGGTGCTGCATGCCATTACTGTGCCGGAGGGAACTGCGGTTTCTGAATTAGTGATTGGGCCGGTGGAAGGAACACTTTAGGAGGCTGAATCCCCATGATCCGTCGCTGTGACGACCGCGATTTTGAGCTGATTTGGGCCATCATCAACGATGGCGCGCAGGTTTATAAAGGGATCATCCCGGCAGATCGCTGGACAGAGCCGTACATGTCCAGGGAGAAATTGCAGCATGAAATCGATGAAGGTATTGTGTTCTGGGGCTACGAGGAGATCGGGGCGCTGGCAGGCGTAATGGGCCTTCAACAGGTGCAAGACGTGACTCTCATTCGTCACGCCTATGTTCGCACCAGCAGCCAGAAGCGAGGGATTGGAGCGCACTTGCTGTCTCATTTGCGGGAGCTGGCGAACGGTCCGGTGTTGATCGGCACATGGGCTGATGCGGTCTGGGCGATCCGCTTTTACGAAAGATACGGCTTTCAAATTGTTGGTTCCCAGGAGAAGGACCGGCTGCTCAAAAAGTATTGGACTATACCCGAACGCCAGATTGAAACGTCCGTAGTTCTGGCAGATGTGGAGTGGCGAGGAACTCAGCGTTGAAGCGCAACGCTTCCTTGAATGGTTCTAAAAAAGCCCACATCACTATTCGTAGGAAAATCGCTGCGGTCTGGCAGGGAAGAGTTTGATCAGGAGCAGGCCGGCGAGAAATCCGCCAACGTGGGCCCATACGGCCACCCCGCCCGTGTTTTGGTTGGAAGATGTAATCGTGCTGGCGGCTCCCGTGAGGAACTGCACCACGAACCAATAGCCCAGGATGATCCAGGCAGGCAGCCAGGTTAAAAACACAAAGAAGAACGGCACCAGGGTCAGGACACGCGCCGAAGGATACAGTAAGAAATACGCTCCCATAACGCCGGCAATCGCGCCACTGGCGCCCACCGTGGGATTGGTGGAGTGCAAGTTAAAAACCGTGTGCACCAGATCGGCCAGGACTCCACAAGACAGATAGAATCCAAGATAAGGCAGATGTCCAAGGTGGTCTTCAACGTTATCGCCGAAAATCCACAGAAACCACATATTGAAGATGATGTGCCACCAGCCACCGTGCAAAAACATCGAGGTCAGAACGGGCAAGACGGCTTCGAGAAAGCCAACGTGGTGGTTTCCGCCGATCCAGGCGGTTATGTTCGCGGGCACAGCGCCAAATTGCCCGAGGAACAGATTTTGCTGCTCGGGCGAGAGTGTTTGCTGAAAGAGAAAAATCAAAACATTGAGAGCGATCAGAAAGTAATTCACATACGGCGTGGTGTAGCGGGGAGCGTCATCACGGATAGGGATCATTGGATCGGGAAATGACTATATAGAATACATAATGTAAGGTTGAGATTCAGAATATGGATGGAGTGTTGGTTCTCGATAAGCCGAGCGGGATCACGTCGCATGACGCGGTCAACCGCTTGCGCCGGATTACGGGCGAACGCTCGATTGGCCATTTAGGCACGCTTGACCCTATGGCGACCGGAGTCTTACCCATGCTGCTGGGACGCATGACGCGGCTGGCGCAATATTACCTGCATTGCGAGAAAGAGTATGAAGGCGAAATTCGCCTGGGATTTGCCACCGATACCTACGATGCCACCGGAGAATCGACTGGAACTGCTAACCAGGTAAATTGCTCTGAAGTCCAGATTCGGGAAGTCGCCGGCCAATTTGTAGGAGTGATTGAGCAGACGCCGCCGTCATACTCCGCCAAGAAAATCGCAGGCGTGCCTGCCTATAAGCTGGCCCGCAAAAAACAAACAGTCGAATTGAAGCCGGTGAAAGTCGAAATCAAAAAATTTGAGATTACCGGTGTACAAGGCGATCGCGTGATGTTTCGGGCTCAAGTCGCCTCTGGAACATATTTGCGTTCCTTGGCCCACGACCTGGGCCAACAACTCGGGGTAGGCGGTCATCTCGCGAGCCTGCGCAGGACCGCAGTAGGGGAGTTCAAGATAAAAGATGCCTGCAGACTTGAGGACTTAGAGCGTAAAGGACAAGGATCAGCCCCATCTCTAACGTCCGATAACGAATATTATGTAAAATTAACGATAAATCAGTATTTACGCCATCCTCGCACGCTGCTCCCGGGCTTTCCCAGCGTTACGGCGCCGCCTGAAGCCCTGCCCCGCCTGTTGAACGGTAACTCCATAAATTTGCCCGAGTTTTCTTCCGCCAAGCTGGTCAAAGTGTTTCGCAACCAGACTGAGCTCATTGCCATTGTCCAACGAGTTGCGGGTACGCTGTTCCAGCCCAAGGTGGTGTTGGGATCTGCGCAGGAGCAGCCAGTCGAAATGGTTCAGCCCCGATAAGCTACGCGACTGGGCTTAGCAGGTCTTTAAGGTCGCGTTCAAAGCTTTTTAGCTTTTCCAGTAGCTCGGGAGTGGCTTCAACAATTTCCTGTTTGGCCTGAAAGACCTTGCGGCCCTCTTTTTCCACTAAAACCCCCATGACCTCGCCCATGCGCCGGCCAGGCGAACCAATCATGCTCAAACCATTTGGAGTAGCCTCAAACAAGGCGATGCATTGATCGCGGACTACACCCAAAGCCTGCGGATAGCGGTCAAACTGTTCGATGTCGAAGCCGGCCTGGTAAATGCGGGCAAGTTGTTCAGCGGGATCAGGCATAGGCTAGGATTCTAACGCGCAGTGATGCCATCTCCACGGTCGAGATGAAACAGACCGTGCCGAGCCCCAATCAACCACTCCCGTAGAGTGACACCGCTAGAAGCTAGCAGCTAGGAGTTTTAATTACATCTTATAGCGGCCGAGGTCCTCGTCGTTGAGCGACTCCAGCCACTTGCGCAGCTCATCGGAGCTGACACGCTCATTGATGGAGCTTGCGAGCTTGGAAGATTTCAGGACTTCATCTTCCACGTAGATAGGGCAATCCAGACGCAGGGCAAGGGCGAGCGCATCTGAGGGGCGTGAATCTATGCTGATGACGTGGCCATCGCGTTCCATCCAGATGACAGCGTAGAAGGTGTCGTCACGCAGTTCACTCACAACGACCTTGTGGACATGGGTGTTGAGCCCCGTCAGCACGTTCTTGATAAGGTCATGTGTCATCGGACGCGGGGTTGTGACCTTCTCGATCTCCAGGGCAATGGCGTTGGCCTCATAGACACCGACCCAGATCGGCAGTACGGTATCGCCGCCTACGTCTTTGAGGACCACAATAGGCATATTGGTCACCGGATCCATCATCAAGCCACGAATTTTCATTTCAACTTCCATCGTATTCTCCCCGAATCCTTCAAGCTATCATTTCGCCTACCAGGCTATTGGGAAAACTTCCCGTTACTCTAATTAGATGATAAGAACCAACCTCTGGCGACGTCTCGGCGGCAGCGGTAAAATTCAGTGTTTTGTTCTGCGAAGTGCGCCCGATCCACTGATGGCGGGCCTCGTTCTTCCCTTCTACCATTACTTCAAGAACACTTCCTATCTGCTTGCTGTAATTGATTCTTTGAATCTCGCGCTGGCGATCCATAAGTATGGCAAGCCGCTTTGCTTTCTCCTCATCCACGATGCTGTCAATCATGCTAATCGCCGGAGTATGCGGGCGCGGCGAATATTTGAAAGCAAACACGCCGTCGTATTGCACTTCATCGAGCAATGTAATGGTTTGCTCAAAATCGGAGTTGGTCTCGCCAGGAAAGCCCACAATGACGTCAGTCGTAAGGCTGATGGGACGCTTGGATTCTTTGATCCAGCTGATGCGCTCCAGGTATTCCTCGCGGGTGTACAGGCGCATCATGGCCTTGAGCGTAGCGGAGGAACCGCTTTGCACCGGCAGATGCACGTGATCGCACAGCGTGGGAACAGAATCAATGGCTTCCACGATGTCGCGAGTGAAATCGCGGGGATGCGAGGTGGTGAAGCGCACGCGACGAATGCCCGTGACCTGTCCGACTGCGGCCAGCAAATCAGCAAACGACTTCTTACCGCTGGGGTCGAGGTATGAGTTTACATTTTGTCCGAGAAGCTGGATATCGGTGTAGCCGGCATCAGCCATCTTGTGGGCCTCGGCCAGCACGGAATCAGATGTACGGCTGCGCTCTTTGCCGCGGGTATAAGGAACGATGCAGTAAGAGCAGAACTTGTCGCATCCTTCAATGATGGTGATGTATCCGCGATGCGGATTGCTGCGCGCGGTGAACTCAGTTTCAAAGGTTTCGTCGGTCTGGCGGTCATCCAGGCCGGTGACGCGCGAGTTCCCTGCTTCAAGCTGTACCAGCATTTGCGGAAGATTGCGGTACGAGGCTGATCCGGCGACGAGTGAAACATAAGGGGCGCGCTCGAAAATCTTCTCGCCCTCCTGCTGCGCCACGCATCCCAGCACGCCAAAGCGCTTGCCTTGTTTATGGAATTTTTTGAAATCGTTCAGGCGGTTGAAGACCTTTTGTTCAGCCTTGTCGCGGATGGAGCATGTGTTGTAGAGGACCAACCCGGCCTCTTCCACACTTTCCACCTGGCGGTAACCTTGTGCGACAAGTGTGCCAATGACCTTCTCCGAGTCATGGACGTTCATCTGGCAGCCAAAGGTCTCGATAAAGAACGTCTTTTCGAGCGATTGCGGCATGGTTAATGAGTTCAGTATAGCGCAATCAGACTGAGTGTTTACCCAATATCGAAGCGCCTACAGTTAAAATACGCAAAATCATGTTCTTAGCTTTTGTAAAAATTATGTCTTGTGCTTGACACGTCTGCTCATGCCGGCACCTGCAGGGTGAATTGATCTAATTCGAGAAAGAATCTGTGGCAGTTTTCTCGTCGTGGTAAATCTGGAAGAGCTCTACCAGGCCGACTCGCTTGAGCGACTGCAAAGCATACTCGGAAGGATTCACCAACTTGGCGTTGCCGCCGCGCTGCTTGACTGCGGTGAGTGTGCGCACCAGGATGCCGATTCCGCTGGAGTCGAGCAATTTGACGTCGCTGAGATCGAAGACGATACGTGAGTTACCCGAGCCCAGGGTCTGGGTGACGGTCCTGCGAAGGTTATCCACCGCATCGCCCACCATGAGGTCGCCGCGCATGCTGATGACCTGCACGTTCCGGTTTGCGTCTTTGCGGACTTGTATTTCCATGCTGACTCCGCCCACAATGGAGAACCTCAGGACTCTGAGCAGATTATAGGCAAAATCGTTGTCTTGTGAAAGGGCGCCGATTTGTGATTTCCACTACCGAAAGTGCTTACCGCAATATGAAATTTTCAACCCGCAAACCTAGAATGGTCTCCGAACAGGAGATGTGGAATGCAAAATACCAGGCAGGCTCGCATACATCGTTGAAGCCCGATCCATTTTTGTTGCAAGCAGATAAGGATTATCTGCAGCCGCTGTTGCCGACACGCGGCACTGTGCTGGATCTGGCTGGCGGCGTGGGCCGCCATTCCTTGTTTTACGCTAAGCGAGGCTGGAAGGCGACGCTCATTGACGTCTCAGACATAGGGACCGCTTTGGCGCAGAAAAATGCCCAGCGAAGAAAATTGAAGATCGAAACCATTACGGCCGATCTGAACCACTATGATCTGCGAGAGTTGCCGCAGCGGTTTGATCTAATCCTTGGGTTCTTCTATTTGCAGCGGGGCCTCTTCCCTGCTCTGGTTGAGATGCTCAAACCCGGTGGTTTGCTGATCTATAAAACTTATCTGCGAGGCACGGTGAAGGGGCCGACACATCCTTTGCATCTGCTTGAGCCTAACGAGCTCTTGCGGGCTTTTCCTGGATTGAGAGTTCTCCACTATCGGAAAACGGTGGGAGAAAGCCAGGTGGCCGAGTTTGTGGGCAGAAAGGAGTGAGACTCCCCTGCTGCTGTATCCTTTATATTCGTAACTCAGGAGGTTTTTTATGTCGTCTGCAATCGACATCAATGCGCTGAAAGATCGTCTGCGCGATACCTGGATGGCCGGGGATTTCGGCGTCATCGCCGCCTACACTGCCGAGGCGGCAAAGGAATTCGTTGCCCACCTGAACATCGCTCCCGGCGCTCGTGTTCTTGATGTTGCCTGCGGTACCGGCAACACCGCCATTCCTGAAGCCCGAGCCGGAGCTGTCGTTACTGGAGTGGACATTGCATCCAACCTGCTTGAGCAGGCTCGCACGCGCGCCGCCAAAGAAGGTGTAAAAGCAACGTTTGAAGAGGGTGATGCCGAGCAACTCAAGTTTCCGGATGGTTCGTTCGATGCCATCGTCAGCATGTTCGGCGCGATGTTTGCTCCGCGTCCGGAGCGTGTAGCCGCGGAGTTCTTGCGCGTGTGCCGTCCGGGAGGTCTGATTGCCATGGCCAACTGGACTCCCACAGGATTTGTGGGTGAAAACTTTCGGATCACAGCCACCCATGTTCCTCCGCCTGCGGGTATTCCCGCACCGGTACTCTGGGGAGACGAGACAACCGTGTGCGAACGCTTCGGAACAGGCGTAGCTAAGGTCACATGCTCGCGCCAGATGTGTGTTTTTAAGTATCCCTTTCCGCCGGCAGAGGTGGTGCAACTCTTCCGCCAGTACTTTGGGCCAACGCGAATGGCTTTTTCCAGACTCGATCCTGCAGGACAGGCCGCTCTTACATCCGATTTGGAGAGCATGTGGACTAGGCACAATCAGGCCAAAGACGGTACGACGGTGGTGAATGGAGAGTATCTCGAGGTGAAGGCCATCCGGGCGTAGAGAAGCAAGGCTTAACCGCAGAGGACGCGAAGGAACGCAGAGGCGCAAAAATATTCTGCGAGGAGCACTAGGGGATGTTGCTCTAGAATTCTTTCAACTGCTGGCAATACCCCTTGAAATTGCGAATGGTTTCGAGCATCGAGTCGCCGCCGAATTTTTCTAAGGCGCTGCGGGCCAGGGTGAGTGCGACCATGGCTTCGCCGGCGACACCCGCGGCGGGGACAACGCATACATCCGAGCGCTCATAGGCAGCCTTGACGGCTTCGCGGGTTTTGAAGTCCACCGATTCCAGCGGACGGCGCAAGGTGGAGATGGGCTTCAGGTAGCCGCGCACGATGATGTCCTGGCCGTTGGAGATGCCGCCTTCGATGCCGCCGGCGTGGTTCGATTTTCGCGTGAAGCCGGTGAAAGGCAGATTATTCCCTTTCTGGTATCCAATCTCATCGTGGACTTCAGAGCCAAAGGAAAGCGCGGAGGCAACGCCGGTGCCGATCTCCACGGCCTTGACTGCCTGCAAAGACATGACGGCGGCGGCGAGGTGGGTATCGAGGCGCTCATCCCAGTTGGCGTAGGTGCCGAGACCGGGAGGCACGTTGTGCGCGACAACTTCAAAGACCCCGCCGATGGAGTCGCCGGTCTTCAAGGCGCGATCCACTTCGGCCTTCATGCGCTGCTCGGTCTCTTCGTCCACGCAGTTGAGCAGAACTTCTTCGCGACCATGCAGAGCCTGCAGGCGCTCCCAGGGGACTTCCTCCCAGTTCAAGCGGGCGCTGCCCACGGCGACCACGTGGCTCAAAACTTCAATGCCTAATTCCCGCAAGAAGAGCTTGGCTAAGGCGCCAACCGCAACCCGGGCGGCTGACTCGCGGGCCGAGGCGCGTTCGAGTATGTAGCGCGCTTCGGGAAAGTTGTATTTGAGGGCGCCGGCGAGATCGGCGTGTCCGGGGCGTGGAGACTTCACTTCTTTGTGTTTCTCGGGATCGCCCGCGGCAACCGGGAGCGACTCCTGCCAGTTCTGCCAGTCCTTATTGGCCAGCGTAAGCGCGATGGGCGAGCCGATGGTCTGGCCGTGGCGCACGCCGGAGAGAATGTGGGCGGTATCGCGCTCGATGCGCATGCGTCCGCCGCGCCCGTAGCCTTGTTGACGGCGCCATAGCTCGCGGTTGACGAACTCCTCGTCAACTTTCAATCCAGCGGGCATGCCGGAGAGCAACGCAACCAGAGCCTCGCCGTGAGACTCACCTGAGGTAGAGAATCGAAGCATAAACTTACAGCTTACCGCAAAAAGTGGATTTGTTGGTTGTTCGATCTGAAGTTGCACCACGGAGGCACTGAGGCACGGAAATAAGGTGCCCGATCAACGCTTCCAGTTTGGTCGAGGAGCGTCTTTAATTTTACGGAACTATTCCCCATGCTTGGAGTATAGTGGGGGTGTTAAGTGTTCCCCACGAGGAGGTACTCATGCGGCTCCACAAGATAATCTCTCTGATCGGGATTGCGTGCGTTGCATTGGCTCTTGTGGCGGAAGCCCAGAAGAAGTCGACTACTTCATCCCAGAACACGACTGGTCAGGCCCAGGTTGCACCACAGAGAAAAGCGGTTACGCCGTCTCAGATCCAGGTTCCCCTGCCAGGCCAACTCCAACCAGCATCTGATGAAAAAAACAAAGCAGTCGTGCGCCGGGTATTCGATGACCTCTTCACTCGCGGGCGCTATGAGTTCATCAATGATATCTACACTAAAGATTGTGCCGTCCACTTCCGCGGCCGGAACAACCGATTGGAAGAAGCGGTGGCGGAAGGCAAGGGATGGCGGTCGGCGGCTCCTGATCTCGTGATGAAGGTCGACAGCATGGTGGTGCAGCGCGACTTCGTGATGGTCGACTGGACCGCACTGGGAACGAACACGGGCAAAGGCAATGGAGTTCCAGCCTCAGGAAAGCGCATCCTGATCCATGGCAATAGCAAATTCCGGCTTGTCAATGGAAAGATTGCCGAGGTGTGGAACGAGTATGACCGGGACGAGATTTTCCGCCAGGTCGGGGTGTCCCCAAAACTAGGCCACCTCTATGACATGACCCAGGATTACTTGTCGGCCTTGAATCGAATGGTTTCCGATAGCGCTTTGGCAGTGCTCCAGTTCAGTCTTATAAAGTTATAAGATATTGGGGCTCCAATCCCCTATCCGCACACCTGAAAGATGACGAGCCCCTGGTGTCTCAGTCGCCTATGCTGCTTGAAGTGTGGATCTCTATTCGATGAACTCTGCTGGAATTCTCTTGAATCACGTATCCCCCGTCCGACCCCCTCAACAGGACGAATTGAGCGAGACGCACTAGCGAGTAGCGTGAGATGGCCAGAATAGCGCTCATCGCCCAAAACAATAATCGCTGGGCAAACAATTTATTGCAGACCCTCAGCCAGGCAAGAACCACCCATGAATGCCACTTTGCCGAACTCTGCAGCTTTTGCAATAGTGCCGATGAAAGCGACCCGGAGGCGAGTTACGTCTACATTCCGTCTTTAATTGATCGGGAGGGAATGATGCCTGATTTATCCGAAGCTGAACGCGTATTTCAGCGGGCTGCCAGGCTCCGTCCGAGGAAACTGGTCTTGCTTTCCAGTGCGCTGATCTATGGAACGGGCCCCTGGAGACTGGGCCTGGTCAGCGAGGATTACACTGCCGGGAATTATCGCGGAAACCAAATTTGCAGCCGCTGGAAGTCGCTTGAGGTGATGGCCGGTCAATATTTGAAAGGAAATTTACCACTTACAATCCTGCGTCCGACGACTGTGCTGCCCTCACCGGCTTTGCTCAGCCGGCGATTGATGCGGCGGCCTACATTTACTTTGCCTGGGCACGATCCCACATTGCAGCTTCTCAGCCTCTGCGACCTGGCAGAGGCCCTGCTCTGCGCTCTCGAGCAGGATAAACCAGGCGTATTTAATGTCGCTCCGGATGGTGTAGTTCCACTGCATGCTGCCGTTCATATAGCCCGCGGTTACAGCGTTCCCATTCCGCGTACTTTGCAGCGGCTGTTCAGACGCTCGGACACTCTCGAGTACCTGCGCTATCCCTGGACGGTTTCAAATAAAAAAATTAAGGAAGAGCTTGGCTTTGCTCCCCGTCAATCAAGTATTGCCACTATCTTCAAAATGGAAATGGATTCCCGGAAGAGAAGTCCTTCCCTACCCTCGCCGGAACCTACATTTGACGACTTTGGAATGGATAAGAAACTTATTCAGTCTTACGGCAAGACCCTGTTCAAGTTTCTGTGCGATTACTACTGGCGCATCGAAGTCAAAGGACTCGAGCATGTTCCTCGCGAGGGGCCAGGAATCCTGGTCGGAATGCACCGTGGTTTTATGCCTTGGGATGGTGTCATGGTCCTACATCAATTGGTCCAAAAGGCTGGAAGATTTCCCCGCTTCCTTACACATCCTGGGTTGCTGAAGTTCCCATTTATTTCCAACTTCGTAACCAAGCTCGGGGGAGTGATCGCCTGCCAGGAAAGCGCCGACCGGGTGCTTGAAAGCGGCGAGCTTCTGGGTGTGTTTCCAGAGGGCGTTCAGGGCGCGTTCACACCCTATCGCGACGCTTATAAGTTAAAGTCGTTTGGGCGTAATGCTTTTGTAAAAATCGCCCTGCGTCATCGCGTCCCGATTGTTCCTTTTGTTACGGTTGGCAGCGCTGAGACATTTCCGATATTCGCAACCATAAAATCCCGCCGATGGACCCGCTATTCTGATTGGCCCTGTCTGCCGCTTTCCACTTTCCCTATTTTGCCAGTGCCGCTGCCTTCAAAGTGGCACATGCAATTCTTGCCTGCCATTCACCTGGGAGAACAATATCCGCGAGAAGCGGCTCAGGATGCTTCCGTGATCAAAGCAATAAGCCAGGAAGTTCGAAACAGGATGCAACAAGCGGTAGATGAAATGATCCGCAAGCGCCGATCAGTGTTCTTTGGTTCAATCTTTGAGCCCGAGGAAGAAGCATGAACCAGACGATCGTCACGCCACGGAGTTGCTTGCGTTAAGCAGCCGGCAATGGTAAAAGTGCACCCGACTGCAAGGAGTAATTCTTTTGTGTGCTCCGGCGGGATGAGGAGAAGGTTCAATGCAAAAGATTCAACGATTCGCGTGTCTGCTGTTGGCGCTTCTGCTGATAGGGACGTCTCTAGTGGCGCAATCGGCTGCCACCGCCGATTTGCACGGCACAGTGAAGGACACCAGCGGAGCGATCATCCAGAGTGCGACCGTGACCCTGCGCGACGAGTCGAGAAACTTTAAGCGCACCGTCCAGACCAACGAAGTTGGATACTTCACCTTCCTCTCATTACCCCCAGGCCACTACACGGTGACCGTCACAGCCAAGAGCTTTTCCCCGACGGTGGCTAAAGACGTCGCAGTCACGGCGGGCCAGGTT
>Ga0209648_10002522_pt1 | contig 15193 bp, 9 predicted proteins | sample GraSoi2013_115cm_FD_185830 | JGI IMG/M metagenome (GOLD analysis project Ga0209648, IMG submission 185830) | Grasslands soil microbial communities from the Angelo Coastal Reserve, California, USA - Sample 9_17_2013_115cm (SPAdes) (version 2) | ecosystem: Environmental > Terrestrial > Soil >...
CCTGGTGATGCTGTTTGGGATGACCCAACGAGTGGCCAGAGAGTTCTAACCACAGAGGAGAAAGCGAGGGAACGACTTTAGCCACTCCCTCGCTTTCTCCTCTGCTTCTCAGAGCAGTACAGCCTGCCAGCCTCTCCAGAGCGTATGATATTCCCTCACCCACAGACCTGCTGATGTGCCGCATCATATTTGTGATAGAGTATAAAGTAAGGTAATAAGTCAGGAGGTGGTCATGTCCGAATCTCATTTCTCTCTTCCGCCTGAATTCTTCGAGCATTATGCCAGTGGGTATGAGGCCCAACGCTTACAGAGCGGCTCGAGTCAGATTGAGTTGGCGCGGACCCAGGAACTGGTGATGCGGTACGTACCCCCGCTCCCTGCGGTGATTGTCGATGTCGGTGGTGGTCCTGGTGTGTACGCCTGCTGGCTGGCGAAACAGGGGTATGAAGTGCATCTCCTCGATGCGACTCCCCTGCATGTAGAACTGGCGCGGCAGGCTTCGGCGGCGCAACCAGACGCTCCTCTTGCCAGTATAGAGGTCGGTGACGCGCGCAGCCTCAAGCGCCCTGACCAAAGCTGCGATGTGGTGCTCATGTTTGGTCCGTTGTATCACCTGACCGAGCGAGTGGATCGGCTCGCGGCTCTGCAGGAAGCCCATCGTGTCCTGCGATCTGGAGGCCTCCTGCTCGCCGTGGGCATTTCCCGCTTCACCTCTGCGCTCGATGGGCTGCGCCAGGGATTGTTTGACGATCCGGCCTTCACTCAGCTTGTCGAGCGCGCCCTGGTGAATGGGCAGCATCACAACCCGACGAACCACCCGGAGTATTTCACGACCGCCTTCTTTCATCATCCACAAGAACTGCAATCCGAGGTGGAGGAGAGTGGGTTCCTGTATGAAAGGACGCTGCCTGTCGAAGGGCCATTATGGCTTTCAACTTATGTGGTCGCGAACTTCTCGGACCAGAAGCGGCGCGAGCAATTTCTGGCGCTCGCACGCCGGCTCGAAGAGGAACCGTCTCTGCTTGGTGCCAGCGCGCATCTGTTGGTGGTTGCACGCAAAGCGTAGCCAGCATACCCATGCACAGAAGACGCTTCAGTGGGTATCCTGCCCCATCACTCTTCCATCAAGAGGCCCTCAACCCAGGATTCTCGGTCGAACCTTCAGCCTATTTACCAACCTGCTGTGATTCGTCAGCGGCCCGGGTCTCCTGTCATTTTTTGTTGCCTAACCGGGCAAGCCATGCTATACTTGTTGGGGCACATCTGTTAGGCAACATCATGTGTCTATTGTCATCTTCAGAAAGTATCATCTATGCCCAGGTATACTCCATCTCAGCTCCGGTGGTCCGAGCAAGCACAGAGCTATGTCCTCTCCATTGGCGATCAGGCCAGTGAACAAGCACTCAGCAGTGCTTGGCTTGAGCAGATTGCCTCATTTTCCTTTCACAGTCGTCGGGGCATGCACTATACCGTCCGTAAGCAGAGGGTGCAACGCGGGAGCAGCTATTGGTATGCGTATCGACGCCTGCACGGGCGCATCGTGAAGCGCTATCTCGGCAGAACGGCAGACCTCACACTTGCGCGCTTAGAGGAGATCGCACGCCTCCTGGAAAGCACGTCCGGCTCGCGTCAACGTTCTTTAGAGCCGGATCAAGAAACGGCCTTGCCCCAACCCGCTCCACACGTCTCGTACGCGGAGGACGCTGCGCCTCCTTCTCCCGTTGCAGCGCTTCCGCTCCTCTTATCCAAACTGTCTCCTCCACGCCTGCATGCCTTTCTTCTCGACCGCTCACGCCTGTTTGCGCTGCTTGATGCCGGACGAGAATGCCATCTCACGCTCCTCTCGGCACCAGCCGGGTTCGGCAAGACGACCCTTGTCTGCCAGTGGATGACAGCGCGACGCGCAAGCCTCGATTTTCCGCCTGTTGCCTGGGTCTCATTGGAGGCTTCTGACAATGATCCGGTGCGTTTCTGGCGTTATCTCATTGCGGCCTGCCAGACGTTTCAGGTTGATCTTGCTCAGGTTCACAGCGCATTGACTTCCACGACCCCACAGCCTCCTTTTTTGCCTGCATCACTGGAAACGGTGCTGACCGCCTTGCTCAATGCACTGGCCCAGTGTCCATCAGGAGGCATACTGATTCTGGAAGATTACCATGTCATTACCGAGCACTCGATCCACGAAACGATCTCCTTTTTCCTTGATCATCTCCCGGCCACTCTCCATCTGATCATGATCACACGCAGCGATCCCCCCTTTTCTCTGGCACGACTTCGTGCCAGCAATGATTTGTACGAAGTACGTACTGCTGACCTCCGTTTCTCGCAAGAAGAGACAACGATCCTTCTCCATCACTCTCTCCCCTTCCCGCTGGAAGCCTCGACTATTCAGCGTCTGCACGCTCAACTGGAAGGATGGGGGGCCGGACTGCACCTGGTGAAGCTCGCACTCCAAAGAACAACCACTCCTGCGCAGGGAGAGCAGCGACTTCCGCTCTTTACCGGAAGCAATTCTTCCTTCCAGGAATACTTTGTCACCGAAGTGTTTGATCTTCAACCAGAACCGGTGCAACAGTTTTTGCTCCAGACCAGTATCCTCACTCGTCTGACGGCTTCACTGTGTGACGCGGTGACCGAACAACACAACAGCCAGGACATGCTCACGCTGCTCGAACGGGCCAATCTGTTTCTCGAACCGCTTGACACCGCCGCGCTTCATCTGCCCCCGGCAGCGCGGCAATGGTATCGGTATCACGCGCTTTTTTCCGAAACCATGCGCAACGAAGCACGTCGCCGGTTCGGTGAAGACCAATTGCATCGGCTCTCTGTTCGTGCATCCCACTGGTATGAAGCGCATGGCGATCTTCGCGCATCGATAGATGCGGCTCTCTATGCCCAGGATTACGTGCGAGCAGCGAGCTTGATCGAGCGATCTATCGAGGAGCACACCTTTCCAGGTGAAATACATGAGCCTCATACTCTGCATCGCTGGTTGGAGCAATTCCCGGAAACGATCCTGCAGCAGTATCCTGTTCTCTGCTTGAGCGAGGCTTCCACGCTGTTGTTTCTGAGCGCTTCCTGGCTACCCAATGCATTGACCCTGCGCGAGCTTGAGAAGCTCTTGCGAAGTGCAGAACACTGTTTCCGTGTGGAGAATAATCTGCCGAAGCTTGGCGAGCTTTTTGCCTTTCGCTCATTACTTGCATTGAGGCAGGGCGAAATGCAGGCCGCAACAAGGTATGCGAAACAGGCACTGGATTGGCTTGCGCAGCCGCAACATATCTGGCGTGGTCTCAGTCTGTGCATCGTGGCAAGAGAATGGGTAGAGATGGGACACTTCCAACAGGCTCGTGCCGCCTTGCTTGAAGCCCATGCTCTTTGTGAGGCCGTGGAGAATCACTATTTCAAACGGATCGCCATGGTCAATCTTGCTCAGGTCTTCTTTGAGCTGGGGGAGATCCAACAAGCCATCTCCTCGTATCGTCAGGTACTCGCGGAAGCGCGAGAGGAAGGACCCATGTACGCGCTCTGTAATGCATTGTCTGGTCTGGCTGCACTCTGCTATGAATGCAATGAACTGGAAAGTGCGTATCAATATGCGCAGGAGGCCATAACAGTCAGTCAGTCTCATCATTTGGTGCACTACGAAGTGCATGCGATGCTCATCCTCGCCCGTGTGCAACAGGCACAGGGTCAGGTCTTTGTTGCCCAACAGCAACTCGCAGCCCTCCTTGACAAGATGCCTGTATCCTTATCCTTGCCCCACCTCTCTCAGGAAATCCAGACAGCTCAGGCGCGGTTAGCGCTCTCCGTCGGCGACCATATGACCATGCAACGTTGGGCGACTGGACGCTCGCCTCACCATGATTTCTCACAGGACATAGAGGAAGAACTGCTTTTAAGCCGTTGGTTGCGGACCCAGGGCAAACTGGAAGAAGCATCTCGCCAGCTTGAGCGTTTGCTTGTTGCTACCCAGAAGGTGGGACATGCTCGTCGCATTCTTGAGATTCAGGTGGAGATGGTTCTGGTCGCTGCCGCAAGGAAACGAAAGACAGAGGCTCAAAATTTGTTGCGCGAAGTGCTTGCGCAGGCTTTTGACAGGAACGCTCTTCGCCTGTTCCTCGATGCTGGGGAACAGATGGCGATCCTTTTGCGCTCCCTTCTTCCTCAGTTGCACGATCAACCTTTGCTTGCCTATATTCGCGCACTTCTGAGCGCCTTTCCTGTCCAGCAACAAAGAGAAACTCAGACTCTGGCATCACCCCTGGTCGAACCGCTCTCCCCTCAAGAAATGCGCGTCTTGCGTCTGCTTGTCCAGCATCGTTCAAACGCGGACATTGCTGACGCTCTGGTTGTTTCGGTCAATACTGTTCGCACACAGGTGCAAAGTATTTATCGCAAACTGGGCGTCCATACGCGCAGTGCTGCCGGTGAAGTAGCACGTGAGCTTCATCTGATATGATGATCCCATTGGTTCCCCTCCTTTTGCTGCTCGCGAATCATGCATGGAATCATCCCAACGGATGAAGCCAATTCATCCATCTGAAAGCTATGCTAGGGACATGAACAAACACCGCTTCTTTGCAAGGCAGAGACACAACGTTGCTCTGCTGTGAGGAGCGAGACACTGACAACAATGTGTTAACAGCATGATCGTGTGCTTTCAGAAAGGAACAGAGAACATCATGATAAGCGCAGCATTTCCCTATCAAAAAAATCGGAAACCTGTTCTGGGATTAGAGATGGCGTATGTAGATGAAGGTCAGGGTGATCCAATTGTCTTCCTGCATGGCAATCCCACCTTTTCCTACGTCTGGCGCAATATTATTCCTTATACTGCCTTTGGTCTTGCCTGGCGGACGCAGTCCGTAGACGCGCAGCCGTCTGGGGTGGTGCGTGGCCCTCGGAGAGTCCAAGACCCATTTCAAGGAATACAGGAGTTTGGCCGCATTATTGCACCGGATCTCATCGGCATGGGCGATTCGCAGAAGCTGCCCGATAGCGGCCCCGGTTCCTATACCTTCGTCGAGCATCGCCGTTACCTCGATGCGCTGCTCGAAACGCTGGATGTACGTGAACGCGTCACCTTTGTTGGGCATGACTGGGGAGCGGCCCTGGCTTTTGATTGGGCTCGTCGTCACCCGGACGCAGTGCGCGGAATAGCCTTTATGGAAGCGGTTGCCGAGACATACACCTGGAGCGAGTACCCGCAAGCAGCACGCGAACGCTTCCAGGCGTTGCGGTCTCCAGCAGGCGAACAGTTGGTGCTGGAACAAAACTCCTTCATCGAGTTCAACCTGCCCGCTACTATTCTGCGCACTTTGACGGAGGAAGAGATGAATAACTATCGCCGTCCGTTTGCGGAGCCGGGCGAAGCGCGACGCCCTACGCTCAGCTGGCCACGTCAGCTTCCGATTAGCGGAGAACCAGCCGATGTAACCGAGATCGTCACCACCTTCGGCAAGTGGCTTTCCCAAAGTCCCGTTCCCAAATTATGCATTCAGGCCAATCCAGGTACGAAACAGCCAAAGCAGTATGAGTTCTACCGCACCTGGCCTGCGCTCAGCGAGATTACCGTGCGCGGGCACCATACTCCTCAGGAGGACTCTCCTGAGGAGATTGGGCAGGCGATCGCAAGCTGGTTGCAAAATCTGAAATAGTTTCCGAAGCAGCTCTACGGCTGCTTCCAGCATCTTCGGACTCACATCCCTCCCGAGATTATTCCAGAGCAGGGGCAACTTCAACTATCAAGAAGCACAGTAGTTAGCCCCCGTTCTGGAATGGTCTCGTCCCCATCATATTCCCCGTCGATTACTACCGCCCATGAACTGACATCCACGTCTTTTCCCCTTTCGGCCTTGTACTGGCCTCGCGTTGTATGAACTATTACAGCGTCTCTTTCATGCCGTTCTCCTGGTCGCCTCAGCTTGCTTTCATACCTGCTAGCACGAATCTTGGTCTTCCCTCTGCCACGCCCGGCTAGCTCGCCTGCCACATCCGTACATCATCGGCCACCGAAGCAATACGCTCCCCATTTGGCGACCAGGTGAGCGCACCGACGATACTGCTATGACCGCGATAGATGAAGACCTGGCGCCCGCTAGTTGCCTCCCACACTTGCACCGTCGTATCCCAGGAGGCCGAGGCGATGCGTGTGCCATCGGGTGACCACGCCACCGCTTGCACCCCGTTCGTATGACCTCGATAAGTCACCAGGCGCTTTCCCGTGGTCGGGCTCCAGACCTGTACCGTCCCATCCGTACTCCCAGAGGCGATGCGCGTGCCATCCGGTGACCAGGCCAGGGTCCACACGTAACTGGTATGACCACTATACGTGAAAGCATGTTTTCCTGTCAGGGCATCCCAGACCTGCACGGTGTGATCAAAGCTGGCTGAGGCGAGGCGTGTGCCGTCGGGTGACCAGGCCAGCGCCGCTACCGTCCCGCTCTGGCCGCGATAGGCGAACCTCGGCTCACCGCTCGTCGCCTTCCAGACCTGCACCGTATCATCGCTGCCAGCAGAAGCGAGGCGTGTGCCGTCGGGCGACCAGGCCACCACAAGCACTTCACCGGTATGGCCGCGATAGATCAGGAGCAAGTGACCGGTGGCCGTGTCCCAGACCCGTACAGTCCCATCCCAGGAGGCCGAGGCAAGGCGCTTCCCCTCGGGCGACCAGGCCAACGCCCACACGGCACCGGTATGGCCGTACAGGCTGAAGGTGAGCGTTCCCGTCACCGCGTCGCGGACCTGCACCGTCCCATCCGCCTCGCCCAGCGCCAGGTATTTCCCACCGGGAGACCAGGCGGCGGTAAACACACCGGAAGCGCCTTGATAGGTCCACCACGTGGTTCCCAGCCGGAGCGCACTGGCGGGCGGAGCAGAGCAGGCTACTAATAACAGGATGAACCAACCGAAAGCAAAGCGCCCAGCGGCGATACGAGTACGCATACCCGTGCTCCTTCCTCAAGCGATACGCCGCTGGAATCCTTTTCGTAGCCTCATGCAGAGGGTGCGCAAGGACAGCATCACTCGCTCGGGCAGCAGCAGTACGCTGGGATTGGGCTGAGGCAGTTGCGCCGACAGCCGCTCTTGTTCTGCCTCGTGCAGCAACTCCTGGAAGTGGGCTTGAGCTAACCGCTCGCGGTCGTAATGGTTCAGCATCATGATCATTCTCCTTTCATGTCTTGTCCAGGTATCTGTGTCGCGCTCCATTGTTGCGCTGCTTGAAGTATCGCTGATGCGGCCCCTGTTTTGAACGTCAACCCTCGTCAAGTCACTCGTCAAGTTCTCGTCAAGTGTCGAATCGCTCGCTGAATCCCTTGCATAGCGAGGCGGACTCTGCTACAGTGTGAACAGGGGCAGCGAGTCCTCGCAAGGCAAGAGGAGGAGTGCATGGGATGGCGCGTTCACTACCGCAACCCTTTCATCAGATTTTGAAACGGGAGCGCAGAAAGCATGGATGGACCCAATCCACTCTTGCTGAGCTGCTTGGCATCGACGCGAATACCGTCAGCCGCTGGGAACGCGGCAGCCATGTTCCCTTTCCTATCTTCCGTACGAAACTGAGCGAACTCTTCGGGATACCCCTCGAAGAGCTGGGCTTGCTTGACGAGGAACCTGAGGGCATTGCTCCGCTCTTGCTCTCCTACGCCCAGGCTGACGAGCTCTTCGCCACGCGCCTGAAACAGGACCTCGCGTCTCGCGAACTTCGTCTCCTCTCTGATGAAGCCAGGGACCTTCCCACGCCAGAGCGGCAGGAGGCCGTGCGCAAGGCATTGCAAGAGGCACACGCGCTGCTCCTCATCGCCTCCCCGCAGAGCTCCACCTCGCCGACCGTTCAGGAGGACCTGAGCCTGGCCGAACAGGCTGGATGTCCCGTCTGTGTCCTGTGGATGGCAGGGCACCGACGGCAGGATGTGCTGCCGCCTCTGCAAACAGCGGTGCGGGCTCTCGATCTGATCGACGCGCGCCCGCCTCGCTACGAGCGGGCTCTCGATGCCTTGCTCACGCTGCTGCGGACCCTGCCACCGCCCTCCTTCCGGGAGGCGGACACCCTGGTGCTCTCGCCAACGTTTGAGCCACGCAACCCGTATAAGGGACTGCGTGCCTTCGGGTATGAAGATGCTCACGATTTCTTTGGACGGGAGCGCCTGGTTGACGCCCTGGTCGATGCGCTGGAACAGCATCTTGCGCGAGCGGAGCAGCAAGCAGCGGCGCGTTTCCTTGCGGTCGTCGGCCCAAGTGGGTCAGGCAAATCGAGTGTCGTGCTGGCAGGGCTGCTGCCGCGACTGCACCTGGATGAACTTCCTGGCAGCAGCCGCTGGGTCTACTTGCCGCCAATGGTCCCAGGCAAACATCCTCTTGAAGCGCTTGCAGCAACGCTTGGGCATGCCTTGCCCGAGCGGAGTCTCCTCTCCATTCGGGAAGACCTCGAAGAGGAAAGCGGTCGCGGCCTGCATGTGCTGGCAACACAGCAGGTGACGCCGACTGCACCCACCGTGGTGCTCGTGGTCGATCAATGCGAAGAACTCTTCACCCAGACGACCGACGAATGGGAGCGGCAGCACTTCATCAAGCTCCTTGTCACCGCAAGTACTGAGCCAGGTGGTCCCCTGCTGCTCATCCTGACGCTGCGTGGCGACTTCTACGACCGGCCAATGTACTACCCGGAACTCGGGAGCCTCATCGAACAGCAGAGCAAGTCGGTCTTCCCGATGAATCGGCAAGAACTGCAGGCAGCAATTGAGAAGCCCGCTACGCTTGCCGATGTACAAGTGACCTTCGAGGAACACGTGATTGGCAACCTGCTGGCTGAGGTGCAGGAGCAGCCAGGAGCGCTTCCCCTCTTGCAGTTTGTGCTGGAGCAATTGTTTGAGCAACGGCAGGGACACCGTTTCACTCTCTTCGCCTATCATGAAATGGGAGGGGTAAAGGGAGCCCTGGCCAAACACGCGGAGGACACCTACGCGGCGCTCCCCTCGGAGGAACACCGTCGCCTGGCGCGGGTCCTCTTTCTCCGCTTACTCGATCCTGGAAAAACCGAACAGGAGCTGACCCGCCGCCGTGCGGAGCGAGGAGAGTTTTCCCTGGACGATGCCTCCGAGACGCGCCTGCTCAATGAGAGCATGGACGCCTTCATCGCAGCGCGCCTCTTGACGGCCAGCCAGAGCGAGGCGACGACGATGATCGAGGTCAGCCACGAAGCGCTGCTGCGTGAGTGGCCCCGGCTCACACAGTGGCTGCGCGAGGCGCGTGAGGATGTGTACCTGCAACAGGCGATCAGCCGCGATGTCGCAGCCTGGGAGCGCTCCGTCAGGCCGAAGGACCGGCTCTACCGGGGCTCGCAACTACGCGAGGCCAGCACCTGGATGAAGCGCACCACGCCGAGCAAGCGCGAGGCCGCTTTCCTGCGGGCCAGTACGACCCATCACATCCGTTCGCTCGCCTTGCGGATGGCCATGGTGCTGCTGCTGCTGGCGACCACGGGACTGGTCTCCTGGCTCTTTCTTCTCTTGTCCGTCAATCCCACCCTGGTGACGACGCTTGCAGATGGGGGGTCTGGCTCGCTGCGCCAGGCCATCGACACGGCCAGAAGCGGCAGTACCATCACATTTGCCCCTCAGGTGCGAGGAACGCTCTTGTTGACGAGAGGGGATCTGACAGTGAGCAGGAATCTCACGCTGCGTGGTCCAGGCGCGAGCGTGCTGACCCTTAGCAGCGGCACGAAGGGATACGGCATCCAGGTGTTGGTAGGGGTCTCTGTCGCGATCAGTGGCCTCACCCTTGGCGCGAGCACACTGCCCAGCGCTGATTTCATCCAGAACGCCGGGACCCTGAATCTGAGCAGGACGGTGGTCGCGCATGTGACGACGCTGGGGCCGGGAAGGGCCCCTATCCACAATCTGATTAACGGGACGTTGACGCTCACGACCTGCACGGTGTCCGGCAATACGAGCGCGAGTAGCGCGGGCAGTATTCATAATGAAGGGCAGCTTTCCCTGATCGACAGCATCGTCTCCCAGAGCAGAGGAGGCGGCATCGTCAATAATGGCGGCGGCGAGGACGCCACGGTGAGCGTGACGAAGAGTACGATCTCGGAGAATACTACGGATGGCCCTGGCGGGGGCGCTATCTACAATGGCGGCAGCTTCCATCTCACCAGCAGCCTCATCGCCGGCAATCGCAGCACGATTGGTCCTGGAGGGGGCGTCTACAATCTCTCCGGGACCATGACCATCACCGCCAGCACGATCTCTGACAATACTGCTACGCACAGCTATGGTGGGGGGATCGAGAACCAGGCCGATCTCACCATCACCGGCAGTACCATCACTGGAAACACCTCCGCTGGCAATGTCGAGCCCCATCGAGGCGGGGGAGGCATCTACAACTCTGGCGGCACCCTCTCGATCACCTCGAGCCTGATCTCTGGTAACACGCTGTTGGCCAGCGAGCAGAGCGGCAACAGCGGAGGGGGCATCTATACGTCGGGAACGCTGACGCTGACCGACAGTACCATTGCCAACAATACCGCCTCTGGTGGCCCCGGTGGGGGCATCTCCAATGATCTCGGAGGCACGCTCACCCTGGTTAATAGCACCATCGTGGGCAATACCAGCACCGATGATGCGGGCGGGGGCATCTTCACCAGCGGAGGGCGCACCTCCCTGGTCTTTTGTACCGTGTATGGCAACACGGCGCACGGCGCCGGTGGGGGGATCTTTAGCGCAGCAGGACAGGGGCAGTTCGAGATGACCAACAGCCTGGTCGCACAGAACCGGGCCGCCAGCGGGCCAGATCTGGCCGGAGTCCTGATCTCAGGTGGATACAACCTCATTGGGGAGCCTGCCGGCTTCAGCGTTGTCCCAGCAAACGGCAAGCCGGGCACTGATCTCATTGGGCAGGGGGCAGCCGGCCTGCGCATTGACCCTCAGTTGCAAGAGCAGAGCGGGCCAGCAGGACAAGTGTGGGTCCTGGCGCTGCTGCCAGGGAGTTCGGCCATCGACCGGGTCCCGCTGGCAGCCTGTCATCCCGGCGGGATCATGACCGACCAGCGGGGCGTCAAGCGTCCCCAGGGCCCCGCATGCGATATCGGGGCCTATGAGTATAGGAACGAGTTTTTCACAAGCTAGCGTTTTCTAGCGATGCTAGGAGAGCGTGAAGGAGGTATCCTATGGCAAAGAACAGAGTGCTCCTTGTGTTAGAAATCGCCCTTTTGTTGGTATTCATCTCATCTCTCGTAAGCTGTGGCGGCAGTCGCGCCTCTTCCCTGGCGACTCCTGCTGCTACGGCTTCCCATCGCCTGAACACCGGTTCTCCAGGTCTTCCCCTCTATTGCCCCGTGTTTCTCGCCCTTGATCAGCAGGGCAACATTTATGTGGGCGATGCAGACTACGACAAAGGAGCCCATCGTGCCCGTATTGCCAAGCTCTCTCCTACGGGTCAACTCCTGAGTGAATGGCATGTGTTCACCGTTTTTCCTCCTGGAAGGGCTTGGGGCCCTGACGGAATTGCGGTTGACGCCTCGGGCACTATTTACGTCGCGGATGGAGGAGATAATACCATTAAGAAATTGTCTCCTACTGGTCAGGTGTTAGCGACCTGGGGGAAGAAAGGCAGTGCACCCGGAGAGGTGAGCTGGCCAGAAGGGGTAGCCGTTGATGCACAGGGGAATGTCTACGTGGCGGATTTCTACAACTCCCGCATCCAGAAGTTTTCCTCCACCGGCACGCTGCTGGCCGTCTTTGGCAACGCGGGCAGCTCTACTGAACGGCTCAAGAACCCGGTGGGTCTCAGGGTTGACGACCAGAGCAATGTCTACGTCGCCGATCTTCGCAACCATCGCATCGTGAAGTTCTCGGCTGACGGGAAGTTTCTCGTCGCCTGGTCTCAGGCTGACTCCATCCCATTCAGTTCAGCAAGAGATATCGCGGTTGACAGAGAGAGGAATATCTACGTTGAAGACGGTCGGAACCAGCGTCTGGTGAAGCTTTCGCCAACCGGCCAGGTGCTCGCCATCTGGAAGCCCTCCCTCTTTAAGGACGGGATGTTTGGGGTCGTCGTTGATCGGCAGGAGAATGTCTACGTTGTTAGCCAGACTGGGACAGGGAGCGTTGTGAAGCTTTCCCCGAGTGGAGCCATCCTTTCTATCTGGCCTGCTTCGTGCCACTGGTCTTGACCCTGAGTGGTGACACTCTACGAACCAGGGAGAGGCTGAGGCAGCAAGCACACACTTGGAGGCGAACGAGTCCGATCGGATATCGCAGAGACAGATCAAAAGGAGACGTCAGATGAGCAAGAAGAACCTTCTCTTGGTGCTAGAAATCGTCCTGCTGGTGGCAATGAGTGCCTCCCTTGGAGGCTGCGGCGGTGGTCACGCTTCTTCCCAGGCGACTCCTCGTGCCACCCCTTCTCATCGCCTCGATACAGGCCCTCCCGGTCTTCCCCTGTATTGCCCTCTATATATCACCCATGATCAGCAGGGCAACATCTATGTTGGAGACAACTATCCGCCGGGTAAGGCTACCCCGCATGCACGCATTGTCAAGCTCTCTCCCACCGGGAGAGAGCTGGCTGAGTGGCATGTGTTTACCGCATTTCACAATCCTACATTAGGAAGTGACGGTCCTTTTGGTCTTGCCGTTGATGCTCAGGGGAACATTTATGTCGCAGACGGGGGAGACAATACCATTAAAAAGTTGTCTCCGACCGGACATCTGCTGGCCACCTGGGGGAAGACAGGCAGTGCGCCTGGCGAGTTGGACTGGCCTCAAGGGGTAGCCCTCGATCCACAAGGCAACGTCTATGTCGCGGATTTAAACAATTCCCGCATCCAGAAGTTTTCCTCCACCGGCACGCTGCTGGCTGTCTTTGGCAACACGGGTGGCTCCATTGAACAACTCAGGAACCCGGTGGGCATCGCGGTTGATTCCCTGGGCAATATGTATGTCTCCGATATTCGCAACCATCGCTTTGTGAAGTTCTCTCCGCAGGGCACGTTTCTCACAGCATGGTCTGGGGCCGGTTCCAAATCGTTCAGTTCTGCGAAAGATCTGGCCGTTGATAGTGCGGGCAATGTCTATATTGGAGATGGAAAGAATTATCGTCTGGTGAAGCTCTCCCCAACCGGCAAGGTGCTCGCCATCTGGGAGCGGCCAATGGAGTTTATGAACGGCGTCACCGTTGATCCTCAGGGAAATGTCTACGTCGGATGGGTAGTCCCGTCCCCTAATGGTGGGCCAAGAGGGGGGATCAGGAAGCTTTCTCCCAGTGGAGCTTTGCTTTACTCCTGGCCTGCCACGTGTCCTCCTGTGGGTCCTTAAGTGGTGATGCTTGACGAGCCAGGGAGACGCTGAAGAAAGCAAGCAGACGAACAAGCGCTATTAGTTGTTTAGAGAGAGCGAAGGAGGTATCCTATGAGAAAGAACAGAGCCTTTCTTGTGTTAGAAATCGTCCTGCTGGTGGCAATGAGTGCCTCCCTCGCAGGCTGTGGTGGAGGTCACGTTTCTTCCCAGGCGACTCCTCGCGCCACCGCCTCTCAGCGCCTGGACACCGGTCCTTTGGGTCTTCCCCTCTATTGTCCTATCTATGTCACGCACGATCAGCAGGGCAACCTCTATGTGACCGACTCGGACCAGGGGAACAAAGGGAGCCATCGTGCCCGCGTGGTCAAGCTCTCTCCCACCGGTCAACTGCTGGCCGAGTGGCATGTGTTCAACACTTTACAGAGCCAACCTTCGTTTGGTGGCAACGTTACAGGGCCTTATGGGCTTGCGGTTGATGCCTCGGGCACCATCTATGTCGCGGATGGAGGTGACAATACCATCAAGAAACTTTCTCCCACCGGCCAGCTGCTGGCTACCTGGGGCAAGACGGGCAGTGCGCCGGGCGAGTTCAACTCGCCTCATGGGGTAGCCGTCGATGCCCAGGGCAACGTCTACGTGACTGACACCAACCGCATCCAGAAGTTTTCGTCCACCGGCACGCTGCTGGCCGTCTTTGGCAACACGGGCAGCTCCGTTGAACACCTCAATCTCGCGGCTGGTATCGATTTTGATGCCCAGGGCGATCTCTACGTCACAGATCTTCGCAACCATCGTCTTGTGAAGTTCTCTCCGGAGGGCAAGTTTCTCACAGCATGGTCTGGGGCCGGTGGCATACAGTTCAGTTCTGCGCGAGGTGTGGCCGTTGATCGCACCGGCAATATCTATATCACCGATGCAAGGAACTTCCGTATTGTGAAGTTTTCTCCGACAGGCAAGGTGCTTGCCATCTGGCAGCGGCCGATGGATCTTTTTCTCTTCGGGATCACCGTTGATCCCCAGGGGAACATCTACGTCGCCATGACCAATGTCCCTAATAATGGTGGGCCAACAGGGGGGATCAGGAAGTTTGCTCCCAGTGGGACAGTGCTGGCCACCTGGCCTGCCACGTGTCCTCCTTAAGTGGTGATGCATCTGAGCCAGCAAAGCTCATGCACTTGGTAGCTCAATTTAAGGAGGATGGCACATAGCTTCACGCTCTCCTAGCTGAGAGTGGCTGCTCCTTTGGGGACAAACTTGATGGCTCTCCTCGGCTTGTATTGAATGAACGGCGTGTACGTCATGCAAACCAGCTACGAACTCAGGCTCATAAACAGAAAAAAGTCCTCCCACATTGCCTCAGCTAGCTCTGCATCGCGATTGTAGCAGAAATCAATCAGCTCTGCAATAGCTTCTGTGGGGGCAATGAAGAGCGCCAGTCGATTTCTTGACGGGGGAACAGAAACAACGTTACGGGAGCTACGTGGGAGAACCCCCCTGAGCAACTGGCTCGCTATTTTTCTATGAGCGTTGTTTTTCGTTCCCCAGTTCCTCAAAGACCGAACAGTGTCGTCAGAGACGATCGGGCTTCTGATCTTTCTCCAATTTTATGAAAGACGATTTATGAGTGGATCTCAGCATGAAAGATTGACGCTCGCCGCATGAAGTGCTAAAATATATCCTAGTGAAAAGGTCGGATTAATTTGGCTCCGCATTAAGGTTCTAGCACAAATCCGGGTCGGATGGAGTGAAATCGTAGTATAGTAGGGGCGGGGCTTGCCCCCGCCCTGCTCGCTGCACCGTCAGACGAGAAGGAAATGACCATGTGGTTACAAGTATCAACAAAAGGCGAATATGGCGTACGCATCATGGTCGACCTCGCTCGTCACTAT
>Ga0209648_10002523_pt1 | contig 15190 bp, 12 predicted proteins | sample GraSoi2013_115cm_FD_185830 | JGI IMG/M metagenome (GOLD analysis project Ga0209648, IMG submission 185830) | Grasslands soil microbial communities from the Angelo Coastal Reserve, California, USA - Sample 9_17_2013_115cm (SPAdes) (version 2) | ecosystem: Environmental > Terrestrial > Soil >...
CGTTCGGCGCCGTTTTGAACCTGCAGGGTGCTGTAGCGGAACGCATCGCCGGCGCGCGGCTCCTCGCCGTCGAGCTTGGACGCGAGATTCATTTTCCATGTCGCTGACAGCGCGATCTCGCCCTTGACGTCGCGCTTGAGATGCCAGCCATCGCACGTGAGCGTGAGGTCCTGCACCGCGCTGCCGACGCGCGCCGCGTTGACCGCGGCGCCCAGCCGCAGCGCATATTCCGCGCGGTACGGTTGTATTTGAGCAAATGCCGATTGCGGCAACAGAAGGGCGACAACCGAGAGCAAGCACATCAACGCGCGCATCGATGCACCTTGGGCAGTGGTGGCAAGGAGGTCAATCACCGCTTTGTCTCAGGCGCATGCGTCCGCCGCCAAGACCGAGGTAGACGTCTTGCGCGTCAATGTTCAAACTTGGGTCGTGCTCCAGGAGGCAGGATACCAAAGGGCATGATCGATCACGACGATCTCTTCACGACCCAGATGCGCGCGCTGGGATTCAGTCGCCCTGAACTGCCGGCGGATCCTCCCAACGCCGCCGCCATGGCGGCGGCAGACCGCATCTCGCGCTATTGGACCAGCACGCATGTCGGCGCGCTGCGTCCGGGCTCCGAGGCCCACAAGCGCGAAGTGTGCCGGATGTTCCATGAAACATTCAACCCGTACCGGCCGTCCATCATCTCCTGGCCAAAGCTCAGCCCGGAGATGCTGCAACGCGTGACGTCGCTGCCCATCTGGGATGTCGCCGTGCACACGGAGAGCCGGGCGCGTCTGCGTTTCGCCACCTATGCGGGTTCCGTTGAAGACCCGCAGGTGCAATCGGCCGTCGCGCTCAATGCCTGGGAAGAAAGCCGGCACAAGGAGGTGCTCGCCAACCTTGTCCAGGCTTACGGCATCCCGCTGGCAAGCGAACCGCCGTTTCAGCCTCCCCGCGATTCGCTGTGGGCCTACCTGGTCACCGGATATTGCGAATGCATCGACAGTTTCTTCGCCTTCGGCCTGTTCGAGCTCGCCCGTCGATCCGGCTTCTTTCCGGCCGAATTGGTGGACACGTTCGAGCCCGTCATCCAGGAGGAGTGCCGCCACATCCTGCTGTTCGCAAATCTGGTGGCATGGCAGCGGGCGAACCTGCCGTGGTGGCGGCGCCTTTACTTCGAGCTTCGCGTCGCGGCGGTCTGGGCAGTCATTGCCTGGGAACGCCTTGTGTTGGCGCGCAGCATGGACGCGAAGGGCGATAAAGCGCGCCTGGACAGCACCTTCACCGCGAGCAGCGCCAACGCCATCGGCCCTGTCGAGATCGAGGTTCGCGATCTCATGGCGCTTTGCCTGAAGGAGAATGATCGCCGCTTCGCGGGATATGATCCGCGGCTCTTGCGCCCAACGATGGTGCCGAGGCTGGTCAGGTTTGCGCTCCTTGTCACGAAACCCTGGACACGGAAAAAGGCGGCGCCGTCGGTTCAGCCCGAGAGCTGAGGGCGGCGGTTTTCGGCAGAATACCTGCGTAAATCGGGACGTTGGTGGAATTGGGCTATCCGGCCAGCTCGACTGGACATGGGCGGCCGCCCGCGATGCCGCTATAACTTCCGTCATGAAATCGATGCCGCTGATTTTCGCCCGTCGAGCCGATCAGTGTCCACAGGCAGCGACAGGTCGTGTGGCGACTAGTACTCGCTTTCATAGAATGTTGATACGGCCCCAACCTCACCCTGAGGAGGCCCGCAGGGCCGTCTCGAAGGGTGGGATACAATATCGTTGTTGCCCATCCTTCGAGACGCCGCGCCCGAGGGCATCCGAGGGGCGCGGCTCCTCGGGATGAGGTTGTCTGTGACCCAACATTCCATGAAAGCGAGTACCGCGTCAGCGCGAGCCGACACGTCGACAAGGTTGTCTGACAGCATTTTGCTGGCATCACCTGGGGAGCTGTCCCCGTCCGTGGTGTCTCAGCGCCGATCCCTCGCTCTCCATACGGTGCGCAAGTATTACCCTGTCCAGCGCGATGAGGTTTCGCCCTTGACGGCCCTGCGCAATGTTGTGGCGTATCCTGGCCGACACTCCCTGCTGAGGATCGGCAACATGGGCGCCCACGAACCACCGACAGGCAGCCACATGGGCGAACAATGAGTGCAGCCCTGCGGCCGGACGATCTGGTCCTCGTGACGGGCGGCTCGGGTTTTCTCGGGTCAGCCGTCGTGCGGGCCTTGATTGCCCGCGGATCGCGGGTGCGGGCGTTCGTTCGGTCGAGCAGTCCGCCCGACAATCTCGCGGGCCTGGGCTGCGAGATCGTCGCCGGCGACCTCACCGATCGCGAGTCCCTGGCGGCTGCCCTGCGCGGCGTCCGCTACCTGTTCCATGTCGCGGCGGATTATCGCTTTTGGGCGCGCGATCCTTCGATCATCCTGCGCGTGAATGTCGACGGCACGTGCAGCCTGATGCGCGAAGCGCTGTCGGCGGGGGTCGAACGGATCGTCTATACGAGCAGCGTCGCGGCGCTCAAGGTCGCGGGCGCCACGTGCCCCGTTGATGAGACCTCGCCCCTTGCGGCGGACGAGGCCATCGGCACCTACAAGCGGAGCAAGACCCTGGCGGAGCGAGCCGTCGAGGCGATGATCCTGGGGGACAAGCTGCCGGCCATCATCGTCAATCCCACGACGCCGATCGGTCCGCGCGACATTCGGCCGACGCCGACCGGACGCATCCTTCTGGATGCAGCGCGCGGCAGGATCCCGGCCTTCGTGGACACCGGGCTGAACTTCGCTCACGTCGACGACATTGCGGAGGGTCACCTTCTCGCCTTTGAACGCGGCCGCATCGGCGAGCGCTATATTCTCGGAGGCGAGAACGTCTTGCTGCATGAATTGCTCGCTGCGATCGCCGGCGTCACCGGCCGGCATGCGCCGCGCCTCAAGCTGCCGCGGAGGCCGCTGTTCCCCCTGGCGTTCGGCGCTGAAGCGATCGCGCGCCTGACCGGGAAGGAGCCTTTGCTGACCGTCGACGGCCTGCACCTGGCTCGCTACCGGATGTTCTTCACCTCCGCCAAGGCCGAACGCGAGCTCGGCTACCGCAGCCGCCCCTATCAGGAGGGCGTTGCCGATGCACTGACCTGGTTCCGGCAGGCAGGTTACCTGACATGAATTTGGCAACAGCCCTGGGCGTCCTGGCGCTGGCGATCTGGCTCTACCTGCTGGCGGGTCGTGGCGGATTCTGGCTGACGCGCGAGCGCGATGATCGCGAAGCTCCAACCCAGCCCAACCGCTGGCCGAGCGTGGTGGCCGTCGTGCCCGCCCGCAACGAGGCGGACGTCATCGCCCAATCTCTCAAAAGCCTGCTGCAGCAGGATTATCCAGGCCCCTTCCGCGTCGTGCTGGTGGACGACAACAGCGATGACGGCACGGCTGCGACTGCGCTCGCGGCCGCCGCTGCCGTGGGGGCCGGCGAGCGTCTAAAAGTCTTGCGGGGAACGGCTGTGCCGCCGGGATGGACCGGCAAGCTCTGGGCTCTGCATCAGGGCGTCCAGCACGCGTCGGCGGCGGGTGAGGCGCCTGACTATCTGCTGTTGACCGACGCGGATATTGGCCATGCGCCCGACAATCTCCGGACGCTCGTCCCGCGCGCCGAGCGCTGCGGCTACGTGCTGGTCTCGCTGATGGCGCAGTTGCCGTGCAGGAGCTGGGCGGAGCGTTTCCTCGTCCCGGCCTTCGTCTTCTTCTTTCAGATGCTCTATCCGTTCGCCTGGGTCGCGCAGAAGGAGCGCAAGATCGCCGCCGCCGCCGGCGGCTGCATGCTGGTCCAGCGCGGAGTGCTCGAGCGCGCGGGCGGCATCGCCTCCATCCGGTCCGAGCTCATCGACGATTGCGCGCTCGCCCGCCGCCTGAAGGCCGAGGGGCCGATCTGGCTCGGTTTGACTCGCCGCGCTAAAAGCCTGCGGCCCTATGGCGGCTTCCGGGAGATCGGCCGGATGGTGTCGCGCTCGGCTTACGCGCAGCTCGGCTACTCGCCGCTGCTGCTAGCGGCAACCGTCGCCGGCATGGTGTTGACCTTCCTGATGGCCTCGATCGTCACGCTTTTTGGCAGCGGCCTTGCGCAGGCGGCGGGACTGTGTGCCTGGCTGCTGATGGCGTTCGCCTTCCAGCCCATGCTGCGCTTCTACCGCCTCTCGCCCCTCTGGGGTCTCGCTCTGCCGGCGATCGCGGCGGCCTATACGCTGTTCACCGTGCAGTCCGCCCTGGACGTCTGGCGGGGCCGCGGCGGAATGTGGAAGGGGCGCAGCCAGGCCATGGCGGGCGACCTATGACAGGCGCTGCCGATTTCGCGTCGGGCAAAGGCCATCGGGATGAAAACTTCCCCGTTGCCTCGCGGCTTATTCGGCCGGAGCTGCGGCCGGCGATCCTGGCCTTCTATCGTTTCGTGCGGGCCGCCGACGACGTCGCGGATCATGCCCAGGCGGCAACCGAGGAAAAGCTGGAACAGCTTGCGCGGATGGAGGCCGGGTTGCGCGGCCAGGCCGGCGCCAGCCCGGAAGGAGAATCGTTGCGGGCCGTCCTCCAGGCCCGTGGCCTTACGGATCGTCATGCGCTCGACCTGCTGGAAGCCTTCCGCCGCGATGTCACGAAGCGGCGCTACGCCGATTGGGCGGAGCTCATGGACTACTGCCGCTATTCCGCGGCCCCGGTCGGTCGTTTCGTGCTCGACGTGCATAGCGAGACGTCGGCGCTCTGGCCGGCCAACGACGCGCTCTGTACCGCACTGCAGGTGATCAATCACCTGCAGGATTGCGCCAAGGACTACCGTGCCATCGACCGGGTCTACATACCGCTCGACGTGCTCGAGGCCAACGGAGCGGGAGTCGACTCCCTGGCGGCAGCGCAAGCGTCGCTGGCCCTGCGCACGACGATCGAACAACTGGCCCGGCGCACGCAAACGCTGCTCGAACAATCACGGCCCTTCGCCGCAGACATCGCGGACCGCCGCTTGGCGCTCGAAGTCGGCGTCATCCAGACCCTGGCCGAGAGCCTCGCGGCCCGCCTCACGCGCCGCGATCCCTTGTCGGAGCGCGTCCATCACCATCCGGTGGAAGCGATCGGTCTGGTGCTGCGCGGCGGGCTCGGCGTCGTTGCCGGCTGGCTCGGGCGCATCGGCCGTCACAAGCAGCCCCGGCTGGGCGACAGGCAGGGATGACGACCGAACCTCAGACCGCGGCAGATCCGGCGGCGCTTCAGGCGCAGGTTTCCGGCAGCTCCTTCTACGCGGCGATGCGCGTCATGCCGAAGACGGAGCGGGCCGCCATGTTCGCCATCTACAGCTTCTGCCGGATGGTCGACGACATCGCCGACGACGGCACGCGGCCGCGCCCGATGCGGGCAACAGAGCTCGATCGCTGGCGCGCCGACCTTGGCGCTCTCTACGCCGACAGGCCTGCCGGACGGGCCGGCTTCCTAAAAGAGGCGGTCCATGACTTCGGCCTGCGGCAGGCCGATTTCCTGGCCGTGATCGACGGCATGGAGATGGATGTCGACGCCGACATCCGCGCGCCCGATCTCGAGACGCTCAATCTCTACTGCGATCGGGTCGCGGTTGCGGTCGGCCGCCTTTCGATTCGCATCTTCGGCATGGAGGAGGGGCCCGGGCTGCAACTCGCGCAGCGGCTGGGTCGCGCTCTGCAGCTCACCAACATCCTGCGCGACCTCGATGAGGATGCCGCGATCGGCCGTCTCTACCTGCCGCGCGAATTGCTGGCGAAGGCGGGAATCGCCACCACCGATCCGGTCGTCGCGATCGGCGATCCCCGCGTCGACGGCGCCTGCCGCGACCTGGCGGCACTGGCGCTCGACCACTTCGCGGCCGCCGACCGCGTGCTGCGCGCCAGGCCGCGCGGCCGCCTGCTGGCGCCGCGGCTGATGTCGGCCGTCTATCGCACCATCCTGCAGCAAATGCTTGTGGAGGGCTGGGTGGCGCCGCGTCGGCGCGTCCGTATCGGCAAGGCGCGATTGCTGTGGATCGTGGCGCGCTGCAGCGTCTTCGGATGACACGGCCAATTGCGGGCGCGCGCGTTCACGTCGTCGGAGCAGGATTAGCCGGATTGTCGGCGGCCGTGACCTTGGCGGGCCGCGGCATGCCGGTCGTGCTGTCGGATGCCGCCAGGCAGGCCGGCGGACGCTGCCGCTCCTACCATGACGGCGTGCTCGACATGGAGATCGACAACGGCAATCACCTCGTTCTCTCCGGCAACCCCGCCGTCGCCCGCTACCTCGGCGCCGTCGGCGCGCAGGACCGCGTGAGCGGACCGTCCCGGGCAGAGTTTCCGTTCTTCGACGTCCCGACGGGTCGGACCTGGACCCTGCGCCCCAATGACGGGCCCATTCCCTGGTGGGTTCTGGCCGCGGGGCGCCGCGTGCCGGGCACGCGTTTCGCTGACTATCTGGCGGTGGCGACCTTGATGCGACGCCATGCCGGTCGACGGATCGACGAGGTTCTGCCGTGCCGCGGCGTGCTGTGGGAGAAATTCCTGCGACCCTTGCTGGTCTCCATCCTCAACACTGCGCCGGAGGAAGCTTCGGCGGACCTCGCGGGCGCCGTGATGCGCGAGACGCTCGCCAAGGGCGGCACCAGCATCCGCCCGCGGGTCGCGATGCCCAGCCTGGCCGGCGCCTTCGTCGAACCGGCCCTGCAGCGCTTGCGCCAATCCAGTGCGGAGATTCGGCTCGGCCGCCGGCTGGCGGCGCTCAAGCTGGAAGACGGCCGAGTGAGCGGATTGACCTTCGCCGATGGTGAAGAACCGCTCGGCCCGGAGGACCGGGTGATTCTCGCCGTACCGCCCTGGACGGCGCAGGAGCTGCTGCCCGATCTCACCGTGCCCGACGCCTTCTGCGCCATCGTCAACGCGCACTTCAAAGTCGCTCCGCCCGCCGGCGCGCCCCTGCTGGTGGGCCTTGTCGGCGGCACTGCGGAATGGGTCTTCGCCTTCCCTGATCGGCTATCGGTCACGGTGAGCGCCGCCGATCGTCTTGTGGACATGGATACGCAGGAGCTGACAGCCTTGCTCTGGCGGGACGTCGCTGCGGTCCATCGTCTCGACAGTCCGCCGCCACCTTGCCGCATCGTCAAGGAGAAGCGGGCGACTTTCGCCGCGACGCCGGCGCAGGACGCGCGTCCCGCCTGCCCGACGCGCTGGACGAACCTGTTCCTCGCCGGCGATTGGACCGATACCGGGCTGCCTGCGACGATCGAGGGAGCGCTGCGGTCCGGAGAAACGGCCGCGGCTCTCGTCCGATGAACGACGCATTCGACGACCTGATGGCGATCGAGGCCGATATCTGCCGCGCGGCGCAGGCGCTGCTGCGTCAGCAGCGGAGCGACGGGCACTGGGTCTTCGAACTCGAGGCGGACGCGACGATTCCGGCCGAGTACATCCTGTTGCGTCAGTACTTGGGCGAGCCGGACGATCCGGAACTCGAGCGCAAGATCGGCGTCTACCTGCGCCGCATCCAGGGTGGGCATGGCGGCTGGCCGCTGTTCCATGGCGGTGCGTTCGATATCAGTGCGTCGGTGAAGGCCTATTTCTGCCTGAAGATGATCGGCGACAGCCCGGATGCGCCGCACATGGCGCGGGCCCGCGCGGCAATCCTGGCGCAGGGCGGCGCCAGGCGGGCCAATGTCTTCACGCGCATCCTGCTGGCGCAGTTCGGCGAGCTCGCGTGGCGCCATGTGCCGACCATCCCGGTCGAGCTGGTGCTGCTGCCGCGCTGGTTCCCCATCCATCTTTCCCGCATGTCGTACTGGGCGCGCACCGTCATGGTGCCGTTGCTGGTGCTGGCGGCGCGGAGGGTGCGGGCACGAAACCCGCGCGGCATCCGCATCCAGGAACTCTTCGCCACGACCGGCGAGGCGCCGCCCAAGGCGCCGACGCATCGGAAACGCGGATGGGCGCTGTTCTTCAACGGGCTGGACCGCGTCTTGAAGGTGGCCGAGCCGTTCTGGCCGAAATCCCTGCGCCGCCGAGCCATCGAGCGCTGCGCGGCCTTCGTGACCGAGCGCCTGAACGGCGAGGACGGGCTGGGGGCGATCTACCCCGCCATGGCCAATGCCGTGATGATGTACGACGCCCTGGGCTACCCGTCGGAGCATGTCCACCGCGCCACCGCCCGTCGCGCGATCGACAAGCTTTTAGTGATCCGCGCGGACGAGGCCTACTGCCAGCCCTGCGTCTCGCCGGTCTGGGACACCGCGCTCGCCGCCCACGCCCTGATGGACGTGGGGTCCGAGGAGGCGGTGGCCGCGGCGCGGCGCGGCCTCGGCTGGCTGCTGCCGCTGCAGGAGCTGGAGGTGAAGGGCGATTGGGCCGAGCGGCGGCCGGAGGTGCGTCCCGGCGGCTGGGCCTTCCAATATCGCAACGCCCATTATCCGGATCTCGACGATACGGCGGTCGTCGTCATGGCCATGGATCGCGCGCGGCGCGAGTTCGGGGCAGGCGACTTCTATGACGAGGCCATGGCGCGGGGCGCCGAGTGGACCGTGGGGCTGCAGAGCCACAATGGCGGCTGGGGCGCCTTCGACGCCGACAACGTCGATCATTACCTCAACAACATTCCCTTTGCCGATCACGGCGCGCTGCTCGACCCGCCGACCGCCGATGTCAGCGCCCGCTGCGTCAGCATGATGGCCCAGCTTGGCGAGACGGCGGACAACCCCACGATGCGGGCCGGGCTCGACTATCTCCGACGCCAGCAGGCAGCGGATGGCAGCTGGTTCGGCCGCTGGGGCGTGAACTATGTCTACGGCACGTGGTCGGCGCTTTGTGCGCTGAACGTGGCCGGCCTCGACGCGAGCGATCCTTGCGTGCGCAAGGCGGCGGACTGGCTGATCACCATCCAGAACCTGGACGGCGGCTGGGGAGAGGACTGCACCAGTTACAGGCTCGACTATCGCGGCCATGAACCCGCGCCGTCCAACGCATCGCAGACGGCCTGGGCCCTTCTCGGGTTGATGGCGGCAGGAGAAGTGGACCATCCCGCCGTGGCGCGCGGCATCGCGTATCTGCGGCGAACCCAGGACGCGGCTGGCCTGTGGCGGCAGGACGCCTATACCGGCGGCGGTTTCCCGCGCGTCTTCTATCTGCGCTATCACGGGTATCCGGCGTTCTTCCCCCTATGGGCCCTGGCGCGCTACCGCAATCTCAGGCGCGGCAATGTCCGGCGCGTGCTTCTCGGCATGTGATGATCGTTGCCGCCACCGGCTTGCGGCGGGAACGGCGCATCGTCGCCGGCCCCGACATTGAGGCCATCGCAAGCGGCGGCGATCCTGCGCGGCTGGAAGCCCTGCTTGATCGGCTCGCCGGCAGCGCGAGCGGCATCATCAGCATCGGCATCGCCGGGGGACTGGCGCCCGGCTTGCAGGTCGGCCACTGGGTCGTGGCTGACGCCGTGCTCGTCGACGGCGAGCCGATGCCGACCGACGCGGCCTGGACGGGCCGGCTGGCCGCCCGCTTGCCGGAGGCGGCCAAGGGACTGTTGCTCGGCGCGAACGCGATGGTGGCGGAGGCAACGCAAAAGGCTTCGCTGCACCGCACGACCGGCGCCCTCGCCGTCGACATGGAATCGCATATCGTGGCGCGAGTGGCGCGGCGGCACCGTCTGCCCTTTGCCGTCGCTCGGGTTGTCTCCGATGCCGCGCACCGCACCTTGCCGCCGGCCGCCAGAGTCGGAATGAAATCGGATGGCGGGATGGACTTGCCGGCCGTCCTGCGCTCCTTGCTGGCCGACCCGCGCCAGCTTCCCGCACTGATCCGGACAGGCCTCGAGGCCGAGCAGGGCTTTCGCGCGTTACTCCGCGGCTACCGCCGTCTTGGCCCCCGGCTGGGCGGCCCGGATCTCGGTGAGCCGCCGCTCGACATGGCCTGAGAAGACGAAGTCGGCAGGACGCTGATGCTCCACGGAGATATCTTTCGCCATCGCGCCGTCCGTGCGGACGCCGCGCGCAGCAATCGACAGCGCTTTCAGGGGGTGGCGGATCATGTCCGTCACCGCCGAGGCCTCGAAGCCGGAATGGACCATGCAATCGGCGCACTTCTCATAGTTGCCGACGCCGTACTTGTCCCATTCGGTGTCGTCCATGAGTTCGCGGAACGTCTTGGCGTAGCCCTCGCCCAGGAGGTAGCAGGGCTTCTGCCAGCCGAAGACCGTACGCGTCGGGTTGCCCCACGGCGTGCAGTGATAGGCCTCGTTGCCGGCGAGAAAGTTCAGGAACATGATCGACTGGCTGAACGGCCATTTCCGCCCGCCATTCCCGCGCGCCAGGACGCCGCGGAACAGTTCCTTGGTCTTGGTGCGGTTCAGGAAGTGCTGCTGGTCCGGCGCGCGCTCATAGGCATAGCCGGGCGAGACGGTGATGCCATCCAGCCCGAGCGCTTTCATATCGTCGAAGAAGTCGGCGACCTGCGCGGGATCGGCGTCGTTGAACAGCGTGCAATTGATGCTGACGCGGAAGCCCTTCGACTTGGCGAGGCGAATCGCTTCCACCGCCTTGTCGTAGACGCCGCGCTGGCAGACCGACTTGTCGTGCATGGCCTGGTTTCCATCCAGATGAATGGACCAGGTGAAGGCGGGATGCGGCTCGAAGTCGTCGATCTTCTTGGCCAGCAGAAGCGCGTTGGTGCACAGGATCACGAACTTCTTGCGGGCGAGGTAGCCCTTGACGATGGCCGGCATGTCGCGGTGCAACAGCGGCTCGCCGCCGGCGATCGAGACCACCGGCGCGCCGCATTCGTCGATCGCCGTCATGCACTCGTCGTACGACAGGCGCTGGTTCAGGATTTCGTTCGGATAGTCGATCTTGCCGCACCCGGCGCAGGCCAGGTTGCAGCGGAACAACGGCTCCAGCATCAGCACGAGAGGGTAGCGCTTGCGCCCGGCCAGGTGCTGACGGACCACGTAGGCCCCGATTCGAGCCGCCTGCAGCAGAGGAATTCCCACGACAACGCTCCTCTATCCAACCGACGGTACGACTGTCTTGCTTGGCGTCCTGAGCTCATTGGGCAGCCTGAACTCGATATTCTCGCGCACACCGTCCATCTGCTCGACCTCGACCTTGCCATGCCGGCGCAGGGCCTCGATGACGTCGAGAACCAGTTCTTCGGGCGCGGACGCGCCCGCGGTCAGCCCGACGGTCTCAACCCCGGCCAACCATGCTGGATCGACCTCGCTGCCATCGGCGACCAGGTGGCTCGGCAGCCCTTGCTCGACGCCGATCTCGCGCAGCCGATTCGAGTTGGAGCTGTTGCGGCTGCCGACCACCAGCAGCAGATCCACCACCTCGCACAACTCGCGGACCGCCGACTGCCGATGTTGAGTCGCATAGCAGATATCCGAGACGTCCGGCCCCTCGAGATTCGGAAACCGCGCCTGAAGGGCGGCGATCACGCCCCGCGTATCGTCAACGCTCAGCGTGGTCTGGGTCACGTAGGCGACAGGCGCGTCGTCCGCAAGCTCGAGCCGCGCGACATCCTCGGCCGTGGAGACGAGATGGACCGGCGCGCCGACCTGGCCGATGGTGCCCTCGACCTCGGGATGGCCGGCATGGCCGATCAGGATCAGATGGCGGCCGCGCGCCACGTACCGCTTGCCCTGGATGTGGACCTTCGAGACCAGCGGGCACGTGGCGTCGAGGACCGGCAGGCCGCGCGACTTCGCCTCATCGATGATCGACTGGGCGACGCCGTGGGCGCTGAAAATCGTCACGGCGCCGTCGGGAATTTCATCCAGCGTCTCGACAAAGACGGCGCCCATGTGCTCGAGCTTCTCGACCACATGGCGGTTGTGCACGATTTCGTGGCGGACATAGACCGGAGCGCCGAATTTCTCGAGGGACCGTTCGACGATCTCAATTGCCCGGACCACCCCCGCGCAGAACCCCCGAGGTTGAGCCATAAGAACCCGCATCCAGATCAATTCCTTCCATTAGCGTCATCGCGATCGGACATTTGCAATCGTGGATTGCCTCAAGCGCCATAGCGGAACCGCAAAGGCAGTACGGTCGCCTCAAAGGGGCGTCGCAGGTGAGCGATCAAGTAACTCATGCCTGCCAATCAGGCCGTTTGCAAATCTGAAACATTTTCCGACACCGTCGCCGCAGATACAAGTGGCGCGTTGGCGCGTGCACTGCAATGCCTGCGGAAAAGGGTGGCACGTGGTATCCGCAAGATACTGCCAAGTGCATCGCCAAAGTGGTCTGATTGTTGCGACGCCATTCGCGCGACGCATGATTGCAATCCATTGCGGCTCTAGGGGCCTTTGCCTTGGTACCTGTATGTCGCCGAATCGGCCTCCAGCTTGGCTTGCGAGTTCCAAAGGCGCAGCGCCTTGAGCGCTGTATCGGCCAGTTGAGGCAGAAAGCTGGGGCGCAGCAATTCCGGTTCGAAGGCGCTTATCCGACGGCTGTTTTCCGAATAGCAGTCCTCGAGGAACCGGCGAAAATTGAATCCGTCGAGGAACATGCTGACCTGGGTAGCGGCAAAATTCTTGCCGTCATTCAATTCCTTGCCACGCCGCGCCAGGCCGGCCATGCGACCTACGGCGCGCACGTAATAGCGCAGGCTGGTGAGCGGCAGGATCGTCCTGGCGACCCATCCGCGCCGCGCCTCCGTATAGGCCATCCAGTTGACAAAGAAGACGATGTGACGGGTTTCCTCGTACATCAATGTTTCGAAAATCTGAAGCAGCTCCTTGGGGAGAAACTCCGACTGCGAGGCGATCTTGAACAGGCCGAAACCCAGGAACGAATCAAGGCATTCACCGAAACCGAAATCCTTGAACCGCGTGTCGATGTTTTTGCTGATATCCTCCATCGGTCGTTCGGCAGCATCCAGACCGTACTTCTCGATCATCACGCGGATCAACCTGGCGTGACGGGTCTCCTCCAGGCCCTGCAGGGCGAGGGCTTCCCGCAGGACCGGATCGGCCACCGTTTCGGTGAACGCGGCCACAATCGCTCCGGCCCGGCGCTCGGTGTAAAACACCTCATCCCAAAATGGTACGGAGCGGAGGCGGTGCAGCGCCTCCTCGTCCAGCACGGGCCAAGGCAGGGTAGTCGGATCGTATTCGGTATAGGTCTGCGTAAAATGCCGACAGAACGCATCGCGATGCTCTTGCGATCCGATTTTCATGGTACTCGCCCTTTCGCTGGCACGCATTCAAATCCACCGATTTCGTTTTGTCCATTCCCGCTGGAACCGACAAAGGCACAGCATTTTGCTCCCTCGGACCAAAAGCACTTTGCGTTGCTGCGCGGTTAAGCCGGTCTTGCGTAAATCTTGGCAGCTGCGACAATTGCATCAAATAGGTCACGCTCGACGGGAACATCTTCGTATAGATGCCGTTGGATCGCTCATCGGAGGACTCCATGCGTACCCGTATCATTCACCTGATCAATCCGAAGACGGATTCGCTTACGACCCGCCCGCTCTACCTCAATAGAGCATTGTATTCCCCGCTGGCCGGCTTGCTCGCAGTTGCCGCATCCATTCCCCGCGATCAGTACGAGGTGGTGCTCACAGACGAGAATATCGAGACCATCGACTTTGATTTGAAAGCAGATCTCGTCGGCATTTCCGCCATGACGAGTTACGTCAACCGCGGCTATGAAATCGCCGATCAATTCCGCTCCAAAGGGGTCCCTGTCGTCATGGGTGGGGTGCACCCCAGCTTCATGCCGCAGGAGGCGCTCAAGCATTGTGACGCCGTCGTTATCGGCGAAGTCGAGCTCGTGATCGACAGGTTGCTCGATGATCTTGGACAGGGATCGATGCGCGGAACGTATAGGGCGGATAAGCTGCATCCAATGGCCGGTATGCCGATGCCGCGATACGATCTCCTGAAGAAGCACCGCTACGTGAACCGCACGTTCGTCCAGACCTCGCGCGGCTGCCACCATGGCTGCACGTTCTGCGCCGAGCCGCTGATGAACGGCCTCAAATTCCGCTATCGGCCGGTCGATGAGGTGATTCACGAGATAGAGAACTGCGGTGCGCGCACCATCTCGATCAACGACGCCGACTTTTTCGGTACGCCGGAGCGTCCGAAGGAAGTGATGCGCGCGTTGAGGGGGCGCGGCATCCAATGGCAGGCCGGCGTCACTTCCAAGCTTGCGCAGGATGACCGCATGCTGGAGCTCGCGGCCGAAAGCGGCTGCACCATGCTGAGCATCGGTTTCGAGTCGATCTCACGCGAGACGCTCAAAAGCGTGCACAAGCATGTCAATCAACCGGAGACCTTCGCCGCCCTGGTGGAGAAGGTGCATTCCTACGGGATCATGGTGTTCGGCTTGTTCATGTTTGGCTTCGACGGCGACGATCGCTCGGTTTTCAACAACACCAGCAACTTCAACATCGATGCCAACTACGATGCCTGTGCCTATTCGGCGCTTACGCCGTATCCGGGAACGCTCACCTGGTACGAGATGAAGAAGGCGAACCGTATCGTTTCCTTCGACTGGACAAAGTATGATCAGGGACACGTCGTCTATCGCCCTGCGCAGATGTCGGGCCCCGAGCTCCGCGTCGGCCTGGAAGGCGCTTATCGGAATTTCTATGCGGCGTCTTCGATGGCCAGCCGATTCCCGCTCGGCGGCAAGCGGCATCGCGCGCAATGGCTGATCTACAATCTTTTCATGCGCAGGGCATCGCGGACCGAGAACATCAGTTCGATCGTGGCGGCGACGGCGGAGCCCGACGTTGCGCCAATGCCGCCCATCCTGCCCGTCAAGCGCGAATGGCGCGCGGCCGTACTTGAGGCAGCCGGCGGGGGACCAGGACCGCACATGAGCTGAGGAGGCGCAATGTCGTCGTGTCGCAACTCGATACGACAAACTCGCAATCAACTACCTTGCCTTCATCCAGCTTGCGTCATCAGGCTATGGCTACGCGTTAGTGAGTCCACGCCCTAATCACCGTGACCTTGCGGACTATGTTATCCATCGCAAGAAGAACTCAACGCGCCACGGGATCGCCATGTCAGCTCCGCCCAATGTCCCACTCCTGGACCGTGTCCGAGAGCTAGCCGATTCGCGCAACCTCTTTGCCGAGGAGTTGAAGCAGATCGCGGCGGAACTGCGCGCTGGGCGGCGCGATCGCATCCGCACCTTGCGCCGTCTTCGCCGCCATTCTTGAGGCGCGTTGTGTCCATCAGGGCTTCGCT
>Ga0209648_10002524_pt1 | contig 15188 bp, 15 predicted proteins | sample GraSoi2013_115cm_FD_185830 | JGI IMG/M metagenome (GOLD analysis project Ga0209648, IMG submission 185830) | Grasslands soil microbial communities from the Angelo Coastal Reserve, California, USA - Sample 9_17_2013_115cm (SPAdes) (version 2) | ecosystem: Environmental > Terrestrial > Soil >...
CCCAACGATCTTCGTCAGCGTGCTCGCGTCGGGGATCTGGAATCCTCCGCCGCCGCTTGGGGTGGAGCCAGGGTCACGGAGGCCGCGGGCTTCCCCCGATGGGCTGGGGATCGTCCCGGAGCTGCTGCTCCCAGGACCAACGGTATCGCAGCCCAGGTCGTGCAAACACGCATTGGACCCGCCGCTCAAGCCGCGGGGAATCGGCGTGTACACGTTGTCGTGCGTCGGCTCGAACTGGATCCAGCCGTATTTCGGAAAGTAGACCTCGACCCACGTGTGCGCGTCCTCGCTCCGGACGACGAAGCTGTTGATGGTGTTCTCGAATGTGCCCGGACCGAAGCCATTGACGAGTCGGGTCGGGATGCCGAGGGACCGGAGCATGTCCCCCATCGCGGTGGCGAAGAACTCGCAGTAGCCCTGGTGGGAATGGAAAAGGAACCAGTCCAGTGGATCGGCTCCTTGCTGAGGACGCGGTGGGGTCAACGTATAGCTGAACGTAGGGCCGCGGAGGTAAGACTCGATGGCCGTAGCTTCGTCATATGGGTTCGTCGCGCCGGCCGCCTGAACGACATCGAGCGCGAGCTTGTGAATCTTGTCCAGGACAGGTTGGGCGCGGTATCCGACCGATGGAATGCCCGTGTAGGCGGATATCCAGGTCGGGTAGTTCGTACCCGCAGACTGCAGGTCGGATTCGGTGGCGGTGGAGTACTCCACGGTTGCGACATAGCCTCCGCGAGACGTTCGCGGTGACTCACTGTCCACGCGGTCGATGTTCATCAGGACGCCAAGCGCAGAAGGTGGAGGCACTATCGACTCGGTCACCAGTGAGTCCCGGTTGACCTTGTAGAGCCGGCCGGGATAGAACAGGATGCCGGCGTTTCCAGTTGGCGGTGCGACCATCCTGATGTTGAAGCCGGCGACGCCCAGCTTCGCGTAGTCCTCGCCGAACAGAGGCACCTCCGATTTTTGCAGCGGCTCCTTGAACGCGGTGGCATCGGGATACCGCCACGCCCCGGCGAACAGCAAGGTCTCGTCAACGCCACGGAAGTACGCGGGACCAGAGTAGGCGCCGGTCGTCGTGTAGTAAAAAGCGATGGCGCGATCCCGTTTGAGAGAGCTGTTGAGAAGCACATCGGTAGAAAAACCCGTGGTTCCCGCCCCGAACCCCACACCGCCGGTTTGCCCGGGATGGCTAAGTGTTTGGAGCAGCTGCGCCCAGTTGTTGAACGCGCTGGACTCCATGTCGGCCGTGCGGTCGACGGTCGACAGGGGTGGAAGCATGATGGCGAGGACGATCAGAGCCGCCATCGCGACGAGGCCGCTTTCCCAGAAGTCCCACCGCGCGTCGCCGGTCAGCTTCACGTGGGCACGCGTCGCGTTGGCGATCGATCCAACGTAGTTGGTCCAGAGCAAAAGTGCGAGCGTCAGCACGAGGATGGCGAGCACATAGCCGTTCTGGTCGCGCGGGAGGTTGAGCAGCGTGGTCGCAAACGCGGCAGCCCCGGGAACCAGTCCAAGAAGCGGCCGCCTCCAGCGCAGGACACACCACGCAAGCCACCCGCCCGTGACCCACATCAGCCAGCTGATCAGGAATAGACCAAAGGCTGGATCGACGATCGCGCTGCCGTCGAGCAACCGTGCCCACCACAGGGAAAGAAGCCGCAGGCTGGCCGGGTCCGTCGCGTGCTCGGGGTGCAGAGACGGCCAGGCGGCAAAGGCGGCGACGGCGGGGCCGAGCACCATGCCGATCGCGAGACACGCCGCCCAGTTGATCGGTGTCAGCGCGAGCAGGCCCATGAGGATGGCGCCGCCGATCGCGACCAACGGCACCACCTCGATTCCAACTCCGACGACCCACTGCGCGGTGACGATCGACTTGGCCATGGCGAGGGTCAGGAGAAAAACGAGTATCGAAGTCCACAAGATGCCGCCCGGCAGCGCAGCCCGAGTGCGCTGGACGAGCTGGATTGGGTAGCTAGCCGATCCGGATTGCATCCCTGGTCCTCATGAGGCGCGCAAAGTCGTCGCCCTTCCTGATGACGTACAGGTCGACGTCCTGACCGAGGTCGAAGGTCGGGTTCTGATCGGGACCGCCGAAGCTCGTCACGTCGAGGTAGAAAACGATCAGTGCGGAACGCCGGCCGCGTGCGGCCTGGAGCAGACGGACCCACTCCTCGTCAGCGCTCGGAGTGATGACGGCGATGGCACGACGCGGCAACCGGCGAATGCGATCCCAAGCGAGCGTCTTCGTCAGCGATGTGCGGCCGTCGGCGGTCGCCACCGCAAGGTAGTCGAGGATGATGCGGTCCTGCCGGGCTGCCCGGTGGGGCTCGAGAATCGTGCCCTTCGAGTCATTGGCGATCAGTCCGACCTGCCGGCCGCGGCTGTGGACCTGCGCCGCCATCGAGGCGGCCAGGCTCACTGCGTATTCGACGGTCGACTCTTCCCCTTCGCCATAGTGCACGTTGTGGTCCAGGTCGAGCAGGATCCAGAGGTCAGTGGTGAGCGGCTGCTCGAACGTCTTCGACATCAGGCGCTGGTGGTGCATCGAAAGCGGCCAGTGGATGCGACCGAAGCTGTCGCCTGGCGTGTAATCGCGAACGCCGCCGGTCTCGGGCGGATAGTCGGCCCACGCGCCCAAGCTTTGCGATGTACCCACCTGTTGAGCGCTCGGCGTCATCAGGTCTGGTATCGGCCGCACGCGCGGATACACGAGCACCGTGGTGCGGTTGCCCATCCTCAGGTCCTGGTTGAACAGGCCAAAAGGCTCGCGCACGCTGACCAAGGTCGGCCCAAACGACATCCATCCCCTCCGCCGGTAGACGCCGCGGGTTTTCCAGCTGACCACCTCTCCGCCGACCGAGATCACGCGGCCTGGCTGGTAGTCAGGGATCTGGCCGAGGTCGCGAACCTCAACCCAGGGCGCCGGCACCCAGCCCGCTCGCCGCACCTCGATCACCTCTTCATACGGTTCGCCCACGGTCGGGGTGCCAGGGTCCAACCGCCGAACGAGGCTGATGCCTCGGATTGCGAGCCGCGGCCACACCCACGCGACCACGAAGAGCAGGCACAGGGCATATGTGAATGCATATGCCGGCCTGGGCGACACCAGGTATGTGAAGAGGAGCAGGAGAGCGAGCGCGGCGCCGAGGGCGACCTTGTTCATCGCTGACTCGCCCTAGCGGACCCTCGTGCCGTTACCCGTCGTACGCCATCTGTGGAACATGCTCGCGCTCGAGCAGCCCGGCCACCAGCTTGCCGGCGCTCTGGCCCTGCATCTCGGCGTTCGGCCGCAGGATGATGCGGTGAGCGAGGACCGGCTCCGCGAGCGCCTTGATGTCGTCGGGGATCACGTACGTTCGACCCTGCACCGCCGCCAGCGCCTGGCTGGCGTGAAACAGGTTGATCGTGCCTCGCGTGCTGGCTCCGAGCGCGACCTCGGGATTGCCGCGCGTGCGGCCGACGAGCCGAGCGATGTAATCGCGCAGCTCGGGCTTGACGAACACGTCTCGCACGGCGCTCTGTGCCGCGTTCAGCTCATTGGGCGAGACCACCGGCTGCAGCTCGAGCATCGGCGATTCGACCTTGCGGTGACTGAGCAGATTGGACTCCTCTTTTTCCGAGAGGTAGCCCAGCTTGACCTTCATCAAGAAGCGGTCGAGCTGAGCCTCGGGTAACGGGAACGTGCCCGAGTATTCGACCGGGTTCTGCGTGGCCATGACCATGAACGGCTTGGGCAGCTCATGCGTCTCGCCGTCGATCGTCACCTGGCGCTCCTCCATGGCCTCGAGCAACGCGGCCTGCGTCTTGGGGCTGGCGCGGTTGATCTCGTCCGCGAGGAGGATCTGCGCAAACACCGGACCCGGCCTGAACTCGAAGTCGTTTTCCTTCTGGTTGAAGGCGCGCACGCCGGTGACATCCGAAGGTAGAAGGTCAGGAGTGAACTGGATGCGGCGGAATGTGCAGTCGAGCGAGCGGGCGAGCGATTTTGCGAGCATCGTCTTACCGACACCCGGCACGTCCTCGATGAGAAGGTGCCCCTCGCACAGTAGCGTGACGAGGCAGAGCCGGACTTCCTCTTCCTTGTTGACGATCGCGCGGCCGACGTTCGACATGAAGGCATCGGAAACTCTGGCGACGACTTCGGTTACCACGCCCTGCCCACTATGTCGGGGATTATAGATTTGACCTTCCTCCAACCATTCGAAGTGAATACGCACGGCCGGGCGATTTGGTTCCGCAATTCGTTACGTTGAGGCCTCGAGAGACGTGTTGGGTTATCAGAGGATGAAAGGCAAGCTCGCGGTAGCAATAGCGTTTTTGGCCGTAGCCTGCGGCTCGGCCGCGGGCGGCGGGGCCGTCGTCGGCACCCCGCTGACGATCGACCAGCTCAAGTTCAAGGTGATGGACGCGGTCGGGGTTCCGGTGTTCTGCGATCCGGACTTTTACCCCGTAGCGCGCCTTGGCGGCGAGCAGGCCAGCGCCGACACTTACTACCCGCAAATCCGGGCCAACACCGAGCTCTACGCCGCCATCGTCGCCCATGAGAATCTTCCGTCCGGCGATCTCGACGAGGCGCAAAAGCTCACGGCCTATCGGGCCTTCAAGCGGCTGCGCGCGCTCGTGCTCACGAAGGGCGGTGACAGCTACACGTTCGAGATCCGCGTCCAGACCAAGGGTTCGAACAACGCTGTCGAGCTCGTTGACGGTTCGGTCCGCGTCGACGGCGCGGTCACCATCCGCTCGCGAACTGCCAGCGGCATGCCGCCCTGCCCGATCTGCCTTGCCGCGGCCACTCTGATCGCGACGCCGACTGGCGATATCCGCGTCACCGACGTCAAGCCGGGGATGCTCGTCTGGACCGTGTCGAGCGACGGCTCGCGAGTTGCGGCCGCTGTCATCGAGATCGGCAGCATGGAGGTGCCGTCCGGACACTTGATGGTTCACGTGCGCCTGGCCGACGGCCGCGAGCTTCTGGCGTCGCCGGGACACCGAACCTCGGATGGCCGGCCGCTGGGCAGCCTGGCCGCAGGCGATGATATGGACGGCTCGAAGGTCACGTTGTGGGAGTTGGTCCGGTACCAGGGCGCACGTACTTACGACCTGCTGCCCGCGGGCGCGACCGGACAGTACTGGGCGAACGGCATCCTGCTGTCTAGCACTCTGTCGCACTAGCCGCCAGGCGTCGATCGCCACACGATGATCATGGTCGGGTAGCCAGTCGTGTCGACCTGCCAACCGGTGCATCCCGACGCCCCCGCTGCAAAGCCTGCAGTGAAGCCCCAGGTAAACGTTCCTGCATGGCCGGTGTTCAGAGGAGGATCGCGGCGGTCTAGCAGTAGGTCTAAATGCTGTGGTGCGAGCTTGCCGTCCAACGTGTCGCTGCCAACTACAGGTCCAGAGGCCCATTTGCCAACAAAGACCACGGGCTGCCCAGTCCGCAGATCTTGCCCACGAACGAGCACCAGGCCCGTGACCGTTGGGTCGGTTACGGCCGCGAGGTACCAGTAGGTGCCCCACGGGTCTGACACGGAGCTTCCGCCCGCGATATAAACGGGCACGGAGCCAACATAAGGGCCGTTCAACGGCGTTTCAGGGCATAAATCGTCGGCGTGCAATTGAGTCAGCTGCATGGGCCGGGCTTCCAACAGCGCGAGCTCGCTCGGCTGATTTTGGGCAGGCGTGGACCGCGTGAACGCTTTCCAGTCCTGCATGACGCGGCCGCCGATCAGAAGGGTCGCGACGACCAACACGACCAACAGGGCGGCAACCAAGGCCACGGATCCGCGGATGGCACGTTGCCAAGCACCGTGGTGGGGCGACGACGGCCCAGCACTGCGCTCGGCGCCCACGAGGATTCGGATCTGTGACCGGAGAGCAGGTGACGCCGGAACGATTTCGTCGTATGCAGAACTGATGTCGGCCCGCAATGTCATTGCAGCGCCTCCTGAATCTCCAGATCTGGACGCAGACGCTTGACGGCTCGATAGAGCCGAGCCCGCGCAGCTCCGACAGAGCTGCGCACGACGACCGCAACCTCCTCGAGCGGAAGGTCGAGGTAGAAGTACAGGACGACCACCACGCGGTCCTGATGCGCGAGCTGGCTTATCGCCCGGCGTAGGTCGGCACCCCGAAGAATTCTGTCCTCGGCCGACACGATGGTCAGCTCCGCAGGGAGTCCAAGGCTGACATCGGCAACCCACTTGAGACGGCGTGAGTTGCGGCACTCATTGACGACGATGCCGAGGAACCAAGGCCGTACGCGAGCCCGATCGCGTATGCCGGAGAGCTTGCGCCACGCGGTCAACGAAGCTTCTTGGACGGCGTCCTGAGCTGCTTGCGGATCGTGGAGCATCGCGCAGGCAAGGCGGTAACCGGAGTCCGCAAGTGGAAGGATCAAGTCCTCGAAGTCCTTCTCGCGCCCGACGAGGGGTGGGCTCAGCGGATTCGCGTCGAGTACGTGTTGCACAGATTCACCTATTCCTGTCGCCAGGACGGCGCTTAGTTACAGCGAGGCTAGGAGACTTCTTCTTCCTCGACCAGGCGGAGGTGGCTGCTGACGTCAAGCCCGAGGTGCCGCGCGAAGAATCCGGCTACCCGCTCGACATAAAGGGGACGGTCGGCCGCATATGCACCTGTATGCGGCGCACCCTGCACGATCCAGATCTCACGCGGGCCGCGATACGTGTCATAGAGTCGCCGGCCGTGGTTCACGGAGACGATGTTGTCAGCCCCACCGTGGATGAAGAAGAGAGGGCGCGGCTCGAGCGAGCTCATCACCGCAACCGGGCTCGATTCTGAAAGCCGCGAGCCCGTTCGCAATCTGAACAGCAGCCCAGCCAGCCACACGAACGGCGTGCCAGGGAGCTTGATCGCGCGGCGCACGTTCTCGATCAACACTGTGCGCAAATCGCTAAACGGGCTGTCGAGGACGAGCGCCTGCACGCCGGGCTCGCCCGCCGCGCCAAGCAGTGTGACCACGGCGCCCATCGAGTAGCCGAGCAGGCCGATCCTGGCGTGCGGGATGCGCTTGCGGGCGAAGGCGATGACCGCCTCGAGCTCCAGCACCTCTTTGATCCCGAAGGTGATTGGCGCGCGGTCGCTACCGGGCCACCCGCGATACGAGTAGAGGATGACGTTGAAGCCTTTGCGCCACAGCGCAGCCGATATCCCGAGCGAACCCTGGCGCTGTCCCTTATGGCCGCCGGAGACGATCACCGTCTGCGGCGAGCCCGGCTGCCGGAAGTGCCATGCGCCGAAATTGATGCCGTCGGCGGTGACCAGCTCGACCTCCTCGTAGTCGGCTTGAAACTCGAACGGCGTGAAGGTGAAGTCGTCGAGCGGGCGCGGTTTTGCAGGCACGAACGCGCGGCGATAGAGCAAGTAGGACGCGCCGATGTACGCGACGAGCAAGACGGCCGGGACCAGCACCAGGTACGGCATCGGGACCTACCCGAAGACTACTCGAAGACGCGGCTGAGGGCGTACAGCTCCTCGGGTACCCGGCGTGTCTCGCGGATGACCTCGGCGAGCGGCACGACCTCCACCTCGCCGTTCCGGCGGATTGGAATCACTCCACTCCTCCCGGCAGAGATGAGCTCGGACGCGTGAACGCCCAGGCGCGTGGCCCAGATGCGGTCCGTCGGCGTGGGCGAGCCCCCGCGCTGGAGATGGCCGAGGACGGTCACGCGAGTCTCGAACCCCGTCTCACTCTCCACCATCCGCGCCAGCGCATCGCCGATGCCGCGCTTGGCCAGCTGCACGTGGCCGAACGCATCCGTCTCGGCCGCACCGCCAGCCTCGTCCTCGAGCTCTGGGATGTGTGCGCCTTCAGCGACCACGATGATGCTGAAAAGCTTGCCTTCCCCACGCCGCCTGTAGAGGTGGCCGACGACGTCCTCGAGCGTCAGCGAGAACTCCGGGATGATGATCAGGTCGGCGCCGCCCGCCAGCCCGCCGGCGAGCGCGACCCAGCCGGTGTCTCGACCCATCACCTCGACGACCATGACGCGGTGGTGGGCCGACGCGGTCGTGTGAAGGCGGTCCAGCGCCTCGGTAACGACCCCGACGGCGGTGTCGAAACCAATGCAGAATTCGGTGACGCTCAGGTCGTTGTCGATCGTCTTGGGCACGCCGACCGTCTGAAATCCCGCCTCGTGAAGTGCGGCCGCGACGCTCAGCGTGTCGTCTCCACCGATCGGCACGATCGCGTCGACGCCATGCCGGCGCAGCACGCGGATAACCGTCGCCACCCCGTCCTTCATCTTCAGCGGGTTCGTACGCGAAGTGCCAAGGATCGTTCCACCGAGCGGCAGGATGCCGCGCACGTCGACCGGCCGAAGCTCCTCGATGGCGCCGCCGTCGATGCAGCCGGCCCAACCGTTCTGGACGCCGCTGACCGAATGCCCGAGCTGAAACGCACGCCGCGCCACTGCGCGGATGGCCGCGTTCAAGCCAGGCGCGTCTCCACCTCCGGTGAGGATCCCAATTCGCACCCGAATAGGGTAACGATTACTGGAGACGGTTCAGGAGCTCCGGCAGCGTCACGCCGGCCAGGGAGCTCAGCTCCAGGTCGGCCTCGCTGAGATCGAGGTCCGCTGTGATCGGGTTCGGTACTGCAACACAGCGCAGCCCGGCGCGCTTCGCGGATCGGATTCCATTCGGCGAATCCTCGAGCGCGACTGCCTCATAGGCATTTACGCCGAGGCATGCGAGGACGGCGAGATAGAGGTCAGGCTCAGGCTTCACATGTTCGACGTCGTCCCGGCTGCACAGGCAGTCAAATAGATCGAGGATTCCCAGACGCTCCAGGTGGCCGCGCACCCAATCGCGCGACGAGCTCGAGGCGACGCCCACCTTCATGCCCTGGGCCTTGGCCGCGCGGGCGAGCTCGGCTACGCCCGGCAACAGCGGCTTCGCCAGCACTAGCTCAACCCGTCGCGCAATGCGCCGATCGATCTCCTCCTGCGTTAGCGGCCGGCCAAGCCGCTCCTCGAGATGATGCTGGGGCTGGAATTCCTGGTTGTTCGAGCCGACGGTTTTGACCCACTGCTCGAACGGGAGGGGCACGCCGTTGGCCGCGTAAACCTCAGCCCAGGACTGGTAGATGGGCTCTTCAGTATCGAGGATCAGGCCGTCGAAATCGAATATCAGGGCGTTGATCAACTGGCTCGCCAAATGTAGCGATGAGTACTGGTCCAAAGGCTTAGGATCGCGTGGCAAGCTCCATTCCAGTGGCCTCGAATACATCACCGTTCACGCCCACGGGCGACCGACAAGCCTCCCCAGGCTGGTTCGGCGCCGCGATCTCAGGATTCGCCCTGATCGCGGTCGCGTCGATGCTGATCGTCGTCTTCGGCTTCCTCGACGCGAACCGCCGCTCACTCCGCGACCTTTTCACGCCCGATCCCGCGGCCGCCGCCGGCATCCTCGGCCTGGTCGGCGGCGCCGAAGGCGTGACGCTGAGCATCGTCATCCTGGTCGTCGTATTCGGCATCCAGATGACGTCCTCGCGCTACTCGCCACGCATCATCGGCCTCTTCACCACCAACCCGTTGAACGCCATCGTCCTGGGCTTCGCGCTGGCATCGATTCTGTACACGTTCCTGGTCCGCGGCGAGGTCAAGCCGAATTACGTGCCGATGTGGAGCGTGGCGGCCGCAGTGGTGTTGGGGATCGTCAACTTTGCCATCGTCTTTCCGTACATCGGCTACATCTTTGCGGTCATGCGCGCGGAGACGCTCGTCAACAGCATCCGGGGCAAAGCTCGCCGCCACCTCGCGATGGCGGTGGCGGGCAAGAGCATCGAGAAATGCCGGAACGACCTGCTCACCGACATGAACCAGGTGACCGATATAGCCCTCGGGTCGGTGCAGCTCGGGGACATGCCGGTCTGCCTGCTCACGATCGGAGTGCTCGGCGAATTCCTGGCGATGGACTACTCGAAGGTGAAGAAAGGCTTCGGACCGCAGTGGTTCCGGATCGGCCACGCGGAGCTGCCCGGCGACTCAGACCAGATCGTGGCCGAGGTCAACCGCGCGCATACGTGGGTGGAGTACACGGTGCTGTCGAGCTTCGTCCATGTCGTCGGCCTCACGCCCGCGCACCGCAAAGAGGCGGTGCACGCCATCGCGGTGGCGACGCGGGACATCGGCCTCGCGGCCATCGAGCGCGGCGACCCCGAGGTCGCGGAGCTGAGCGTCCGCTTCTTCAACACCTACCTGCGTGCGGCGCTCAACCAAGCCGCTCCGACATTCGCGTCCTCGACCATGAACGAGTACCGCCGCCTCGCCATCGGCGCGCTGGAGTGGCGGCCAGACCTGTCGGTCGAGGCTGCTAATCATCTCCTCCGATACGGCCGCCATTTCGACGAGGCCGGCATGCCGGCGATCTTCGGCGCCGCCGCCGAGGACGTCGCCGACCTCGCCATCGAGGCCCGGTCTCGCGACCCTGAGGTCACGCGCCGGCTGGCGCTGCTGCTGGTCCGCAACCTGCTCGAGCTCATCCCCAACGCCAGGCCGATCGGTCTGAACGGGTTGTTCAAGGCGGTGGCCAAGCTCACGTTCTGGGCGATGGCCGCCGATTCGAAGGACGTCGCGCACATCCTCGTCGAGGGCATCGCTGCCGCCCCTCCCGACTTCGTTGACGCGGCTCTCGACCGGATGGAGGTGATGCAGAACGGTCTGTTCTGGGAGGTCAACGAGCGGGTCGTTGCCTTCGACTGGGTCGAGGAGCCGCTCCGCGCGGAGATTCCGCGCTTGAGGACAGCGCTGCGGCGCGCCAAGGCTTCCGGACGCGGGCCTTCGATCGAGCTCGACGACCCGCGGCCGACTATGCCGGTGAACCTCGTCCAGCCGGAGCCGGCTGCGCCCGCCCAATCGAATGGATCACCCGAAGCGAGTAAAGCCCCGGCTAAAGCTGACCGACGTTGATCATGGCGGTCGAGGTCGTCTCGAAATAGTCGAGCAACGCTTTGCGCACCTCCGGCTGCAGGCCGAGGGATTCAACCGCCGCCGTCATGTGCGCGAGCCACGCGTCGCGCTCTGCCTGCCCGATTGGGAAAGGCTGGTGCCGCAGGCGCAGCCGCGGGTGGCCGCGACGGGCGCTGTACGTGTTCGGTCCGCCCCAGTATTGAATGAGGAACAGAGTCAAGCGCTCTGTAGCCCCGGACAGGTCTTCCTCGGGATAGACACGGCGCAAGATCGGGTCTGACGCGACCGCCGCGTAGAAGCGTTCGACCAGGGTTTTGAAAGTCTCGGTGCCGCCCGCAGCTTCGAACACGGTCATATCGATTGACCATAGACTTTGCCCGCGGTGGCCACGACTCGTCAGCTCAGGATCAGCTTCCTGTTTGCGCTCGTGATGCTGATCGCCCAGTTTCTCCTCGGCATGGCGGTCAACCTGTTCGTGAAGATCCCCACCGATCACCCTGGCGCGAACCCGCCGGAGTATTTCAGCGGGGTCGCGCAGAGCGTCACCTGGGCCATCCTGCACGGCAACCTGCTGCTTGCGATCCATGGCGGCTTCGGCCTCGTGCTGGTGATCGCCGCGGTCGGAACACTGGTGCAGGCGATCGGCAACCGCCGCCGCGGCATCGTGGTCTCGGCGGTCTTCGGGTTCATCGGTGTGCTCGGCGCCGGCTTCAACGGCGGCAGCTTCCTGAACTACCACCAGGACTTCAGCTCGATGCTCATGGCGACCGGTTTCGCGATCGCGGTCGTGGCTTACTCGGTAGGCCTCTACCTCGCCAACGAGACGGCCACCTCGACCAACTAGGTTTCGAAGTCCCACCGGGTTGGCGAGCCGGTGAAGTCACCTTCCTTCAAGCCGAACACCCAGCGCGGACGTACGCGAAAGCATGAGTTCACCGCCGGGTCCAGGATGTCGATCTTGTAATCGGTTTCGTACTTCGCGTTCTCGAGCGCGAGGAGCAGCTCGAGGTCCTCGGTTTTCGTCAGAAGCGCCGCGACACCCTCAACGACGACGGGATTCAGCGCGTCCTCGGTGGCGACCACGCAGCGAGGGTTCTCGCCCAGGTTCTTCGCCTTGCGTGAGGGTTTGCTGCTGCTGAACAAGAAGGCGTTCTCGTGCCAGAGCCCCCACACCGGCATGGCATGAGGGCCGCCGCTCGGCCACACGCTCACCAACCAGTAGTTCCGCGACGCGACGAGGCGCACCTCGGCCCACGACCAGGGCAGGAGCCCGGTGCCCTCGTTCGCGGGGAGCGTGCCGTAACCCGGCATATAAGGACGCGAGATTCGGGTTGGCCGCTCCATCAGGCCGGCGCGGGCGGCGTGACCCCGGCGCCTTCGAGCAGCTCGTCAACCGGCCGCGCGATCGCCTGCGCCGCCTTCAGCCCGGTCGCGGCCAGGTATCTCTCCACGATTCTCCGGCCCACCGCGTAGCCGCCCATATGCGGTATGCCGACCGGCTCGGTGCCCAGCCTTCGCGCCACCTCGTCGCCGAGCACGTATGGGCTCCACTCGCGGAACGTGGTGCCTGTGCCGAAAGCCGCGATCACCTTGTCCGAGGTGTCGTCAAGAACCTTGCCGGTCACGTTCTTGTACCACGCGCCCGTCGAATCAGGGCCGCAGACCTCGATGGTGAAGACTTCGGCGAGCCCCTCGTGGACGACCCACTCGGCGAGGTTGAACGGCCCCTGAACGTTGGGTGTGCGGATGTGATGCGCGAGCTCGTGCACCGCGCAGGCGCCGATCCTCGTCTCGTTGTAGTCGGTGGGCCACGCGACCAACCAGATCGCGCCTTGCGCGGAACCCATTCCGTAATAGCCAAGCGTGTGCTCGAGGAAAACCGGATCGTCGGGGTTGCCCAGAGTTAGCGAGACCTCGATGCGGTCCGAGTGATGGATGCCGGGCAGCGCCACGCTCTGGTATTCCCAAGCCCGCCCGAGGTCCCGCTTGATCTGTCCCCATGCATCCGCCTTGATCAGGCGCTTGACCGCCTCGGCGTAGCGCGGATCATCGACCTCGACGCGGAAGCCATCGCCCCGCTCGTGGATCTCCCGCAGCATCTCCATGCCGCCGGTGTCGAACGACGAGATGCCTCGCATCGCGGCCAGGGCGTCGAGCCGGGCAGGCAGAGGCTCCTTGAAGAGCCGCAGGAGCGCCTCGCCGTCGTTATGGACTGCGAACTCGATCTGGTCGTCGGTGCTCAGTGCCATTCGATGTTTACGGAACGATGAAGCCTTTCATTGATTGCGCGTGTATCTACTTGGCAATTGTGAGCTTGGGCTCGACCTCGATTGCCGCCCTCGCCGATCGGCGCTTGCTGCTGCTCGTCCGGGGATGGGCGCCCTTTGTGCTGCTTCTGGTCGCGTATGAGGTCATGCGCGACGCCGCCTCGGCTCTGGGTATGCCTGCCCACGACCTGGCTCGGTTCGATCGCACGCTGTTCGCCGGCTACCAGCCGACGCTGGTTCTCCAGGCTGCCATTGGGCGGCTGGCCGACGCCGACGTGTTCGACGACCTCGGCAGCGCCGTCTATGCGACTCATTTCCTGCTGCCGGTGGCTGTCGGGATCTGGCTATGGACGAAAGACCACTACGGGTTTCGTCGCTTCGGCTTGACCCTTGTAGTCCTGTGCGCGCTCGCTTTCATCACTTACGTGATCGCGCCGACGACGCCCCCGTGGCTCGCGCAGCCGGATTCGGTCAAGCATCTCATCGAGGAGACAATCCAGCGGAGCGGCGTGCCATCGAGCCTTCTGTGGCTCTACTCACATCACGACTACAACCTCTATGCGGCGTTTCCATCGCTCCATGCCGGCTTCCCCGTAGTCGCAGCTGTCGCCGCCTGGGGCCAGAGCCGAAAGGTGGGCGCGCTGCTGTGGTTGTGGGCCGTGCTCGTCTGGGTGGTGGTCGTGTTCCTGGGCGAGCACTACGTCGCCGACGTGATCGGAGGGATTGTCTACGCCGTCATCGCGATCGCGATCGCGCGAACCATAAGCACGCGCTTAAACCGCCCTCACGTAGCGATTGCTGGCGCGACCGCGGGCGCGACCTCCGAGTAACCCTCCATCTCCCTTTCGGTGGGGAGAAACCAGGCAATGACGATCGTGATCAGCACCAGGATCACGTGCGTCGTCAATGATCCCTGCAGCCCGATGACGTCGGCGATTGCCCCATTGATGGGTATCCCGATGGCCCCCGTGACGAACCCGAGGCCCATGACAAGACCCGAGGCAAGCCCCGCACGAGATGCCATGAGCTGCTGCGCCATCAACAGCATCAGCGGCGCGGTCGACGCCGCCAGGACGCCGATGAGGATGGCGCTCCCGAATGCCCAGGGTCCGGGGAACCTCGTGAAAAGCAGGATGGCGGGGATGCTGAGCACCAGGGTCGCCAGGATTACGGTGCGCCGGCCGTAGCGATCCGCCAGCGATCCGCAGCCGACAGTGCCGACCGCGCTCGCCAGGACGAGGGTGGTGGCCAGCGGGCCGTAGAACTCGGGGCCGTATCCGAGCTGGCGGTACCACGTGGGTGTGAAGGCCTGGAAGACGTTGACCGTCCAAGCCCGCGACATCATCACGCCAATCACCATCGCCAGCGCGAACACAGGCACCGGCCGCAAGACGGCGATGGCCTCCAAGCCCGCGACATCATCACGCCAATCACCATCGCCAGCGCGAACACAGGCACCGGCCGCAAGACGGCGATGGCCGCCTTGGCCGCGGTCACGGACGGCCGCAGCTGGGCGCGCATTCGCCACAGCAGGTAAGCGCCGGTCGCGACGCCGGGGACGACCAGCAAACCCGTGCCCCGAATGCCGAACAAGGCCAGCACGCCGATTCCGATGAGCGGGCCCAACGCGACGCCTACGGTTCCGGCGGTCACGTAGATCGACATGCCCAGGCTGCGCCGCCAGGCCGGCAGCAGGGCTCGGACATCGAGAGCACCGAAGGGATGGAATGCGCCAGACCCGAGGCCTGACGCGCAGGCGAGCACCAGCAGCAGCGGAAAAGTGGGCACGAAACCGACGAGGGCGAACGTGAGCGCGGTCCAGCCAAGGGCCACGCCGGTGAACCGAGTGCCGTAGCGGTCGGCGATCACGCCGAACAACGGCTGAGAGATGGCGGCCATCCCGCCGTACGCAAGGCTCACCAGACCGACCGTGCCCAGCGTCAGGTGAAACCGTCCGATCAGCAGCGGATACAGGACGGGGATGACGCCG
>Ga0209648_10002525_pt1 | contig 15184 bp, 10 predicted proteins | sample GraSoi2013_115cm_FD_185830 | JGI IMG/M metagenome (GOLD analysis project Ga0209648, IMG submission 185830) | Grasslands soil microbial communities from the Angelo Coastal Reserve, California, USA - Sample 9_17_2013_115cm (SPAdes) (version 2) | ecosystem: Environmental > Terrestrial > Soil >...
CTGAGAACCTGAAGGCGCGGACGTGGTTCCAGGATGCCAAGTTTGGAATGTTCATTCATTGGGGAGTGTACAGCGCCCTCGGGGACGGCGAATGGATCATGGAGACGCGGCCGATCAATAGAACGGATTACGCGAAGGTGCCGGCGTTTTTCAATCCGATCAAGTTTGATCCTGCGGCGTGGGTGGCAGTGGCGAAGGCCGCGGGCATGAAATACATCACCATCACTTCGAAGCATCATGACGGATTCGCGATGTTTGATTCACGCCTGACGGATTGGAATGTTGCGGCCCGGACGCCTTACGGCAGAGACATTATCGGGATGCTCGCGGCGGAATGTCAAAAGCAGGGCATCAAGCTGTTCATGTACCACTCACAATTGGATTGGCATTCATCGGATTATTTTCCGCGCGGCCGAACGGGACATCACACAGGCCGTCCGGATTCAGGGAATTGGGATGCCTACTTGGATTTTATGGACGGGCAGTTGCGGGAGCTGCTGACGAACTATGGAGAGATCGGCGGCATCTGGTTCGACGGGATGTGGGACAAGCCGGACGCGGATTGGCATCTTGCCCGCACGTACGCGCTGATTCATCAACTGCAGCCGCAGGCTCTAGTCGGCAGCAATCATCACAAGAATCCATTTCCCGGCGAAGACTTCCAGATGTTTGAGAAGGATTTGCCGGGCCAGCACACGACTGGATTTAATCCCGAACAAGCGGTCAGTGGGCTGCCACTTGAAACCGCGGGAACCATGAATAACTCCTGGGGATTCAATCTGACGGACGAACATTACAAGAGCACGGCGGATTTGATTCGTTACCTTGTGCGCGCCGCGGGATTGAATGCGAATTTTCTTCTGAATGTGGGGCCGATGCCGAACGGCGAGATCCAGCCCGAGTTTGTGCAGCGCTTGATGGAAGTGGGGCGATGGATGAAGCAGTATGGAGATTCGATTTATGGAACACGGGGAGGGCCGGTGGCGGCCGGGCCGTGGGGCGTGACAACGCAGCGGGGTTCGACGGTTTACGTTCACGTGCTGGATTGGAATCAGCCGGTGCTCGCGCTGGCCGGAATGCCGCGACCGGTTCATTCGGCGAGGTTGCTGCGCGATGGAAGCAGTGTCGAGTTCAGCGCCGTCAAGGGAGGGCTGGTGCTGAAACTGCCGGAGCCGCAACCGAACGAAGTGGATCGCGTGATCGTCCTCGAACTGGAAGCGGCGAAATCGAAAGCGGTATGCGTAGCGCCACTTTGGTCTTCTTCCGGTTATGTGGGTCCTCGAGGAAGAATTCGTTTTCAGCTCCACGGATTGAGGAGAGAAATTCCAGAGGCGTTGAAATCGGAGACGTTTCGCGTAACGAGAGTCAGGGCATGGACTTCAGCAGTGGCCGCGAAGAATGCGTCCATCACGCCGATGGGCTTGCCGACGGCGGAACATCGGCCCATGACGCGTCCCCAAACGTCGGCGATGGTGGTTTCAATGATGAGAAGGCGGCCCTCGAAGCGCAGAGGCAGCTCTTCGTGGAGCCACGCTTCGAGCCTTGATTTGCGGGCGCCCGAGGGCAGGCGCTCGGTGCCATATCGCAGTTCCGCCAGGGTCATTACCGAAAGATAGACACGATCTTCGTCCACCTCAGCCAACCAGCGAATGACGCTTGGGTTCGGCAAAGGCTTCATCCATTCCGACACCACAGTTGTGTCCAACAAGAAGTTCACAAGTCGAGCTCACGGGGCGAGTCCTGCACTCGTTCCAGTTGCAAATTGGAATTGCGTAAGGGCGAGGCGGCAAAGAATTCCGCTAGGTTGCCAACGCGGCGGGTCTTGCGCTCCCATTCTTCCGCCGAGACGATGACGGCTGTGAGTTGGCCGTTGCGGGTAATGGTTTGCGGGCCGCGCGAGTGGGCACGGTCGAGGACCTCGCTGAATTTAGCTTTGGCTTCGGCTACAGTCCACTGGCTCTTCGGCATACGGAACCTCACACATCAAATAGACACTATAGTCATTATAGTCATTTTCGTGAGACGAGGCAACCGGAAGCAAAGGGACCGCGCAACTAGCGCGAAGATTTGAAGTTGAGCGTCCAGAAAGCTTGGCGGAGGGCGGCTCAAATCAGGGATTGGGGATGGATTCGTCGAGCCTGAGGATAAGAACCTGGCCATTCGAATGGAAAGTGCCGCCGGTGGCAGTCTTGGCTTCCTTCATGGGCTCGTCGGGGAGGAAGTGGGAGAGTTCGGCGACGAGGCCCGTGGAGGTAAGAGTTTTTTCGACGTAGTCGCGCTCGAGATCGATATCGGGATCGATTTTGTGGGTGATGCTGTTGTTGCGCTGGTCGCGTTCGAAGCCGATGTCGTGGGTGGCGGCGCCGACCCACAACGTTTCGCCATGGACCTGAAAAGCCGCTTTCCAGAGGCGCAGATGGTTGCGGGATCTGACGACGCTTATGGGCTCAGCATGAGCCCAGCCGTAATCTTGTGAGCGGCCGAAGAGGTAGAGCTGGCTCATAGGCATGGTCAAGTAGGCTTCCTTGGAAAGGCTGCCAATTAAGCCGTGGAGAACGGTGTCCTTGACGTCGGCGTCGACTTTCACCCAGCCGGCCGTGGCAAACACACGCTGCATAGCAGCTTCCGAGCCAAGGATGAGAAAGTTGATCATGTCGCCGGCATTGCCCTCTTTGTCGCTGATGCGCCGCGGGATTTTCGAGAAGAGATGGTTGTCGATGCCGGGAAGCGAGCTAACTTGTCTGGCAACCACTCGCGCCATGCCACCTTCGGGCGTGTAGACCTCGATGCGCACGGCGTAGGTGCCGTCGCCGGTGTCGTCGCCGGTTTGATTGATGCCGACGGAAAGGCGGCCCGAGACAGGCGCAAGAACATCGCGGTGGACGCCGATGACGAAAGGCTCGGCGGTGTCTTTATCGCCAATGCGCCCGATGAGCGCGCCACGCCCAGCCTCATTAAAGGGCAGAATGCGGAGTAGGTCCTTGAACCCACGGGGGAGGCCGTCCGGGCCGTTGTCGTCTTTCGCGTCGGCGTAGCGCAGCTTGCCGGTGGCGGTGATCAGCGCGTGTTCGCCGGCCTGAACGTCGATGCTGGTGTCAATCCAGGATTCTTCGCCAGTGAGCTGAAGTTCCTGGGAGAGGCGCTTTTTTCCCGGAGGCGGTTGCGTGGTTGCGGAATTCTGCGAGTCTTGCTTGCCAGAGACTTGCGGCTGGGGCGCTGCGGTGTTCTCGCGGACGAGTTGCGCGCGAACAGCATGTGGGAAAACTGCCGCGACGAGGGAGAGGCCGAGAAAAAATGGCAGTTTTCTCATGAGAGGTCGAATCATAGGAGCGGGCCATCCCGCGCAGGACCAGGGAGCATCTCCACTGTTAGCAGATGCCCAGGGAAGGCGCAAGCGTTGTCCCAGTCTAGAAGTGCACTCCCCTGGCAAAGAGCAGGGATAAAGCTGTGACGCTGAGGACGTGGAGCATTCGCAGAGAAGAAGCAGGATTCCTTGACGGAGTGCGCTGGGGGCTTGTAGATTGGCAAGATGCCGTAGCATTGTGAGAGGACATAAACCGCCCCCAGATAGGCCCTTCCGTGCGGAGAACCGCGACAGGCGGAGATAGAAACAGCGACTGGCCCGAGGGAGGACTGCGGCAAAAGGCATGAAAAAACTTCAGCGACAGATGGTGTTGATTGGATTGTGCGCGGTGATGGCGCTACCGGCGGCCGGACAGGCCCAGGCGCCCGTGCCGGCGCAGGTGCAAACACAAACGCCCCCATCGGTGCAGGCGCCTGCACCACGACCGCGAACGAGGACCGCTCCGCAGAGCACAGTAAGTGTGGACGGCAGCGAGGCGATGTTTACGACGATTTGCGCGCTCCTGGCAGCGGGTTTCGAATCGAACATCAGCTCCGACAACTGGACATCGTTTCGGGCGCAGATGCGGGAGCGCTTGCGGCAGCAACAGGGTCCGGCAGTGGAAGCGGTGCGGGAATTCTACCGGCAGCACGAGTTGCGGGATCCCGGCGCCACGCTCTCAAGGTATTTGTGGTTTGGCCTCGTCTCCGGGCCCGCGCCCGGCTTTCAGCCGGTGTTGAGGCGGGATGATTTGCCGCCCGAAGTAATAGCGCTCGAGGGTTTCAGCGAAATCCTTTCGAACTATTATCAGGAACAGAAAATCGGGCAACTGTGGCGGCAAGTGCAACCGATTTATAACCGCGAAGTCGAGCGGCTGCACGATCCGGTGTCGCAGATTGTTTTCGTCGCGTCAGGATACCTGCGCGAAATCCTCGAACCTTCCGGGCCGCGGACATTTGCGATTGTCGTCGAGCCGCTAGTGGGGCGCATCACCAACGTGCGAAATTTTGGGGATCACTATGCGCTGGTATTGAGCGGAGGGGAAGAGATTCCGACAGACGTCGTACGTCACGCGTTTCTGCACTTCCTGCTGGATCCGCTGCCCCTGAGGTATCCGCACGTGACGGCAGTGAAACGCCCGTTATTTGAGAAGGCCGCCGCCGCCCCGCGCCTTGCGCCGGAGTTAAAGGACGACTATGCGTCGTACTTTGCGGAATGCACGGTGCGCGCAGTGGAGCTGAAACTCAAGCGCATGTCGCCCGGCGAGCGGGAAGCGGCGATGAGCCGGGACGACGAAGACGGTTACGTTCTGGTGAAGCCGCTCTTCGGGGCGCTGCCCAAATTCGAAAACTCCGAACCGTCGATGAAGCTCTTTTTCCCGGATTTGGTCAGAGCCATCGATACGGGAGCAGAGGCGAAGCGGTTGGCGGCTGTAAAATTTGCGCCAGCCGACACGGCCAAGCCGGAAGACGAAACGGCGAGTGAAGAAGTGACGCGCAGGAGAAACGCCGCGCCGCCGACGGTGCCGAATGATGCAGAAGTCATTACGGCGCTGACGGAAGGAGAGCGGCGGATCGCGGAAAAGAATCCGCGCGCGGCGGAGGCCTCGTTTCAAAAAGTTCTGATGAAATATCCCGATCAGGCGCGGGCGTGGTACGGAATTGGATTGGTGGCGCTCCTGGATCACGATGCGGCAAGAGCCAAGCAGGTATTCGGGCGGCTGACCACCGGTGAACATGCGGCGATGCAAGATCCCATGGTGCTGGCCTGGTCGCATGTTTACTTGGCGCGGATTTATGATGATGAGGGGAATCCAGAGGTAGCGAAGATGGAGTATCAGTCCGTGCTGAGTGTGGAAGGCGGGCCGGAACAGGCAAAGCGGGCGGCACAAAAGGGGCTCGCGTCGTTTGGGGGGGACAGACCCATTGCGCGGCCGTGAACGAAGGCCGATTTTTTCCGGGCGGATTTGGTGGAGGTGCCGAGGTGGCTGCCTTTACGAATCTCGACTGCAGCAAGAAGGCAAGAGGAGAAATAGGATGAGAAAGAACTGGAACATTTGGTTGGTAGCGATAAGCGTCGCAGGTTTGCTGGTGTGCGCAAGCGGAGTCGCAGTGGCGCGAGGCTCGCAGTATGGCCAGGGAGCCCAGAGCCAGCCTCCGGCGCAGCAGTCCGACAAACCGAAAACTCCGGAGGTTACGCCGCTGACGCTGGACGCCCCGGCGCCGGTGAATGCGGAAGAAGACACGGCGTACAAAGCTTTTATTGCAGTGATTCCGAATGATGCCGCCAAAAAAATTGAGCTTGGTGAAGCATTTATCCTGAAATATCCAGAGAGCCGGTACAGGTCGCCCGTGTACGGCGCGTTGACTTACGCGTACGTGCAAGTTGGAAACATGCAAAAGATGCAGGAAGTTGGAGAAAAAGAGATTGCGTTGGCTCCGAATGACGTATCGACGCTAGCGCTGATGGGGCAGACACTACCTCGGAGCTGGAAGTCGAGTGTTCCCGATGCCATGCAAGTGCTGGCCAAAGCGGAACAGTATTCCAAGCAAGCCATCGAGATTACGCCAACGCTCCCCAAGCCCGAGAACATGACCGAGGAAGCTTTTGCGTCAGCGAAGAGTCAAGCGCTGGCGATGGCCCACAGCGGGTTGGGATTGGTGTACGTGCGGCGAGGGAAGAATGCAGAAGCGATTCCCGAGCTCGAGCAGGCTGTGAAGATCGATCCGGTCCCGGACCCTGTGAATTACTACCTTCTGGGAATGGCCAACAAGGCCACGTCGCACTTCGATGATGCGGTGACGGCCTTCAACAAGTGCGCGGCCATGACGGGGCCCATGCAGGGGATCTGCAAGACGCAGGCGGAAGATGCGAAGAAGGCTGGCGCGACGCAACTGAGCGCGCCGAAGTGAGAGTGGCCGCCGGGACGACGGAATTATGCAAGAGACCATCCGGATTGCGGACGGAGCGTTTGAGGAGCGTTTGGGGTACAAGTTTTCAACAGGGGAGCTCCTCGAGAGGGCGCTGACCCACAGTTCAGCAGTCCCCGAATTGCGCGCAGCAGGCGCGGAAGAGGCTGTCTCTGCTTTGCTTCCCCGGGACAACGAGCGGCTGGAGTTTCTCGGAGATGCCGTCCTTGAGCTGCTGACGAGCGAATATCTCCTGGCGAGTTTTCCGGAGTGGAGCGAAGGGCAGCTTTCCAAGAGCCGCGCGCGGATTGTAAATGCAGGATCCCTCGAAGCGGCTGCGCGGCGGCTGCGCCTGGGAGAGCACTTGCGGCTGGGGCGCGGGGAAGAGAAAACCGGCGGTCGAGAGAAGCAGACGCTGCTGGCCGATGCGTTCGAAGCGGTAGTAGCCGCGGTTTACCTCGATGGCGGACTGGGTGCGGCGCGCGAGGTGTTGCGAAGGATTCTGTTCGAGCAGGCTCTCGAGGAGCGCGGTGAGCGCATCTCGGAGTCGGATCGCAAGTCCGCCCTGCAGGAACTCTTGCAAGGACGGGGGCAGGCGCCTGCTGAATATCGCGTAGTGGGAGAGAGCGGCCCCGACCACCAAAAGGTTTTCCAGATCGAAGTTTGGATTGAGGGGGAGTGCATGGCGACGGGCGAGGGCAGCACGAAAAAAGAAGCGGAGCAACGTGCGGCGCGGAGCGCTTTGGAACTACTCGAGCGCGCGGAAGCGAAAGGCTGAGGCGAATGCCGGAAGAGACAGTGATAGAGATCGCAGATCAGGCGCCGGAAAAGAAGCAGGAGCACCGCGCGGACCAGACCACGATTTCCGAATACCTGGAGTCACTGCTGGTAACGGTGATTCTGGCGCTGTTCGGCACAAGTTTCATCGTGCAGGCTTTTAAGATTCCGTCGGCGTCGATGGAAGGAACGCTGCTGATCGGCGATCACTTGCTGGTGAACAAGTTTATTTTCGGCGGAACCGGCGCCTGGTACGAAAAAGTGCTGCCCTACCGGCAACTGGAACGTGGCGACATCATTGTTTTCAAGTACCCCTACGCCGATCACCAGCATTTCGTGAAGAGGGTGATCGGCTTGCCTGGAGATCATTTGAAGCTGGTCGACCAAGAGATGTTCATCAACGGGAGAGCGCTGCCGGAGCCCTATGTCGTACATGATCCCAGCGCCCCCTACGACCCTTTGAATTACAACTTTCCTCCGCCGAGCAGGCAATTGATCACCTCCGCGGTGCAGCTGGAATGGGCGCATGAAATGCGGAAGTACATACACGGGGATGAAATCGTCGTGCCTCCTGGAAAATACTTTGCCATGGGCGACAATCGCGACCGCAGCCTGGACAGCCGCTACTGGGGATTCGTCGATCGGGATGCCATCATGGGGCGGCCGTTTTTGATTTACTGGTCGGTGGATGCCAAAAGCGCCGACTACAGCGGGGAAAGCACATTCTGGTCGCGGTTGTCCGGCGTTTTCGAGACGTTGGTGCATTTGCCGTCTCGCACGCGATGGAGCCGGATGCTCCATACGGTGCATTAGGATTCCGTCCCGGAAAAGAAAAAACACCTGCAAGCAAACTCTTCAGCCCGTTCCGAGTACAGGCTCGCCCCTACCTTTTTGCGCATGAGTCTGCGAAACTTCCGAGCGAGATGAGCAAGCTGCAAAAGTGGTGGAAACCAGCGCTGGTGATTGTAGTGCTCATCATCGCCTTGCAGGCTGGGGTGTCTTTTCTGGTTCGGACCCACCGCGTTCACGCATACCTTGTGGCACAACTGGAAAGAGCGTTCGGGCGGCAGGTGGAGGTCGTGAGTTTCAACGCGCGGATTCTGCCCAGCCCGCAATTGGGTGCCAACGGTGTGACCGTAGGAGAAGACCCCTCGTTCGGGCACGAGTACTTTCTTCGCGCGGAACGCCTGAGCGCCGGTCTGCGGTGGATGGGCCTGCTCCGGGGGCATTTCGAATTTGGGACCATGTCACTCAACAAGCCGAGCCTGATTCTGGTGCGCAATTCGGAAGGCCGTTGGAATCTGGAGAGATGGCTACCGCCGGCGAAGACTTGGGCTGAGCAAGGCCCGCGCGTTAATGGACCGTTCTCGCCGGTTGCTCCCGTGAATCGGCTGGAAAAAATCAATTTCGATGAAGGGCGGATTAATTTTAAGGCCGGTGATGACAAGTTGGCCTTTGCATTCACGAACGTTTCGGGGAGTGTCGAGCAGATCTCGGCCGGGCGTTGGCAATTGCAACTGGAGGCCCAGCCCTGGCGGAGTGGAGTCTCCCTGCAATCGGCGGGAACAATCAAAGTGGTTGGCGACGTGGCGGGGACTTCGACGCGCTTGCAGCCCGCGGAAATCACTTTGCATTGGAGCGAGGCGTCGCTGGCGGACGTGTTCCGGCTTTTCCGCGGACAGGATTACGGTGTACGCGGCGTGTTTGCGCTGGACGCCACAGCGAAAAGCGGTATCGCCAAAGAGGACGCGCCAGGAGACTGGAAATTCTCAGCCCAGGGACGTGCTGGGCAGATCCACCGCTGGGATTTGACGGAACGTGCCGATAATCCCCGCCTGAATGTGGGCATGAAGGGACGTTGGAACGTCGGCGTGGCGAGCCTGGTTGCGGAAGAAATCGCCGTGGAGGGGCCGAGATCGAATCTCCGCGGAATGTTTCGTCTCGCCGGCGGGAACACACCGTCGGCGGAATTGCGCCTGGATTCGTTGGGGATTCAAGCGTCGGACTTGCTGGCCTGGTATCGCGCGTTTCATCCGGACGTGGTGGAGGGCGTCACGGCGGAACAGTATTTTACCGGCGGGATGATCCTGCGCGGGTGGCCGCTGGCGCTGGAATCGGCCGCGCTTTCGAGTAGCGGCGGAATCGTGAAAGTGCCGGGTTTCGCGGAGCCCGTTCGAATCGGTCCCTTGAGCGGAGGACGCGACCGAAGCGTGCTGGCGATCGGGCCGGTGCGGCTTGCCCTTGGAGGCGAGATTCGCGATGTAATGGCGCCGAAGCGCCGCCGCGTGGCGCTGGCCATGGAAAACGCCGCGGACCTGACGTTTGTCCACGATCTGAACACGCAGGCGGGAAGCATCAGTATTGAAGGAAACATCCTCAAGGTGGAAGATTTTCTGAAATTAGCTGCAGCGTTTGGACACCAGCTGAATCACGGCTGGGAATTGAGCGGACAGGCGACCGCAGCGACAAAGTGGGAATGGAAGCAGCGATTCAGCGGCCGATGGAATGGCAGGATAGGTTTCAACAAAGCGAATTTGACGGTTGCAGGATTAAACCAACCCCTGAAGATATCGGAGAGTGAATTGGATTGGATCGACGGCCGGCGCGTTGCACGTGTGGTGAGAGTGGAAGGTTTTGGCGGGATGTGGACAGGAAACATCGAGGAATCCTCTCAGGCCAATGCCGAAAATGAGCCGCAATGGAATTTTCATTTGAGCGTGGACCAGTTGGACGCCGCGGACTTGGATCGCTGGGTCGGCCCAAGAGCGCGGCCCAACTGGCTCCAGAGACTGCTGCCGACTCTATTAGGAGGAACCGCGCCGAGCACGCCTGCGAGTGAACTCGTCCGCCGTGTGAATGCCGAAGGCGAGCTGAACATTGCTCAATTGACGATCGAAAAGTTGAAGCTGGAACAAGTGCAGGCCAAGGGATCCCTCCATGATCTCCAGCTCGATGTGCGTGAAGCACAGGCAGAATGGGCGGGTGGCAAAGTGCGGGCAAAAATACATGCCAACTTTTTGCCGCGGCCCGTCTATGAGATTGCCGCAGAATTGGACCGCGTGAATCTGGCGCAACTGCCGGGAGCGGGCCGAATCGCGGAGCGATTGAGCGGCGTAGCGTCGGCGACTTTGCAGGTGAAAACCGAAGGCGTGGGCCGCGACGAACTTCTGGGAAAACTGACCGGCCGCGGTGAGTTTCATTTGAACAAGGTGGAATTTCGCGGGTGGGATGTGAACGCGAGCGTCGCGGACGGAGCGGCACACGCGGGAGTCTCGCGTTGGGCCACGGGTGAAGGCTCGTTTCGTTTGCGGGACAGCAGCATTCTTCTGGAGGACTTCCAGCTCGACGGCGGGAAGCAGTTGACGCTGGTGAATGGAACACTCAGCTTTGGGCAAAACGCCGACTTGGCGATCGAAACGACGAGCGCACGAAAAAGCAAAGATCGTCAGACGAGTGACTCCGGAACGGGCCACGTGCTCAAGATTTCAGGGCCGCTCGATGGACCAAAAGTTTCGGTGGAAAAGGCTGGCGTTCGGCAGCCTGCGGATTGACCTTCAGATATTTGAATGGAGTGCATGCGCGGAGAGGTCTCCGGAGTCTCGCGTACCAGTAGCAGATGCCATGAGAAGCAAACTACAACGGACTGCCGGGTTGTTGCTGCTTGCGGTCGCCACTCTCTGCGCCGGCGACAAACGCATTAATCTCATTCCCAAGCTGCAGCCACGCCAAACCATCACCTACCTCATCCGTTTTCAGAGCGACAAGACCATCAAGACCGAAAGCAAAGTTGTCGCGCCGATGGCGCCGGATGCGGCGCAGATCGATGCGCACGGTTTGCTACGGGTCGAGATCCTGGATGTACAAGAGATCGGCGGCAAGGTAGGCATTCACGCCCGCGCTCAGTTTTTAACTCTGGACACCGCTGTGTGGGTGAAAGGCCCCGGCGACAAAAAGCCCGATTGGGATAAGCAGCGTGTGGACCCCAATGGAAAGAGCATCGAGTTCACGATTTCATTGGATGGCTCGGTGAATAATGTAAAAGGATTGGATTCTCTTTTTCCCGATCAGCAGCAGGCCTGGCAGCAATGGGTGGCACGTTTTGCACTGGCGTGGACGCTCCCCGCGATCGGTATGAAGTCCGGCGAAAAATGGAAGTCGGAACAAGCGGAACAGGCGGGAGCGCCGATCGCCGGGTTGAATTGGGCGCGGGAGTCGGTGTACGTGAGAGATGAACCATGCCAGGCGAGTCAGCTTTCGATCATGGGAGATGTCTCCGCCTCCAACGGCCCTCCCGAAACTTGCGCGGTGCTGCTCACGTTGGCAAAGCTGAAACAGAACTCGTCATCGAAGGATACAACGCCCGAAGATTTCAAGCTTCGTGAGTTGCGCACCATGGGCACGGCCAAAGGCACGGGCGAGATCATCACCTACATTTCCGTGAAGAGCGGCCTCGTCGTTCGCGCAACGGAAGAAACCAGCCAATTCATGGATGTCGTCGTGGCCAAAGCCGATGGCTCCAACCGCGTGCACTACAATGTCGACGCCAAGAGTCACGCGGAAGTACTGTTGGTCACGGAGACGCCGCTGAATCGTCCCTGATTCGAAAGTGCCGCTACTTTTTCCTATCAAAGGCCAGAGTTTGCATGCCGGAGTATAATGAAGGTTTCGGCAGCGGCCGGCGAAGCTGCAGGAGACCCTTCTCATGAAATTCAAGCTGCACAGCAATTATCAGCCTCGCGGCGACCAACCCGCAGCGATCGAACAGCTCTATGGCGGCGTGGAAGCCGGCGAGAAGCACCAGGTGCTTCTCGGCGTGACCGGTTCGGGCAAGACTTTTACCATGGCCAAGCTGATTGAGCAGGCTAATCGTCCAGCTCTGGTCCTCGCCCATAACAAGACTCTCGCTGCGCAGCTCTATCACGAGTTCAAGCACTTCTTTCCAGAGAACGCCGTCGAATATTTCGTCAGCTATTACGATTTTTACCAGCCCGAAGCTTACGTTCCCTCCGCGGACATCTACATCGACAAGGAGGCCACCATCAACGACGAGCTGGACAAGTTGCGCATGAGCGCGACGCGTTCCCTGTTCGAACGCCGCGACGTCGTGATCGTGGCCTCCGTCTCCTGCATTTACGGCCTGGGTTCGCCGGAAGCCTATTACGGCATGCTCGTCATGCTCGAAAAAGGCCACCAGACTTCGCGCGAAGCGCTATTGCGCAGGTTCGTCGACATTCAGTACGACCGCAGCGAGGATTTGCGCCGCGGCACGTTCCGCGTGCGCGGCGATATGATCGAAATCTATCCCACATACGAGGATCAGGCTTACCGCATCGAAATGTGGGGCGACCAGATTGATACGCTGCGCCAGATCGATCCGCTAACCGGCGAAGTACGCGCGGGTCAGGAAGATTTGTCGCGCGTGCCAATTTATCCGAAAACGCATTACGTGATGCCGCAGGAGCAGCGCGACCGCGCCATCGTAAGCATTCAGGAAGAGCTGTGGTGGTGGAAAAAGGAAATGGAGAAGCAGGGAAAATTCGTCGAGGCCCAGCGCGTCGTGCAGCGCACCATGTTTGACATCGAGATGATGCGCACCATCGGCTACTGTCACGGCATCGAGAATTATTCAAGGCATTTGAGCGGTCGTTTGCCGGGAGAAGCGCCCCCCACGCTGCTGGATTATGTGCCGCAGGACTACCTGATGTTCATTGATGAATCGCACCAGACGGTGGGGCAAGTGCGCGGAATGTTCAACGGCGACCGCGCGCGCAAGCAAACACTGGTGGATTATGGCTTTCGAATGCCGTCAGCTCTAGACAATCGCCCCCTGACTTTCGAAGAATTCGAGCACCGCATCAATCAGGTGGTGTACGTGTCCGCGACGCCCGGCCCATATGAGCTGACGAAAGCCGGCGGCGTTGTAGTAGAGCAAGTGATTCGTCCGACGGGCCTCGTGGACCCGCAAGTAGAAATTCGTCCGGTGAAGGGCCAGGTGGATGACCTGCTGGAAGAGATTCGCGTGCGCTCGGAAAAGAACGAGCGCGTACTGGTGACTACGCTGACCAAGCGCATGTCCGAGGATTTGTCCGAGTATTTTTCTGAGATCGGCGTGAAGTGCCGCTATCTGCACTCGGAAGTGGAAACACTGGATCGCATCAAAATCTTGCGCGACTTGCGGCGCGGCGAATTTGACGTCCTCATCGGAATCAATTTACTGCGCGAAGGTTTGGATTTGCCGGAAGTGTCGCTGGTGGCCATTTTGGACGCAGACAAAGAAGGATTCCTGCGAAGCACGACTTCACTGATCCAGACCATCGGGCGCTGCGCCCGGCACATCGAGGGCAGAGCGATTCTCTACGCGGACCGGCGGACCGACTCCATGAATCAAGCCATCGGAGAAACGAACCGGCGCCGCGCCAAACAAGTCGCCTACAACAAAGAGAACAACATCACGCCGATGTCGATCATCAAGTCCGTGGACATGGAACTGGCGAGAATCGTCGAAGCAGATTACGTGACCGTGCCGGTAGACGATGCCAGCCTCGACGCCGCCACGGCAAACATCAAAAACGAACAGCAACTCGCGGAAATGTTGCAGCAACTCGAATCCCAAATGCGCGAAGCCGCCAAAAAGTTCGAATTCGAAAAAGCCGCCCAGCTCCGCGACCGCATCCGCTCCCTTAAGCAAAAGGATGTGGCCGGTTTGTTTTCAATCGAAGCCGCTCCCGCGGCGGCCGAGCCGGCAAACTAAACGACGCCGCGCTTCAATTCATCCAGCGGATAGAACGTATCGCGCCAGACGATGCCACCTTGTTTCAAGGTCACAAACGCGGAGCGCACGATCATATAGCTCATGAGCATTGCGCCGAGGGGCTGCGTCAGCGCGTAGAGCGGCGAGACTCGCATGACAACGGCGGCGATGCCAGCCTGAAAACAAACGACGATAAAGACCGCTACAGCAGCGAAGCCGCGAATCCACCCCTGCCCGAAAATCAGCCCGGCGAAAGGCAGTACGCTCAACGCGAAGAGACCAGCTATCTGGACCGCGGCGATCACCAAGTTGTAACCGGCGACGGCAAAGAAATTCTTCGTGACCCCGCGGATCAGATTGCCGAGGCCCGCATGCCAGCGAACAGCAACGAAATCCTGCGCGAAGGCTACTTCCGAGTGAAAACCAGATTGTTTGACGATTTTTCCCAGCTTCATGTCATCGACGACTTCCATGGCAAGACGGCGGTGCGTCCCACTTCCCTCGTAGGCAGAGCGTTTGAGCAATTGGAATGCACCTACGCCCGCGTAGGCGCGGGAATTCGGGCTGCTGACACGAGAAGGGTTGGTGGCGAGATGGAAACCGAAACCCATGAAGGTGAGGAGGACCTTTTCCCAGAAGCCGGCCATTTCGATTTCACCGAACAGCGTAAGGTGGTCGAGGTTGCATTGTTTTGCCAGGGTGATGGCGCGGCGGAGCACATCGGGCTTGAATCGGACGTCGGCGTCGGTGAAAAGCAGCAAATCGCCCGCAGAGGCTTCATAAGCCTTCTGGAGGGCGTAAGGTTTGCCGAGCCAGCCAGAGGGCAGTTCGGTGATATGAACGACGCGAAGCCGCGAATGTCCGGCAGCAAATTCGTCGAGGATGCGCGGGGTCGCGTCTTTCGAACGGTCGTCCACGGCGATGACCTCGAGGTTGGGGTAATCGATTTCCATGAGGGTTGCCAGGGCGGCAGGAAGTTTTTCTTCTTCATCGCGTGCGGCGAAGAGAAGTGAGATATGTGGACAATCGGCATCGGACGCGGGCGCGAAATCCTTGATCCAGGGAAGGTGAACGGCGCCATAGGCAACGCGAAGGCCGTGCGTGAGCCAGAAGAACGCAATGGAACCAAAAACAATCAGTCCGTAAAGATGCATGGAAATTGGTATCAGCGTTGCCCTCAGGTTATGCTAACACGTGATGCAAAATAGCCTGGCCATTATCGGGGCTGGGCGCGTCGGACGAGCGCTGGGTCGCCGCTTGCGCGAACTGGGATGGGAGATTGGCGCGGTAGTTACGCGCAGCGAGGCCAGCGCGCGCCGGGCCGTCCGGTTTATTGGGGCAGGGAAGCCCTGCGCGGGAATGACGCGGCAAGTCCTCGCGTCGCGTGTGATCCTGATCGCAACA
>Ga0209648_10002526_pt1 | contig 15182 bp, 15 predicted proteins | sample GraSoi2013_115cm_FD_185830 | JGI IMG/M metagenome (GOLD analysis project Ga0209648, IMG submission 185830) | Grasslands soil microbial communities from the Angelo Coastal Reserve, California, USA - Sample 9_17_2013_115cm (SPAdes) (version 2) | ecosystem: Environmental > Terrestrial > Soil >...
GGGTGCGGCGGGCGGCGGGTCGAGCTTCCGCGATCTCTTTAGCCAGTTTTTCAGCGGCGGACGCGGAAGCGCCGGGATGGAGCCGGAGCACGAGCCCGGCGGCGACCTGGAATACCAGCTCGAGATCGATTTCTGGGATGCCGTGCGCGGTGCGGTGAAGAAACTTTCGATCACGCGCCTGGACACTTGCGAGACGTGCCACGGAACAGGCGCGGTTGGTTCGCCGCAGACTTGCGCGGCTTGCGGGGGCACGGGCACGATCCAGCAGGCCGCGGGCAAGATGCGCTTCAACGTGCCGTGTACGCGGTGCGGCGGGACGGGCAAGCTGCGAACACTGTGCAAGACCTGCGGCGGCGAAGGACGGGTGCGGCGGTCGGAGACGATTGACGTGCGCATTCCGGCAGGCGTTTCGAATGGCGGGCGGGTGCGGGTTCCGGGTAAAGGTAACTCCGGGACGATGGGGGCGCCGGCGGGCGATTTGTATTTGCGGGTAGTGGTGAAGCCGCATGAGTTTTTCGAACGGCGCGGCGACGATTTGTACACCAAGATTCCAGTGACCGTAAGTGAGGCAACACTGGGCGCGAAGATTGAAGTGCCGACGATAGACGGGCGGTCGATCGTTCGAATCCCGCCGGGGACGAACAGCGGAAAGACGCTGCGGCTGAAGGAAAAAGGCGTGCCCAGCGCGAGGAATGGCGCGAGAGGCGACCAGTACGTGGAGATTCAAGTGGTCGTGCCGCCGCCGACGGACGAACGCGTGCGAAATTTGATGAAGGAATTGGAGAGCGTCGCGCCAGGAGATCCGCGGAAGGATTTGTTTATCAAGGCAGGAGTGTAAGAAAGCGACGATGCCGCCGCGAGTGAAAAAACGGGCCAAGGCGGGCTACATGATCAGCGCGGTGGCGGAGCTGTACAAACTGCACCCGCAGACACTGCGGCTGTACGAGCGCGTGGGGCTGCTGAAGCCGTCGCGTTCGCAGGGGAACACGCGGCTGTATACGGATTCCGATCTGGAGCGGCTGGATGTGATCCTGACGCTGGCGCGGGACATGGGCGTGAACCTGGCGGGCATTGAAATCATCCTGAACATGCGCGAGAAGATGATCGAGATGGAGCGCCAGATGGGGGAATTTGCGCAAGTAGTGCAACAGGAATTGTCGCGGGTGGCGGCCTCGCACATGCACGAGAAAGCGCCGCGGCATGCGATCGTGCGGGCGACACCGCGGCTTGTCCGATAGTTATCAGTGATCGGTGATCAGTAATCCGTTTCAGAGAAAAGATCGAGTATTTCCTTCCACAGTTTACCCAACGCAGACAGCTTGCCGTCTGGAGAGCACGACCGTATGCTGTCCAAAGCGGAGAAAAGACGGCCGGGCTAAAGCCCGGCGCCTGCACAGACGAAATCATTATGGCGCTGGAGAATTGCACGCTTTGCAGAGGAACGGGATGGAAGATGGTGCCGCGGCCCGACGGTGCGGGCCGCGTGGCGGTGGCGTGCGATTGCGGGATGGAGGAGCGTGCGTCGCGGGTGATGGAGCGCGCGCGAATTCCGAAGCGTTACGAGCATTGCGATTTTGAGAGTTATAGCACCGACGTTGGGAAAACCGCGCAGCAGACCGAATCCTTGAAACAGGCAAAGATGTTGGTGCAAGGGTTTGTGCGCGAATACCCCGGTTCCTCGGAAAAGGGATTGCTGTTCATGGGCATTTCAGGCGTGGGGAAGACGCATCTTGCGGTTGCGGCATTGAAAGAACTGATTCACCGCGGGCATGCAGGATTGTTTTGCGATTATCGCGAACTGCTGAAGGAAATTCAGGCCAGCTACAACCCGGCGAGCGAATCGACGGAGATGAAGATCCTGGAGCCGATTCGAACGGTGGAGATTCTGGTTCTGGATGATCTCGGCGCGAGCAAGCCGTCGGACTGGGTGCGCGACATCGTTGGGATTGTCTTGAACGCCAGATACAACGAGAATCGCACCACGATCATCACGACGAATTATCTCGATAATCCCGCTTCGGAAGGTGAAACGGCGCGGCTTCCCAACGGCAAGTTGATTGCACCAACGCGCGAAGATGCGCTGGAGCAGCGCATCGGAAGCCGCATGCGCTCCCGATTGTACGAGATGTGCCGCACCGTGGAAGTTTCCGCGCCAGATTTTCGCCGCGAAAAGACCCACGCCGGGCGCGCGCGGGCCTGACCCTTACTTTCGGGGAGGACTGCCAATGACGAGGAAAAATCTAGAGACTGCCCTGTTATTTTGCCTGTTGGTATCGACTCGCAGCCTTTGCGCGCAAACACCAACGCCAGCGGGGACCCCAGCGGAAACTTTCCGGGATCCGTTCACAGTGAAATTTCAATTCGACGACAAGCACAAGGTTGAACGGAGGTTCGACAAGACACCCTACGTGTCGGAGAAGGCGATTCATGTATTTCCGGGTGAGGAGTTCGGGATAAATGTAAGACGCGAAGGGGAGGAGATCATCGAAATATCCTATCAACCGGATCTCAAGAAGGCCGACGTGAAATTCAAGTTCGAGGCTCGGAAGCTAGGCAAGCAATCCATGATGATGCTGACGATCCAGAGCTACTTGGACAAAATGCTCGTTATAGAGGCGTGGATGCTGCTTCCCGAATACAAGGAGCCGGTCAAGACCAGCATGGCTCCAGTTTTGCCTCACCTGATGGGAATAGAAACATGGCCACAGCCGATACTGAAATTGGAGCTGAAGAATCTACGGTTGGCTGCCGCTCCGAAAGGGCTCGCTGGTACTCCACAATAAGCGTAGGCCCCTGTCGACAGCCCTTAATTGACACGGGGTTGAGGCGGCGAGTATCCTTGCAAGGTTGCAGCGTTTTCGACGCCCGCAGCATCTTTGTCCCAAGTAACCGCTCTGCGGTGAACCTCCTTGCATTAACCCCGACAGGGAAGCAGCAAGGAATCTATTCGACTGAACGCGGGGCCGCATTGCGGCTACCCAAAGCGAAGTAATCTTCCGGAGGCCAACAACCATGTTTTCCGACCACGATAACCAGTCCAACGCGGCTGCCGCCGCCCCTGAACCCGAAACCGAATCCGCTCCGAACAACGCGCATCCCGAAACAAATTCAACGGTGGAAAGATCAACAGAGCAATCTGATCCTCCTGCTGCAACGGAGCATGCCGAGACGGCCAGCGCGGGGCAAGTGACGCCTGCGGGGACGACGCCGGAACAGACGGGCGCGTCCGCCGATGTCGCCGCCGCTCATGCCGCGGCTGAAGCGAACCGGGAGGCGCACGCAGCGGATGCCGAATCTGCGACTGCCGATGAAGAAGCAGCCGGCTCTGAAGAGATGAGCAAGCTGCTGGAGCAGTACGACGAGAAGCAGGAAGCGGCTGCGTCGCACGAGGTGATCGAGGTCAAGGTTGTCGCGTACACGGAACATGGCGTGGTGGTGGACCTAGGCGGAAAGACGGAAGGGCTGATTCCGGCTGCGGAATTCACGGATACGGAGATACCACGCCCTGAGCCGAACAGCACCATCGAGGTGCAGCGTACCGGGGAGCACAAGGACGGCTTCACAATCCTGTCGTACCTGAAGGTGCTGCGCCGCCGGACGTGGGAAAAGATCGACGCGGCGTTCAAAGCCAAGGAAACGATCACCGGCAAAGTGGTGGACCGCATCAAGGGCGGACTGGTGGTGGATATCGGCGTGCGCGCGTTCCTGCCGGGCTCACAGTACGACCTGCGGCCCACGCAGAATTTGGACGACCTGACCGGTACGGAAGTGCAAGTGCGCATCACGAAGCTGAACCGCCGCCGCGGCAACGTGGTGGTGAGCCGCCGGGCGCTGCTGGAAGAAGAACTGCACGCCAAGCGCGCCACCTTGATGGACACCTTGAGCGAAGGCCAGGTAGTACACGGGCACGTGAAAAACGTGACCGAATACGGCGCTTTCGTGGACCTCGGCGGAATCGACGGGCTGTTGCACCTGACGGACCTGAGCTGGGGCCGCGTGAAGCACCCTTCCGACGTGGTAAAGCCGGAGCAGGAACTCGACGTCATCATTTTGAAGTTTGATAAGGAAAAGCAGCGCGTCTCGCTTGGGCTGAAGCAATTGATGGCCGATCCGTGGGTCGGCGCGGCGGAAAAATACCCGGCGGGCGGGAAGGTGAAGGGCAAGATCGTGGGAGTTGTGGATTACGGGGTGTTCGTCGAGCTGGAGCAGGGCATCGAAGGACTGGTGCACGTCTCGGAAATGAGCTGGAACAAGAAGGTCACGCACCCCTCGAAGATCGCCAAAGTCGGCGAGGAAGTCGACGTCGTGGTGCTGGACATCAAGCCGAGCGACCGGCGCGTTTCGCTGGGCATCAAGCAGGCCCAACCCGATCCCTGGCTGCTGATTGCGGAAAAATATCCGGTGGGGATGGTGATCACTGGCAAGGTTCGGAATATCGCGGAGTTTGGTGCATTCGTCGAGATCGAAGATGGATTCGATGGGCTCGTACACGTCAGCGATGTGAGCTGGACGGAGCGCATTAAGAATCCGCACGAAGTGTTCAAGAAGGGTGAAGACGTTACCGCCAAGGTGCTGAAGATCGACCCGGAGAACCGCCGCGTTTCGCTGGGCATCAAGCAGGTCAACGACATTTGGGGCGACTGGTTCAAGCAGCACAAGGTCGGGCAAATCGTGAAGGGCAAGGTTTCGCGCATCGCCACATTCGGCGCGTTCGTCGAATTGGGCGAAAACATCGAAGCGCTCTGCCACAACACGGAGATTGAGGAGCGCAAGCGCCGCGACGAAGGTGCGTCGAGCTTCCGTCCCACGACCGGTCCGCTGAAGAGTGCCGGGCCGCTCGAGCCGGGCAAGGAATACGATTTCAAGATCATCAAGATCAGCCCGGAGACGCGGCGCATCGGTCTGAGCTACCGCGCGGCGGTCAAGCAGATCGAGCGCAAGGAGATTGAACAGTATCGCTCGACGTCGAAGTCCTCGTCGACGGCGACGATAGGGGACGCGCTGAAGTCCAAGCTGTCGGCGCGTTAGCTGATTCAAGACCGGCCCGGCCGGGGCCGGCGCTCATATTTTCATTTACCTTCGGGTCATTTTAATGATAGGAAGGGGGCACTCCGGCCCGGGGCCAGCCCCCTGTAAGCCGTTTGGTTCCACTGTTTTGGGGCAAGCGCAAAGCGGCAGGTGATTCCGGCGACCTCAAGCCAACCGGTGCTCCTGGCGACCGTAAGACGGTGGACGAACTGAAGCGCTTTAATCTAGAGTTGCGCAACGAGGCATAGCGACGATGACCAAGCAACCCACACTTACGAAGGCCGACCTCATTGAAGAGGTTCTCCGTATCACAGAGCTCCCCCGCAAGGAGTCGGAGACCATCGTCGAAACTATTTTCGACAGCATCATTGGATCCCTCCAGAAGGGCCAAAAGATCGAGATCCGGGGATTCGGGAGCTTCCGCACTCGGGAGCGCCGGGGACGCGTCGGCCGCAATCCGAAAACCGGCGCGAAGGTGGAAGTGCCGGCCAAGAAAATTCCCTTCTTCAAACCCAGCAAAGAACTGAAGGACTTCGTGAATAGCGCGGAGGCCGCAGCCTCCGCAACGGCGCCTGCCGGCGGCGATTCGACGCGCCCGTAAGCAGCAGCGTCCCTCGCTGCCGGACGCCTCCCCCTATCAACTCGAGTAAACGAAGAGCGCAGACCCTTTGGAATTTTAGCCGTGAAAAAAAATGGGCGTGCTGTCGATGCGCCCGTTCTGCGTTATGCTGTGCGCGCAGCTTTTGAGAAAAAGGAAGCGATGCGATGGACTATATCTGGAGTCCCTGGCGCTACCAGTATATGGCGCAGGTGCTGGCTGGAAAGCAGCCGGAATGCTTTTTTTGCGATGCGGTGGCGGGGAAGGATGACGCGGAAACGCTTGTCGTCCATCGAGGCAAGAATGCGTTTGTCATTCTGAATCGCTTCCCCTATACCTCCGGGCACGTGATGATCGTGCCCAACGCGCACGTAGCGGAATTGAACTTGTGCGATGCAGAGACGCTTGGCGAAATGATGCAGCTGGCGCAGCGTGTGGAAACGGCATTCCACGCGAACTACAAACCCGATGGGATGAACCTGGGAATGAATCTGGGCCGCGCCGCTGGCGCGGGTGTAGTGGGACATTTGCACCTGCACATGTTGCCGCGCTGGATCGGTGATTCCAACTTCATGACCGTGACGGGCGAGACGCGCGTGCACCCGGAAGATTTGAAGACCACTCACGAGCGTCTGTCCAAGGCGCTCGCCTGAAGCGAGAAGAGGCTTTTGTAGGGTCCGCCTTCCGAGGCGGACCGCTCGCGCCGGTCAGGTCGCAAGACCACGGGAGTCGCGTTAGAATGCGCAATTCGAACAGCTGTTTGGCCGGACGGGAGTGAGCCGCCGTGGACCTGGAACTGACGGAAGAACAGAAGTTGTTGCAGAAGACCGTGCGCGAGTTCGCGGAATCGGAAGTCCGGCCGCTGGCGAAAGAACTCGACGAGACGGGGCATTTTCCTCGCGGGCTGTTCAAGAAGGCGGCAGAAATCGGGCTGACGGGCGTTGCGCTTCCGGAGACCGAAGGCGGAGCGGGCTTCGACCACGTCGCGTACGGCATCGTGATTGAAGAGATTTCGCGCTGCTGCGCCTCAACGGGCGTGATCCTCTCCGTGCAGAACTCGCTCTACTGCGATCCGATTCATCGCTACGGGACGGAAGAACAAAAGAAAAAGTTCCTGTTGCCCTTCGCGCGCGGCGAAAAGATCGGCTGCTACGCGTTGACCGAACCGCAGGCCGGTTCGAACGCCGCTGCCCTGCAAACGAAAGCGGTGAAAAAGGGCGACGCTTATGTGCTCAATGGGACGAAAGCATGGATCACCAACGGCGGCGCAGCAGATGCGGCGATTGTATACGTGAACACGGAGCCGGCCAAAGGCGAAAAAGGAATCACGGCGCTGGTCGTAGAAAAAGGCACGCCGGGATTCAAGGTCGGCAAGGAAGAAAAGAAACTGGGCATCAATGCAACGGCGTGCAGCGAGTTGGTCTTCACCGATTGCGCAGTGCCCGTTGCGAATCGCATCGGCAACGAGGGTGAAGGCTACAAAGTGGCGCTCTCGACGCTCGATGGCGGGCGCATCGGCATCGCCGCTCAGGCTACCGGCATCGCCCAAGGCGCTTTCGAAGCGGCGTTGAAATATTCCCAGGAGCGCATGGCGTTTGGCCGTCCGATTTCACAATTTCAAGCCATTCAATTCATGCTCGCGGACATGGCCACGGAAATTGACGCCGCGCGGCTGCTCATTCGAAAGGCCGCATGGAAGCAGGATACCGGTGCGCGCTTCAGCATGGACGCGGCGATTGCCAAACTGTTCGCCAGCGAAATGGCTACGCGCGTGACACACAAGGCCATTCAAATCCACGGCGGCAACGGCTATAGCCGCGAATATCCCGTCGAGCGTAACTACCGCGACGCCCGCATCACCGAAATTTACGAAGGCACCAGCGAAATACAGCGACTTGTGATCTCGTCATGGGTTCTGAAGTCCTAGCTCCCCCGTAGTATCCTGAGCGCGTGCTGGAACTCGACTGCGGACTCGAATTCGATGCGACGCGAGCGGAAGAAGACTTCTTCCCTGCCCTGCCGCCACGGGCGGCGGTTTGCTTGATCGAAGCGCGCGACGAAAAGGCAGAGCCGTTTCTGATTCGCACGCAGAATTTGCAGCGCAGGCTGCAACGGCTGCTTGGGCCGATCGATCCGGCAAGCAAGCGGCTGAATCTAAGCGCGTTTGCGCGCGGCATCCGCTACCGGCTGACGAATTCGGCGTTCGAACAGGCACTCACTTATTACCAGCATGCAAAGCAGTTGTTTCCAAAACGCTATCGCGACCTGATGCGCCTGCGCCCGGCAGCGGTCCTCAAGGTGAATTTGCGGAATGCTTATCCACGCTGCTACGTGACCCGCCGGATTCCCGTCGATGAAGCCGGCGTGCCCACCGGCGGCGCGTATTACGGTCCATTCGCATCGCGGCGCTCCGCGCAAGCATTCGCCGAACGGATCCTCGACTTATTCAAAGTGCGGCGCTGCCAGATCAAGATCCGCCGCGATCCCACTTTCCCGGGCTGCCTCTACTCCGAAATGAAAATGTGCCTCGCGCCATGCTTCGCGGGCTGCACGAAAGAAGAATACGACGTCGAAGTACAAAGGCTGGTGCAGTTCCTGGAAACAAGCGGCGGATCGCTTCGGTCTACAATGGAAGAGGAGCGCGAGAAAGCCAGCGAGCAACTGGATTTCGAACGGGCCGCCGCCTTGCACAAAAAAGTCGACAAGCTCGACGAGGTTTTGCGCGGCAGGCCCGAACTCACCCGGCGGATTCAGGACCTCGACGCCGTGATTCTGCAGCGGGCCGCGGAAGAGCAAACCATTGGCGTTTATCGCGTGAGCGGCGGAAGGCTGGCAGAGCCGTTCTTCCTGCGCTTCGCGGAAATCGCCAGCCAGCCGCGCTCGGCGGAGCAAATCTTTCGCGAGCAATTCGAATCGCAGTCCACAGCAACAAACGGAGATCTCGGCGAGCATCTGTGGCTCGTGGCGCGGTGGTATTACAGCAATCCGCGCGAGGGCGAGATTTTCTTCCGCGAAAAGGACTGGCCATATCGTAGGATTCTTCGGGCATGCTCGCGCCTTCTCGCGCCGAAGACGAGCGAAGCTGATTCGAATCAGTCACCGGGCCCGGCTCAACCATCTGAAGGAGCGCCATGAGCAAATCCGCCACCAAAGAAGGAACAACGCGCTACGCACAGAAGTTTGCAGGCCGCGCCGCCGAGGGCCATTTTCGAGAAACGCAGAGGATGGTGCTCTCCTCTCTCGGACTCGGCACATATCTCGGCCAGCCGGACGCAAAAACGGATGAGGGCTATGCAGCGGCGGCCGTCGCGGCGGTGGAAAACGGCATCAATGTTATGGACGCCGCCATCAACTACAGGTTTCAGCGGAGTGAGCGCAGCATTGGCGCGGCCATTCAGCAGCTTGCGGCGAAAGGTTTCGCACGCGAGGAAATCGTGGTGTGCACGAAGGGCGGCTACCTGACGCCCGATGGGGCGATGCCCGGCGACCCGAACGAATACTTCTTCCGCGAATACATTCAGCCGGGAGTTTTCACCGCCAAGGATATCGCGGCCGGCAATCATTGCATGACGCCTAAATTCCTTAAAAACCAGCTCGGGCGCAGCCTGAAAAACCTGGGCGTGGAGTGCGTGGACGTCTATTACCTGCACAATCCGGAGACGCAGCTCTCCGAAGTTTCGAAAGAAGAATTTCTGAACCGTGTGCGCGAGGCTTTCACGTTTCTCGAATCGGCCGTGGAGGCTGGCGAGATTCAGTATTACGGGATGGCCACGTGGAATGGCTTCCGGCAAGATGCCAACGCGCGCGACGCCATGCAGCTCGGCGAGATCGCGCAGATTGCGCAGGAAATTGCGGGGGGCAGGCATCACTTCCGGTTCGTGCAACTGCCGTTCAACCTGGCGATGACGGAAGCGCTGACACTGGGTAATCAGTCGCTGCGCGGGCGTCATCGAACGGTGATGGAAGCGGCTAGCGAACTGGACATTACGTTGATCGCCAGCGCTTCGCTGCTGCAAGGTCAAGTGGCAAAGAATCTGCCGGGGTTTGTCGCGGAAGCGTTTGGGCTGGCGAACGATGCGGAGCGGGCGCTGCAATTCGTGAGATCCTCGCCGGGGATTACGACCGCGCTGGTGGGAATGTCTCGCGCAGAACACGTAGAAGCCAACGCACGACTGCTGGGAGTGCCACCGGCCACAGCCGACGAGTTCAGCAAACTCTTTTCGCGCGGCGAAGGGGCTTGAAGAAAAGATTTAACACAGAGTTCGCAGAGGACGCAGAGTTCACGGAGAAAGAAAAGAAACGGAAATCCGCCAGGTCTAATGACGGAGGCCGGAATTCTCGCCGATCAGCCAGGCGTTGATGGCGCGATCGAGTTGGTCGAGTTCTCCTGCGAAGAAATGATCGGCTCCTTCCACGACCACGAGATGATTGTCGCCGGGGAGCGTGGGGATGAGCGCTTTGACTTTTTCGATGGCGCCGTGTTCGTCGTTGCTCCCATGCACAAACAACTTGGGCTTGTCGCACTGGCGCAGGAAAGAGAAATCAGTGTTGTTGACGGGAATTCCCAAGCCGATTAAAAGCGAGACGCGCGGATCTTCGCAGCCGACGCGCATGCCAACCCAGGAGCCGAAACTGAATCCCGCGAGCAAGAGCGGCACACCAGGAAACTCGGAAGCAAGAAAGTCCAGCGCGGCGCGGACATCACCCTGCTCGCCGAGGGCGCGGTCGTGTACGCCGGAGCTGAGTCCAGCGCCGCGAAAATTAAACCGCAGCACGGGAATGCCAAGAGCATCCAGGGATTTCGCCGCCTGGTAAATCACTTTGTTGTGCATCGTGCCGCCATAGAGCGGATGCGGATGGCAGACAACCGAGGCGAGCGGCGGATTCGCGGCGGCGAACGGGGTCCAGAGAATCGCCTCGAGGCGTCCGGCAGGTCCTTCCAAGAAGAAATTGCGGGAGTCGTGGGTGCTGGTCATCGATGCGCCATGGACAAATTTGCAGTTTAGCGCATCGAAGGAAAAAGACCGAATGCGGCGGGCAAGTCTCGATTCGTTTATTCGACGCGGCGAACACCGACGTCGAGAGCGGCGCTGCCCGGCACCGAAGCGACTCGCACAACCTCGGAGAGGAATTCGCCGGTGCCGCGCCAAGGAGCGGATGCCCCGTCTTGAAACACGATTTTCAAATGATCCCTCAACTCGTACTCGCGGTGGCTGCGGAAGCGCATGCCCTGTGCCGAAATGTCGATGGTCATGGCTTCTTCAAACCAGAGAATTCGTTCCGGATGCACGCGGACGGGTACGGCGAGTGCCCGCCGCGTACTGCCGCGACGTTCCGTTCCGTGACGAGTGGCAGTCCCGTTGGACGAAGCATGCGCCCGTTCTTTGAGATGAAATGCCACTGCAAATGTTGCCGGGGCTTCGGCGATGCCGGGGGCACTGGCGAGTTGGTCCACTTTTGCAGAGTGTTTCTGCTCCGACGCACTTTCTGTCTGAACTTTCTCGCGTGCGTTCGTGGAGCGAATTACCTCAAGCACTTCGTTGCACCGCGCGACGCGCGCGAGGATCTCCGGCTGGCCATTGGAGAGCGAGGCGTCGTAGGGAAACGTAACCCACACCGTTACGCCCGGAGTGTGGGACTCCTTGGTGGAAACGAGCAGACCGCTGCGCGAGACGTCGATGGTTTCTCCTAATTCGATCTTTTGGCCGAAGGGCGCAGTCCAGCGCAAGCGTACCGGAAGGCGCATGCGGACACGGCGGTGCTGACGGCTGTCCATGGGCGTAACAGTACTGCCCTAAGGGCAGGTATAAACCTCAGTATATAGCTAACGTTTTTAAATCGCCAAAACCTCGTACTAGGACAAAAATCCTTGATTTTCGCGTTGCAGTTTGCCCGGGCCAATGTTAGCTTTGCGCCAAGTCCAGCAGCCCGGGGGTATTGATGAGTGATGGAGCGGAACGCCGCGAAGCGCGGCGATTCACGATGAGCCTTCCCATGCGGGTTCTGCCGCGGGAGGCCAAAGGGCGCGAGCTGGACGCGCACACGCGGGATGTCAGTTACCGCGGGCTTTACTTCCTCGCCGATGCCAAGTTCGAAATTGGCAGCGAGATTGAGTTCGTCATCACTCTGCCGCAGCAAGTCACGCAGTCGGGCAACGTAAATATCCGCTGCCTGGGACAGGTTGTGCGTATCGAGCCCACTGAGAACGGCAGGGTGGGCATTGCCGCGAAAATCGCGCGCTATGAATTCATGCCTGCTGCCGCGACGGCCGCGTAAGACCTTTTCTTCTCCTCCCCTTTTTCGCGTAACTCCCCTCTTGCGTCTGCAACTGAGTACAATACGGTGGAAGGTTTTTCTGCTGGGGGAAGCCATGTATCACTACGACGCCAGGATTGCGCTCGAGGAATTGCAGGAAGAGGCGCTGCTTCCGCATCCCGTAAAACTGCGTGACATGATCTTGCGGACGAAGCTGGGCCCGCAAGACGCGCAGCTGCTGAACCACGATTTCCAGGACTACCTCACGCGCTTCGGAGATTTGCAAAAAGTCGCGCGAGGAATTTTGGAAAAAATCGCCGCAGGCCAACGCAAGTCGTCCTAATGCCGCTTGCACTCGCAGGAATTTCCGGGGAAATGAAACCGAAGCCGCGGGTATTGTTGCGGCGCTGCTGCGGCCATCGCCGAAAATGCCGTGCGGCTGTTAGACTGAGGAGAGCTGGGGAAAGAGGCTGAGGGGAAGCGGTTCGCGGCGCGAGCGCCGCCGATCGCCAAGATCGATGCGACGCCATACACTGCTGATCGACGCGGACGACACGCTCTGGGAAAACAACGTATTCTTTGAAAAGCTGATCGAGGATTTCATCAGCATCGTCGAGCCCTACGGCTACGCCCGCGCTTACATTCGCCACATCCTCAATGAAACGGAACGCAAGAATATCCGGCAGTACGGCTATGGGGTGCGCAGCTTCGGGCGCTCGCTCGAAGAAACCTATATAAAGCTGGCGGACCAGATGGCGAAACGCGAAACGCTGGCGCTGATTCATGGCCGCGTCATCGATCTGGAGCGGACGCCACCGAAAATTCTGGACGGAGTGCCGGAGACTCTGGCGTATCTCACGGAGCGGCACCGGCTGATACTATTTACGAAGGGCGAGCCCGCGGAACAGGCCGCAAAGGTAGAGCGATCCGGCCTGCAGGGGTTTTTCGAATTCATCGAAATCGTTCCGGAAAAAGACCCCGAGACCTATGGCGGACTAGTTCATAAGCACAAAATCGTGAAGACGTACGGCTGGATGATCGGCAACAGCCCCCGCAGCGACATCAATCCGGCGATGAAGATCGGCCTCAACGCCGTGTACATCCCACACCAGCACACCTGGACTCTGGAACACGAACCGGTGGTGGCGGGCTCCGGAAAGCTGGTGATCCTGCCTGCCTTCCGCGACCTTCGCGGTCATTTCTAGCACTGCGGCTAGCGCGGACGGGCTGCCCAAATTGGACGTTGTACCCATCGCCGTATGCGCGAATCTAAACTCTTGTGATTTTCGGAAGGAGCGATCCGTGGCCACTACAGTAACTTCTCCTCACACCGACTGGCGGCAAGAGTGGTTCGAGATTGAAGACGCGACGTACTTGAATTTGGCAGGCCAATCGCCGATGCCGAAGGTTTCCATTCGCGCAGTGCAGGCTGCGCTGGAGGCGAAAAAGTATCCGCACCAGAAGGAGGACTCCACGTTCTTCGAAGCGCCCGACCGCATCCGTGCATCCATCGCGAAGCTGATCGGCGGGAAGCCAGAAGAGATTGCGCTGACGTGCGGGGCGAGCGCGGGCGTGGCGGCGGTGGCGTACGGGCTGACGTGGAAGCCAGGGGACGAGGTCATCACGGCGAAGGGCGAGTTCCCGCTGCAATACACCGCGTGGAAACCGATGGAAGAACGCGAGGGGCTGAAGCTGAAAATTGTTTCCCCCCGCGAGCGGTTTATCACTGCGGATGATTTGATCGCCGCGATGACTCCGCGGACGCGGGTTGTGTCCGTTAGCATGGTGCGGTTCGACGATGGCTCGCTGCTGGATGTGCCGCGCGTTGCCGCGGCCTGCCACGCGCAAGGGGCGCTGCTGTTGCTGGACGTCAGCCAGTGCTGCGGTGCGTTGCCGATGGATGTCAACCAACTGGGCGCCGACTTTATGGTATGCGCTGGATACAAGTGGCTGCTGGGCCCGTTCGGCACGGGATTTTTCTGGGCAAAGAGCGAGCACCTGGGAATGGTCCGGCCGGGACCGTTCTATTGGATGGCGATGGCAGCCTCGACCAATTTCTCAGCGTTGAATTTCGACGACCCGAAGCCTGGGCCGAACGCGAAACGATGGGATGCGCCGGAATCGGCCAGCTATTACAATCTTAATTTGGCGGCCATGGACGTTTCGGTTGATTTTGTGGTGCGAATGGGCCCGGAGCTGGTCGCTGCGCACAACCGCAAATTAATTGAACTCCTGTTTGAACGTTTGCCCAAAGATCGCTTTGTCATCGCGAGTCCACTGGATGCCGCGCGGCGCGGCCCATACGGATGTTTTGCGGCGCGAAGCCCAGAGAAAACAGCGGAGCATTATCAACATCTGCGAAAGGAAAATGTTGTCGTAAGCTTGCGCGAAGGCAACATTCGCGTCTCGCCACATCTGTATAACACGGAGCGCGACATCGACCGGCTCATCAGCGTGGTTACTCCGTGAGCCAGCAAGGCGGCTGGCCAAAGATTGCCGTCGTTGGCGCGGGGGCCGTTGGTGGATACTTCGGCGGGCTGCTGGCGCGAGCGGGTGCGCCGGTGGTGATGATCGGGCGTCCGGCGTTTGTCGAAGCCGTAAAGAAGAGCGGACTTTTCCTGGACACATTGCAATTTCAAGAGAGTGTGCGCGTCGAGACGTCCACCGAACTCAGCGCAGTCCGCGGCGCGGAGATTGTCTTGTTTTGCGTGAAAACGACAGACAACGCAACGACGGCGCGCGCGCTGGCTCCGCTGCTCGGTCGCGGCGCTCTCGTCCTCAGCCTGCAAAACGGCGTGGACAACGTGGAGCAGATTCGTGCTGCAGCAGCGATCGAAGCGCTCCCGGCCGTCGTTTACGTCGCGGCTTCCGTGCCCGAACCCGGCCGCGTGAAACATGTCGGCCGGGGTGATCTGGTGGTGGGGCCGGAAAACGAGAAGACGAAGCGCATCGCGGCACTTTGTTTGCGCGCCCAAGTACCATGCCGGATTTCGGACAACATCGAAGGCGAGCTCTGGACCAAGCTGGTGTGGAATTGCGCGCTGAACGCCGTCTCCGCGCTGGGCCGCGCGAGGTACGGATTAATCGCCGCGAGCCCGGATGCGTGGAAAGTGGTCGAAACTGCCGTTTATGAAGTCCTTGCGGTGGCGCGGGCCGCGGGAATTGATCCGCCCGGATTGGAAGACCCCAAGGCGGCGCTGGCGGGGGCCCTCAAGATTGCCACGCAGATGGCGGAGGCGCTGTCGTCAACCGGGCAGGACATGAATCGCGGGAAGCGCACCGAGATTGACTCCCTGAATGG
>Ga0209648_10002527_pt1 | contig 15181 bp, 14 predicted proteins | sample GraSoi2013_115cm_FD_185830 | JGI IMG/M metagenome (GOLD analysis project Ga0209648, IMG submission 185830) | Grasslands soil microbial communities from the Angelo Coastal Reserve, California, USA - Sample 9_17_2013_115cm (SPAdes) (version 2) | ecosystem: Environmental > Terrestrial > Soil >...
GAGAACGAATTCTCGGCATGGTCACCGAGCCCGTGAAACAGCCCGTTCGAGTCCGCCACTACGCCCGGCGTCGCCAGCGTCACCAGCGAACTTACCGAAGACGATTGGCTTTCCAGCGGCATCCGATCGGTCAACCCTGTGTCAACATCTGTATGGAAACTGGGGTCCTTCTCCACCAGGTCCCCTCCGTTCGCCTCGACCGTGATGCTGGTTGCCGCCGCGCCGACTTTCAGCGTGATCTGTACGCCCGTGGGCACGCTGGAGCGTACATCCACATCCTGTGTATAGGGAGCGAATCCGGGCGTTGTCACCACGAGGTGATAAGTGTTGAAAGGCACGTTGGAGAAACGAAAGCTCCCATCGCTGCCAGTGGTGGTCTCACGTTGATATCCGCTTACGGGATAGGAAATCTCGACCTTGGCTCCGGGAACCACTCCGCCAGAGGAATCTTTTACCACTCCCTCTATCGACCCTGCGTTCCCCAACTGTGCGTTGGCTGGACCGCTGGCAAGAAACAACACCAACCCCAAAACGAACACCACGCTGATACTCAAGCTCTTCAACATTTTTTCTCCATCTCTTTCGAGCGCTATTTGTGTTTTGTGTGGATAGGAGCCGCCTGAAAAATGGCGGTGACGCCGGCTCCAAATAAGCCAGCGCGCGGAAATACACTTCAAGCGAGGGGTAAAGAATTAAACAGTAGGAGGCGCGCGTCCGGCGCGATGCAGAGAGAAGAAATTGCTTGGCGCCACGTGCTGCGGCAGAGAAGAATACCAGGTGACGATTTGAGGTGTGCTGCCGAGGTCCAGCCGTGCAGCCGCCAGCGCCGGCATGTGCAGCGCCTGGCAGATATGGCAGGCGGTATCCGGCCCGTTTGTATGTTGGTGGAAAAGCGCTCCGCCCGCCGCGAAATATAGCAGCGCCGCACAAGCTAGCAGCGCCAGCGCGCGGCGCACCATGCTTCGCCCGAAAATCGTTCCCCGTAGATCCATCTGTCTACACTTTACCTTATCATCTTCGACGGACCAATAGGCGGTTTGGTTGCTAACCACGCACCTGCTTTCACAAATGGTTTCCTTGACCCCCCAACCGTTCCGGCCTAAGCTTCGTCTTAGTAAATACATGCAGGCAAAGACGCAGCGCATCCGTATTTTGGCATTGCTCCTCGGGGTCGTCTTCTTGGGGGCGCAATTCCACTTCTGCACCGACCTGACGGCCGCGCCTTCCGCCTCGCACATCTGCCCCGTCTGCTCGACAGCCGGCTCCCTGGTCGCCACGCAGTCGCCGGTCATCGCCGTTGTGCCTGTCGCGAACCGGCTCGAACCGGCCCCCTTGCTCGTCTCGGTTTCCTCCGCTGTTCCGCGAGCCACCTCTCCGCGCGCTCCTCCCGCCCTCTAGCTTTCTGCGATTCTCCCAATAGCGTCTCCACATTCCTTGCATCACGGACTCAAGTTCATAGAACTCTAGGAGCTATGTCATGAAAAGATTCGCTGCTCTGTTAGCTTTGCTGCTTTTCTCCTCAATCGCCCCCGCGCAGGACTCGTCTTCTGTACCCGCCAAACCCGACGCTACCCCTGCCGGCGCCGAAGAGGCCCGCATAAGGGCCCTTGAGGACCAAGTCCGCACGCTCGTCGGTGAAGTAGCCCTCCTGCGTAGCGAGGTAAAAGAACTTCGCGAAACTAAGTCTCCAGAGCAGCCTTCCAGCCCGCAAGTTCTGCTAGCTTCCGCGCATCCTGAGCCCGGAATGCTGGCCTCGTCTCCTGCTCCGGCAGCCGCGCAGATCGCTCAAACGCAGACTTATGGCGGCGCTACCTCCAATGCGAAGCTGCTCAATCCGGACATTAGCCTGATCGGCGACTTCATTGGCACCGCCGGGCGCAACGCCGTTTCTCCTTCACGCTCGCTCGAACTCCACGAGTCCGAAGTGGGCTTGCAAGCCATTATTGATCCCTATGCGCGCGCCGATGCTTTCATTTCCTTCGGCGAAACGGGCGTAAATGTCGAAGAAGGTTACGTCACGTTTACGTCTCTTCCTGCGGGGCTCCTTCTGAAAGTTGGCAAGATGCGCGCCGAATTCGGCAAGGTCAACACCATCCATAATCACGCGTTGCCGTTCATTGACCGGCCGCTGGTGACCAACAATCTGGTCGGCGGTGAGGACGGCATCGACGATGCCGGCATCTCCCTCTCGCGGTTCCTGCCCGCCCCGAAAAACTGGTTCGTCCAGGGAACGGCCCAGGTTTACCGCGGCGACTCCGATGCCGTTTTCACTGCCAATCGCCGCCAGGATCTAAGCGTTGTCGGCCATCTTCGCCTCTACCGCGACCTCGGCGAATCCACCAATATCGATCTCGGCGGTTCCTATGCCCGCGGCCACAACACCGCTGGAGTCGGAACAACGTTTAATCCCGAAAATTTTCTCACCAACCTCTATTCCGCCGATGCCACGCTCCGCTGGAAGCCGCTCCGGCGCGCCATCTACCATTCCTTCCTTTTCCGCACCGAGCTATTCTGGAGCGCCCGCGACCAGCTTTCCGCTCCCACCGGTGGTTTCTTCCAGACCCAGCATGCTTTCGGCCTCTATTCCGATGCCGAATACCGCCTCAATCGCCGCTGGACCATTGGCGGCCGCTTCGATCGCAGCGGCCGCGCCACCAATGCCAGCCTGACGGACACCGGTTTTTCCAGTATCCTGACCTACTGGCCTAGCGAGTTCAGCCAGATCCGTGGCCAGTATCGTTATGGCCATCTCTGGGACGTTCCTAACGATCGCTTCACCAACGCCAACGAATTTCTGTTCCAGTTCTTATTCGTGATGGGCGCGCATGGCGCGCATCCGTTCTAAGAAGGGTTTCTGGAGATACCATGCGACGCACAAAAATGACTACCCGGATCAGCGCGCTTCTTGCAGCCTGCACCCTGGCCTTCACCTTCGTCAGTCCTTCAGCGAGCTTTGCGGACAGCAAACTTCGTATCATGACAGCGACCACCGACCTCGCGGCCCTCGCCCAGGAAATTGGCGGCGAAAAAGTCGACGTCGAATCCATTGCCCGCGGCTACCAGGACCCTCATTTCGTTGAAGCCAAGCCCAGCTTCCTTCTGAAACTCCGCCACGCCGACCTTCTGATCGTAGTCGGACTCGAGCTGGAAATCGGCTGGCTTCCTCCGCTCATCAGCCAGTCCACCAATCCGAAGATTCAAGTTGGCGCGCCGGGCTACTTTGATGCGTCCCGTTTTGCCAAAATTCTCGAAATTCCCACCGGCCAGGTGACCCGCGCGGAAGGCGACGTCCATCCGCTCGGCAATCCGCACTATTGGCTCGATCCCGAGAACGGCCTGCGCATCGCCAAAGGCATCGCCGATAAGCTGACTGAGATGAGGCCGAACGACGCGGCGTATTTCGCGCAAAGATATTCCGCCTTCGAGCAGCACCTCAAGCAAGCCGATGAAAAGTGGCTTACCGAGATGAAGCCTTACTCCGGGCGCAAGGTCGTCACCTATCACCGTTCTTGGCCCAATTTCGCCGAACACTTTGGCCTCAATGTCGTGGGTTACGTCGAACCCCGCCCCGGCATTCCCCCGAGCCCGCAGCACACCGTCGAGTTGATCGGCCTGATGAAGCGCGAAGGCGTGAAGGTGATTCTTGTTGAGCCTTATTTCGACCTCAAAACTCCCAACGCCATCGCCCGCGACACTGGCGCGCAGGTCATCGTGCTCACACCTTCCGTAGGCGGGGAAAAAGAAATCACCGATTATTTCAAGCTGTTTGATTACGATATTGCCAAGCTGAAGCAGGCTTTCGACACATCGAAGTAACGTTCAGGAGATCGCTGGATGGAAATTCTACTGTTTTTGCTCGCACCTTTTGTCGCGAGCCTCATTCTCACCGGGATTCACGCCTATCTTGGCGTGCATGTTGTCGAGCGGGGCGTCATTTTCGTGGACCTCGCGCTGGCCCAAATCGCCGCGCTCGGCGCCACCGTCGCCATCGTCGTCGGCATGGACCCGCATGGGCGTGCCGCCTACTGGATCAGCCTCGCGTTCACCTTCCTTGGCGCCGGAATCTTCGCCTTCGCCCGCTCGAGCAGAGGCCACATCCCGCAGGAAGCCTTTATCGGCATCGCTTACGCCGTCGCTTCCGCTACCGCCATCCTGCTTATGAGCAAAGCGACTGGCGAGACCGAGCACCTCAAAGATATGCTCGTCGGCAACATCCTGGCCGTCTCCTGGCCCGAAGTTCGCAAAACCGCCATCCTCTACGGCGCCATCGGCATCTTTCATTTTCTTTTTCGCAAAAGATTTCTGGCCATCTCGATGAACCACGGCAAAGCCGAGCGGTCGGGCGTCAACGTCCGCTTCTGGGATTTCCTCTTTTACGCCTCTTTTGGTTTTGTCGTGACGTCTTCCGTGGCCATCGCCGGTGTCTTGCTCGTCTTCTGTTACCTAATCGTTCCGAGCGTCGGGGCCATGCTCTTCGCCGACCGCATCGGCTCGCGCCTTGCCATCGGCTGGACCATGGGCACGCTCGTCTCCGCGCTCGGCTGTTATCTCAGTGTGGTTCTGGACACGCCCACCGGGGCCACCATCGTCGTTACCTTCGGCGGCATCCTTGTGCTGATGTTCTTCGTGCACCTGATCGTGCACCACGGCCGCTCCGCCCGCGACCTGGAAGGAGCGGCCTCCGCGCACCGCGAACTTGAAACAGTCTCTTCTTCCACGCGGCAAGCGTAGCCATTCAAGTTGGTTCGTGGACGTTTGAACTGCCGGCGCCGATAAGCGGCGCTCAGTCTTTCTTCGCCGGCTGTGCCGTCGGCGGCAGAATTCCGTTCAAACGCAGATAAATCGCCTGCGTCGCATAGTGGTCGGTCCAACTGCCGCCCAGCGCCACCAGCGCGCCTCCCCGCGAAATCGGCCGGTTCCCGAAAAACATGAACTGCTCCCCCAGCTTAGAATCGTCCACCTTCTCCAGCGCCGTTGTGCAAAACGCGAACGAATCCTTCATTGCCGCCACCAGCTTGTCTTTCGGATCCGTCTCCGCCATCTTCACGTCCGGCGCCGCCTGCCCGGAAATCTTCGAGCAGAACGTATTGTTCGTCTGTGCGATGTGCATCATCAGGTGCCCGAACGAATTCATCTCCGGCGAAGGCTTAAATCCGTATTTCTCGGCCGGCATTGCCTCGGCTGCCGCCACCATGTTTTTCCCGTATCGCGCCACTCCCGCTTTCACAAACGTGCTCACGGGATTCGTCACCGGCGACATGTCCGGCGCCGCCGCTGTCATTCCGCCGGCCGGTGGCGTACTTGCCGCAGGCGCTGCCTGTTGAGCAAACGCAACTCCCGCACCCATCAACATCGTCACTGCCACAAAAAAACTGGCATGCATTCTCATCACTGGCTCCTTGTCCGGACTCTCCCCCCGAAAGAATACTCCCGTGTTCCTTTCTAGGAAAGGTGTTGCAGCGTCTTCTCGATCAGCCCAGACGTTCCCGCGTAAGGATCGCCCGGGCTGTCCCACTCCATCGAAAAATAACCTTTATAATTATGCTTTTTCGCGATCCCGAACGTCTTCGCCAAATCGACGTGCGCGATTTTGCCTTTTTCTCCGACTTCCGTTTCCTTGACATGCGAGACACCGTAGGCGTGGGCAAACATCTCATCGATGCCCTTGTACGCGTAGTCGTCGTCGTGCGCCGCCACCGAATTCCCAAAATCCGGCAGCGCGTGCAGCCACGGGTTGTTCACCTTTTCGATGACCTTCACGATGAAGAATGGGTCTTCGCTGACCGGATCGTCATTCTCCAGGTGAACCACGACATTTTTCGCCGCGCCGTAATCCGCCACGCGTTTCAAACTTTCCGCCGCTCGCTCCACGTCCGGCTCTGAGTCGTTCGCCGTGGGAATGTGCGTGCGTACACTCGGCGAACCGATCGTTACCGCGGCATCGATCCATTGCTTGCTGAGCGCGACGGCGCGTTCTCGCTCCGCACTATCCGCGGCATACGGGCTGTATTCGCCGTCCACCGCGATGTTCACGATTGCTCCGCCCGCCTTTTCCACCGCCGCACGCAGCTCCTCCAGGTAAGCCTTCTCCAGCGAGCGGAAATGCGCGCTCCACGGCTCGATCTTCTTGACGTTGAATTTCGTGCCGACGTGCGCCGCGAACTCTTTCAACTCCAACTTCGCGCCGCCACCCGCCTTTTCCTCGCGTCCCGCGATGAAATCCCGGAACGGATACGACGCAATCGCAATCCGCTCCCGCGCCGCCGCCGGAAACTGCATATGCGGTGTCGAATCCGCGCGCGCGCCGGCATCCAGCCCAACGTCCGCAGCCAGCGCTCTTTCCATCCCCGCCAGCAGCCCGGCCGCTCCCGCGCAAACGCTCGCCCAAACAAACGTCCCCGCCGCCGAACCGGCAGCTTGCCCAAGGAATCGCCTTCGTGTCGTGTGACGCATGCTGCGCCAGTCTAGGTCCGATCCAACTTTTTGTCATCTTGGTTTTGTTGTAGTGGCCGGTCTTCAGACGGGTCCTTTTGATTTATTGTTGTCAGAAATCTGTGGGCGCGCATCATCAACTCGCTCTTCCTCCTGCTGTGATTCCTGTCGCGGGCCGGCCCCCTTCGGCCCCTCACCTCTTCACAAACAAAAGGCAATAACTATTTTCCGGCCAATCATTCACGATCTTTTCCACCTGCAACCCCGCCGAACTCAACTCCTCAATCACAATCTTCTGCGAAATGCCGTGCCCGCCCCGGTTGCTCGGAACTCCCTCCACCGGATCCAATCCTGCGCGTGGCGGAAAATCAATAATCGCCAGCCGCCCTCCGCTCTTCAATGACCGCACCAGGCCGGCATCAAACTCCACCGGCTTCGTCAGGTGATGGTACACGTGCCGCAAAAAAATCGCGTCGCAACATCCCGCCGGCAGATTCGTATCCGCCTCTTTGCTCTCCACCACAATTACGTTCGCCAGCTTCCGTTTTGCAACCTCGTTCCTTAACTCCTCCAGCTTCTTCGCATCAATCTCCGTCGCATAAACTTTTCCCGCTGCCCCCACGTGTTCCACCGCCGCAAACGTGTACTCGCCATCTCCTGCCCCAATATCCGCCACCGCCGTCCCCGTTGACCCTGAGCTTCGAAGGGCCTTCCATCCCATCAACCCCGCCAGCCGCTTAACCTCCCCCGCCGCGTCCCCGCGCACCTGCGCCGCAAACACCAACGCCACAATCACGCACGCCAGCCCCACCAGGAGCAGCTTTTTCCTCTTCATCGCAGCAGTGCCCCCTCATTCCAACAAACTGATCTGACTCCCCGCAAATTGTGACGTTAGCACTCTCAATAATCCTGCGCGACCCCGCCGCCCATATTCTCCATCTAACCTTCTTCCGGCGTGCGGCAAAACGCCTTTTGGTCTCGCAAGAATCTTCATTGCACAACTGACATAGATAAGCCATAATTAAGGCTAATTTATGGCAAAGGGAAAAAACGGTGTAGACAGCCGAACCATCAGAGTCACCGTTTCGGCGCAATCGGAGCAACTCCTCGAACAGCTTGTGCAAAGAGGAGTTTTTGGCCGCAGCACGGCCGAAGTGGCAGGGCGCTTCGTTGACAGGGCTCTCCAGCGATTCATGGAGCAACCGAAGCTGAAAGTTAAGCTGACGCCCAAATCGCAGGGAGGTCCAAGAAAAGAAGAGGAATAAGAATAGCCGAAACACAAGAGACAGGCCGTGCTACAACAGACCTTCATTCACATCCCGGGCATAGGCAAAGAGACAGAGCGCGAGCTTTGGAAGCACGGCATTCGCAGTTGGGATGACGCCGACAGGTTTGAGAAGCGTTTCGGCGCGGTCGGTGCCCGCCTGAATCAGAAACTTGACGACTACATTCCCCGCTCTCGCGAAGCCGTTCGTCGCAAAGATGCTGCCTTCTTCGAGCGCCTGTCCACGATGGGCGAAGCTTGGCGAGTGTTCCCCGAGTTTGCGGATGAGTGTGTTTATCTGGATATCGAAACCACCGGCCTATCGTCCGTCTTTGATATGGTGACGATGGTCGGCCTCTATGACGACCGCAAGTACAAAGTGTTCGTCGAGGGCGACAACCTGCAGGAACTTCCGGCCCAATTGCGCAACTACTCTGTCGTCGTAACCTTTAACGGAGCAGGGTTTGATCTGCGCTTTCTAAAATTGGCATTTCCGGAGCTCAAGCTTCCGCCAATCCACATCGACCTCCGGTGGGTCACCCGCAAATTGGGCATGAAGGGTGGATTGAAGTCCGTCGAAGAGAAGTGTGGACTAAAGCGTGCCGAAGAGGTTGAGGACCTAACCGGCTACGATGCCACGGTCCTTTGGGCCAAACATCTGAGGGGCGAGAAGAGCGCGCTGGCGCAACTGATTCAATACAACACCGAAGATGTCGTTCACCTGAAGGCGATCATGGAAATTGCCTATGACCGCCTGAGCAAGGATACGGCTGCCTTCTTGAAGAATTCGATCGCTCCGGTTTTCACTGGTGTCGCGCAACTGCCCAAATCCAATAAGCGCGCTGTGCTGAGACGCGTTTCATGCCAATCCGATTCAACGGACCTCGTCCCGACTCTCCTGAAGAAATGCCCGGGCGACGGAAAGCCACAGCGAATCGTTGGCATCGACCTTACTGGCAGTGAAAAGCGCGCCACTGGCTGGGCACTCATGGACGGTGCAGCCGCAACAACCAAGAGTATCCGGACGGATGAAGAACTTATCAGAGAGACGCTCGCGGCCAAGCCGGATCTCGTATCTATTGATTCGCCCCTCTCCTTACCCGAAAACTACGGCGCACCAGGTGTGCCGATCTATCGCAAATGCGAACTCGCGCTCAAGCGAATGGGTATCTCTGTGTTTTGGTGCTTGCTCCCCAGCATGCAAATGCTCACCCGCCGGGGCATCAGACTGGCCGACGAACTTCGGAAAGCTGGCTGCAAAGTGATCGAAAGCTATCCGGGCGCAGCGCAGGATGTTCTCGGCATCCCCCGCAAGAAGGCCAGCCTGGAAGAGCTCAAACGCGGACTCTATCGTGCAGGCATTACGGGGGATTTCGTCACTGCCAAAATAACGCACGACGAAGTCGATGCAATTACATCGGCCTTGGTCGGGCTCTTTTTTCTTGCCGATGATTTCATCGCGTTGGGAACAGCGGCGGAGGATTACCTGATTGTGCCAAGGTCAGTAAGGTTCAACTACACCAAGCTCGCCCAAATCGTCTCCGTGACCGGTCTGGATGATGTACCTGACAGCCTCACTAGGATAGAATCCCCGGCTCATGGCCAGCCACTCGCAGCGGCCGCAGGGTGAGCGGCTTGTCGTCGGAATCACCGGCCGCATAGGCTCCGGCAAGACCACCGTTGGGAGGTATTTAGAATCGAGACACAGATTCCAGTATTTACGGTATAGTGAAGTGCTCGCGGAATGGCTAGCAAAGGACCCTGAAAGTAAAGCCCAGCTTCAAAAGGTTGGATGGGAAGTGATGGCTGGGGGCATGCAAGCCGAGCTCAATCGTCGCCTAGTTGGTCGAATCACGCCGGACGCCGACGTGGCCGTTGACGGACTGCGTCACCCGCTCGACTACAACACGCTCAGCGATTCTTTTTCCGCTTCATTTCACTTATTGTTCATAGATAGCCCTCCCCGGCTCCGCTTTGAGCGCCTAAACCGGAAGGGTAAATACGCGGATTTTGCCTCGTTCGCGGCCGCGGACTCCCATCCCGTTGAGCAGCAGATCGATTCTCTGCGTGTGAGTGCCACACTCGTGATTCGCAACGAAGGCTCACTGCCGGATCTTTACGCCGCAGTCGATGAGGCATTACTCGCTCTTCGGAAAGAAGGCTAGTCATGGGACTCTGGGTTGTCGTCGGCGGTCAGTATGGTTCCGAAGGCAAGGGGAAGGTCTCCGCCTTCATCACCAAACAGGAAAACATCGATATTTGTGTCCGCTGCGGCGGACCCAACTCCGGCCACTCCTTCGTCGACGAAAATGGCAAGAACGTGGTTCTTCGCCAGTTGCCGACGGGCTACGTCAATCCACGCACCCGCTTGCTCATTCCCGCGGGCGCGCTGATCGATCCCGCCGTATTGAAGCAGGAAATCGAATCACTCCGACTCCCGCGCGAACGGGTCGGGATTGACCGCAAGTGCTTCATTATTGAAGAGAAAGATCGTGAAAAGGAGCAAACTCTCGGCCTGCGCCAGAGGCTCAGTTCAACTCTTTGCGGTGTGGGCGCAGCTCAGTCCAGGAGAGTGTTGCGTAGTGAGGATGCTAGGCTCGCGAGGGATGTGAGCCGTGAATATCCATGGATGAGCCAATACCTCACCGACGCCAGCGACGAAGTGAACACCGCATTGGATGGCGAAAAGAAAGTTTTGATCGAAGGCACCCAGGGTTTCGGGCTATCTCTCTACCACTCGGACCAATATCCAAAAACGACTTCCCGGGACACTACTGCGGCAGGCTTCCTCAGCGAAGTCGGCATAAGCCCACGCCTCGTCACGGAAATTATTGTCGTCTTCCGAACTTTTCCCATACGCGTCGCAGGGCAACAAGCTGGCCCTCTCAAAGACGAAATCACCTGGGACCAGCTTCAGATGGAGAGCGGTTATCCCCACCCGATACAGGAATGGACCACCGTAACTCGCAAAGTCCGCCGAGTGGCCCGCTTCGATTGGGAACTCGCTAACAAAGCCATTAGCCTCAACAGGCCAACGCGTATTGCCATTAATGGACTGGATTTAATGAATTACAGAAACTTTGCTTGTAACAACTCCCGATTATTAGATCGCACGTCAACAGAGTTGATTAAAAGACTCGCCGACTCGGCTCGAACTGAACGGCTCTATCTTGGAACTGGCCTAAGTCTCAAACATATGTTTTGTTGCATCCACCGGAGGACCGAAGACACGATCTGCCGCGAAGCTTATGCCTGAATAAGGCGACACTTTCTCAACTGAGGTTTCTGATGGACACCGACAGAATCAGGCAAGAAAAAGAACGACTTGATCATCTGGAGTGCCCGGAGCGAGACCGTCGCGAGACAATGCCAGTCGGAGTTCTGTTGAGCGACGAAATCAAGCACTACGTCAAAGAATTCAAAATGATTTCGCCGTTCAGCGAAAACCAGCTTAAGCCCGCAGGTTATGAGCTATCCATTGGTGACGAGTATGTTCTCGGTGGTGAAAAAAAGCAGCTGGGCAAAGATGCTGAGATTAGAATCCCTCCTTTCAACGTCGTGGTGATTAAGACTGCGGAGACCATAAATCTGCCGCGATTTCTAATTGCACGTTGGAATGTACGAGTTCGTTGGGCTTATGAGGGACTTCTGTGGGTCGGGGGGCCGCAAGTGGACCCGGGATGGGTGGGACATTTATTCTGTCCCCTCTACAATTTGTCGGACAAGGAAGTCGTCCTGCGCTTCGGCGACGCAATAGCGTTGATGGACTTTGTGACCACAACACCGTTTAAGCCTCAAGAAAGCCTGAAGTATGATAGGCCTCCTAAGCGTGTTTTGTTGGAACAGTACCGAGCGGCGGAATTGAGCAGCGCCTTATACACGCTGGCGACGACAAGATTCCAGGGCTACGAAACACAACTCCGGCAAATTGACACGACGGTAGAAAATCGTATAGGCAGTATTCACTCACGAGTCGACAACTTCGTCTTGATTACGTTCAGCGTTATCGCGGTTTTGTTTGCAGCCATCACGATCTTTGTTGCAAGGTCCGAGCAACCTTCGTGGTGGAATACTGTTCCCCTTTTCCTCATAAGCGGCACAGCTCTATTTCTTTCAGCCGCGGCCTGGATTAGGCCTCCACAGGAACAGAGGCTTTTTGGACGCGCGATCCAACTAATCATCATCGCACTGCTCTTGACAGCGACGTTGGTCCAGTTAAAGGAAGCGACTCCTCTCCGATCGCAATTAGATGATCTAAAGAGGCAGGTTGACCAACTTGGGCAGAAGATTGAGGGGCTTTCTTCAAACCCCCATCCGAACGCACAACCGGCAACGGCGACACCGCCTTCCGCTGCTACACCAAGGCAGTCAACCGAGAAGAAGTAGCCTACACTTTTCCACAGTTCATTCGAATGCTAATCTAATACGTACTTGACTACTGCATTACGTTTGCGCTACCCTAGCCTTTGATAGTCAGTCGCCAACTCGCCCGATTTGCTTCACCCCGCGCCTCTCTGCGATACCTCTGCGGCCTCAGCGTCTCTGCGTTATATTCTTCCTTCTCTTCCTCCCCGAAGCCTAACCTAGACCGCCCCGCCTGCGCCCGTAACTCCTTTCCTCTCAATCTTTTTGCCGACCCCCACCCTCTAACCACCGTCGCCTCAATCCTTTACAAAAACAGCGGGGGGAGGGGAGTGACGAGGCCACTTCCTGCACAATCTTGGTGCAATCTAAGTCTTTTAGATGCAACACTTCTGAACCCCCTCCTATGTGTTGTAAACAAAGGACTTGTGCATTTATCTAAGTCTTTTAAATGCAACACTTACAAAAAACATAGGGGGTGGAGGGCTCCTGTGGCACAGCCATTCTTGGCTGTGCTTTTCCACGGCTCGCGGAAGACGCAACACGGGTTCACCCGTATAATGTGCCCTCAACTTCAGGAGAGCACACCATGCACTATCGCAAGTTCGGCCGCGCCGGATGGAACGTCAGTGAAATTGGTTACGGCATGTGGGGACTCGCCGGATGGACCGGCTCCGACGACGCCGAATCGCTCGACGCCCTGCAGCGCGCCGTCGATCTCGGCTGCAACTTCTTTGACACTGCGTGGGCCTACGGCGACGGCCGCAGCGAACAGATCCTCGGAAAAGTTCTGCGCGCCAACGCCGGCAAGAGACTCTACGTCGCCACGAAAATTCCGCCCAAAAATCTTCAGTGGCCCAGCCGCCGCGATTTCACCCTCGACGATTGCTATCCGCCCGACCACATCGAAGAATACGTCAACAAAAGCCTTGCCAATCTCGGCGTCGAAAAACTCGACCTCATCCAGTTTCACACTTGGGAAGACCGCTGGCTCAACGACGAGCGCCTTCCGCGCGCAGTGGAAAAGTTGCGCTCAAGCGGCAAAGCGGAAGCCGTCGGCGTCAGCGTCAATCGCTGGGAACCGTACAACGGAATTCGCGCCGTGCTTGAAGGCGTCGCCGATGCCGTCCAGGTCATCTACAACATTTTCGACCAGAATCCCGAAGACGCGCTCTTCCCCATCTGCCGCATGAAAGACGTCGCCGTGATCGCTCGCGTGCCATTCGATGAAGGCACACTGACCGGCACCCTGACCGTCGATAGCACTTGGCCAAAAGGCGATTGGCGCAACACCTATTTCGTCCCGGAAAATCTGAAGAGCAGCGTCGCCCGCGCCGAAGCGCTCCGCCCGCTCGTTCCCGCGGGCAACACTATGGCGCAGATGGCGCTGCGCTTCATCCTCAACAATCCCGACGTCGGCACCATCATTCCCGGCATGCGCAAGCGCCGCAACGTCGAAGCCAATATCGCCGCCAGCGACCAGGGCCCCCTCCCCGCCCCCCTCCACAAACAACTTCGCGCCCACCGCTGGGACCGCAACCCCACAAGCTGGAGCCAATAAAATTGTTATGTCTGGGAAGAACAAAATTACGCGGTTTGTTTCAACGCGCGTTCGACGAGCGTCAGGCAGCGTTCCGCTTGTTCGCGCATCAACTGCTCATGATCGCCGCGATCGCGCTGCATGTTATGAAGCTCGTCTGCAATCGCAAGCGCCGCGAGCACCGCGACTTTCTGCGTGTCCACGGTTTTCGTTACGTCGGCGATATCGTGCATTTTTTCGTCCACGAACTTCGCGAGCTTCTGCACGTACTTGCCATCCAGTTCGCCCTGGATGGAGTAGGTCTGCCCGAAAATCTGCACTTTCACTGGCCCGCTCATGGTCTTCTAGGCGTGAAGATAACATAAATTCGCGCCTGGCTGTGGCAAATGGCTGTTACTTGTAGGGGCACGATATATCGTGCCCCTACGGTTTTGAAAGTTAATGTGGACGAATGAAAGAAGGAGAGACCTAACTGGCGCGGAGTTGCGCGCCCAGATTTTTTTCGAGGTCGGCGACAATTCTGCCGCTGAAATCGCCGATTTGCGCTTCGGTCAGCGTCGCTTCGCGGCTCTGGAATGTCACGCGCACGAGCAATGAATATTTTCCAGCAGGAACATTTTTCCCGCGGAAAAGATCCGTTGCCTCGATGGCGGAAATTTCCTTGATGCCGAGCGACTGAATCGTTTTCGTGATGTCGGAAAATTTAGTGCCGTCGGCAAGCAACAAGGAGAAATCGCGCTCGACGCTCGGGAATCTCGGCAACGGCTCATAGCGCCGCGCTTCTTTCACCGCGCGCATCGCGGCGTAAAGCGAATCGAGCTGTAATTCCGCGACAAATACGTCTTGCCGCAATTTTAGGCGATCGGCGACGCGTCGAGCGAGCTGGCCTGCAACACCGAGAAGAGCTGCGCCCCCTTGCGCATCAAAAAATGAGTCCCGCCCGCCCGTTGGCGCGACATCTAGAGAAACTTGAGCGCGGCGGGAGGGATGAAGCCACGTTGGTGCGGCGTGACCTTCGCCGTTACGCCACTCGGCGCTCCAGTAGAAAGCGCCGCAGAGCTCGCCGATGGAATCGAGATCGCCCTTGAGGTCAGCAAAAGAGAAATCGCGCGCAGCATCGTAGAGGCCTTTTGCGCGGGCTTCGCCGGTCGCACCTATTGTGAGCACGGGCGTTTCGATCGACTCTATGTTCTCGCTCGCCTTGCCGGCGAGGCCATTCAAGCGGTAGCGACGGCCGATTTCGAACAGGCGCGCGTTGCGCTGGCCGTGATTCAAATTCCATTCGATCGCGGCGGCCATGGTCACGATGCCTGTTGAGCGCAGTACATTGGCTTCTTCCGAAAGTGGATTTGAAAGCCGCGCTGGCGAAACGCCATCAGGACGGAACACCGCGTCGCGTTCTTCCGCGACGTGAGGTATCGTCAGAATTTCGCGGTAGCCGAGACCGATGAGCCGGTCGCGCAAACGCGTTTCGGCTTCGTAGTGCGGAAGGCGGGCTGCGCCTTGCCGCGCTGCAGGCAGACGCGGCGGAAATTTATCGAGGCCATAAATGCGTGCGATCTCTTCGATCAAGTCGATTTCGC
>Ga0209648_10002528_pt1 | contig 15179 bp, 12 predicted proteins | sample GraSoi2013_115cm_FD_185830 | JGI IMG/M metagenome (GOLD analysis project Ga0209648, IMG submission 185830) | Grasslands soil microbial communities from the Angelo Coastal Reserve, California, USA - Sample 9_17_2013_115cm (SPAdes) (version 2) | ecosystem: Environmental > Terrestrial > Soil >...
GGGCGGTAGTTGTACCGTAACCGGATATTGGCACTGACGGCCGGGGTATTCGACGTGTCCACCTGGATGAGACTAGTGAAGGTCAAGAAGCGATTGAAGGAATAGTTTCCCTGAAGGCTGGCCAGCATAACCGAGAAATTGCCATTGAGCAGCGGCAGTCGAAATCGATCCCGGGTTCCCGCCATGTGGGCGTCCACCAACCAATCCTTGAAAAAGACCAGTCGCGTATCAACGCCTCCCGTTTGATTGAAGCTATCGAGCACGTTGCCCGATCGTTTATCGATGCCCATTACGCCGATGTACGAGCCGGCCCACAATGATTCTTTGAGCCGCACGACCCCATAGTTCGCGTAAGGGTTGGGACCGCTGGAGCGGGTGTCCACATCCATAACGCCCAATTCCAACCGTCCAAGCGTCCCGGTCAGTTTGGCTCCGCCGTTAATCGGCACCTGTTGGCCGGTTACAGGATCAATCCCAATCTGGCGGCTGAAGAACAATTGGTCCTGATCGCCTATATCGAAGCTGAAGAGCCCCGCGTTCTCCAGGAAGAACTGACGCTTTTCCGGAATGAACACCTTAAATGGCGTGAGGTTGAATGGTTCCAGATCCACCTCGGTATCAGCGAAATCTGTGTTGCCTGTCAGATTCAAGACGAGGTTTGAGGTAACCCCGTACTTAACGTCGACTCCGCCCGTCAGGGGGATTTGGGATTCTCGCCAGTCTGCTTATCGTATTGAGCGAGTCCGTATGGCTTCACGACGAACAGCCTTCCACTTCCAATGTCCCGGATGCCTCGCAACTCCCCGGCCTCCGAGACCTTGGTGATCCCGAAGGTCCGCCGGTACGCGCTCCAGAGCTCCGCCTCATTCTTTCTGCGAATGAAGCGTTTGAAGTTCATGCCCCAGATGACATCCATAGAGCGCGTGAAGTTGAGCGTCGTGAACGGAATTTGTATTGTTGCCGTCCATCCGTCACGCGTGATGCGTGCCTCGGAGGTCCATATTCCGTCCCACCCGCGGTCGAAGTCGCCTCCATTTGTGTCGCCTTGTTCCTCGACGATGAGACCGTCGGCTTGCGTACCCGGGGATTCACTTCGAATACGTACCCTCCGCGACGATCGTGGTTGGAATCGATTAGAATTTCGAAGCGGTCGTCCAAATCCTGGCTTACGTCGCGGCGGATTTCCGTCGCGATGATCCGTGACGGCTGAGAGTCATAACAGTGAATCCCGAAATATACGGCGTGGCGCGTGAAGAAAATCCGAACTTCCGTCTTTTCGGTGGCAGGCTCACCTTCGTTCGGTTCTTGCTGGCGGAAATCAGAGATGACTTTGGCTGATTGCCAGAGCGGGTCATCCAGCGTTCCGTCAAGCTTCGGAGCACGCTCAACGCGCACTGCTTCCGCACTGTGTCCCGTGTCTTGATTCTTTGCATTGCGGGCGGACGCTTCTCCAGCGTTACAACGGACGGGGTGAACAAAAAGAAGAAACACACTGAGGGCACACCACCCCAGCCGAGGCGAGTTAGGGGGGGAATTTTTCATGAGACCTGGAAGCGCGGGGCGTCAATACCGCGTTTCGTAAATCCACAACTCGGCTACCCTGTTCGACCGTCCGGGAACAGCGAGGTAGAGGCTGTTATGTTTTCCAACTTGCCCGGTATACACGCTGGTGCGTGCGCCAATCGCGCTAGGAATTTTGGCAATCCGCTCATAGCGATCCGCGTCGATTTGCTGGTAGACGAAGATAAAACCTTCGCCGCTTGGAACGTAAATGCGTTTCCGCGTGGCGTCGCACCACATATCATCGGTGTCCGACGCGCCAGGAAGGCTGGCGATCACTTTGCCCGACTCCGTATCCAATACCAACAGGCGCGCGGGTCTCCGAGCGGCAACAAACAAACGGTGGTGCTCTTCATCAAACGCCATGGGGAAGTTTGTTCCTGCCTCTTCAAGTTTCCACTTGTCGATTTTGCGGGTGTTTCGATCGATGACAGCAATCTGGCTGATGGATGCGAGGTTGACAAAAATCCTGGGTCCCTTTTCCTCCAGTTGAAACGACTCGGGATGCGCGCCAAGTTCAAAATCATTCTCGATCCGTTTGTTCGTCGCGGCGTCAAACATCCCAATGGCGCCGTCGCCATAGCCTACGTAAACGCGGTTCGTCACCGGGTCAAACCGAAGCTGATCCGGATCATCCGGGAACTTCACGGTGTCCACTAGCTTGTAGGTGGTGGCATCGAAAATCTTGCACGAGCCGTCCCCCTCGTTCGAAACGACAATTCGGTTCAAGTCCGGAATGTAAGCCGCCATCTGAGGCTTGATAAAGCCAGCGTTGATCCTTTGTATCCTCTTACCCCTGGCTACATCCAGAACCTCGACACTGTCATTTCCGTAGACGGCAGCGAGTACGCGATTGCTTTTCGCGTCCACCCCCATGTGGTCGAATCATTCCCATGCCGGACGTCGAGGGGAGATTCGACCAAAACGAGAGGAGCAAACTCATCATTCGATGGAACCTCCTGTCCCGTAGTTCGGCCCGCGAACATCAAGAGAAAGGCCAACCAAATTGTAGAAAGCGTTTTCATATCTCCGCGCCTCAGCACCCGTCAAATTCTTGGTTATACGCTCTATTCCGGCACTGCATAATTCCATACTTGGGCGGGTTCCAGCCCCGACGCTGGGACACCGACGTACAAGCTCGTTCCGTAGAAAATGCCCGTGCGCACGCCCACTGCGGAGGGGATATTTGCGGACAGCGTATAGTGGTCCGGGTCATTCTGCTGGACCACGCTGATAAATCCTTCGCCGCCGAGCGCATAAATGCGCTTGCGCTCCGCGTCGTAATAGACATCGTCGCAGGATCCTCCCACCGGGACTCTCGCAACTTCCTTACCGGTACCGGTATCAAGCACCATGAGGAACGGGGGCCTCCGAGTGACAACGAAGAGTCGATGATTGTCTTCATCGAGGGCCATGGGATAGTTTGCCTTGACTCCGTTGAGCCCCCATTTCGCCAGCTCGCCAGTTTTCCGGTCGATCACATTGACCACACTTCCGTCCTCAGGAACATTGACGAAAATGCGAGACCCCTTCTTTTCCAACTGGAACGACTCGGAGTGACCGCCACTGCCTTTGAGGTCCTTGCCGACATGAGTTTCGGTCACTGCATCGATCATAGCGATGCCGCCTACGATGCCGACAAAAACACGTTTGGACTCTTCATCCCATCGAAGGTTGTCGGTGTCGGATTCCGCACCCAATTCGATACTCTTGCGCAGAGCGTAGGTCTTGCCATCATAAACTTTGACCACGCCGCTTCCCGCGTTGGCCACAAAGATTTTGTCCAATCCGGGGACGTAAAGGACGCCCTGAGGTTCGTTCAACCCCTTGACGCTCTGAACGACTTTGGCCTGGAAGGTATTCACAATCTCCATCGAATTGTTGCCCAGGGCGGCAAAAATCAGGAGCCGGCGTTTGGGGAATGCTGTGAAATGATCGATACGACCTTCGACACCCCGCACCGGTATTTTTTGAATGAGCTGCAACGGCGCAAGTTCTCGTGTCGCCGCCTGCGGCGCCGCGATCGCAGTCTTTGTATTTCTCATCATAAGCAAGCCCAAAGCACCCAATCCCACCAAACCAACAGCTAACCACTTCTTCATATCTCCTCCTGAGAGAGATTCTGTTACTGCTTCCTTCCTCTAATAATCCACCGCGTCCGAAGAGTTTCAAGACTCTGGTTCGAAGACAAGAATGGCGGCCCCATCGTTTTCATGAGCAGGTGCCGCGACGTAGTAGCGATTCAGCTCAGGGGACCAAAACGAGGTGCCGGCCCCTGGTTTTGTGGGCATTTTCCCGATGGTTTCGTAATGGTGTGCATCTTTCTGCTGGTAGGCGAAGATGTACCCGACGTCATTATCGCGGCCCCCGGAAACGTAGACCCGTTTGCGCACAGTATCGAAATAAACGCCGTCCATACCCTCGACGGTGGAAAGGTTCGCTACCTCCTTGCCGGTCTGAGAATCCATGGCAATCATCTGCGGGGGAGTGCGCGTGCCGATAAGCAACCTGTGGTTTTTTTCGTCAAGGGCTCCGTCGCCGTTCCGCTTGCAGCTGGTAGGCCACGTGGACACCACTTCGCGTTTCTTCGTATCCACAACTTGAACTACGCTTGCGACGGAAACGAAGACGAACAAGGTCTTGCCCGATTCATCCAGCAGAAGTTCCGAAGGGTGGGCCTCCACTTTGACGTCGCCGAGGTGCTTGTCCGTCTTGGCGTCGATAATCCCGATTTCCCCATAGTCCTTACCTGCATCCTTGCCTCCGTATCCAACGTACAGAAGTTGGGTATGCGGATCGTACGCAACACGGTTGGGCCCTAGATCCAGCTTGACCGCCTCCAGCAGCTCGAGCGTGTCGCCGCGGAATACCCGGAGTATCCCGTCAACTCCACTGGCCACAAACAACTTGTTGAGGGATGGAACGTAGGCAATACCCTGTGTTTTCTTAAAACCAGGAATGCTTTTCAACCATTTGCCGGCCTGCAGATCGACCACTTCGACTGAGCCATTCTCAAGCCCGGCCACAAAGAGCCGCTTGCCTTTCACGTCCACATCCATGTGGTCAATGCGGCCTTTTACGTTCGGCATGGGAATGGTTTGGATGAGTCGGAGGGGAACATGGTCTTGCGCATAGGCTTGGGTACTCAATGACGCAAGCACAGTCAGAATAAGTACAGAAAACAGCTTCATGAAGTTTCTCCTCCTTGACTTCGGCAGCTTTGTTTCTCAGGTACCGCGGGTTTCCAAGCTGCCCCGTAGGGAGACGGGAATGACTATGAATGCGTCCTGCAGGCGTAGAACAAGTTCAGTACTCTAGTACATCGGCTGGTCCTGCAAAGCTACTTAAGATTTGCTGAACATATCGTAAGGATTGCGCGGAACGAGGATAAACCTGACAACGCGAGCCTGTGGGACCTTCCTATACCTTCGTATCCCTACTCTGTTCCTCGGGCGGCTGAATGGCCACGAACGCTTTGTAGAGCAACAGATCGTAGACGATTTTCAGGGTTCCCGCGATGAAGAATGGGGCGCTGATCAGGGAGGGCTTAGCAAAGAGAAATCCCACAAACAGCGGGCTAATCGCCGCACCTGTAGTACGTGCGACGCCCGTGAAACCGCCATGATATAGGATTGCCTCGCCGGGACGTCCATTTGGCTGATGCTGAATCGAAGAAGAAGCACCAGCACCGCCAGCGGGAGACTAGGCATCAGCGGCACAAGAATCAGGAGGACATTTGAAGGCAGGTGCGTGAAGACCATCGTCCGGACGAGACCAATGCGTCCCGCAAGCCGGGAAGCCACTAACGCGGAAATCCCGGCAAAGACATTCGCCCAGAAGAAAATGGCTCCGAGCGTTGCGGGTTCCACACCAAAGCGCAGATAGAACCAATACGCGGCGAAGCTTTGCACCACGAATCCACCCGCAAACGAATCGAGGGCGAACAGACTCGAGAGTTTCAGGACGACGCTACGGGACCGAGTGATTCCGAAGACATTTCCTGTGGTAGAGACCGCGCCGTCCGGAACTCCGCCCACCTCCACCAAAGCGGACAAACGCATGAACACAAGCGCCAACAATATCCCCAGAGCGGCGTACGACAGGACCACCGCACGGTAGCTCGCAACCGGCGTCATCGAAGTCTGTTGCAGTGCCTGCGTGATGAAACCGGCGAACAACGCCCCAAGCGCTGTCGCCAATGAACCGGCCATGGTGTACCACGCGAAGACTTCCGTCCGGGCGGTTGCCGGAACAATATGAGACAGCGCTGCCTGCTCGATCGAAAGGAAAGGCCCGACTTCATTGCCACTGGGACTGATCACCCCGATAGTGCCCGCAACTATCAAGAAAAATAGATTGTGCGTGAACGCAAACGCCAAACCGGCCGCAGCCATGAGAATTGCGCCGATGATCAGCATCCGCCGACGCCCGATCCGGTCTGCCCTGGTCGTCAGGAAGAGTGAGACCACCACATCGCCAGCGAGCGTGAGTGTGAGCACCAGGCCGCTCTGCACTTCCGTTAGCCCTAACCCAATCAGATAGAAAACCAAAATGACGGAGAGCGAACCGTAGGCGAACAACCGCGCAAAGCGAGTGACAAACAAAAGCCACCCGTCACGGGTCAGCGCCTTGAGAGCCATCGGTATCAGCTGCGTGGTCGACATTCGTTGTGGGCTTGATGCCAGTGCTATGGATTGGTCACTGCTTCATAGACCACCATCCGCGCGACGGACTTGCCGTCTTCTTCCTGCTCAGGCGTGTAGACGCGATGGGTTTTGAGATCGACGGCGAGCGTGTGCACCGCATGCTGCACCTGGAAGTCTTCAACCTTGCGATAGTGGTCCGGGTCATCCTGGTGGAACACGGCGATGGCGCCGCTGTAACACGCGACATAAATGCGCCCTAAGCCTGGATCAAATTTGATGACATCCGGCCCGCCGGGTATCTTGAGAAACGCGATCGGCACGTGCTTGTCCAGGTCGAAGACCGTCATCAATTCGTTCCCTTCGCAGGAAAGAAACGCACGGTGATGTTCGGGGTCGAGCGCCATCCCATGATTTCCATCGCATCGGCCCACGGGATAACGCGCGACGACTTCATCCGTCGCGGGATCTATGACCGCAAAAATGTTCTTGTCCTGCAAGTTTACGTATACTTTGCGCGCAACCGGATCGTACTGCGGCATTCCCGTTTCGCTGTCGAAGTGCAGCGTCCGGATGATCTCGTCCTTCTGAACGTCTACCACTGCTTCGGCCTTCCCTCGTTCGTCCGAAACGTACAGTTTGTGAAAGGGGGCGGCATACGTGCTTCCGTCCGGCTTCGATTCCGTCTTTAATTTCTTCACCACCTTCATTTGCTTTAGGTCCACGACTCCAATCGTGTTGTCGTGTGCGTTCGAGGTATAAAATTTCTTCAATTCCGGGACGTACTCGACTCCTTCCGCTCCGGGGGTATCCGTAATGGTCGCAATGACTTTGTTTGTCGCGAGATCGATGACATAGGTTTGTCCCGCCGCGAGATGCGTGGAGAACAGGTAGTTGTCGTCTCCATCGATCGTGAGGTAGTCGAATCGCTTTCCACCTGGCCCCGGCAGGTCAAACTTGGCCGACTGCTTTAACGTCTGCCCGGACATACCAGCCGGGGAACCACAGCCGAGGATAAAAAGCGCACAGATCCCAAGACTCATGGAACTGAACTTCGTTTGCATCACATCCTCCCAAAGAGACTCACAACCCGTGATGAATCGTTTAGTGCGCCATCTCGTGGCCCGGCGTGCCCTTGCCCAGCTCGTCGAGAGTCGCTTTGAAACTGGTGGCTAGCTTTTCTGCTGGGCCTCTGCCCCAGTAATGCAGGAAGATCACCACCGGCCGATCTTCGATCATGTGGTTATGGATTGCCACCACGTCGATGCCGTTCTTGCGAAGGGTCTTTAAAACGGGAGTGACTTCGTTTTCGAGCATGGCTACATCGCCAGCGATCGCAGCGTCCTCGTCGGTACCTACGAAAGCGGCCCAGGTGTTGAGGCCCATCCGCGCATTGATGGTCGCGCCGTGTTCCTTCACGTTGAGGTCGTCCCGTCCCACGGTAATCTTGTAAACCGCGCCCGATTGCTCGCCTTCATGTCCCACGATCTTCGCGATCTTGGCTGTGTCCAGGGCTGCGGCCGAACCACTGCTTCCTGGAGCGACGCCGGCCGCTGGCGCATGGCCGATCAGATCCAAGCCGGGTTTTATGCGCTTGGCAAGATCTGCCGCTTTTCCCATCCCGTGAACGTGCATAAAATAAACGCGCGGGTCATCCCAAAAGAAATGGTTGTGCAGCGCGGTCACTTCGATGCCGTTGTCCAAGAGCGACGACATAACCGGATTTACTTCTTCTTGGAGCAACACTAAATCGCCCATCATCACCTCGGTGCCATCCGTGCCTTTCGTGAAGGCAACCCATCCTCCGAAGCCAAAGGGTGTCGGCGTAGATACGCCTTGGATCGTCATTTTCAGGTCGTTGCGCGGAATGTTGACCTTGAGCACCCCTGCTTTGAAATCCCCTTTGCGATCGAGGGATTTCAACACTTCCTGATAGTCGGCCGGCATCTCCTGCGCGCGGGCACTGAGGCCGAGCAGCGTCGAACACAAACAACCCAAGAAAAATATTCTGCCCTTCTTTACAAAACGGTCCATGTGAAGCTCTCCTTTTTCCGAGTCTAACGTTCAACGTTCAGTTCGGCTGGTGGCGAACGAATTCGTATAGTGCGTCGTAGAGCGGAAACTCCCGCGCTAGACGCTCTTCGTCACTTATCCCGGATAGCGCGAAACCTTGAGCGATGGCCCGCAATCCAAGACTTTCGGAGCAGACGTGCTCCTGTCCTTTGACATCCGCCCCGCGGACGATCAGCGCCAGCCGGTGAAGCGCTGGGTCCACGAGTTTGAAATCCTCGAGAATGGCCTCGAACGTACAGCGCTCTCCCCGGTGATTTAGCTTTACTTCAGGAAATCGTGTCGCGTCGAAAGGTATCGCCTCTTCGCGGCGCGCCGCCTCAAGAAGCTGATCTTCGGGCACGAATAGAAATTCGGCCTCGGGGTCAACGAAGCGCCGAATGAGCCACGGGCAGGCTACCCTGTCGACCTTAACGTCACTACGCGTTATCCACTTCACCGCAAATCTCCTTCTGACCGACTCGTCTTGACCACTACTCGCAGGTGAAAAGGCGACTCACGCAATAGAACACATGGGCCGGACAAGTCGCAGTATTTCGCTTTCACAGTTCACCATCTTAAGACCGTCATTGCGCACGCTAAGAATGCGACGAGCCAGTCTTCACCTGCTGTCCGGGACGAATCGCATCTGTGGCGTTGCGGATGACTTCGTCTCCAGGCTTGAGATCACCGAAGACCTCTATATTGCCGTTCACACCCAGACCGGTAACCACATCCACCCATTCCGCCTTCCCGTTGCGTACTCGCTCGACGAAGGTGCGTTGTTGGTCATTCGTCACGGCAGAGACCGGCACAAACATGGTTGGAACAGTGCGATAGACCGGCCATTGCACACTGCTGAAACTGCCGGGCGACAAGCGGCCACCAGTGCTATGGACGTCCAGCTCGACGGGCATCGTCCGGGTATTCAGTTCCACGTCATGCGAAATGCGCGCAATGGGTGCATGGAACGTCTCGCCAGGATGGGCAGGAACAGAGAATGCTACCTGCTGGCCTACTTGCATTTCTCCCACATATGCTTCTGGAACCGGCACGATTAACCGCAAATGATCAGTATCGGCAATCTGAACAATGGCCATCGCTCCGGATTGGCCGGACGCTGGTCCGACCAATGCTCCGGGATGAAGATTTCTCGTTGTGACGATTCCGTCAAACGGCGCATAGATATTAAGATACGATTCGAGTTGCGCTACGCTCCGTAGCGCGTTCCGCGCGGCTGCGACATTGTTCTCTGCTGACTGCACCTGCCCTTGGTCAGCGGAAGCAGTCTGGCTGGCCACCATTACATCATTCTCCGCGACCACGCCAGGCGTCTTGGCGGCTGACACCATATGCAGGTAGGTGCCTTTGTCTGAAGTGAGCTTGGCCTGGGTGGTAGTCAATTGAGCTTCAGCCGCGCGCAGGGCGGATTCCGCCTGCGCGCGTTGCGCCACGAGTTCCGGAGCGGAAAGCCTGATAATGAGTTCACCCTTGTGTACGCGAGATCCGCGATCCACGCGAATCGTGTCCATGAAGCCCGTAACTTTTGGATAGATGTCCACGGTCTGGAAGGGGACGAGTTGCGCTGGCAACGTGAACACTGTCTCAAGCTTCTGCGAGGCAACGGGAACAACTTCCACTGCCTGCGCATCCGTTTCTGCGTTTTTGCTGGCTGCGGCCTTTGGATTGCCGCTGCAGCCAGAGATGGATAGCGAAAGTGTTAGGGCGACGATAACGGTTTTCATCATGCGTTCTCCAGCTTCTGGGCAAAGGGACTGTCAGGGTCTTCCGGATCGAGAGACGGCGATTTGAGGGAGGCATTCTTTTGAACGATGCCAAACACGGTCGGTAGCAGGAACAAGGTTGCGAGCGTGGCAGTGAACAAACCGCCTATGACTGCGCGGCCCAGAGGAGCTGTTTCCTCACTTCCCTGGCCAATCGCAAGCGCCATCGGAACCATTCCAGCGATCATTGCTAGGCTCGTCATCAGAACGGGCCGCAAGCGCTCAGCCGCAGCCGCCCGTGCGGCAGAAACGGGATCGGCGCCATTCCGGCGATTTTGCTCCGCGAAGGTGACCAGCAAAATCGCGTTTGCCACGGCGACGCCAATCGCCATAATGGTGCCCATGAAACTCTCAAGGTTCAGCGTGGTGCCGGTGAGTAAGAGCATAAGGATGGCCCCGACAAGTACAGCCGGAGCGGTAGAGATGACGATCAGGGCGAGGCGGAACGACTGAAAGTTCGCTGTGAGCAGGAGCAGAATTACAACCACGGCCAGAGCCAGACCGATGACCAACTCGGTAAAGATCTCCTTAAGCGCGCTCACCTGGCCGCGTACCTGCGTGGTAACACCGCGAGGTGCCTGGCCTGCCTTAACAATTGCCTGATCAATTTGCTTTGCTGCTCGTGCAAAGTCGTTGTTGCCGACATTGGCCGAGACGATGATCATCCACATTCCATTCTGCCGGTCTAACTCTCCTGGCACAGTCGTGGACTGCACACTGGCGACTTGGCTCAAGAGCGGGTGTGTTCCCGTCTTGCTACTGACCGGAATCGTTTGGACGTCTTTAAGCGAAGTCATCTTCGGTTGAGGCACCTGCACCTGTACCTGGTAGCTCACACCGGATTTGGGATCGCGCCAATAGTTGGGAGCGACGAAGCGGCTCGAAGCGGTGGCCGTAACTATTGCTGCGCCGACATCATTCGCGGTTGCGCCAAGCTGGCCAGCGAGCACCCGATCTACGTGAACGTTCACTGTTGGATAGCGAAGCGGCTCTTCGAATTCGACATCGCGCAATTCTTTTACCTTTGCCAGTTCCTGCTGAACGCGATTGGCATAGCTCTGGACGTCGGCATACTGTGGGCCGGTGATGGCGACTTCTGCGGACGAAGGCGCGCCGAAGTTCAGAATTTGACTGATGAGGTCGCCAGGATCAAAAGAAAAGTGCGTGCCTGGAAATTCCTGTGGCAATTTTTGTCTAAGGTTCTCTTCGAGGCTGCGTAGCGAAATCGGAGCCCCGGGTTTCAGGCCAACATTCATGATTGCTTGTTGAGGTCCGCTAGTCCACAGAAATACTGTATTGATCGGGTACGAAGAAGGCTGTACTCCGACGTAGCCAAGGGTGAGATCGAGATTGCTGGCGCCCGCCTCCCGCGTAATCGCTGCCAATACCCTCTGGACTAGCGCCTCGGTCACAGCCACTCGTGTGCCATCGGGCGCATCAATGCGGAGGCGGAATTGTGTCGATGCCGAGGATGGGAAGATTTCCTCGGCCAATCTTGGCCCGAGCAGCACGATAATCAGCACTGCGACTAGGGCGTATGCGCCAAGCAGCAACTTGGGGAATTTCATGATTCGCTCCAGGACGCTCTGGAAGCGTTTGCGGAAACGTTCGAACCGTTCTTCCTTTGGATGTTCGGACTCGTTCTTTTCCTGCTTTAGAATCCAATTGGCCAGCACTGGCACAAGCGAGCTCGAAAGCAAATACGAAGCACCCATTGAGAACCCGACCGCAAGGGACAGGGGAACAAAGAGCGACTGCGCAGGCCCGGTCATGAAGAAGGACGGCAGAAAGACGGCCAGGACGCATAGCATGGCTAATAAGCGCGGGATCGCAACTTCGCGGCTGGCTGCAAGAACGGCTTGCGCTTTATTCTCTCCCTGCGCCAGATGTACATGGATGTTTTCCATCAGGACCGTGCCTTCATCAACCAGCACGCCCACGGCAAGCGCCAGGCCGCCCAGAGTCATAATGTTGATCGTCTGACCGGTAAGCCGCAGTAACACTACCGCCATCAGCAGTGCAAACGGAATGGTGATGACAACGATGAGGGAACTGCGCCAGTCCCCGAGGAAGAGCAAGATCATCAGACCTGTGAGGCCAGCTCCGATTAGGCCTTCGCGCAGCACAGAGAGTAGGGCTGCGCGTACGTACTGCGACTGGTCAAATTCGTAAGTGATCTTGATGTCCTGCGGGATGAGTGATTGAAAACGTTCGATATTCTGGCGCACTTCATTGACAACGGTGATCGTGGAAGCATCCGGCCGCTTGGTCACGGGAATGTAGACGGTTCGCTGGCCGTTCAGCAGTGCGTACCCTGCAAGAACATCCGACGTATCCTTGACGGTACCGACGTCGCGCAAGTAGACGGAGGCCCCTGAGCCCGAATGCAACGGAATGTCCAGCAGATCATTGATCTGGGTCACGGTAGAATCGGTTGTGACCATGGCGTTGGTTGTGCCAACGTCGATATTCCCCGCCGGCTGAATACTGTTGCCCGTCGTGAGTGATTGCACTACGTTGTCCGGTGACAGCCCATAGGCATTCAACTTCTGCGGATCGACGTCGATCACGATGGTCCGCTGGTTGCCGCCAAAGGGAGGCGGCGACGAGACGCCCGGCAATGTTGCGAAAACCGGACGAACGCGGTTCAGGGCTAGGTCCTGTAGCTCCGATAAGGTACGTGATGGACTTGAGAAGACAAGATAGCCTACTGGCAAGGTCCCCGCATCGAAACGAATGACAAAGGGCGACACGGTTCCTGGAGGCTGGAAAGCGTGCGCGCGATTGACGTAAGAAACAGTTTGCGCAAGCGCCTCGCTCATGTTCGTGCCAGCATGAAAGCTAAGCCGTAGCAAAGATGTACCCTGAATGGATTTCGCCTCTACGCTCTCAATGCCATTGATGTACAGGAAGTGGTACTCGTAGTAATACGAGATGAACCCCTCCATTTGCTGTGGGCTCATACCACCGTAAGGTTGCGCGACGTAGATGATCGGCAGGTCCAGAGTGGGAAATATGTCGACCCGGGTCCGGAGAACCGCAAGGATCGACGAGAGTGCGATGGCCGCCACGATGACGATGATCGTGATCGGACGCCTTAGGGCTAGGCGAACGAGCCACATGGGCTACGGGCCTCCTTGCGTCTTGTCATGGAGGAACTGCAAGAAAGGCTGCAGATCCCCTTGCGAGGCGGCGACCGCCGCCAGGTTCTGCCACACCGCGAGCCTCGCCACCGCGTCTTCGGTTTCGGCCTGCACGAGCAGGCTCTGCGCATCCGCAACGTCAACCAGCGTTGCCAGCCCTGCTTGGTAACGCGCGCGCTCCTGGTTCTCGGTCGTGCGCGCGGCGTCGAGTTCCAAGGGAGTGTTCTCGGCCACGTGGCGGGCCCCTTCGAGAGAAGCCTGAGCCTTCCGGAATTGGCCGGTCAGGTCTTGCAGCGTCTGATCGTAGCGAGCCGCTTCGGCGCGTTCATTCGCGGCTTCCACGGCCTTTCTGGACCGGATCGTGAAGATGTCGAACACCGGAAAAGTCACCGTCACGCCAGTCGCCCAGTTGGAGCGGTCCAGGCCTAACCCGTTTGTCCCACCCAGGAAGTTGCCCGCAGGAGCGAAGCCGCTTCCCCGTCCGAAAACCGCCGATTGAAAATAGAATTTTGGATAGTACGCGCGTTCCAAGGTACGGACCTGCGAAAGAGCCTCGTCCACGCGCGCGTGTTCGGCCTTGGCAATCGGATGGTCCGTGATGGGAGTTGTTTGCGAAGAGGCGTTGGGAGGTGGCCCAAGGAGAGAACTTGCCCGAACTTCCACAGAGGTATCTGGCATTCCGAGAATGTCGGCGAGAACGGCCCTGCTAACCTGCTCTTGCTGCTGGGCGCGGGCTAAGCTAACTTTGGCGCGAGCCAATTCTGCATCCGCACGGGAAGCGTCTGCTCCTGCACGAAGCTGATTATCGACCAGCACTCGAACCGCCTTGTTGAACGTCTCGCGTCGCTCCACATCCGCCCGAGCGGCCTGCACGGTTTGTTCGGCAGCCAGGACCGTCAGATAGGCATTCACAGTAGCCACAGCCACGTCGAGACGCGTCACAGAAGCTTCCGCAGTGGCTCGATTCCGCACGGCACGTGCCGCATCCACCTTTGCTCCACGGTATCCAAAATCGAAGGGTTCCCAGGAGAATAGCAGCCCAGCTGCACTCCCCCACGCGCTTCGATTCGAGGGCGAGAGTGTCACGGCACCGGTAATCGGAGCGATGACCGATTGCGGAAGCAGCAGTCCCGTGATGTTGTTGTCGGTCGCTCGATTCGTTTGCCACAGCATGTCGGCGCGAGGCAAATAGCTTGTGCGTGCTAAGCCAACGCCCGCCTGAGCCGCGCTAACCCGCTCCAGTGAAGCGCGCACCGCCGGATAGTTCTTGAGAGCGAAGTCGACCGCCTGTTCCAGCGTAAGCACCTTGGGGGATTGCGCCACAGCCATCGGCCCGAGAGCCAGGAGCAATACAAAAGCGACCACAATCAAGTTCAGGCCCGCGCAATACCTGCTAAACGCAATTTTTCTGTTCCTCATTTCAAAACCTCGGTATCGACTCATTCACTCAGGCGAGCGAGTGATAAAGCCCCTCAATCAATTGCATTCCTCGATCCAGCAGATCCTTGTCCGAGATTCCCTGTCGTGCCCATCCCTTCAGGACCTCGTCGATTCCATAACCCTCTTTGCGGCCGAACTTTTGATCCGCCAGGTCCGCGTCGTGAATAATCTCGGAAATGACCTTTACCCTCCGGTCCCGAATCCTAAATTCCTTCTGTAATGTCTCGAACGTGCAGTCGTCGCCGCGATGCCCGAAGCCTCTCTCGTGGAACATGTCAAAGGGCACGGATGCGTGCGGCACTTTTTCTTCCGGCGCAAAGGCAAACCGCGCCTTGGAATCGATGAAACGCCGGATCAGCCAAGCGGATGCGGAGCGGTCCACACCCGGTCTCGGCCGGGTAACCCAGACCTTGCTTTTGTAGTCTTGCTGGTCGATCTTTGGCGTCTCGGACATCCGCGTGGTCACCCGCGCGGCATCGGCCTTCGCCAGCAATTCCCCTGCGCGCTTCTGCAGGGGACTATCGAAGAAATCCAGCTCGACAATCTCCTGGAAGCGGCTT
>Ga0209648_10002529_pt1 | contig 15176 bp, 13 predicted proteins | sample GraSoi2013_115cm_FD_185830 | JGI IMG/M metagenome (GOLD analysis project Ga0209648, IMG submission 185830) | Grasslands soil microbial communities from the Angelo Coastal Reserve, California, USA - Sample 9_17_2013_115cm (SPAdes) (version 2) | ecosystem: Environmental > Terrestrial > Soil >...
ATTTTCCAGCTCGTCAGCATCCTCCGTCAAAGTTCCTTGATGGTTTCTTCCCGTTACCACGGAATTGTGAGCACCATGCCCGCGATGGTTGCTTCCGCCGGCGTGACCATGGACGAGCGCATCCGCAACCTTATGAACGAGCGCGGCCACCAGCATCTCCTTCTGACCGTCGATGATCCCGGCCTCGAGCCCAAGCTCTTGGACATGATGGAGACGCTGGTCGCCGAAGCGGATGCCGTGCGTGACGGCGTCGCCCGGACTGCTGTTCGCAATCTCAAGGCGATGGCGCGCATGGGTAAGTTCCTCGAAGACGCGGTGCGGCGCACTTATCCTGAATTTCCGCTGCGCTCCGGCGTCTTTTCCTGGGAAGAGTATCTGCCGCCGCTGAGCAAGAATTTGCTTCAGCTCGCCGAGCGTTACGACTCTCCGCCGGCCGCGCTCGCGGCGGTTCGCTGATTCTTCATGCCCAATTTCCTCGAAACGATTCTGGCTCAACTGAAGCGCGCGGATGGCCGCGTCGTTCTTCGCGAAATTCGCGGGGATCACTTTGTGAGTGTGACGGGCAGGGAATTGCTGGACCAGATTCACCTTGTCCGCATGTTCATTCGAAACTCCGGCGTGCAGACCGGCGATCGCTGCGCTCTTCTTGCGGCCAATTCGATTCGCTGGGCGGCTTTCCACTTGGCGCTTATGGCTGAGGGAGTGATCGTCGTGCCGCTTTATTCGCGGCAGGCGCCCGCCGAGCTAAGCGGCATGATGAAGGATTGCCAGCCGCGCCTGATTTTTGTGAGTGAGGCAGCACTCGGCGAAGGCGTTTCCCAAACTTGGCCCGAAGCTCCGCGACGCGTGCTTTTCGAGGAAGTCCTGCGCCTATCGGCGCCGCAACCTCGCCTTCCTGATGCACCCAATCCTCGTCCGGACAGCGATATCGTCACCATCATTTATACTTCAGGAACGTCGGGAGAGCCGAAGGGTGTTTGCCTGAACGTCGGGAACCTCACGCACATGCTTTCCTGCACGACGGAACGCCTCGATCAGCTGATGGGTGCGGCACACGAACCGGACCGCGTCTTCCATTACTTGCCGTTCAATTTTGCCGCGTCCACGATATTGATGCTGTCTTGCCTCGCGCGTGAAAGCATTCTCACCCTTTCGACGGATCTCAACCGCCTCGCGGATGAAATCCGTCTGGCCTCACCGCACTATTCCCTGAATGTTCCCACGCTGCTGGAGCGTGTCCGGCGCGGCGTCGAAGAGGCCATTGCAAAACGGACTGCGGTCATCCGTTCCCTGTTCGCGAAAGCACGCTCCGCCTGGCAACGGCAACACGTCGGGCGCGGCCGCGTGCTCGATGCGTTCTGGCTCGCAGTTGGCCGCGCGCTCATCTTTCGAAAGGTTCGAGAACGATTCGGCACACACCTACGCGCGCTGATCTGCGGTTCCGCGCCGCTCGCTCCCGAGACGCAGCAATTCTTCTTGATGCTGGGCATTCCCGTGCTCCAGGCGTATGGGCTCACGGAAACGACCGGCATTTGCACGCTGGATGACCCGCGCGTCCCCGTTGTGCCGGGCTACGTCGGCACGCCGATCACCGGAATCCAAATGAAGCTCGCTGAAAATGAAGAGATCGTCGTGCGCGGGCCGCACATTTTTCCGGGCTACTGGAACCGTCCGGAAGAAACTGCCCGCGTGTTGCAAGACGGATGGTTCCACACCGGCGATCAAGGCGAAGTAAACGTTCGCGGGAATTGGCGCATTAGCGGCCGCCTCAAGAACCTCATCATCTTGAATTCCGGGCATAACATCGCGCCCGAGCCGATCGAGGAAAAAATGGCGCGGCTTCTTCCCTCGGCGCAGCACGTCGTCGTGGTTGGAAATGGGCGCGGCTATCTCTGCGCGCTCGTGACCGGGGAGGTCGAATCCGCAGCCGTAAAGGCGGTGCTCGATGCCGTGAACCCTGAACTTCCGCATTACCGGCAAATCAGAAATTTCGCTGTGATCCACGATGTGTTTACTCCGGAAAGCAGCTTGCTCACCGCCAATGGCAAACTTCGCCGTGATGCCATCAACGCGCGATATGCTTCCGAAATCAACGCCATGTATGAGGCAAGGGAGGGGTAGATGGTAGGATTCGACAGGCTCTTTGGGTTTATGGCTGCCCTCTGCTGCGGATTGTTTGCAGGTGCTGCTCTCTACGTCAATTTGGTTGAACATCCCGCCCGAATGGAGTGCGGAACGGAACTCGCGGCCACCGAATTTGCTCCCAGCTATCGCCGCGCTACAGTTTTGCAAGTTTCACTGGCGCTGATTGGCGCGCTCTGCGGGACTTTGGCTTGGTTTTGGGGTAGATCGCTTAGCTGGCTCATCGCCGCGGGCCTTCTCCTGTCTGGCATTCCCTTCACGCTCTTCTTCATGTTGCCGACAAACAAGCAGCTTCTTGACCCATCACTCGATCGCCGGTCAGGGAAGGCGCATTTGCTCCTTACTCGTTGGGGTCGGCTCCATGCGGTTCGGACTGTAGTAAGCTTGGCAGCCCTGGTGCTCTTTTTAGTGTTGCTCGTGAAACGTTGAGATGAAATCCTTCACAGGCAAGACGCTCCGATGGGAATGTCGCGAAAGAATCGTCGAGCTAACGCTCGATCACCAGCCTGCCAATGAAATTGGTACGGCCATGCTCACGGAACTGGAAAAATTTGTAGCCACATTCGCTGTGCTTGCGCCGGAGACTTCCGTCTGCATTGTTGCCAGCGCGCGCAAGTCCGTTTTTTCCGCTGGCGGGGATTTGCGCGAACTATATGCGACTGCGGCGGCAGTGCCAGCGAAAGAACGTGCTGCGGGCCTGCGCGCATTTCTCGAACGCGTCCACGCCGTCCTGAACGCCATCGATGCCGCGCCCTTTGTCACCATCGCCGCCGTTCATGGCGCCTGTCTTGGGGGAGGGCTTGAGCTGGCGCTGGCGTGCGACATGATCATCGCCGACAAGATGGCGCGCTTTGCCTTTCCCGAACTTCGCCTTGGATTCATCCCCGGCTTCGGCGGCATCCCGCGCTTGAAGCGCGATCTTGGCAATGCCTTCGTCAGGGATTTGCTGTTCACCGGGCGAACGGTCAACGCGGCTCGGGCACACGCAGTCGGCCTGGTGGCACAACTTGCCGGTGAAGGCGAAGCCCTTCGCATCGCCCGTTCGACCGCCGCGCAAATCACCAAATACGACGCCGTGGCGCGTGCGGCCGCCAAGAAGTTCATCAAACCCATCCCCCACGATGAGCTGCGCCACGAGATCGATCTTTTTTGCGAACTCTTCACTCGCCCCGCCGTCATGGCCGCCCTGAAGAAATTTGTCGAGGACTCCGGTCCCATGCCCTATCTTCCTTAGCAGGACGCTGAAAAAGTCCACTTTCCACTTAAGGTCATCCCGAGCGAAGCGGTTTTTTGCGCTCCGGATGGGTTTGCCGAGCGAGGGATCTGCTTTTTGCGAAACATTGGGGAATGAATTCATTGTTGCCTGCCGCCTTGCCCTACCTGAAATACTAGGTCTCAACCTAGCCAATCGGCGGATGTATACGCCCCTGCTCCTGTTGCATCTTGTTCATGGAGGTGGGGAAATGTCTGCAGAACTTATCGAACTCTCGAATGCATTGGCCCAGGCCACCGATCACGCCGCGGCGTCCGTAGCCGCAATTCACACCGGGGCGCGCGGTTCGTCAAGCGGCGTCCTTTGGCGTGATGGCGTCATTGTCACCGCGGAACACTCGCTTCGCCACGATGAAGATATTCAGGTAACGCTGCCCGATGGCCGCGTTGCGCCTGCGACTCTCGCCGGCCGCGATCCTTCGACCGACCTTGCCGTCCTGAAATGCGCGGAGGCAAGCCGTCGCCCGATGGAGCTTGCTGATCCCTCGGCAATTAAGCCAGGTTGCATCACTCTGGTCGTGGGGCGGACGCGCGCTAGCGGTCCCGTGGCAGCGCTTGGAGTTGTGAGCCTTGTGGTCTCTGAACGCCGTACCTGGACTGGTTCCTCGCTTGCCCCATACATCCGGCTTGATGTCGGCTTGCAACCCACTGCCGTTGGCGGCGCCGTAGTTGACGCGCACGGCAAAGTCCTCGGAATCGCATCGCCGCGCTTTGCGCGGTTCGGTGCCATTGCTATCCCGTCTGCCATTGTCGATCGCGTTGCCGAAACCTTGCTGAAAAAAGGCCGCATGCCGCGCGGGTATCTCGGCGTGGCTTTGCAGCCGGTACGTCTCCCGGATGATCTGCGGCAGTCGTTGCAACACAACGAGAAGACCGCGGTCATCATTCTCGAAGTCGAGGCAAATGGACCGGCCCAAAAAGCCGGAATTGTCATCGGCGATATCCTGGTCTCTTTGGCGGGGCAGCCCATTTCGCGTCCTGAAAATGTCCAGCCTCATCTGCAAGCCGAAAACATCGGCAAGTCTCTAAGCGCCAAGATTATTCGCGGAGGCGCTGTCCGCGACGTGTCTATTTCTGTCGGTGACCGCGCGAATGGAGCAGAGTGACATGGCCATCGCCGGATTTGGTGAGATCGCCGAACAACTTCGCCGCTCGACGGTCCTGATTCATGCCGGAGGTCGCGGGAACGGATCCGGTGTGATCTGGTCCAGCGATGGCCTGATCGTGACCAACGCCCATGTGGCGCATGGCTCGAACCTCTGCGTCCAACTCTGGGACGGACGCCAGTTCAACGCGGCAGTAACCTCGCGCGATCCACGACGCGACTTGGCAGCGCTGCGAATCAGCGCGAACTCATTGCCCGCAGCGTGTCCGGCGGATTCGTCGCAACTGCGCCCTGGCGAGCTTGCCATCGCCATAGGCAATCCCCTCGGATTTGTCGGCGCCCTGACAACCGGAGTGATCCATGCAATCGGCCCATTGCGCGCGCTTGGCCCCCAATCCTGGGTGCAGGCCAGTGTGCGGCTCGCTCCTGGCAATTCCGGCGGCCCGCTGGCGGACGCTCGTGGTCATGTGATCGGCGTCAATACCATGGTTGCCGGACGCCTCGCACTCGCTATTCCAAGCAACGCAGTTCGCGATTTTCTTGCGGGCGGACCACGCAGTGCGTGGCTAGGTGTCGCCGTCCATCCCGTTCGCTTGCCCCGCGCCAGTGCCCACACATTCGGATTGGTCTTGCTGGAAGTCGAGCCAGGCGGTCCGGCTGCACAGGCGTCGCTCCTGGCCGGGGACATCCTGCTGGGCGCGGATGAAAAGTCTTTTCACTCCATCGACGATCTTTCCAGAGCGATGGATGGACATGGCCCCCGCCTGTTACGTCTCAGATTCCTTCGTGGTGACTACTCGCGAGTCCGGCGTGTGACCGTGCGGCTGGGAATTCCTGACGACGGAAAGGACCTAATCGCTGCGTGATTCGCGTTTTCATCGTCGCAGCTTCGCCCCTGATTCGCGCGGGTCTGCAGGCCATGCTGGCGGATAGCCGCATCGACATCGCTGGAAGCGCCTCGGATCTTGAAACCATCTCCGGCCAGCTTGTTGAAGTTGAGCCGGATGTTGTATTGGTTGAAGCCGCTGCGGGCGTTCATGAGGAGTTGCTGAACGCGCTTGAGGACGCGGAACTTGCCCAAGAATATGCAGTCATCGTGTTATCGGAGCAGCCAAATGCCGCTTGGCTCTCCAAAGCGCTCCGCGCGGGGGTGCGCGCCGTCTTACCTCGTGACGTCACTCCGGAACAACTCCGGGCCGCTTTGGAGGCCGCTGCGGCCGGGCTGGTTGTCGTTCACCCCGCGGAGCTGGGTGCCGTTCTTCCCGCCACTGTCGCCTCGTCCGTACCGGTCGAAGATTTGCCCGAGCCCTTGACACGCCGCGAGCGCGAAGTGCTTCAAATGCTGGCCGCGGGACTTGCCAACAAGGAAATTGCCGCTCGTCTAGTGATCTCCGATCACACTGTGAAATTCCACGTAGCTTCGATTTTGGGTAAGCTCGGCGCTTCCACCCGGACCGAAGCCGTTTCCGCCGGAATTCGCCGCGGTTTGGTCATGCTCTAAGAGCTTTCTCAACGACGCGCAACATTGCCCACCACTGTCGCCTGAGGAATTTTCTTTCCTGATGCAGGAATGATAGATTTACCATTCTATGCGCACGCTGGAACAAACTACCCAGGAAGTGCTGGACCTGGCGGCATCGCATTTTCAGTTGCCCGCGGGAGCGCTCGCGCCTGGTGACGATTTTTTCAAGAAACTAGGCATCGACAGCTTGCAAACTCTGGAGATGCTCTCGCGCCTCGAAAATCATTTCGGCATCGAGCTGCCCGATTATGAAGTTCAGGGCGTCAGCGACTTCAAGACCCTGGCGGAACGGATTCAGTCCCGCCTGTAATGCTGGACCTTTCCAAATATCAATCCATCGGCGAAGCGCTGAAAGACGCGCTGGATCGGTTTTCGAACGAAGTGTGTTTGATCGAGGCGGACCGCGAGCGCGAGAAGGAACGGCTTATCTACCGCGGCTTCAAGGATCGCGCGCATCCGCTGGCCAAAGCCTTGCAGGATGGTGGCTTTTCCGCCGGCGCCCGCGCCAGCATCATCATGACGAATCAGTCCAAGTGGCTGATCTCGGCATACTCAATTTTTTTCGTCGGCGGCGTTCTCGTTCCCCTGGATTACAAGCTCACGCCGGAGGAACAGTGGCAATTGCTCAAGCATTCGAACGCTGCCGTGCTCATCACGGAGTTTCCGATCTGGCGGCAGCTCAGCACTTCCGCTGGCCGCGCGGCCGCGACGAGTGTGCGAACCGTGCTGCTCAGCGAAGCGCCTGCAGACGTCGATCTCGCTGGCGCGCAACGCTGGGAAAATTTTCGCGGACCTGGCGAGCCTGTCTTCATCGCGCGCAAACGACAGGACACCGCATGCATTGTCTACTCCTCCGGAACCGGCGGCACACCCAAGGGTTGCATGATGACGCACGAAAATTATCTGGAGCAGTGCGTAGCGCTCACATCGATCTATCCGTTCTGGCCGGGCGTGCGCTACCTCAGCATTTTGCCGACCAACCACGCCATCGATTTCATGGTCGGTTTTTTCGGGCCGTTTACCTGCGGCGCAACGGTCGTACATCTGCGCACGTTGCGTCCCGAGTACGTTCGGGAAGCCTTTCCGAAATACAAAATTACTTATGTGAGTCTCGTTCCTCTCGTTTTGAAGAACTTGCAGAAAGGCCTGCAGGCGCGCTTCGACGCGCTGCCGCCCGGCAAACGTAAAGTTTTCAATGCCCTCGTTCGAATCAACAAAGCGCTCACCAGGAGCCGGCCGCGTCTCGGCATCAGCCGGCGCCTGCTCAAGCAAGTCCACGAAGCGTTTGGCGGAGAGCTTCGCGCCATCATCGTTGGCGGCGCCTTCACCGAACCGCAAACGCTGCAATTCTTCTACGATCTCGGGATTCCCGTCGCCAACGGATACGGGCTCACCGAAGCCGGCACGGCGATTACGGTCAACGATCTGAGACCATTTCGCGCGGACACCGTTGGCAAGCCGCTGCCCGGAATGGAGGTGCGCATCGTGAATCCCGCCTCCGACGGTGTTGGCGAAGTTTCTGTTCGAAGCAAGACCGTCATGGCGGGCTACCTGAATGAACCCGAACTCACAGCGGAGACTATCGTCAACGGTTGGCTGCTCACCGGCGACCTTGGCCGGTTCGACGGCGCCGGCCATTTACAACTCACAGGCCGGAAAAGAAACATGATCGTCACCGAAGAAGGAAAGAATATTTATCCCGAGGACATCGAGACCGTCTTCGAGAGCCTCGCTGTAAAAGAGTTTTGCGTTTTCGCTGCCAACTACGTCTGGCCCAAACGCTCGATGACCGGTGAAAAACTTGTGCTGGCGCTCCATCTCGAGCCGGGGCAGAAGTACAGCGAAGAACTACGCCAGGAGATCAACGCTCGCAACAATCGCCTGTTAAACTACAAGCGCATCCACGGGGTCGTTCTGCTTGATGAGGACTTTCCCCGGACGGCTTCTCTCAAGATCAAACGCAATGTGCTGGCAGAACGAATCGCGAAGCTGGACAGCGCGGCTGCGATTCTGCCCTTGTGAAGATAGTTTGAAAATGACCGCGTAGACAGGGAGGTTGCATTTCGGGTTCGTACCTGCTTCCAATGGATCGCTTCTTCGCCATCGTCAACCCCGCCGCCGGTGGCGGCCGCTGCACGAAACTCGCCGGACCTGCTCTCGCGCGCTTGCGCGAGAAAGGATTGAAGATCGACGTCATCGCTTCGACGTGTCCGGGCCACGCGGCGCAACTTGCCCGCGAGGCCTACGATCGGGGCTACCGGCGTTTTCTTGCCGCTGGAGGTGATGGCACCGCTCACGAAATCTTCAATGGAGTTTTTGCGGGACGCACCGCGGTTCAACGCATCGCGCTGGGTTTTCTCCCGCTGGGAACCGGCAATTCCTTCTTGCACGATTTTACGAAGGAGGGAGCCGCAGCTTCGTTGCAGGCCTTGCTCGAATGCCGCACGCGCACTGTCGATCTCTTGCGACTGACGCACGCCGCCGGCGAAATTTACTCCTTCAATCTTTTGAGCATTGGCTTTACGGCTGACGTTGCGGTGCTGGCCAATCGCATGTTCAAGCCGTTTGGTGATCTCGGTTATTTGCTCGGTGTGTTCGTGCGCGTAGTGCAATTGCGCCGGCGTTCTTTGGCCCTGCGCTGCGATGACGATTCGGAGTGGGATGAGCGGCGCTCTCTTTTCCTGACGTTCAACAACAGCAAGTATACCGGCGGCACGATGCTCATCGCGCCGCACGCGGATCCCACCGACGGGCTCATTGAATTTGTGCGCTGGGGCCCGATCGGCCGGCTGGGCTTGCTCCGCAATTTGCCGCGTCTTTACGACGGTTCTCATATCAACCATCCGCTCGCATCGCGACGCGCGGTGCAGCACGTCGAATTCAAAGCAGCCGCACCCGTGGACATCATGATCGATGGAGAAGTTGTGACGCTTGAATGCCGGACACTCGACATTCTTCCTGCCGCGGTGGACGTCTTTATATGAAACGGGCCTGGCTCGTGCTGCGGAGCGCGATTCTGTGGATCTTCAGCGGCCTGCATTTTTTTATCTTCGCTCCGCTGCTGGTGTTCCTGGGGATTTTTCTCGATCCTCACAAACACGATTGGCTCCAGCGCGGCTTGTGCAGACGCATCGCCTTTTTGTCTGGCGCGCGAGTGGAGGTCATCCGTTCCCCAAGCTTCGATGCCAGCCGGACGTGCTTTTTCTTCGTCAACCACGTCAATCTTTTCGATCCGTTCATGCTCTACTGCGCCATCCCGCAGTTTGTCCGCGGATGGGAGCTGGAATCGCACTTCAAGATCCCCGCGTACGGCTGGCTGATGAAGCGCTTCGGCAATGTTCCGGTTCCGGATGTCCGGCGGCCGTCCGATTTGAAGCGCATGTGGCGGCTCACACAGGGCGCCGTCAACGGCGGCACCAGCTTGATTATTTTTCCGGAAGCCAAGCGAACGCGTGACGGGCGAGTGGATCAATTCCAAGACGGCGGCTTCCGCGTGGCGCAGCAGCTTGGTATTCCCATCGTACCGGTCAGTCTGGTGGGATCCTTTCAGCATCACCGGACCGGCCACTGGATGCTCTGGCCGGCGAAAATCACGGTCCATCTGCACGACACCATCGAGACCAAAGGAATGACCAAGGAAGACGTGCCGGCACTGCGCGAACGCGTGCGCGGAATCATTGCGGCGCCCGTGGAAGAAGAGTTGGGAAAGAACGTGGCGAGTGGCGGGTGAAGGAATGGAAGATCGATCTGCCGCAGCGGCACGGAGACACAGAGCGGAGAAGGGAAAGAGAGGACCGACACTCGTGGAAAGGGATACTCTCTTGTGATACCTGGTTAACCATAAGCGACACCCTCCCCCGTGTTTTTTGTAAGTGTTGCAGCTAAAGGGCTTATGGGGTGCGAAGTGTTGGAGAGAAAGTCGCCTTCCGGGATGGGAAGATATTGGAGGAGTTAGAAGGACCTCGGGGCGTGTGGGCTCCCCTCCCCACCCGGTATGTTTTTCATAAGTGTTGATTCTAAAGGTGGTTAAAGTCGTTTGTTTTGATACACTTTTGGAAGTGTTGATTCTAAAGGGGCTTACATTGCACCAAAATTGTGCAAAACGAGGGAGGTGAGGATCTGCTGTTGGGGCAGTTAGAAGGACCACGTGGCGGGGGCTCATGGTTCGCGGGGCACCTTCCTCCACCGAGGCTGCGGCGGGCAGGCTGAGGGACCGTGCCGGCTTAATGAAACCATTATAGCATACTGGTATCGTCTGTCAATGGTTACTTGTAAGTGGTTTAGATGCTGGGGGATAGCGACTGGAGGTTAGAGAATGGAGGTTAGTGGTTGGATTCCAGAAAGAGAAAGCACTCGCGTAAGATCGATGCTCGGGGCAACGGATAGAGGCAACCCCGCACCCTTTGGTGAAGCAAAACCCAAAGGGATGCGGCACCCAGGAGCCTCTCGGCGGGCTAAGGGTTCTCCACCCACCTATTTGCACCACCAGGCACGTCAATGGAGCTAGTCGGAACTCACCGGAATCACGAAACGGTCGAAAATTCTCCAGCCGTATGCTTATGCGTTCGGACTTGTCCTGCACGCGACGAAGTTTACGCACTGTTGTAGTATCTGTATGTGTATCGTAATTGCAAGTAACTGCCCGGGCAAAGCTTTCACTGGTAGTCAAAAACTGGGCGCTCGTGGCCCAGCTGCCGGGGCGGTGCGATGCTGCGGCGCGCGGCGATCGGTGGAGTCAATGAAAGCATAATACAACTAGAGGGACAGGTTGATACCGGGAAGGACGCGGCCGGCCTTGGTTTCCCGCCAGGTGTAATAGATGCGGTGGATGACGGTGAGCGTTGAGACGACGGCGATGACCCAGAGCACTGGGCCCATGCGATTGACGAGCCCGCCGATGATGAGCAGCACGAGGCGCTCGGGGCGCTCCATGAAGCCGACCTTGCACAGCGGAATGAGGGATTCGGCGCGGGCGCGCGCATAACTCACCATGACGGAGCCGGCAGTGGCGACTGCGGCGAGCACAACATAGGGAGTTCTGCCGCTCACGGAATAGTAGACCAACAGGCCCATGTACAGGGCCATGTCCGCGTAGCGGTCGAGCGTGGAATCGTAGAATGCGCCGAAGGCGGTGACGCGATTCTGCCGCCGCGCCACTTGCCCATCCAGTATGTCCAGGAAGCCGGCGAAGAAAATAATCAGGGCGCCGGCGAAGAATCGTCCCATGGCAAAAAAAGCGGCGGCGCCGAAATTCACAACCAGTCCCAGGAATGTCAGCAAGTTCGGATTGATTCCCGTGGCGGCGATCGCGCCAACAATTTTGTCGAGCAGCCATTTGCTGCCGGTTCCAATTGCCCCCGTTAACGTAGCCATAAGCGCCTCATAGTGTCTCAGAATCAGCGCGGATTCGCGAAATGGAAAGAGGAAAACGAACGGCCCGCATCGTATAACAGGCGGCGCTGGCTGCCAATGGCTGTTTGGCCCGAGCCAAATTGGATGGAGAATTAATCGTGCGCATCCGTCAAATGTCCTTGACGGAGAATCGGCTTCATCCTAGAGTCGGGAAGTCCAGCGAAATACGGGCGCTCACGATGAACGAGCTTAACCGCCGCAATTTTCTATTGCGAGCAGGAACAGGCCTCAGCGCCGCGTGGTTTTCAGCGAACTGGCCTGCGCTTCTCTCCGCCGCAACGCGCGCGCGCCACGCTGCGCAGTCGGCAACGCCGCCAAAATTAGAATTCCTCACTCCGGACGAGGCGGTGGAGATCGAGGTCATCGCTGCCCGCATCCTTCCGACGGACGACACTCCCGGGGCGCGCGAAGCCGGTGTCGTTTATTTCATCGATCGTAGCCTGGCCACCTTTGGCGCCGAAGACCAAAAGACGTACCGCGAGGGTCTCCCTGATTTCCAAGCGAGAGTGAGTGAGATGTTCCCAGGCGTCTCTAAATTCTCCGGCTTGCAGACGGAACAGCAGGACGCGGTTTTGCATTCCTTCGACGAAAACACGGATGCGCCCCGGGGGCTATTCCGGGCGCGCCCGGGCGCGAAGAATTTTTTTGAGACGCTCCGCCAGCACACAATCGCGGGTTTCCTGATTGACCCAGATTACGGCGGCAATCACGATGGCGCTGGATGGAAGGTCATTGGCCGCGAGCGCGAACACACATTTCAGCCTCCCTTCGGGTATTACGACAGAGACTACCCCGGCTGGCAACCGGTGGCGAAAGAAACGGAAAAGAAATGACCGCCGATCAGCCCCATTACAAGACTTCCGACGAAGTGGACTTTGTCATCGTCGGCTCGGGCGCGGCCGGCGGCATCCTCGCCAAGGAGCTCTCGACCAATGGCTTTCGTGTCGTCGTTCTGGAGCAAGGCCCTTACCTGACGGAAGCCGATTTCAATCACAACGAAGTGGAAGTCTTTGCGCAGGACAAGCTCACCAACCAGCCGAAGCTTCAGCCGAACACGTTTCGCAAGACGCCGGACGAAAAGGCCAAGGTGCAGCGCACGCTAATTTATGGGCGATGCGTCGGCCGCCAATTTCTGGCGTTTTCACGAAATCGATTTCATCGAACGAAGCAAAGTGGGACCGGTTCCTGGCGCCGGGCTGATGGATTGGCCGATCACTTACGCGGATCTCGAGCCGTACTACACGAAAGTCGATTGGGAGATTGGCGTCTCCGGACTGGCCGGCGCCAGCCCGTTCGATCCGCCACGATCGAAGCCCTATCCGATGCCGCCGCTGCCGGTGAAGTCCTCGGGCGTGATTTTCGAACGCGCCGCGCGGAAGCTGGGCTGGCATCCATTCCCCGCGCCGATGGCGATTAATTCTCAAGCGCGCGCGGGACGAAGCGCTTGCGTCAATTGCGGCTTCTGTCTTGGCTTCGGGTGCGAAGTCGGCGCCAAATCGAGCTCCTTGGCTACGGTCATTCGAATAGCGGAGAAGACGGGCCGCTGCGAAATTCGTCCCAATTCGTATGTCCATCGCATCGAAACGGATGCCAATGGGCGCGCGACTGGCGCCGTTTACTTCGATGAGAAGCGCAACACGCATCTGCAGAAGGCCAAGGCTGTAGTGGTCTGCGCCAATGGCGCGGAAACTCCTCGCCTGCTCTTGCTTTCTGCCAACAAACAATTTCCCAACGGCCTCGCGAATTCCAGCGGGATCGTGGGCAAATATTTGATGTTCAACAGTAATGGAGTTGTCTTCGGTCAGTTCGAGCACCCGCTCAACGACTACAAGGGTTTTGCGGTGAGTCGAGTGCTGCACGACTTCTACGAACTCGATCCGCAAAAAGTCGGCTTCTGCGGCGGAGGCGGGCTTGATGGGCGGTTCGATTTCACGCCCATCGGCTTTGCGTTCAGCGGCCTCCCGGCAGATACGCCTCGCTTTGGAAAGGACTTCAAGGCCGCGCTCGCGCAGAATTTCAACCGCACCATGGAGATTTTCTGTCACGGCACTTCGTTGCCTGTCGAAAACAACAGCTTTTCCCTCGATCCCGAACTGAAGGACGCTTGGGGCCTGCCCGCCCTGCGCATGACCTACAAGGATCATCCTGACGATTTGAAACTCTTAACCTGGATGTACGCGCGCGCTCATGAACTATTTGAAGCGGCCGGCGCCAAGAAGCATTGGGGTTTTCCTGCGGCAGAGTCACAATTCGCTTTCCATCTTCTCGGCACCTGCCGCATGGGAAATGATCCGAAAACGTCGGTGATCAATCCGGACCATCGCGCGCACGACGTCAAGAATCTTTTCCTTTGCGACGGCAGCAGCCTGGTGACTTCCGGCCGCGGCCAGCCCACTATGACCATCGAAGCGCTCGCCTTCCGCGCCGCCGACCGCATTACGGCGCTCGCGAAGCGCGGCGAAATCAGCGCCTGACCCTGCCCTCATTCCATGGGATTCAGTTGGTTCTCGCAACCATGCTGCGCGCTATGACGCGGGTGGATTCCGCAGGGAAGAAGAACATGGATTGTCGGATGGAAACGCAAAGCCTTGAGCAACGCCGTCGAGGGGAGTGACACAACCAGGAAGATCCGCCGTGCTGAGCCGCTCTAAGTTTCTCTTTTTCGCTGTGACCGTTGGCCTCTGCCTTTCGGCAGGCCCCTGCCTGGCGCAGCAGGTTCCACTCCAAGTTTCGAAAGCGGAGCAGACGCTTCCGAAGACACAGGACCCGTGGTGGAAGCACGCCGTTATTTACGAGATCTATCCGCGCAGCTTCCAGGATTCGAACGGCGACGGTGTTGGCGACATCAATGGGATTGCGTCGCGGCTGGATTATCTGCGCGACCTGGGCATCGATGCGATCTGGATTAGCCCGATGTACCCGTCGCCGCTGGTGGATTTTGGGTACGACGTCTCGGATTACACGGCCATTGATCCGCTCTACGGCACGTTGGCGGATTTCGATCGATTGGTCAGCGAAGCGAAGAAACGCAACATCCGCTTGATCATGGATTTTGTTCCGAATCACACATCGGACCAACATCCCTGGTTCAAGGAATCGCGTTCTTCGCGTACAAATCCGAAGCGCGACTGGTACGTCTGGCGCGACGGCAAACGGGCGGGGCAGCCTCCCAACAATTGGCAATCGTGGTTTGGCCATTCGGCGTGGAAGTTTGACCCCGCCACGAATCAGTATTATTACCACCACTTCTACACGGAGCAGCCCGACTTAAACTGGCGCAATCCTCAAGTGCGGAAGGCCATGTACGACGCCATGCGCTTCTGGCTCGATCGGGGCGTGGCCGGGTTTCGAATCGATGCCGTATCCCGTTTGTTTGAAGACCCGAATCTATACGACGATCCGATTCTGCCGGGGGTGAACGCTTATGGCGATCCGAATATCGCACACAAATACACAGACAACTTGCCGGAAGTTCATGAGGTGCTGCGCGAAATGAGACGGATAGTGGACGAGTATCCCGGGAATCCGGTCCTGATTAGTGAGGCCGACGAGCCGAATATCACGGAGCTGACCAAGATGTACGGCAGCAAGAATGACGAGGTGCAGTTGCCAATGGATTTTCAGATTGCTGACGTCAATCGGCTCTCCGCACCGGATTTCCGCCGGCTGTTGAACGAAATAGACCGGAACGCAGCCGGCGGGCAGCCGCATTATTTTTTCAGC
>Ga0209648_10002530_pt1 | contig 15175 bp, 11 predicted proteins | sample GraSoi2013_115cm_FD_185830 | JGI IMG/M metagenome (GOLD analysis project Ga0209648, IMG submission 185830) | Grasslands soil microbial communities from the Angelo Coastal Reserve, California, USA - Sample 9_17_2013_115cm (SPAdes) (version 2) | ecosystem: Environmental > Terrestrial > Soil >...
GCTTGACAGAAAATGGCGATTCGCGAGAGACTCCCGTCGCGCCAGTTACACTGCCTTCCCCCCGAAGCACGTTCCGACGTTTCCTCTCCTATCCGCACGCCGGAAAAAGTCAGCGAGGAGTGCCGGTGTCCGCACAATTAGAGAAGGAAGTTGTCAATTCATTAGAATTGGATAGGGAAGTCATTCGCTGTAAGACATGCGGTCTAGTCCAGTACCGGACGCGCACGGGGAATTGCCGTCGATGCGTACGTGCGTTGCCTCAGCGTTTGGAGTTCCTGATTCCTCCCGCAGCACCTGAGGAGGAAGCCGGCGCTGAACCAGCCCAGGAGAAGTTTGCCAACCGCGAGACGGTCGAGAATATCGGCCAGCGTATCCGCCAGCTGCGCGAGTCGCGCAGCATGACGCAAAGCCAATTGCAGTCGCGCTCGAAGGTGTCGCGATCGTATTTGTCGCGCATCGAGAGCGGGCAGATGACGCCAAGCCTGGGCACTCTGGAGAAAATCTCCGAAGCGCTGAACGTCGGGCTGAATCGCTTCTTTATTCCGGAATCCGACGGCGAAGCGCTGCTGGAGGATCCGTTCATCCAGGGATTGCGGCCGTTCCTGCGGCAATTGGATTGGGAACAGTGGCAGTCCATATTGAAGAGGCTGCAGGCGATCAGCGATCACGTTGGAGCGCTGCCGACCAACCTCCGCCCTATCGGTAATCCGGCGCGGCTGCCGCAGCCCGCGTCGGGGAATGGCAACGGCAACGGGCATGTGGCTGCCGGCTATTCGAATGGGCATGCGCAGGCGCATGGCCATCCGCAGGGCTACCCGCTGCGGCGCCCAAGCCCGCCGTCCACGTTTCAACGTTCGTTTGCGCGGTAGGTTTCGAAAAGCGAAAAACGAAATTCAACTCGACGCGGCGTGATGACAGTCACGCCGCGTTTTTTGTTTTGATGTGAAGAACGCAGAAGCAAAGCTGGTGTCTGGGCACTCGTTTTCGTGTGTGAATGAAAGCAGATTCCTCTCTACGCGACCCGGCGCACACGAATCGTGCGCGGGAAAAAGCCGGGTCGCTCCGCTCGGAATGACAGTTGGTGGGTTTGCGGGTCGCTCTGCGCTAGTCGGCCCAAGCGACGCCGACGGAGCTAGTCGCGGGCGACGGAGACTTTGGCGGCGGGGACTTCGAGGCGCATCAAGCGGTGATTCGAATCGAGGAACAGCAGCACTTCGACGTCACTCGTGGTGACGCGAAGGCCCTCGTACGACTTGCCCTTGACGCTAGCCGAACCGGTTGCCTCGACGATAAGCGATCCGGGAGTTAGTTCCTGCGGAATAAGGACCGGGAGATTCTGCGCGCCGCGCTTGGACCAGTCATAAACGCGTGCCAGCACAGCGTATTGGTAGTAGAGATTGTTATCGAGGACAGCGACGAGCGGCGTGCCGAAGGCCATGTCCTGTTCGAAGGGCCGCGCGCCCTGCATCTGTAAGGTGATTTTGGCTACGCCGTTCGCGAAGAGAATGTGCGCTCCATTGGTTTTTTCCGCGTGCGAAGTCCACTGGTAGCTGATGGGAGCCCCATCGCCCTGCAGCGTGAGCATGCCGGTTACGCGCGTCGCGGGAGAATCGGGAGCCTTCAAGTCCGTGGTGCCTTGCGCCGCCCAGCCTCCGGCGGCGGGCGAAATCTCAAACTCTTCGTGGCCGACGGTTTGGCCGTCGAGCTGGATGGTGAATTTGCCTTTGTCCTGCGCGAAGACCGGCGCTTTTTTTGGGGCTTGGGAAGCTAAGGAGACGAGAGAGCTAACGGCCAGGATTCCCGCCAGTGCGATAGCGAACTTGATTTGTGACTTCAGAGGGTTGCACATCGTTAGAAGCACTCCTTTGCGCGCTGCGAAAGAGAAAGTTTGCCACAGCGGCGAGGAGATGCGCGGAGATCGTGCGCGCATGCGCTCAGAGCGTTAACGGAGGCTTGGGTCGATCGATGTTACGCAGAGGCGCAAAAGTTTAGATCTTGGGCTCTTGCACGACGAGGTGAGCGTTGCCGCCGAGAGAGGAGATAATCCCGCGGCGGAGAATTTCTGCAACGACGCGGGCGGGTTCGCCGGAACTGTCGACGCGGTGGTCGGCTTGCTGATAGGAAGGCAGACGCTGCGCGTAAAGGGCGCGAAAGCTGGGCTCGTCGCGAAACAGCGGGCGGCCGGTCATGGTCATACAGCGGGCCAACAAAACGTCGAGGGAGGCGTCCAGCCAGATGACGGGGACGCCGGCGGCGCGCAGAAACTCCGGCGCACCGGCTTGCGCGTAGGTACCGCCGCCGAGCGCGAGAACTGCAGCTTCCTTGTGCTCCAGCGCGCGGCCCAGAGCTGCACGAAGTTGATCGGCTTCCATCTGCCGGAATGCGGGCTCGCCCAGGCGTTCGAAGATTTCAGGAATGCGAAGACCCGCTGCCTCTTCAATGCGGTCGTCCAGATCGATGAAGCGCCAAGCCAATTGGCGGGCGAGGAGCGTGCCGATGGTGGTCTTGCCGGAGCCCATGAAGCCGGCCAGGCAAAGCACCTGCATTCGCGATTGTGGTGGTCGCGGAGGAAGTTGCGTCATTTATATTCGTTACTTGAACAGGCTGGCCGAAACTCTCGGCCGCCTGGCACCGTTAGTCGCGCTTCAAGATGCGAATTGTACCACTGTAGGAGGAGAGCTCCACCTTGGCCAGGCCGGTGCCGACGGTGCCGAACAAGCCCTTGGTAAATTTGGAGGCCATGCGGCGCATACCATGCGAATCCGGTTTCAAGAAGGTGTCGGCCTGATTGTCGACCGTGCCGGTGGCGGTCTGCGCTTTGAGGTCGAAGGAATCGTTGCCTGAGAAGTGCACCTCGACGGTGCCTTTGCCGCTCTTCATCGTGTAGATTCCCGTTCGAATGAAGTCGCCGTCAAAGAGAATATTGCCGGACATGGTAAAAAGCGTGACGTTGGTCAGTCCAGGCTGTAAGACCTGCGCGTTGCCGCTGATGGAGTTGAAATCGAGCTTGCCGGCACACTGCATGCAAACGAGCGACCCGCCGGTGGTGCGCACTACGATGTAGCCGGAAACTTCTTTGAGGTGAATATCGCCGGCGACGCTTTGCAAGGTCATGTCGCCCATAACCTGCTCGACATAAACCAGACCGGTCTGCGTGCGCAACTGCAGTTCGGTTTCCTCAGGCACGGTCAACTGAAAATTGGCTTCGAGTTCGGCGGCGGGAGCGGAACTATCCAGCACGGTGGCGGTGATATCGACGCGCTGGTCAGCCTGTTCCGTGTCGATGCCGATTTTGTTCGAGGCTTGTGTGGCGGAGACGATCACTTCGGAATTCTTCGAAGACTTTACCTCGATGCGTCCGTTGCCTACGTTCTGGAGCACGACGACGGGATGAGCCTTTACTGCAAAATGCTTCTCAAAATGCTGGGGTTCGGCCTGCGCAAAAGAAAAAGGCAGGACAAGTACTCCAACGCCGAGCACGGGCAGGATTCCACGTCCGATCGTTTTCGAGCTCATGTTAGTAACCACTCCCCCCGCGTTCCATCATGACGGATATCAATTCGGCCTTTTGCTGGTAGGCACCAGTCAAATAATCGCGCGCGAGATCGTCTTGGGGCTGCTCTTTCACGCGCTGCTCGCAATCGGCGATAAATTTGTCGACGATATCCAGATTCTGACGGAGGGAAACGTCCACGTCGGAGATGCCGGCAAGCTGCATGGCCGGCAGATGAGCTTCGTCGTTGTTCAGGGTCAAGCTGGTGTCTTCGTATACGCTGTCGTAGGCGTTGCGCGCTTCGGTGGGTTGCGCGGCGGGGCGCTGGAGTTGCAAAGCGGCTGCGGCGGCAATGAGCAGACCGACGGCGCTGGTGGCCAGCACGCGCGGGCGGAAGAACGCGGAGAAGCCCGTCCACCAGGAACGCTGCTGGACTGAGCGGATGATACCTTCCTGCTCCAATTGCGCGCGCAGGGAGTTCCACACGCGGCGCGGCGGCTCGACTTCCGCGGGAAGCAAATGCGCGGTGGCGACAAGCGCGGTCAAGTCCGCGATGAGATTTTTGCAGGAACTGCAGCCAGCAAGGTGCGCCCGCGCCGCATCAGGCACTGGCACAAAGCCCTCTTGCGAGAGGACCAGTTCCACTTCTTTGCACTGCATGGACGTTTACTCCACGCCACGCCTGCTAAGGAAGTATGTTCGGCTCGACCCGAATACAACCTTGCGACGTGCGTTTACTCCGTGCACCCCGGAATTTTCACTATTCTAACTCAATAACCATTACCCGTCTGTGTCTTCGCAGCGTGGCGTTCTTGACGCGCCTGCTCCCGAATTTCTTCCTGCAGGAGATCGCGCAACCTGGTTCGCGCCTTGTGCAACTGCGATTTCGAATTTCCGACCGAGCAACCCATGATGCCGGCGATTTCGTTGTGCTCGTAACCCTGCACGTCGTGCAAAACGAACACGGTGCGATAACCGGGCGGCAACTTATCGATGGAGCGCTCCAGGTTAACGCGGTCAATCGCTCCACTCAGCCGCAAGTCCGCAGCGCCAATGTCTTTCCGCGGCCCGCCGTTATCTTCGTCCGGCTCCGTGGTCTCCTCCAGAGAGGCCACCGGAAGAGCCTTCTTGCGCAAGCGCATCAGCACGACGTTTACGGTCATGCGATGCAGCCACGTCGAAAAGGCAGATTCGCCGCGAAACGTCGCAATCTTGCGGAAGAGCTGGAGAAATGCCTCCTGCATTAGGTCTTCCGCGTCAGAAGGATTGCTGACCATCCGCAGGCAAAGTGCGTACACGCGGCGGCTGTGCAGGTCGTACAGGAACTCAAAAGCAACAGCGTCGCCGGCCTGGGCCAGACGAATGGCTTCGCCCTCCGTCAGCGCCTTAGGCGGCTGCGGGGCTGATGCGATGGGATCGCTTGGTCTATTTCGGGCCAACGGTCCAATAGCGGCGCATCCACCCTTTCGGATGCGCCGGATACCCCCTAAAGTTGTCTTCGCAATGGCCCGCATAACTTAGAAACACGGAACCGGCATTTAATACTCGGTCAGCTCGTGCCGCTGAAGTGCGGAATTAGCAGGCCCGGTTATTCTCTCTCGATTAAGACCATTCGTCCACCCGGGACTGCCTCGGGATCGTTAGGAGTCATCATTTGGGCATCTACAGATTTCTGGAAGGCGGGAAGTTGGCTATCCGGGAGTACCACTATGAAGGACTTCAAGAGGACGATGGCCTCACGTAAGCAAGTGTTTAAATCAAAGTGCGCGTCGTCGAGCGTCCGCCAGTCTAAAGAGGGTTCGGCAGAGGCACCGCTGCCCAGGTCGGAAGCTATTTCGCAAAAATCGGCGTGGATACTCAATACCATCTCTTCGAGGGTATCGATCTTGTGCAGGAACTGGGAGCGCTGAGTCAGGAGCACGTGGCTTAGCAGGTCGCTCATGCGAGCGGTACGCTGTTCCCGGAAACCACGGAAGTTGGCGGCGTCAAGCGGGGCCGTGTTCGGGATAACGCCGAAATGCTTGGCGTGCTCTCCTAAGGTGCGGAGCAGACCCTCGACAGGACGCGCCAAACGAGCGCACAGGTCTGGCATCACGAAGACGGCCTGGCACGATTGCCCCAATTTTCCGATGCGGCGAAGCTCAAGGGCCTCATTCAGCGAAATGCTGAACATTCGATAAAAGGTTTCGAGCCGGTGGACGCACGAGTTGAACGCCTCGGCCTTGGCTGGCGGCAGCCAAGCGCCCCAGTCCTCGAGCACCGAGGAATGTCTGACAGGAAGGGTGTCGAAGCGGGCCCGCACGGGGTATCTCCTAAGGCGGGGGAGTATACCAAAATAGCTTTCGACCGGTAAGAATTTATTAGCAGAGCTTAATTTAATGCGCTTGTTCACAAACAAGGTATTTTCCCGAACATGTAAAAAATGGACGCAAACCCTGACAGCAGAAGCACTTTCAGCGACACGGGTCCCCTGCCGGTAGGGTACGCTCAGCACGATGGGTAACTGTCTCGTTATATAGGGGATTTTATTTCAAGTTGGGGCTCGTGCGGCCGGTTTGTCAATTTCGGCTCAAGGGTACTATGCCTGCTCGGTGCGCCGTCGCGTTCTTGCTCTACGGCGGGGCTGGCCGCTATACTCGCCTGCGATTATGTGGAAAGGATTTTCCCGTTGCAATTTGAGCCGCGCGATCAGTTTGAGCAGCGCCAGAAAAAGCTCGAGCAAGTTCAGGCGCTGGGCCTAAAAGCGTATCCTCATGAATTTCGCTGGAGCCACACAGTTGCGCAGTTGGCCACGGAATTTGGCGCCACTCCAGGCGCGGAACTTGAGGCAAACCGGCGCGAGGTTCGTGCCGCGGGGCGAATCGTTTCTCTACGCCTGATGGGCAAGGCAGGCTTTGCACACCTACAGGGTGCGGGGAAGCGCATCCAGATCTACGTCAAAAAGGATGTGGTGGGAGAGCGCGGTTTTGAGCTTTTCAAGCTGCTCGATCTAGGGGACTCGATTGGTGTGCGCGGGCATCTTTTCCGCACCAAGACGAATGAGCTTTCCATTTGGGTGGAGGAGATTTTCCTGCTGTCAAAGGCGCTGCTCCCCCTGCCGGAGAAATGGCACGGCCTGACCGATGTGGAGTTGCGCTACCGCCAACGGTATCTGGATCTGATCGCGAATGAAAGTTCACGCGAGGTCTTTGTGACACGCGCGCGCATCGTCCAGGAGTTGCGACGCTTTTTCGATGCTCGCGGTTATATTGAGGTGGAGACGCCGATGATGCATCCGCTGCCGGGAGGAGCGGCGGCGCGGCCCTTTGTGACCCACCACAATACGCTGGACATCGACCTGTATCTGCGAATCGCGCCGGAACTGTATTTGAAGCGGCTGACGGTAGGGGGATTTGATCGCGTCTACGAGATCAACCGCAATTTTCGCAATGAAGGAATCTCCACGCAGCACAATCCCGAGTTCACCATGCTGGAGTTCTATGAGGCGTACAGCAACTATCACGACCTGATGGACATGAACGAGCAGCTTTTCGCGGAGTTGGCGCGAAAGATCACCGGGTCGACGGTGGTGCGCTATGGGGATGTGGAACTGGACTTCGGGAAATTCGAGCGCCTCTCGATGCGCGAGGCCATTGTGAAGTATTGGCCGGCTGGCGCCGGCGCGGCGCCAACGCTTGCGGAGTTGCGCGCGCAAGGAGGGCCGCGTGCGATCACCGAGCGCTACAACAGCTGGGCGAAGGGAGCAGGAGCGCCCTATGCGGCTTCCAAGGGGACGCTGAGCGATGGAGAATGGACCGGTCTCTTATTTGAGACCACCGCCGAAGACAAATTGGTGCAGCCGACGATTTTGTATGAATTCCCGACCGACATCTCTCCCTTGTCGAAGCAGAAGCCGGATGATCCGAGCGTGACGGAACGCTTTGAGATTTATGTGGCGGGGATGGAGATCGCGAACGGCTTTTCGGAGTTGAATGATCCGATCGAGCAGGAGCGGCGCTTTCGCGCGCAAGTCGCGCAGGGCGGAGACGAGATGCCAAAGCAGGTCGATTGGGACTACATACGCGCGTTGTGCCACGGCATGCCGCCGACTGCCGGCGAAGGCATCGGCATCGATCGCTTGACCATGTTGTTTACGAATTCGCCTTCCATCCGCGACGTTATCCTATTTCCTCAATTGCGGCCGGAAGCGCCATCGAATCCGGAGCAAAGCGCGGAGCGCTGACGGTCCAGCATGAAATTTGAATGGTTTGTCGCCAGGCGGTACCTGCGGTCGCCGTACCGCCCGGCGGTGCTGCGGCTTGTGACGGCGTTCTCCGTGATTGGCGTGGCAGCGGGGGTGGCAACATTAGTTATCGCGCTGGCCATGAACACTGGATTTCGCGAGACGCTGCAGGATCGCTTGCTCGGTGTGACCGCGCACGTGTCGCTCACCAGACCTGGCGCCGGCGGCATCCGAGATTACGAAGCGCTGACGACCAAACTTTCCGCGATTCCTGGAGTGCGCTCGGTAACACCCGCAGCCTATCAGACGGTGCTGATGACGTTTGCCGGCGAGGCGCGCGGCGTGGTGTCAAAAGGAATTGACCTCGACCGCGAGCGGCACAGCGACGAAGCGCTGCAGCGCATCATTGCCGGCAAGTTGGATTTTTCGCAGGATGCGGACGGCATTGACACGGTGTTGGTGGGGAAGCAACTTGCGCAGGAGTGGAAGCTATCGCCGGGTGATTACGTCACGTTGACCAGCCCACAAGGCCGATTGACTCCTTTCGGCATGTTGCCACGAAGCCGCCGATTTCGTGTGGCGGGCGTTTTCGATTCCGGTTTCTATGATTACGATGAGAACTGGTGCTTCTTGAGTTTGGCTGCCGCACAAGCGCTTTCCGGCGTGGGCCACAGAGTCAGCGTGCTGGAGTTTCGACTGGACAAGCCTGAGCGAGCCGGTGAAATTGCGCGCAAATTGGAGCAAGCCGCGGGTTCAGGTTTCGCCGCCACCACCTGGATGGAAGAAAATCGCGCGCTTTTCCGCGCCTTGCGGCTTGAAAAGCTGGTCACTGCGATCTTCATCGGTCTGATCACCTTTGTCGCGGGGTTGAATGTGCTTGTCGTGTTGTCCATGACGGTGACCGATAAGGCGCGGGATGTCGCCGTCCTGATGTCGATGGGTTCCCGGCGGCAGCAGATTCGGCGCATTTTCCTGTGGCAAGGCATTGCGATTGGCGCGACCGGCACTATCGCCGGCTTATGCATCGGGTATGCTTTCGCCTGGATCGCCGGGACGTGGCACCTGATTCCTCTCGATCCGCAGGTATATGCGGTGCCGTATGTGCCATTTCATCCGAGCCTGTTCGACGGGCTTTGGATCGCAGCAGTGGCCATGGCGATTTCTATTGGGGCGACGCTGTTGCCGGCTCGCGCGGCGGCGCAGCTCCTGCCCGTGGAGATCCTGCGGTATGAGTGAAGGGAAATCGTGGAGGGATCGTTGGGATATACCCCAGATGGACGTTTTTCCGGGGGGGGAGGTTTGGAGCGCGGTTTGCACGTAGATTACGCGCGTGGGCTTTCAGCGGCACCGAGGAGTGGTCTCTCGCCCCGGGACAGCCAACGGCCGTCGCATAAATATCTGAAATGAAAGCAACCGAGGAGTGGTCTCTCGCCCCGGGACAGCCAACGGCCGTCGCATAAATATCTGAAATGAAAGCAATTAAGCGTTTAGCGAAACGCTCGTTTTCTGAGCTGTTTTGTGGCTGGGCAAGCCCAAGCCATAAATGGGAAGCGAATGGGTCACCAAAAGGCGATCGGTGAGCGTCGGCGCGGCACTGGAACTGCATTTCCTGCATCTAAATGAGTGTCGGTGCCTTCGATTCGCGCTTAGGAGCAGCGTCTGAAAAAGTGGGGTAGTAATGAATTCTGAGGCCAATCCGGGGCAAGACGACGGCGTGGGGAAGATAAACGGTTTCCTCGATGCGCAAGTGGTGCTCGAGGCGCGCAGTTTGAAAAAAACCTACGGCGTCGGCATGCGATCTTTGACCGTTTTGACCGACGCGAATCTAAGTTTGCGGCGCGGAGAGATGGTCGCGATAGTCGCGCCATCTGGAGCAGGGAAAAGCACTCTGCTGCACCTGCTGGCTGCGCTAGACACGCCAACAAGCGGTACAGTATACTTCGCTTCCAAGCCCATTGAAACGAATCAAGACACCACGGTTGCGGAGTTCAGAAATCGCGCCGTTGGATTTTTGTGGCAGAGGCATCAATTGTTGCCGGATTTTACTGCCACCGAGAATGTAGCCATGCCGTTGCTTTTGCGAGGTGAGGGTTTTTCGCCCTCGATGACGACGGCGCGCAAGTGGCTCGCGGAAGTCGGCTTGCGGGAGCGGGTCGATCACCGCGCAGGGGAGCTTTCGGGCGGGGAACAGCAGCGCGTTGCTATTGCCAGGGCGCTCGTCACCAGGCCGGCCGTGCTGCTGGCTGATGAACCGACCGGAGACTTGGACGAGCAGAATGCTTGGGTCGTGTTCGAGTTGTTGCAGCGGCTGCACCGCGCGTACCAGTTGACGTCCCTGATCGCGACGCACAACCTGGCGCTCGCCGCGCGTTGTGACCGCATCTTAACTCTGGAGCACGGCGTTTTGCGTACTCGCACGGCTACGGCTGCTGCGATTGGGACCCCCGGGGGAGAAGCGAGCTAATCGTGTTTGAACGGTATACAGAAAAAGCGCGTCGCGTCATTTTCTTTGCGAGATATGAAGCCAGCCAGTACGGCAGCCCGTACATCGAGACCGAGCATCTTCTGCTCGGCTTGATGCGCGAAGACAAGGCCCTGGCTAATCGTTTTCTGCGCCAACAGGGCTCCATCGAATCCATCCGCAAGGAAATCGAAGCGCGCATCACCATCCGCGAACGTATCTCGACATCCGTGGAAGTGCCACTAAGCGCGGAATGCAAACGCATTCTGAACATGGCCGGGGAAGAGGCGGAGCGGCTGGGCGTCAAGCACGTCGGAACGGAGCACCTGCTGCTGGGCATCCTGCGGGAAGAGAAGTGCTTCGGCGCGGAAATTCTGATGGAGCGCGGCCTGCGGCTCTCCACATTGCGGGAAGAGCTTGCGCGGACCTCCGGTGAGAAAACGACCGCGGCCCGCCCGAAAGAGACTTCACTCCTCGCCGAATTCAGTCGCGATCTTACGCAAGCCGCTTCGGAAGGATCTCTCGACCCGCTCGTCGGTCGCGAAGGCGAGGTCGAGCGCGTCATTCAGATTCTCTGCCGGCGGACAAAAAATAATCCGGTGCTCATCGGTGAACCGGGCGTAGGCAAGACCGCTATCGTCGAAGGCTTGGCGCAGCGGATCTCTGATGGCGACGTCCCGCCGTTTCTTGCGGACAAGCGCATTCTTTCTCTTGACCTGTCGCTCATCGTTGCGGGCACAAAATATCGCGGGCAGTTTGAAGAGCGGCTGAAGACCATCATGAAGGAATTGATGGAGAGCCAGAACGCGATCGTGTTTATCGACGAACTGCACACGCTGGTGGGCGCAGGTTCCGCCGAAGGCTCGCTCGACGCGGCCAACATCCTCAAGCCCGCGCTCTCGCGCGGCGAAATTCAGTGCATCGGCGCCACCACGCCCGGCGAGTACCGCAAGTCGGTTGAGAAAGACCGCTCCCTCGAGCGCCGCTTTCAATCCGTGAAGGTTCCGGCTCCCAACGAGGAAGAAGCCGTTCAGGTCATCAACGGCATCCGTGAGCGCTACGAAAAATTTCACGCGGTCAGCTATACGGATGATGCGCTTCGCTATTCTGTCTACCTTTCGAACCGCTATATCCCTGATCGCTTCCTGCCTGACAAAGCTATCGATTTGATCGACGAGGCAGGCGCGCGCGTTAAGCTCCGCCAGGCGAGCGTCCCCGAAGAAGTGGGCGAAGTGCAAAAGCGTGTCAAGTTCATCACCCATCGCATGGAAAGCGCTATCGCCGCGCATGAATTCGAGAAGGCTCGTTTTTACTCCGAAGAAGAGCGCAAGGAAAAAGAAAATCTCCGCGGGCTGCGCGAACGCTACAAGCTCGACGACGCTTCCACCGGCATCGTTACGCGTGAAGACATCGAGGAAGTCGTCTCCCGCTGGACCGGCATCGCGGTCACTTCCATCAAGGAAGACGAGCAGCAGAAGCTCCTGCGCATCGAGCCCGAGCTGCACAAGCGGGTCATCAGTCAGGACAAAGCTATTACGGCCCTCGCACGCGCCATTCGGCGCAGCCGCGCCGGACTCAAAAATCCCGCGCGTCCTGTCGGCTGCTTCTTCTTTCTCGGTCCAACCGGGGTCGGCAAGACTGAAGTCGCGCGCCGCCTCGCGGAATTCCTTTTTGGTTCGGAGAAGTCGCTGGTTCGCTTTGATATGTCGGAGTTCATGGAAAAGCACTCCGTCTCGAAGCTCATCGGCGCCCCTCCAGGTTATGTAGGCTACGAAGAAGGCGGTCAGTTGACAGAGCGCGTTCGCCGCACGCCCTACTCGGTGATCCTGTTGGATGAAATCGAGAAGGCGCACCCGGACGTCTTCAATATTCTTTTGCAAGTCTTTGAAGACGGGCAGTTGACGGACGGCCTGGGCAACACCGTGGATTTTCGCAACACCATCATCATCATGACTTCCAACTTGGGCGCGCGCCATTTGCAAAAGCGCACTTCCATCGGCTTCCAGTCCGGAGCCGATGAGGCCAGCCTCAAGAGCATGGAAGAAATGGTGATGAACGAAGTAAAGCGGGCGTTCAATCCGGAGTTTCTCAACCGCTTGGACGAAATCATTATCTTCAACCCGCTCGGCGACGACGACCTGCTACGCATCATCGATCTGCTCGTGGGCCAGATGAACGACACGCTGATCCACAAGCAAGTGCAGGTTGTGCTTTCGCCGGAAGCACGTCAGTGGATCCTCGAAAAGACGTGCGCAGACCGAAGTTACGGGGCGCGACCTTTGCGGCGGGCTTTACAGAAGTATGTGGAAGATCCGCTGTCCGAGGCGCTCATTCAGGGTGGAATACAAAGGCCAGCGACGTTGCAAATTTACGTCGCAGGGGAAGGGCTTTCGTTCCGACCTGTCGGTGAGGCAACCCCGGTCGTCCACTAGGGAATCTGACACCAACATGTGTGGCCCCGGTAGATACCGGGTAAACGCACGGGCCGGCCCGTACCGGGTTCGGCGGGAGAAAACATCTTGGGTTTGGGGGCGCGGCTGACCACCTCTGTGGCCGCTCACACAAGAGTTTCTTTGCCGTTTGGGGTTATGCGCGTCCGGCTTTCGTTCGCGGCAATGCTGTTATTGCTCGCGTCTTCTGCTCTCGCCGGGGTGCCGCGCAATCCGAATGCGGTTGCATCTCCGTCTTCGCTCTCTTCTGCGTTTGATTCAACTGACTCCGCAAAAGTTACGGCGGAATTAGCCGCCAGCAACGTCTCCGAGCCTTCTTTCCAGGATCCTCCGCCACAGCCGGTCGGAACCATCATCGACCGCATCATCTTCATTGGCAATCGCCGGGTTCGCAGCGACACGCTCAAAGCCCGCATTTTTAGCCGCGATGGCGACCCTTATAATGAAGAAACGCTGCGCCGCGACTTCCAGGCTCTGTGGAACACGCAGTTCTTTGAGGATGTGAAGCTGCGCGTAGAAGATTCCCCGGACGGTCCCAATCATAAGAACGTCATCTTTGAGGTTAAAGAGCGGCCGGTTATTCGCCGCATTCGGTACGACGGCATTCATTCCGTTTCGGAATCCGACATTCTTGACCGCTTCAAGGAGCGCAAGGTCGGCCTCACGGTGGAAAGCCAGTTTGATCCCACGCGGATCAAGAAGGCGGAAGTAGTTCTGAAGGAATTGCTGGGCGAGCACGGCCGCCAATTTGCCAAGGTTACGCCGGAATACGAGCGCATCGCGGCGAGCAACGCCGTTATCCTGGTTTTTAAAATTGAGGAAGGGCCGAAGGTGAAGGTCGGCCGCATCAAGTTCACGGGGAACCACGCATTCAGCGATCGCAAGCTGATTCGCGCCATGCGCCACGACCGCCCTTACTCCATCCCTCTCTACTTTTGGTACATTCCGGTCCTCACCAAAACATACGACCGCGAAAAATTAAACGAGGATCTCGAAGTCGGCGTCCGCGGCCTGTATCAGGACAATGGCTACTTCAAAGTCGTGGTGAAAGATCCCGTCCTCGAAAATATCGACACCGAGAGCTTCCGCATGGGCGTTCCCGTGGCCGGACGTACTCACGGCAAAGCCGTCAATATCACCATCCCCATCGAAGAGGGCGAGCGATACAAAATGGGGACGCTGAAAATCGTCAGCGCCGACCCGGACAAGGCCCTGTCCCTTAAGGTGGATGCCCTCAAGAGCATTTTCCCGCTCAAGCAAGGCGACATCTTCTCTACCGCGAAGATTCGTAAAGCCCTGGATGACTACCGCAAGGCCTACGGTCAGTACGGCTTTATCGATTTCACCGCTGAGCCGCAGACCGACATCGACGAGGCCGCCAAGCGCATCGACATCACCATGCGGTTTACGGAAGAGAAGCAATACTACGTCCGGCGCATCGACTTCGTAGGCAACACCACCACGCGCGACAAGGTCATCCGCCGCGAGCTTCTTCTCGACGAGGGTCAGCTCTTCAACAAGCGCGCCTGGGAAGTCAGCATCCTGCGTTTGAACCAGCTCGATTATTTCGACCGCATCGAGGAAGACAAGGCCGTCGAGATCAAGCGCAACCAAAAAGAAGGCACCGTCGATCTCACCCTGAAACTGAAGGAAAAGGGCAAGCAGTCCATCGGATTACAGGGCGGCGTCAGCGGCCTGGCGGGCACATTCATCGGCCTCACGTACCAGACCAACAATTTCCTGGGCCTCGGCGAAACGCTGACTTTTTCCGCGCAGTTCGGCGACATTCAGCGCAGCTTTATGTTCGGCTTCACCGAGCCATATCTTTTCGATCGGCCGATTTCCACGGGCTTCACTATTTTCTCAAGCCGCTACAGCTTTAACCAGGCTCAACAGTTGTCTCTATTGCAAGGACAGTCTGTCAGCCTCAATCCGCAGTTCATTCAGAATTACAATCAGAACAGCACCGGCTTTACGTTGTTTGCCAGCTATCCGCTGAAGAAGTTGTCCTTCGCGCGGTTCGGGTTGACGTATGGACTGACGCGGACCAGTATCACCGCGTTCAACACCGCTTCGCAGGTTCTCTTCGAGGACCTTCAGTTCCGAAGCATCGCCGGTCCGAGCGCGCTGCAAGGCATTGTGTCCAGCACTCTGACGCCGAGCATCACCTACAACACGGTGGACAATCCCATTAACCCCCACACCGGCAAGAGCTATTTTTATTCCATGGGCTTCACGGGCGGCCCGCTGGGCGGCAACGTCAACACCATAAGCAACGTCTTCGATTTTAAGTATTTCCATCCTATTCAGAAGCGGCGCAACGTCATCGGCTTCCACGCCACGGCAGCCTACATCACTGGATACGGCGGATCAGCTCAGAATCCAAAGGACATCCCGCCGTACAGCCGCTTCTACATGGGCGGCGAAAACGACATTCGCGGCTACGACATCCGCTCGATTTCTCCGGTTACTTTTATTCCGCAAGCCACCGCGACGCCGATCTTCTATCACGATCCTACCGCTGGGGGCGCCATTCGGTCTTTCACGAT
>Ga0209648_10002531_pt1 | contig 15171 bp, 10 predicted proteins | sample GraSoi2013_115cm_FD_185830 | JGI IMG/M metagenome (GOLD analysis project Ga0209648, IMG submission 185830) | Grasslands soil microbial communities from the Angelo Coastal Reserve, California, USA - Sample 9_17_2013_115cm (SPAdes) (version 2) | ecosystem: Environmental > Terrestrial > Soil >...
GGTCTGACATTCCGCGAGCTGGTATTACCTTTTGCTTGGCGGAACCACGTGTGCAGACGTGGTACGCAAAGCGTTTGAAATGGAGCGTACCTCATTCGAATCTTGGTTGGAAAAATACAGCAGGGCGTGGAAAGACAGAAATCCGCTCTGCTTTGCCATCAGCCGTATGAGAAGGAAGGTCTGCTGATTGCCTCCATGGAGGACCTATATGATGCCGCCAAAGGAATCGCTCTGCACTCAATCACCCAGAGCCCGCGGCACGGTGTTACGGCTATGTGGCATCTGCCTGATGATTGGCGGGGCTTCCCCTTTTGTCGCGGCTTCTCACGCAGCGGGCGGCCCTAGTTCGCCGGCGGTCAATCCGGGCGACGCACGCGTGGTGGCAAAATTGGGTTTGCAGGAAAGCGACAAACCGGTTCGCGAAATGGTCAAGGGCTGGAAGCCGCCGCGGAAGATCGTGGTGTGCGTCGATACGCCCGACCGGATTGCCTGGTTGCAATCCGCTGCGCCGAACGTGAAGCTGATCCCGATCAGTAGGCAAGGCGCATGGGGCAGCGAAATTCTGCCCCTCCTTGGCGACGCCGATGCAGTGGTTGGCGCTTGCAATCAGCAGATCGTGAAGGCAGGGAAGAACCTGCATTGGATCCACGCGGACTCTGCGGGCATCGAATATTGCGCGCCACACCTGAAATCCAAAGAGGGCATTCTCCTGACAAACATGAAGCGGGTCTCTGGGCTCGAAATCTCCGATCATGTGATCGCCCTGATGTTTGCGTTAACCCGCGGAATCGACGGAATCATGAGGTCACAGCTGCAACAGAAATGGGTGTGGGGAGGCGGTGTTGCGCGGACGCGCTTCTGGGAGATCGAGGGCCGGACCATGTTCGTCGCGGGTCTCGGCGGCATCGGTACTGATACGGCACAGAAAGCGCACGCTTTAGGCATGCGCGTGGTTGCCACGCGCAGCTCGAGCCGCGAGGGACCGAATTTCGTCGAATATGTCGGGCTTCCCGACGAAACGCCCAAGCTGGCGAGCCAAGCGGATGTGATTGTGAATGCCCTGCCCTTAACCGAAAAGACGAAAGGTCTGTTTGACGCGGCGATGTTTGCGCGGGTGAAAAAGGGCGCCTACTACATCTCGGTAGGGCGCGGCGGCACAACGGTCACGAAAGACCTCATCGATGCGCTCAAGTCCGGCCAGCTTGGTGGCGCGGCGCTCGATGTTACCGACCCCGAACCGGTACCGGAAGGACATCCGCTGTGGTCAGCGCCAAACATCATCATTTCGCCGCACTCCTCCTCGTACGGCGAAAATTTGGGCGGGGATGGTGACCGCGCCTGGCGCGTAAGGCGGGAGCTGATCCGCCGGTACGCCGCTGGAGAAAAAATCTACAACGTCGCCGATCCCGAGAAGGGCTTCTAGCGGCTCGAGTCTCGGCATCGTGCCGCATCACCGACACCGAGGCTGATCGGGCCGCATGCGCCTGTCCTCAATCCAGCGCGCCAGGTAGCGTCTGACGGTAACCTCGGAAGGCAGAAAAATGAGAGGACGTGCCAGGTTTCGCGCGCCATTTTCGTTTGGATAGATGGGAGCAGCCGAATCGGTCGTTCCCCCTGACGGAAGCCTTGGGTTTGGTCATCTCGGCGGTGGACTGGCTTCAACCGCTTTTGCCCAAGAAGGAAGACCTCATGATCTCAAGACTGTGGAAGCGAATACCCATCCTGGTTGTTGCCCTTGGAAGTGGACTGATTCTTGCCGGAGCGCGAGGCGGTGTTGCGCAGCGCCATGACCAGGCGGCGGAAGCCCAGCCGCTGGAAGGAACGTGGCGCGTGCGGGTAAGCGTGTTTGATTGCAAAACCGGTGAGCCAATCAGCGCGTTTCGAGCGCTGGAGACGTTCGCGCGCGGAGGGACGATGACCGAGACATCCGGCACCATAGTTTTTCCGAATGTGCGCAGCCCTGGCCACGGGGTGTGGAGTGCTGACGGAAGTGAGAGCAGCTACCGCGCAGCGTCGACTGCTTTCATCACCAGAGACGGTGTCCTGGCCCTAACGCAGACAATCACGCAAAACATTCAAATCGGAGACAATCCGGACGAGTTTGTCAGCGATGTTTCGGCGGAATTCTTCAACCCCGACGGTGAGCTCGTGGCGGCCGGATGCGGCACTGCCGCTGGAGAGCGCTTCCAGTAAATCTGTTAGCACCCTGTTCGACCGGCTCGGAACAAGAGTCGGTCGAGCGGGGTAGGCGAGCGCGTTCGACGTTATCGATCAATCGTTCCGCGCCCGCCCGCCTGATCCTCACCGACCGAAACAACTCCTGGTGATCCGCTCAGAGTCGGAGCGTAGCTCCGGCCGCAAGCGGTATGGTACACAACCGGCTGAGTCGATCGTGTCGTGAGAAAGTATGGCCCAACCGCCAGGTGAGGTGAGTCAGCTGCTTGTCGCTTGGAACAAAGGCGACGGGGCGGCGCTGAACCGGCTGATGCCGCTGGTCTACGAAGAGCTGCGGCGCATGGCCAGGCGCCACATGGGCCGTCAGCAGCCAGGCGGCACTCTGCAAACCACCGCGTTGATCAACGAAGCGTACGTGCGGCTGGTGGGTCAGCCCGCCAAGAAGTGGCAGAATCGCAGTCACTTCTTTGCGGTCGGCGCCCAGGCCATGCGTCACATCTTGGTCGACTACGCTCGCTCACGCCAATCCGCCAAGCGCGGCGGTGGAGTGCGCCCCGTTTCCCTCCACCAAGCGATGTTCGCAACGGATGAGCGAGCCGCCGAGCTCGTCGCGGTAGATGAGGCGTTGACCGAGTTGGCGACATTGCACTCACGGCAAAGCCGCGTCGTGGAGTACCGATTCTTCGGCGGGCTGACGGTGGAGGAGACCGCTGAGGTCCTGCAGGTCTCGCCCGAAACCGTGATGCGCGACTGGCGGATGGCCAAAGCGTGGTTGCATCGAGCGCTCGGCCAAGGCGAGCAGGATGACACCTGAACGGTATCGGCAAATCGAGCGGCTTTATCACGAGGCGCTCGAGCTGCCTGTCGGCAGGGAGCGAGCCGCGTTCGTGGAGACCGCCTGCGCGGGCGACGAGGCATTGCGCCGAGAAGTCGAATCCTTACTGGGCCACGGGGAAGGGACCAGCTTTCTGGACACCCCTCCCGATGCCGTCGCCGCGGAAATGGTCACCGCGCAGCGAGTCCGCACCGTGGCAGGGCGGAAGCTGCGGCAGTACCAAATCCGCTCCCTCTTGGGCGTCGGTGGAATGGGCGAGATCTATCTCGCCGACGACCTTCTACTCGCGCGCCAGGTGGCGCTGAAGCTCTTGCCCGCGCAGTTCACCCGGGACGACGACCGAATGCGACGTTTTGTCCGCGAAGCCAAAGCGGCCGCGGCGCTCAGCCATCCGAACGTCGCCCACATCTACGAAATCGGCGAAGTGGAAGGCGTCAGTTTCATCGCGATGGAATTCGTACAAGGCCGGACACTGGATGTGCGCATCAAGGAAGGCCCGCTGGATGCGGCCGAGATCGTGAGCATCGCCAGCCAGGTAGCGGATGCGCTGGAGGAGGCGCACGCCAAGGGCATCATTCACCGGGACATCAAACCCTCCAACATCATGATCACCCCTCGCGGCCAGGCGAAGGTGCTGGACTTCGGGGTGGCCAAAATGACTGGGCTTGGGAGGGAGGCGACGGTCGGCGATGCTTCCGGGCCGCCGAAAACAACGCCCGGCGCATTGGTGGGTACGGTGGAGTACATGAGCCCGGAGCAGGCCCTGGGGCAGGAGGTGGACTGTCGCGCGGACATCTACTCTCTGGGCACGGTGCTCTACGAGATGGCGGCGGGGCGACGCCCGTTCACCGGAAGAACCAACGAGGAGATACTTGAGCAGATCCTTCACCGAGCACCGGAGCCGCTCGCCAAGCTCAACGCCCAAGTGTCGCCTTCACTCGCGCAAGTGATCCATCAATGCATCGAGAAGAAGCGCGAGCGCCGGTATCAGTCGGCGCGGGAGTTGCTCGCGGATCTGGTCAGTCTGAGAAAGGAGCTGGATTCCGGCGCGGAGGTCAAGCTTGCCGGAATCAGACCGGGCTCCACTTGGCGCCCGGCGACTCGGAGGAGTGTGGCGGCGGGTGCAACGGTCCTGGCGGCGGCGTTGCTGGGCTATCTGCTGTTTTTTCGAAATCTACCCGCGAGAGGGCGACGGGAGGTGGGCCCCTCGGCTGCGGCGACGGTTGGGCTGGGGGAGAACTCACCGTCGCGGGTGAGGCTCGCCGTCTTACCGTTCGAAAACATCGCCGCTGATCCCGATCGTGACTACCTCGCCGATGCTCTCACCGAGGAGACAATTGCGGCTTTAGGTCAGATCGATCCCGAACACTTGAGCGTTATCGGTCGGACCTCGGTCATGACATACAAGCGCACCGCCAAGACACTCGCCGAGATCGGTCGGGAGTTGGATGCGGCGTATCTGGTCGAGAGCTCGATTCGCTCCGAGGTGAATCGGGTGCGTGTCACCTCTAAGCTCATTCGGGCAGCCAACCAGGTCCAGATCTGGTCCGCTTCCTACGACAGTGAGCCGAGCAGCATGCTTGCTTTTCAGCGAGAGCTCAGCACCGCCATCGCGGAGCAGATCCGGCAGCGGCTGTCGCCCGAACGCTTAAGCGCGCTCGCCCGCCGACAGACGAGGAACCCCGAGGCGTACGATCTCTACCTCCGAGGGCGCCACGTCTGGAATCAGCTCACGCCGCGTACAACGCAGCGAGCGATCGAGTATTTCTCCCAGGCGACCGAGCTCGATCGGAACTACGCCCTCGCATGGTCTGGCCTCGCCGACGCCTACGCAGCAAGCCCGATAAACGGTGATGCGCCTCCGCTATCGGCAGGGCCGCGCGCCCGGGACGCTGCGGCCCAAGCAGTCCGGGCCGAGCCTGACCTCGCCGAGGTCCAAAGCTCGCTCGGAGTCGTGAAGTTCTGGTTCGACTGGGACTGGATCGGCGCGGAGACGGCCTTCCGCAAAGCGATCACCTTGGATCCGAGCTATGCGTTTGCGCACCGCAATCTCGGGATAACCCTCTCACATATGGGCCAACGCGAGGAGGCCGGGTCCGAGATGCAGCGTGCCCGAGCGCTCGATCCTCTCTATGCGGTACAGCACGCCCTCTCGGCTCAGGTTGCCTTCGTGGCTCGCGATTATCCAGCGGCGGTTCAGTTTGCCCGCCAAGCCATCGCGATCGATCCGGGATTCTGGATTGGTTACTTCCAACTCGCGCAGGCGTACCAGCAGACAGGCGAGATCGACTTGGCGTTTCAAGCCCTGAATTCGGCGGGTCGATTGTCAGGTGGCAACAGCAAGGTGTTGTCACTTCGCGGCTACATCCTCGCAAAGCAGAGCCGAATCCAGGAAGCCAGAGAGATGCTGAGCACGTTGCAAGAGATCTCGCGCGACCACTATGTTCCGCCCTATGCAATGGCTCTTGTCGAGGCCGGGTTGGGCGAACCGAATGCGGCCCTGGATTGGCTCGAGCGCGCGGCGAATGCGCGCGACGTGCATCTCGTTCTTCTGCCGGCAGATCCCAAGTGGGACCCATTCAGACAGAAAGTCCGATTTCGCGCTCTACTCAAACGGTGCGGCTTGAGCAGCTTCGGTCCAGGATAGGTGCCCGTCGCCGGACCAGCTAAGAGTTGCATCCGGATGCAACTCTCTCAGAGCGCCATCAATGCGAGGCAGATCTCGAGCCAACGGGCTTCGGTCCGCCCACTTCTCCCAGGCCGGCGGGCCAATTCGGAAAGCGCGTTCTTCAGCCGCGCCGGCAGGCCATCAGCGCTCTGAATGCCTTGAAACGCCGCGAGCTCTGCCGCAAGCCAGAGCGCGTCGCGTTCTTCCTGCGAGAGCCGCGTTTGAGTCCTCTGGCCAAGCGCCGATCCGTCGTCGAGGTTCGCCTTCGCCCACCGCGCCGCTGCCGCCTTGTCGCCTCGTTCGACCGCGTTGGTCGCCAATTGGCTCTCGACCAGAGTCATGGCTTGAAGATCTTCGTCGCGGTCGGACTTCTTCAACAGTTCTGCCAGAAGCTCGCGTCGGCGTTCCAAGGCGCGCGAGGCTTGCGCCAAGCGCCCGAGCTGGCGCAGGGCATTGGCCTCGAGGCCGGCGCTGATCAGCCGGTAGCTGCGAAAGACGTCGCCCGGATCGGTGTGCGGCCGAACGAATGCGCTGGCCGCGCCCGGCGCGTCCAGAATCAGGTGGATCCCAGTCAGATCCACCAAGGTCTTCTCCGGCTGATGAGCGCCGAGTGCTGCCGCCGCATGGCCGATCCGGCTGGCGACGCGGTTGCGTTGGCTGGTCGGACTCGCGTCCGTAAAGCGGAGCAATTCCTCGTAGAGAGCCAGCGCCCGCTCATAACCGCGCGCTGCGAGCGCATAGAGTGCGGCGCGATCCAGCGCAAGGACGCGATATTGGCGCAGATATGGTGTTTGGTCGGTCATCGCGAGCGCCTGCTCCGCGGTCTCGGCCGCGTGCCGCATGTGTCCGACGTGAAGCAAGGCGCGGGCCCTTGCGAGCCGCACAGCAAGTCCGGCCGAATTGTCCACGTAGGGAAGCTTCTCCCGCTCGTCCAAGGGGGTGAGGGCGATGTGGAAATTGCCAACTTGCGTCTGCAAGATCCCCAGCTGTCCCAGCAGCATCGCGCGAAGCCGGACGTCGCTCTTGAGCCCTTTCAACGCGACCTCGTAGGCCCCGCTCGCTCGTTCAGCTTGGTCAAGGTCGCCGCTCTCGATGTAAGCCTCATGGCGAATCGCACCGAACAGCGCGTAGGGCAACTGCTGCCGGCGCAAGTCGGCCCAGGACCCACGGAGCAGCGCCAACGCGGCGTCGACCGCCTTGGCGTGCGCTTCGCCCGTTAAGGTCCGCATCTCGTATGCCCGAAGATAGGCCTGCGCGAACGCCTTGAGCCACGCGGGTTGATCGCTTCGCAGGATGCGATCGGCGATCGCTTGGTGGCGTGCCTCCAGCGAGTGCGTTTGCTGGACGATGCGATCATAGTCCGCCCGCGCCGTCGTCAAGTCTCCCTCGCCGCGCTCTCGACCCGCGCGCCCGATCCACGCGTGACGGTAAAGGGCCTCGGCCCGCAACCGCTCCGCGGTTCCGCGCGGCAGGTCTTCGACATAATCCTGGGCGAGCTCTTCAATTACGCCATCGGCCCCGAACGCGGACGCACGCGCGACCGCGTCCACCATCACCGCTCGTTGGCGGTCTGTCCGTCGTTGCCGCTTGTACAGATCGATTAGCGCATCCCGCGCGCCCGCGGAGCGTGTATCGCGAATGAGCTGAAGCGCACGCCCGAGCTCCAACGCGAAAGCGAGCTCGGTGTCCGGTGGCTCGGAGCGGGCCGCCTCGGCGAGCACACGGTCGGCCTCGTCATAGGGTCGACCTCGATACATTGCTCGAACCGCGGCCCGAGCGTAGCCAAGCCGCACGTCCGGAGCGAGCGAGCTGAGCCCTGCCAACCGCCGGTACGCCGCCACCAACGGCTCCCGCTGGTCCAGGGAGCGATACAGCGCATCCACACGTTCTGCGTACAGCTCAATGATCGAACGTGGTGTCTTCTCGTTGGGAACCGAAGCCTCCAACTCGCGCCGCGCTTGGGTCTTGTCTCCGAGCGAGTCGGACAACTCGCTGCGGATGACGTGGGCCAGCCACAACGCCGCCGGCGAGTCTCTATCCTCCGGCGCCAGCGCCTTCATCCGTTCCCGGGTGAGTTGATTGAAGGTGCCCACCTGCCGCCCTAACTCGCGCTCGCGCACCTGGCGCCGATGATCCACCAAGGTTTGCAACAGACGCCCGAGGCCCTGGGTGGTGGCATCTTCCCCCTCGCTCACGGCTCGCGCATAGAAGCGTGCCGCGTCGAACTCGCTTGCTTCAAGGTGTAAGCGAACCAGCCGAACGAGGCCCAAACGGCGTCCGGTGGCGGTCCTCGCATCGCGCAGGTGCCTGCGGTAGAGCAACAGCTGCTCGGAGCGGCGAGAGACCAGCCCAAGCTCAAGGCTGACCCGCTCCGACGTCCAGTCTTCCGGAACTTCCCCCGCGAGCGGAAGCTCGAAGATGTCCAGATCCTCACCTTGGTTGCAAGTCGCGACGAGGCGCGTCTTGGAGGTTGAAGGGTACTGGCAATTCCATGACGCATCCGTGAGCTGCTCGGGCTCACTGCGATTGGAACCGGGTGGAAACGGGATTCGAAAGAGAATTCCCGAGTCGGACGCGTCGACCACGCCGTCGTGGTTCGAATCCGCCAAAAACTGCACGAAGTAGAGGAAGCGCCCGTCGCGAGAGAACGTCGGTTGGGCGGTCAATCCGGGCAAGTTGATTTGAAGAGCGGCTGGAGGTTCGGAAGAGCCCAATCGAAGCAGTGCCAGCGTCGGCGTGGCGTGAGCCGCGAAGCCGGGACCGACCTGCGGGACTTCGCGCACGACCGGCACGTAGACCAGCCACCGTCCATCCGGTGATGCCGCGGGACTGGTCGCGTCCCCCGGGACGAGCACTTTCGCCGTGAGCTCAGCACCGACTGTGACTTCGAGCAGCTGAAGGTTGCCTTGGAGCGTCGCGCGGTCGACCAATACGATGCGCGAGTTGTCGATCCACTCTGCCTGAATGGCGCCGGGGAGCGCGAGGCAGGCGCGTCCTTCCGTCGACGGCAGCTTTCGGATGCACAGCTGGCCGGTCGGTTGATCTCGGTAGGAGATGTAAAGCAGCGTCCGTCCGTCGGGGCTGGCGCGCGGCCACTTCGCGTCCGCCCCTTCGTCGAAGAGTTGCCGACTGCGCCCCTCGTGGACGTCGATTGCGTAAATGCTGCTGGACGCCTCAGCGGTTGAGACGAAGTAAAGGGTGCGATCGTCGGGACCAAACTGCCCTAGCAGCTCATCCGCGCTGCCTGCGGTGAGCCGCAGCGGGGCATGAATCCCGTCTTGTCCGTCATCCTGCGCTCGCGCTGCAAGTCCAACCAGAAGCGTGCACCCGCAGAGCCCCAGGCGCTTCAGCACGGCTTTGCCTCCCATGAGCCGTCGTCGCGCTCGCGCCAGGCGCCGCAGATCAGCCCCGTTTCGTGCGCCACCTTCCAGGCGCGACGCACTTCGACCAACGAAGCCTTGGGCCGCTCGCCTTGCATCCATTTCCAAAGTTGGGCCCGGGCGCGATTTCCACGCTCCACCAACTGGGCCATTCGCTCCGAGTCCACCGCCGCGCTGCATGCGTCCGGCGTCTCGACGAGCAGGCCGTCCTTTCCTTCACCGAGGCACTTTAAACGCAAAAGTCGATCCACCCGATCCGCTTCGGTCAGCTCGCTCCAATTTGAGATGTCCTCGTTCCGGATCCCGAGCGCCTCCAGCTGTTCTGGCGTGAAGGGAACCGGATGCGGCGCGATGCCTGCCCGAGTGAGCTTGCGCTCGAGCTCGTCATAGCTCCCGCCCGCCTGTTCCTCGAGCGCGGTTGCGCGGTCGACCACAATCAGTTGAGGCGTGCCCAGGCAACTCAGCGTGAGTGCAAACGACAGCGACACGAGTGCCAGCTTCACAGTTCCTCCTTCGTTGCCTCCGTCAGGTACTTGTCGAGCAGCGGCTCCATCGGAATGCCTCGCAAGTCGTCCACCTTCACCAACTTCGCCAGGCCACCGAAGGTGATGTGGACGTTGGCAAACCCGCGGTCAAAGGTGACCTTCATCTTGTCCGGATAGCCGAGCCCGAGCGCCTGCCGGACGCGATTGAACGCCGGTAGCGCGTGCTGAGGATCCTCGAGATCGAGCAGGTCGAGCAGGTGCTGACGCCCGATTCGCAGAATCTCCGCCCGCCCGTCGACGCTCCGATCGCGCAGGGAGATCGAGATCGCTGCGTTCCCGTCGAATGGCTCTCCATGAGAGGAGAGGATTCCGACGGCGCGGAGCTCCGCTTTGGCGCGAAGCCTCTTGGGATCGGTGTCGACCAGGCACTGCCCCGCGAGGTGCCCGCCCCGCACCGACATCTCCATCTGGTCCATCGAGATCAAGTTATGGTCCACCTTGAGGTTGCCGGCGAAGGACTCGAGGGTGACCTGAGGCATCACCAGCCGCCGAATGGAAAGGTAGCTCTGCTGCCTAAACAGCGGATATTGATCCGCGAAGCGCAGGGCCGAGTACGGATTGATGTGGCGTTTCCGGATCGCCGCAATCCCATTCGACTTGAGCGCGAAAGTACCGAGCAATGGAATTTCGCTGTCGACTCCCTCGGCGATGAGTCCCCAAGCTGGCATGCGAAAATCAACGCCATTCAAGGTGAGCACCGACGAGGCATCGAAAACCCTTGAGTCGGGCGATTCCACGTCGAAGCGGAGCTCGGCGCGCCCATGCGCAGAGAAAACATCGGCGTTCCGCCAAACCTTGGATAAGTCCTGCGTGAGAGTGCCGTGAGCGGACAGCTTTGCGGGATTTTCCTGAAGGGCCAATCCGCCGCGCACCTCGAGCATCGTCCCGGCGGCGGGGTTTTCGAGTCTGGCACTGGGGAGAAACAGCACGCCGTCCGCCTGGCGCTCCAAAGAAAAAGACAACTTCAGCCCTTCGAGTGGGTAGTCGAAACCCTCGCTCTGGAGGACCGGGCCCACCTCCAGCTCGCCGTGAGCGTTCGCTTCGCCGGAACGCCGATTCAACGCCGCCGAAACGCGAAGAGAAATGGGCGTGGCGCTGTAGGAGTCATCGTCATGAGTGTATTTCGCGCCCTGGATATCGAGATGACTCTCAAGCGTCGCCTGCTGGCCGTCGCCCTTCGCCGCTGCCTCGAAACGAGCTGAAGCGATCGACGCGGATTGGTCTTCGCCAAGCCAGCGCGCATTTCGTACCGTTGCCTCGAGGCGAGCCTCCCCGCGCGCGCGTCCGAGCGTGCGTCGATCGAATCGCGAAATGCCTTGCAGATGAGCGCGTCCCGACACCGCAGCTTCCAAGCTCCCCAAATCCAGTTTCGCCAGGCCCGGAACGTGCTCGAGGAGGGGGGCCAGAAATGAGGCGTGACCTGCGTTGGCCGTGAACTGCGAGACCAGCTCGTGGCGGGTTCGGTCGAAGTCTGCTTGGACCTCCGCGGAGACCGAGGGCGCGAGAGCGCCGTCTGTTTTGAGGTGAAGGCGCGTGTTCGCGGCCGCGATGTCCAGTGTCGCGTCCAACGTCTGGTCCCATGGTTTGCTCCCTCGCCACTGAATACCGGCGAGCCGCAACCCGAGCTCCGCATGGTGATCGCGATCCGTCTCTTCGGAGCGAACCTTGGCCGACACCGACTGAACCGCCAGAGGTCCGGCGGGTAGGCGAGCGATAAGGTTTTGCACCGCGATCTCGGACGTCTGATGAATCTTCAGCCGCTTCGAGCCAAACCGAGCTTGCCCGTCGATCCTGCCCGTGGCGGAAGCACTGGCCCAATCGATCGGCCAAGCTTTTGGCAGGAGTGGACGAAGCAGCGCAAGGTTTGGAAAACGGAAGGTGATGTGAGCAACTTCATGCGCGGCGTGGTGTTCGTCCTCGACCGCGAGCTGGCCCCACCGACCCTCAACGGTGCCTCGAACGCGCGCGCGGCTAAAGTCCCTGGCGACATTCTCCGCTTTGACATCTAGCTGCACATCCTCGTTGAACCATGGCTTCTCGTGTGGCGCGGCGGCGGTACAGTGGCCGTTCAACTTGGCTCGGAGCAATTGGGGGCCGCGCAGTCCGAGCGTTGCGGTGAGCGAAGCGCCGGCCAAAGAGACGGTCGCGCCACCGGCATCAACAACGAGCCTATTTGCCTTGCCATCGACGTCGATCGCATCCGTGTTCCTCGCGTGGAAATGGAGCGCGCCCCGGTCTACCGACACCGGAAGCTTCAGCGGCGCAAGGAACGAGGTAAGGCGCTCCAGGTCGACGGCGCCATCCAGATCGCGCACGGTGGGGAACGCGGCCGGATCGTCGGGCAAAGTGGCGCCGCCTTTGAGTGTCGCTGTATCGTCGAGCAACTGGGCGCGGTCCAGATCGAAGTCGACCATCCGATGTGCCGTGTCGAACTTCGACGCGAGGCGAACGCTCAAGAGTTTGCCGACCGAAAGCTCCGGCGCCCAGTCCTGTCGGACGACGTCGGCGTCGAGGCTTGTCACCAACCCTCGTCGGTCGGCGCTCGCGGAGGCCTGAACGTCCAGAGTTGCCGTGTGTACAGCCTCCCCGCGCTGGTACCTCAGCTCGAGTCGAGCCGGCGTGGCTGCCGAGCCCAGTGTGACCGCCCATCCCTGAAGCGTGAGCTTCAGCCCGCTTACTCGAACGCGCTCCAAGGGTTGCCCGGGATCCACGTTGATCCAGGTAAGCGAACCGCTATCGAGCGAGGTTGCGGGGATCGGCGGAGGCTTGGAGAACAGCTCGGCCAGCACCTGGCTCAAGTCCTGATTCTTCGTCTGCGCTGCTCGGGTAATCGGTCCCTCCCACGATCGATGACCCGCTTCTTGAACGATGGTGATGTGGCCGTTGGTGATGTGAATGGCGCGAAGTCCGCCAAAGACCGACGCGTCGATGTCCACGGCCTGGGCTCTCAGAAGGTCCGGCGCTTGAGCTCGAAACGCGGGCGGCGTCTTCACTTCAAGCTCATCCACGTGGATGCCTGCGCCCAGATCAACGTGGAGTGAACGCCAATCCGCCTCGAAACCTGCGACACCCGAGATCAAGCGCTGCAAGCGAGGCTTCAGCCAGGGCGCGTCTAAATGATGAACGGCTACGAGGATGAACACCACCGCGACCGCCAGAAGCAGTCCCGCGCCAGCGAGCAGCCGCAAAGGCCAGCGAATCCACCGTCTCAAGCCGCTCCAATGGTAACAAAGGCTTTTCGCGGTTCAGCCGTTCAATCGGCCCATGATGCCGCAACTGCACCGCTTCAGGGTGCTCCGGGGATAATGTCGCGGGTTCCAATGTGGAAAGGGGGTCGAGAGAAAGCTCGACTTGTCATCTTACTGATCAAGTCCAGCGACTCTGCCGCCGGGTTGCTCGGCAGCTCACCGGGCACCCGCGAAAGTCCAAAATATCGGCACAAGCCGATGATTTTACTAGCGATTCAGATGTTGTCCCGGGACAACTTTCCTGAGTCCGTCGACTCTCTGCGCATGCCTATTGCGCGAGCCCGATGCTCCTGAATCCGGTTGTCGGGCGCGAAGGTCCACATGAACTTGAGGTCCTCGATGTGCTTCTCGATGCCTTGGGTCGTGTGGCCGTCGGGCCAGTGCACGATGACGTCCTTGGTGTGGCTCTTGTGCAGGTTTTGCCACTGCTGACCGGTGTAGACCCGGAAGTCGAGGTCGTCGAAGTTGGCGAGGTTCTTCGCCAGCACCGCCGGCACGCCCTTCGGCTTGGGGGTCGGCTCGCCAGCCTTGGTGCCCGGCCACTTGTTTTCCTCGGCGCGAGCAGGCGCGGCGAGGACGAACGCGCCGAGCAAGGCCGCGCTGGAGATCAGAGCGATGCGATTGAATGCCGTCATGGCTTTCCTTCCTTTCTTGGTTTGGGTGCTTCGACTGCCTCCGGCAGAACGTCTGCCGGGCGATCCGGCGTCGGGCTGTAAGGACGGATGGGCTATCTGGAATGCTCCGAGTTCACCGCACGCGGCCTCGATGGCTCGCAACGTCGGATAGAGGCGAAAGGTCAACGCCGAAGCGGCGCGCATTGAAGGAGCTGCGGTCTGAGGCAGCAATCCGCGATCCGCTTCCAACTGTTCGCCCGACTATTTTTTGTGCGTTTGTACGGCAGCCATCGTCCCCGCACTTTCGGCTTCGCCCCAATGGGAGTGCCTGCGTGTCAGCAAGAGATAAATGACAGCCAGCACCATCACCATCAGAGCATCGACAAAGAACCAGCCATATCCCAACACGAAAATGTGACTGAGAATTACGGCAGTCATCCACACAACAGTCAATCCCGCTCCCAATCTGGCTGTCTTCGGGATCAGGAGCAGAACCGCCACTACCGTCTCGAACCCCCCTGACCCTAGCCGGAATACCTGCGTGAACAGGCTCACCGAATCTGGCACCGCTGCAAACTTGAGAAAGATGGCGGCATACAGAAGGTTCACCGACACCAACAGGCGAATTGCCAGTAGTGCGAGTCTTTTGCCCATAAAATCTTGCCCCCTTGACCACCTCGAACCGGCCAATGCTTCGCGAATGGTAGTACTCATTTCACAGTGTCCCATTGGAGGCTGCGCCGTTGTAGATGCTCAGCGCCCAAGCTGTCCCACGAAATCTCCCAAGCGATTTTCTGCATCGCCGGGTTTGCTAAAGCCTCGCCCAATCAAGTCCTTGATCCGCTCCTGCGTGGCTGGTCGTCCCATGGAAGCAAAGCACGCGTCCCACCCGGATTCGATTTCGATATCAGGCGGCAAACTAGCGACGTTGACAAGGCGCTTGGTATCCATGATTGCCTGTTTGTCGAAGGAGGCGATCCGGGTGGCAAGCGCATCGACAAATCCGTCAAGGTCAGCATCCGGCAACGACCGATTCACATAGCCGTAGAGCTCGGCCAAGTCGCCAGGGATGTCGTTGGCGCTTAGAATCACTTCCAGGGCGCGTCCTCTTCCCATGAGGCGCGACAGTCGCGCCATCGGGCCACCGCCAGGCACCAGACCGGCGCCAACTTCAAACTGCGACAAGATGGCTTTTTCGCGACTGGCAAAACGCATGTCGCAGGCAAGGGCAAGCTCACTTCCCATGCCAGTCGCCCGCCCGCGAATCAACGCTATCGATACGACAGGTGCACGACTCAGGCGCACCAGTATCTCGGGCCATGGATGCAAGCCTGTGGGTCCAGGAGGGAGACGCGCCAAATCGTCAAGTTTTGCAAGAAAGTCTAAATGAATCAGAAAGAAACCTTCAACAGCACTGTCAAAAACCACCACCTTAACCTGCTCGTCAGTTTCGAGTGCCGTGATGATCTCGTTCACTTGCGGAAGCGTCTCCGGACCGAAGATGTTGAGCGGCGGGTGGTCAAACGTGACTCGCCAATACTCGGGCGAGCGCTGGGCCAGACGTATCTCAGTAGTCTTTGTTGCTGCGTAATTCTGGTCTTTCATCTTTGTTGTCTCCTTATCATTTGGTTTCATGTTTGATTTGGCGTTCCAGTCGTCTGATGGGGCGGTTTCGTCACGCGGCTTTGGTGAGGGGGTCCCAGATA
>Ga0209648_10002532_pt1 | contig 15171 bp, 15 predicted proteins | sample GraSoi2013_115cm_FD_185830 | JGI IMG/M metagenome (GOLD analysis project Ga0209648, IMG submission 185830) | Grasslands soil microbial communities from the Angelo Coastal Reserve, California, USA - Sample 9_17_2013_115cm (SPAdes) (version 2) | ecosystem: Environmental > Terrestrial > Soil >...
CGCCCACTCGGGAAGTTCTTCAAGAGGTTCGGTACCGAAGCGATCGAAGAACTGCGCGTCGATTTCCTTTACGTGCGCGACCATCGCTCCGATGACTGCGCGGGCTTCGCTGGGCGTGTCCGAGGCGGCGCTCATGCGCCATAGGCGATGGAGCACGATGCCGGAGAGGGTGTGCACCATGGTGGTGAAGGCGGCGACGGGCAAGACGTAGCGGGCGATTTCGATGGCGCGCTTTTCGGCGGAGCGCTCGATTTTCTGGAGGCGCCTGGGGTGGGACATGGGGCCGATGTGCCAGATGTCGTTGAGAATGGCGCGCGCGTCGCCGACGAGAAGAGAAGAAAGCTCGCGATAGTAGTTCCAGGCCCGGGCGATGGCGGCTTCGTAGAGTTCCTTGCTTTTTTCATCGAAGAAGAGCGACGCGGGCGGGACGTAGGCTTGCGCGCGGTCCAGACGAACGTAGCGCTGGCTCTGCTGTTCGGAATTATAGAAGGGATGCGCGTGGAGGAAGGACCAGACAAATTGGCGGCTGATGTTTTCCAGGCCGAATTCGAAATGGGCGTGCTGGTAGACGGTATGATGGCCGCTGTAGAAGGTGGCGGCGCCAATGTTGACGCGCTGCTTGTCCGTGATTTCCTCGGGGCCGATGAGACGCGGCGCATAACAGGTGCGAGCGGCAGCGATGGCGGAGTCAAAGGGGTGCGCGAAGGCGTTGCGCAGAGTGACGCGCGGCGGGGCGGATTCGACGAGTTCGCCCGGGCGCGCGCCATCAAACATGCGGGATTGCGTAGCCACGAAGATGAATCTAACACAGAGCGCGGAGAGGACACAGAGCGCACTGAGAAGAATCGGTACACATAAGGAATGCAAAAATGGGCGAGCCGCGGCAGGCGCCTACGCAAAGAAGGAGTACTACTTCTTTGCAGCCGCGGTTTTGGCAGCGGCGTCGGCGTACTTCTTGGTGAAGCGCTCGACGCGGCCGGCGGTGTCAATCAACTTCTGTTTGCCCGTGAAGAAGGGATGGCAGTTCGAGCAGATTTCCACGCGCAGCGTGTCGCCCTTGATGGTCGAGCGTGTTGTGAAATTGTGGCCGCAGGCGCAGTGCACGGTGACGGTGTGATAGTCGGGGTGGATACCGGGTTTCATGATGCTCCATTCTGTCGCGTCCGATCTGCACGGCACCTCGACAAGGATCTAATCGGATCGGACCGGGGTCGGGGTATTACAGCCGCGTCGCTAGGTCGCGAGCCAATTCTTAATCATACGCGAAGTGTCAAATTTCGCAAAATGGCAACGCGGGCCATCCCTCGTCCCAGGTCGACAGTTCTGCAAGAAACTGCGTAACTAAAAGAAAAAAAATACGCTTTTGCAAAATCTGGTCCGCATTGCAGATTAGTCTGCAATGCAAAGCAAAATTAAGCGAGCCGCAAACTGGTTTGCATTGCCAACCAAATTTGCCCTCTGGACACCGCTGAGCCGGACTATTCCCGTAAGTGCCAGCGCGTAACTTCGTCGACAACGTTCTCTGCATGTTCGTCCTGGCCGAAAGCTAGTCGAGGCACGACACGATAGACATTGCCCCCGCATGATTCGAGAATCGGGTAGACGTCGCCACCGTACTTGCTGTTGTAGATTTGAGCGAGTTGCTTCCAGGCGGAACGATCTTTGATTTCTTCCGCAGTTCCTTCCAGGATGACGGCTTCGTCGGCTTTTTCTGTGCCGATCACAACATGAGGGTCCGCGGCGATGTTTCTTGCTTTGCGTGTACGCGGGCCGGTGCTGAACCAGAAAGCGTCCTGCCACCAGACGCCCCAAACGATCATGAGATGAGGGCGGCCATCGGGGCGCGTGGTGGAAATCCAATAATTGTGAGATTTTTCGAGGCGTTCGAGACCCCAGTTCCAGGGCTTGAGTCCGCTTAAGTCTTTCGAGGGATTTTGAAAGGCATCGGGCCAATGAGGGCGGCTGGCCTTGGGCTCGATCATGGCTGCTCCTTTGCAAGGGGAGGGATGCGGCGGTATTGTATCAGGCCGCAACAGATGAAGCTGAGAGTTCCAGGTTCTTTTTTGCGGACGGGCCGAAGTAGTTCGCAGAATTTGCGGAGATAATCAGGAAACGAAGGCGCATCCGACACGGAAGCTGCCCTGAGTGGTCTGCTGACTCCATACGGGCTTCAGGCTCACGCGAACGGGCGGAAGAATAGGCACGTGTAGAACCGCTAAAACACTCGCCGGAAGATCCTCGGACGAATCCAGTTCGATGGCGACGCCGCCAAAGCCCAGATCGAGGACGCGGGCCCGCCGGGCACCTTGGTCGCCAAGCACAGCGTAGGCATTGGTGCCGGTCATGGAGACGCGCTCGGCCTTTCGCTGGACGGCGAAGACCCGCGAAGGAGCCGCAGCCAGTTCGCCGGAGATCGCCGCAGAGGTTGCAGAAGCAGCCGCCGCGATAGTTGATTCGGTTTTTTCAGGTGCGCGCCTTGATTCGATCGAAATCGGCGGTGTTGTGTGGGCAGCGCGCTCTGGAGCGGGAGCAGCCGGCGCGTCAAGAGGAGAGGGAGCCTCGGTCCCCGCGGAGTCGCTGGCGGCCTTGGCGTGGTTGGTGTGTTTTAGCTGATAGAGACGTTCATCCGCGATGCGAATCAACTGATCAGGCTGTTCGGCATCTTGGGGGAAGATCGCGACGCCGTGATCCATGCCGACGGTGACGGTAAGCTGCAGCGGTTGGAGCATCTCGGCAAATACTGTTTGGACGCGGCGGCACAACGCGAGCGCCTGCGGGGAATCCGTTTGCGGGAGCAATAAAGCGAACTCATCGCCGCCGATCCGGAAAGCGGAGTCGGAAGTGCGCAAGGCTTTCTTCAAGGTGGCCGCGGCAGCGCGCAATACGTCATCACCGCGTGGATGGCCATGCTTGTCATTTACTTCCTTGAAGCGGTGCAGGTCGAGGGTAACCAGTCCCACAGGCTGGCCATAGCGACGCGCACGATTGAGTTCTTTATCGAATGTTTCAGAGAAGAGCCTTCGGTTGTAGAGACCCGTCAGGGGATCGGTCACGGCATTGAGTTCCAGCCTCTTGAGTTCGTCATACTCGATGAGGATGGGAACGCGAAGAAGACCCGAGGACGACAGGACATCCGTAAGCGCGGTTTTTAGGGAAACTTGGCGGCCGAGGAGATCGGTAAGCTCGCGCCGGCGCGCAAGCATCTCATCCCAAATTTGTACACTTTGGCTTTCGCGCAGATCGAGGTGAGCGATCGCACGGAAATATCGCTGCAAGAACTGGCCGCGCGCAGGCACATCGAGGCTCTCGAGCGTGTCCGCTAACAGCTCGAAATAAGAATCCTCGACAGGCAAGCGCGGGGGCGCAGGAACGCCGGGGCTGGGCATTTCCAAGATCAACCTAACTTCTGCCTATCCCCGCGGGTTTGGGGAAAGCGAATCTAGTTTTCTATATCTGTGTGGAGCAACCAAGAGTCCATTCGTACTGGACCCAGGCCAATCCACGCTGGAGTCGTACCTCCCTGACTGCGCGCGTATCTTATTATAAAAGCGGGATATATATTGCAAGAAATCTTAAGCTGTAAATGAGGGAGAGAGAGATGTAACAAAATTACCCAGAGGAGAAAGGATGATCGGGTAAACGGTCGAAATTTATTCCAGTGGGCGGAGGAATTCCAAGCCAAAAAGTCGCATTTCACCCGCAGCCTGCTGCCGCAAGACCTTCGCTAAGATCGGAGGGGTCTCGCTGGGAACAAGGCTGGAAGAGGCGGGCGATGGGGCCGGAATGGTCAAATGAACTGTTTGGTCAGGCCTCAGGATGTGGGCGGAGGCAATACAAGCGCCCGTGGCGCTGATGTTGAGTGTCTTGGTGAGTTCGATGAATTCCGCGCCGGACACATCAGTCCCCCTGACGAAGACGGGCACTTGCAATCGGATGCGCGGCGAGCGTCGGGCCGAGGAAAATTCCACGAGCTGCCCCTTCTTGAGAGTGTCGATCGTCAAGGGATTTCTCTGGGTTAGTACCAAGGCCCTAGTACGAATGCAAACCTGTGGAATGCGAGCATCTGGATTGCCAGAGGCCGCAGGGGAAACGTCTAATAAGTGCTTTATTACCAGCCGATTGCAGCCAGGCTGTGAAAATATCCATCTGTTGAGACTCGCGCAGGGTTCGGGAAATCCACTTCCTTTCCTCAATTGTGCAAATGGAACGCTTTTGCCATTGACTCTTTCGAGCCGCTCTGTAACGATGCCACCTAGGGAAAATTTTTACCACTCAGCGTTCAGGAACGGAATCGATTAATGGCCGGACGGATTGTTATACCTCCATTGTCGGTGGAGAAGAATCGGGCAGTTTTTCCTCTCGGTTTTGTTGGTGCGCTGCTTGACACTATCGAAAAACCGCTAGTTGTGGCGGAAAGAAACGGGAATTTACTACTTGTGAATACGCGCGCAAAGCAGAGCCTGGAATTTAATGGCTACACGGTAACGCAAGGTTTAAATCTGTTTGATGATCTTCTGCGGTTGGATGCGCGGCATGTTCTTGGTGAGTTTGAAAAGGGCAAACATGAGGTCAACTTGCAGATCCAGCGCGGAGAAGCCCAGTCCAGCGTGCGCATCCAGTGGATGCCCGAGCCGGACTGGCTCGTAGTGGAGATTGAAAATAAACTGGAGGAGCAGACGGCGCCGGATCCTGCCACACAACTCACGGTACAAGAGCTCCTGCAGGAGCGCGAAATTACTTACCGGAATCTCCTGGCCGCCTACCTAAAATTGCAGGAAGTGAACCGGCAGAAGACGGTATTCCTGGCGTCAGCCGCCCACGAGCTGAAAACGCCGCTCGCGGTGATAAAGGGATATTACGATCTCCTCCTGGCCGGCTCTCTCGGCCGGCTGACGGACAAGCAAAGGGACATTCTGGAAGAGTCGAAGGATAGTTGCGAACGCCTGGTGCGTTTGGTGTCGATGTTCCTGAACTACTCTGCGCTGGAAAGCGGGAAACTGGTGTTGCAGCTTCGCGAGAACGATCTGCGGGATTGTCTCGATGAGCTTTCCAAGCGCTGGTCGGAAGCGTTTCAACGCAAAGGGGTCAGATTGGATGCCAGCTTTGACCCGTCCATCCCGACGTTCCGATTCGATTATCAGAAGGTGCAGCAGGCAGCCGCGAATCTGCTGGATAACGCGCTGAAGCACACGCCGAGCGGAGGCACGGTCACACTGCGTGCGGCGCCCCATTTCTGGGAACGCCGTGTGGCTGCGCTGGCTCCAGTGGAAGAGCGGCGCAGGTTCCGGTTGCCACGCCCGAACAGCGTGGAAGTCAGCGTAACGGACTCAGGTCCAGGCATCGCCGCGGAACATCATCAGGAGATTTTTGAGGATTTTGTACGCGTAGACAGGAACACATCGGGAATGGGTTTGGGGCTGGCGATCGCCAAGCGGCTCATTCAGGCGCATCGCGGGAAAATCTGGGTGGAGAGCGAGTCGCGGCCGGGAAGCAGATTTACGTTTTTGTTGCCCATGGATCAGGGCTAAGACACTCGAATTTGCTGCTGGAAAGGGAAAGGCCAATGGCCGTGAAAGAGAAAATTCTTGTCGTGGATGACGAACCCAGTATTCGAAAATACTTGCAGACGCTGCTGGAAGTTGACGGATTCGATGTGGAAGCCGTCAGCTCCGGGAAGGAAGCGCTCCAGAGGGTGAACAAGGGAGAGCGGCCGGACTTCATCATCCTGGATGTATTGATGCCGGAGATGAACGGCATCGAGACGTTGAAGGAATTGATGCAAGTCGACCGCAGCTTCAACGTCATCATGCTCTCGTGTTCGAACGAAGTGGGCACCGTCGTAGAAGCCATCCGGATTGGGGCGCACGATTATCTGACCAAACCCTTCGAGAAAACGGAATTGGACGCGGCGATGCTGAAGTCGCGGCAAAAAAAGCAGCTGGCCACGGAGAATCAGGCGCTCCGCGATTACTGCGACCAGGTGACGGAGGATTTGAGCTTTCTGGCCGCCAGCCCGCAGATGGTGCGCATCCGCCAGCAGATCCTGCAGATCGCGCCAGTTGACGTGCCGGTTTTTATCTGTGGTGAGAGCGGCGTGGGCAAGGAAGTTGTGGCGCGCATGATTCACTTGCGTTCGAAACGGCGCAACCAGCCCTTCGTGAAAGTGAATTGCGCGGCGTTGCCGGGTGAACTGCTGGAATCGGAGCTTTTCGGATTCGACCAGGGCGCCTTCACCGGCGCGGTGCGCAGCAAACCCGGCAAATTTGAGATGGCCAACAAAGGCACCATCTTCCTGGATGAAATCGCGGAAATGAGCACGCACTTGCAGGCCAAACTTCTTCACGTCTTGCAGGACCACCAGTATTCACGGCTGGGCGGGCGGCACCTGGTGGAAACCGACGTGCGCGTGCTGGCGGCCACCAACGTGGATGTTCACGAAGCGATGAAAACGGGACGCTTCCGCGAGGATTTGTATTACCGGTTGAACGTTTTGTCCATCAATGTGCCGCCGCTGCGTGAGCGGACGGCTGAGATTCCGCTGCTGTTCCGTCATTTCCTTACGAAGTACAGCGAGAAATTCGGCAAGACGCCGCCGGGACCTTCGAAATATCTTTTGGATGCGGCACTGAACTATCCCTGGCCGGGCAACCTGCGCGAACTGGAGAATTTCGTAAAGCGCTACGTGATTCTGGAAGACGATGAAGGCAGCTTGCGCGAATTGGTCGAGATGTCCTCGACACGTCATCGCACTTCGCCGCGAGAGGAACCCGCGCCGCCCAAGGAGCTGGGGCTGAAGGCCTTGGTGCGTGGCTTAAAAGACGAAGCTGAGATGGAAGCCATCGCCGACGCGCTGGAGAAAACGCGCTGGTGCCGCAAGGATGCCGCCAAAATGCTGGGAATCAGTTACAAGGCGCTGCTCTACAAGATGCGGCAATTCAACCTGGACACGCCGCGGACGAGGAGAGCAGCTTCCACAACTACCGTGGAGGTGTCGGCTTCGGCGGCAGGAACGCGGCACGACTAGCGCTACCAGCCGACGTTGCGCCATTCGAGTAACAGCATTTCTTGAGGGAAACGCGGGCGATTCAAGGTATCCGCCACCTGGTGGGGGATGAGGGAATGACGGAACGCCGTACGAGACGACGATATGACTTAACCTTGCCGGTCATTATCCGCGTTCCCGCGGAACGGGCGCTGGATTTGCGACAGGGCAGGACGCGCGATATTTCCACTCGCGGTCTCTACTTTGTTGTGGATCAGAACATGGAATCCGGTTCACAACTGGACATCACGCTCACGCTTCCTGCCGAGATAACGCACGGTTCAGAGGTTTTTGTCCGAGCCGCGGGCAAAGTGGTTCGTGTGGAACGCCGGACGGAAGACGGCAGTGAACGCATGGGCGTTGCCGCGGTGATCGAGCGATACGATATTATTCGCGGTGAAGCTGCCCGGGCTTGAGCCACAATTCCAGGGCTGCCGCATACCCCAGCCAACTGGACGGTTCGCGAGTCTCTCTTCTCTCCCTTTCCGTTCTGCATTTTTCCTGGGGTGAAATCTCTCGAATTCCTGTTGCAATCCAGGGTGCGTTGGGCCTACTATCCCGCCAGAATGTCCCGCGGAGGGTCCAATGAAAGTTTCGGATCTTATCGGTTCCCGCAAGGAAGTTTTCTCCATTACGGAAGAGATGAGCGTGCATCAAGCCGCGCAATATCTGCGTGAGAAGCAGGTGCGCTCAGTGGGAGTGCTGAATGCGGCCGGAAAACTGAGCGGAGTGATATCTCACAGCGATGTCTCCGACAAAGTAGCCGCCGAGAACAAGTGCCCCGCCTGGATGAAAGCCGCGGACATCATGACGCGCGAGCTCATCACGGTAACGCCGGAGATGACACTGGAAGACTGCTTGCGGTTGATGGAGCAGAACACCATCTTCCATCTGATCGTGCTGGATGAGCGGCAGGGGTTCCTGGGCATGCTCTCGGTCAGCGATATCTTGCGAGTCGTAGCGTCGGACGAGAAGGCCCGCGCGGACCTCTTGGAATCGTTCATATTTCCGACGAGGTAGAGGGGATTCAACAAATTATTGACGCGCCTGCGCTGCTCCTGTTGCACAATTCCCTGGAGAGTCCAACGGGGAAGAGTTTGTCTCCTTTGCGAAATCATTTTCCGCAGACCGAGGAATCTTTGCCGAGTCCATGATGGACCTGCTTGGCAGTGAGATCCTCAACCGCATCTTCACTTAAAGTGTTTATCTTCAATAGATTACGAAAGAAGCAGGAAATTGTTAGAGCCTCTTTCTCTCCCCGAAGCGCGAATTCAGATTTGGTTCTTTGTGTGCATTGAGAGCGGTGGGAAGTTCCCACTCGTACGCGCGAAGGGATCAGGATGGCTGTATCCGAACGCACCAGCGGGGGATCAGGCTCGAAAGTAGGCGGGTTGCCTCCTGAAGAGATTCTGTTTGGCCGATCCGCGGCCATGATTTCCGTTCGGCAAAAAGTGCAGAAGGTGTTGGGGACCGACGTCCCGATCTTGATTCAAGGAGAGAACGGAACGGGAAAGGGGCTGCTCGCGCAGTACATTCACTCCCGTTCGGCTACGTCCTCCGGCGAGTTCGTTAAGGTGAACTGCGCCGCCATCCCGGGAGCCCTTCTGGAGAGCGAGCTGTTCGGTTACGAAAAGGGATCATTTACGGATGCGCGCGCATCCAAGCCAGGCTATGTGGAAATGGCGCACCGCGGAACACTTTTTCTGGATGAGATCGCGGATCTGGATTTAAGCATGCAAGCCAAGGTTTTACAGTTGCTTCAGGATGGACACTTCAGCCGCATCGGAGACAAGCAGGAAAGACAGGCCGAAATCAGGGTCATCTGCGCCACTAATCGAGATTTGCGGACGGAGATCGAGGCCGGACGCTTCCGGCATGATTTGTTCTACCGAATCAATGTGATCAGTATTAATTTGCCGAGTTTGAGCGAACGGCGCGAAGACGTCGCGCTTCTGGCGGACTACTTTCTGGGACAACTGAACGCCCGCTTTGAGCGGAATACACCGGCCTTCTCCGAAGAAAATATCGAAAGCCTATCGACCCGGGAATGGCGAGGAAACATTCGCGAACTCGAGAATGTGGTCGCGCGGTACGCGATTCTGGGTTCGCTCGATACCTCTGAGTTGGAGAGGCCGCCGAAACGCTTTTCCACAGCTCCTTACCGCGCGGATCATGACGGCACCATCCCGCTGAAGCGAATTGCCAAGCAAGCGATTCGCCGGATGGAAGGAAACCTGATCCTCAATGCCCTGCGTGAAAACAAATGGAACCGCCGAAAAGCGGCGCTGGCGCTGAACATCAGTTACCGTGCGCTGATTTACAAGATTCGGGAAGCGGGCCTATCCCCAAAAAGTAACCGCAAGCGGCCTTCGACAGATCTTCCACTCGACCACGGGGCAGGGATGGACTAGGGGTTTACAATCTGCAGTCGACGTCTACAAGCACTCCTAAGCGATAGTCCTCCTGGCGAGTAAGGCGAACCCTCCCCGAACGACGACTCCCCATGCCTATAATTACTTATGTATAATTAACGATAAAAGTATTCACTGCGACTGTTGTTTCTTGCGGACTGGTGACGATCAGGGCGCATACACCTCAAGGGGGCAGGCGCGTTTCCTTGACTTGGCGGGGAGCCGACTCAATAATGGTAAAGCATGAGCGTACGCGCCGGAGGCGCTGAAGACATGTTCCTTGACGTTAAGGAATTAGCCGTCCGCAAGCTGCGCATCCGGAAGAGCTATGCCCCGGGCAGCATCGATTTTCATTCGGCGGAGATCAAGCAGATCGAACCGCTGGAAGTGACGGCTACCGCAGAGTTGCTGGAATCGCAGATTCGCATCGAGGGCAACCTCGAAACGAAGATCGAGTTGGTTTGCGCGCGCTGCCTTGAACCCGTGGTGGAAGACGTAAGCCGCGCCTTCGACCTGTTTTACGCGCCGCTGCCGAAGGACGCCAAGCCGAAAGAAGACCGCCTGAAGGATGACGACACGGAGATTGGGTTCTACGATGGCCCAGGACTTTTCCTTGCGGACGTGTTGAAGGAGCAGGTGCTGCTGGCGGTGCCGTTAAAGGTGATCTGCCAGAGTGACTGCCGGGGGCTGTGCCCGAATTGCGGCGCGAACCTGAACCATGAAGAGTGCCGCTGTGAGACCCACGCGACGGACCCGCGAATGGCCCCTCTCGCGCGCCTCAAGCAGGACTGGCTCAAGAAACAATAGTTTTCCAGGGCTAACAAGCCCTATATAATCCGCCCACGGAGGCGGGAACGAGGTGTATTGCTATGCCTAACCCAAAACGACGGCATTCCAAGAGACGAACCAGCACGAGGCGAGCGAACGACTTTTTGTCCAAGCCCGCGCTGGCCAAGTGTCCGAATTGCCACGAAATGAAACAACCGCACCAGGTTTGCCCGCATTGCGGACACTACAAGGGCAAAGCGGCACAAGCAGCGGCGTCGTAAGGATTTCGAGTTTCTCTCGCGTAACCTGCGGACTAAAATCCCATGATCACTATCGCTGTTGACGCCATGGGCGGAGACCACGCGCCCCGCCCCGAGGTCGCAGGCAGTGTGCTGGCAGCGCGGGACCTTGGCGTTCGCGTGGTGCTGGTGGGCCAGCCCAACGTGGTACGCGCGGAGCTGGCCAAGCATGCTGCGCCGAACCTGCCCATCGAAATCGTGGCAGCCAGCGAAGTAATCACCATGAACGATCATCCGGCGCAGGCCTTCCGCCGCAAGAAGGACAGCTCGGTACACGTGGCGGCGCGCTTGGTCCGCGAGACCAAAGCCGACGGAATGGTGAGCGCGGGAAACACTGGCGCGGTAATGACCGTGGCGAGGTTTCTGCTGGGGACGCTGGAGTCCGTGGATCGCGTGGCTCTGGCGGCGCCGTTCCCCAACGCCAAGGGTGGCGTTTCTGTGTTGCTCGATGTGGGCGCGAATGTGGACTCGAAGCCGGAGCATTTGGTTCAGTTTGCGGTGATGGGCGAGGTTTATTATCGAGCGACGTTTGGCAACAAGCGGCCGCGTGTGGGGTTGCTCTCGGTCGGTGAGGAAGAAATCAAGGGCAACGAGCTGACCCGCGAGGTATATGCGCGGCTGAAGAAGAGCCCGGTGCAATTTGTCGGAAACGTCGAAGGCGGCGATCTTTTTTCCGGCAACGTCGACGTGATCGTTTGCGATGGTTTCGTGGGAAACATCGCGCTGAAAATTTGCGAAGGGCTGGCGGTTTCGATTTTTGGGCTGCTCAGGAAGTCGCTGAGGCGTTCCATCTTTTCGCAAATGGGTGCGCTGCTCTCCCAAGGGGCCTTCAAGGGGTTGAAGAAGACCATTGACTACACGGAGTACGGCGGAGCGCCGCTGTTGGGTGTGCGCGGCGTTTGCGTGATTGGGCATGGACGTTCGAACGCCAACGCCGTGAAAAACGCCATCCGCGTGGCCGCGGGGCTGGCCCGCGCCCGCATGAACGAGAAAATCGAACAGGAGCTCTCGTCCACGGGCGTCCTCGTCTGACGGCTCAAGAGAGGAATTTAAGATGGGCAAAGTCGCATTTGTGTTTCCGGGACAAGCTTCGCAATACCCGGGTATGGGCAAAGAGTTGGCGGAGCGATATCCGGCGGCCAAGGCCGTTTTTAGCGAGGCCGACAACGCCCTGGGCTTCTCCCTTTCGCGGATGTGCTTCGAAGGCACCGAAGAAGACCTCAAGCTGACGGCCAACACGCAGCCTGCAATCTTGAGCTGCTCCGTGGCCGTCTTTCGCGCGCTGGCGGAGAAGGGCTTGACGCCGGATTTCGTGGCCGGGCACAGCCTCGGTGAGTATTCGGCACTGGTGGCGGCGGGCGCGCTGACGCTTGCCGACGCCGTGCAGCTCGTGCGCCAGCGCGGGACGTACATGCAGGATGCGGTTCCTGCGGGCGTCGGCGCGATGGCCGCCATCATGGGCCTGTCGCACGCAGTGGTTGCCGATGTCTGCAAACGCGCGGCGGGAAATGAAGTGTGCTCAGCAGCGAACCTGAATTCACCCGACCAGACGGTCATTTCCGGTCACGCGGGCGCGGTGAAGCGGGCCGTGGAGATGGCTTCGCAACTCGGCGCCAAACGCGCTGTGATTCTGTCGGTCTCCGCGCCGTTCCACTCGGCGCTGATGATGCCCGCGCAACAGAAGCTCGAAGGGGATCTGCGGAATACGCAGTTTTCGGATTTGCAAGTGCCGCTGGTGACCAACGTGGATGCAGACACGATTGAGCATGGCAACGAAGCCCGCGAGGCGCTGATCCGCCAGGTGACCATGCCTGTGCGCTGGGAGGAGTCCGTCCGTCTGCTGATTGATGAGGGGGTGAATACATTTGTAGAAGTCGGGCCGGGGCGCGTGCTGACGGGATTGCTGCGGCAAATTGAGCGCTCCGTGTCCGCGCTGAACGTCGAGGACGAAAAGAGCCTCGCCGCGACGGTGGAGAAATTCGCCGCCGCAAGGTCGGACGCCGCCTAGTGGTTCGGTCATTCCGATGTCATGCTGAGCGACGGGAGACGCGAAGGACCTCGGGTGAAAAATGGTAAGCGGTCTTATGGTTAAGCCAATTCTATGTTCAGCTTGAAGGACAAAGTCGCGCTGGTGACGGGGGCATCGCAGGGCATTGGCCGCGACACCGCGCTGGCGTTGGCGGAAGCGGGCGCGAAGGTCGCCGTTGCGGCTCGCAATGAAGAGAAACTCGCGGTGCTAGTAAACGATATTGTGGCCGCAGGCGGAGAAGCGTTCGCGGTGAAGATAGACGTGGCCGATGCGGAACAAGTGAAGGGGGGATTCAAGCAGATCATCGAGAAGTTTGGCCGTCTAGATATTCTAGTTAACAACGCGGCAATCACGCGCGATGGTCTGGCGCTGCGCATGAAGCAAGACGACTGGGAAGCGGTGATTCGAACCAACCTGACCGGCGCCCACTTCTGTATCCAGCAAGCGCTCGCCACTATGATGCGCGCACGCGCCGGCCGAATTATCAACATCGCGTCGGTCGTCGCGCAGATGGGCAACGCCGGGCAGGCGAATTACGTGGCCGCAAAGGCCGGATTGATTGGATTGACGAAAGCCATCGCGATGGAAATTGCCTCGCGCAACATCACCGTCAATGCCGTCGCTCCCGGCTTCATCGAAACGCCCATGACGGACGTGCTCGGTGACAAGATGAAAGAAGAGTTGAACACGCGAATCCCGCTAGGCCGCATGGGTTCCGTTCGCGATGTGGCAGCGGCAATCGTTTTTTTGGCAAGCGATGAGGCCGGCTACATCACCGGCCACGTCTTGGACGTGAACGGCGGGATGTATTTGGCGTGATGAAAGACAAGGGACATTCGTAAAGTTGACCTTGGGAGGCGGGGTAAATAGAATGGGCAGGTTATCCGGAAGGGCATTTTGGGGGCTGTAGAGCAGTAACCGGGGCGGTCGGTCCTGAATCAGACAAATCGGGCCGAAAGAACGAAATTGGCGCGGCTGTACTCCGCGCGCGTAGTGCAGGCCAGCAAGCCTGGGGCAAGCAAGTTCAAGTTAAAGAAAGCAGCGACACAAGATCGCGGAGGAACAGGAATGGCCAGCGTAGAAGAACGCGTAAAGCAGATTATCGTCGAGCAGCTCGGCGTGGACGAGGCGGAAGTGACGCCCACGGCGTCGTTCGTGGACGACCTTGGAGCGGATTCGCTCGACCAGGTAGAATTAGTGATGGCGTTCGAAGAGGCCTTCGGCATCGAGGTGCCGGACGAGGACGCCGAAAAAATGACCACCGTGAAGGACGCCGTCGAATACATCGACAAACACGCCAAAGGTAAGTAAGCCACGGAATTCACACCTCAACAGGGAGCGTTGGAAACTTGACTCGCCGAGTGGTGGTTACGGGTGTTGGAATAGTCTGCGCGCTGGGCATCGGAACGGAGGAAAGCTGGAAGAACCTCGTCGCCGGGCAGAGCGGCATTGGGCTGATCACGCAGTTCGATACCAACGGCTTCGATTGCAAGATCGCTGGCGAGATCAAAAACTTTGACCCCTTCCAGTGGATCGAGAAAAAAGAACTGAAAAAGATGGGGCGGTTCATCCAGATCGCTCTGGCTGCCGCCGATTTTGCGGTGAAGTCCGCGAGCTGGAAGCCCGAAGATTCGGACCTGGATGAAGTCGGCGTTTACGTTTCTTCCGGCATCGGCGGGTTTGACATCATCGAGCGCGAGCACTGGAAACTGGTGCAGGGCGGCCCGGGCAAAATTTCTCCCTTCTTTATTCCTTCCGCGATTGTGAATCTCGCCTCGGGGCATATTTCCATTCGCTACGGCGCGCGCGGGCCAAATTCCGCGACCGCAACAGCGTGCTCCGCTTCGGCGCATGCCATTGGCGATTCCTTCAAGATTATCGAGCGTGGCGCGGCGGAAATGATGATCTGCGGCGGCACCGAAGCGACCATCACGCCCATGGGCGTGGGCGGGTTCGCTGCGATGAGGGCGCTCTCCACGCGCAATGACGATCCGGCGCACGCCAGCCGCCCGTGGGACGCGGGGCGCGACGGATTCGTCGTTGGTGAGGGCGCCGGGATTCTGACTCTGGAATCGCTCAAGCATGCGCAGAAGCGCAATGCGCCGATCTTCGCTGAAATAGTCGGATACGGAATGTCCGGCGATGCCTACCACATCACGCAGCCCGCCGAGAACGGAGACGGCGCCTACCGCGTGATGAAAGCGGCGATCAAAGATGCCAAGTTGTCTCCGGACGATATCAGTTACGTGAACGCGCACGGCACTTCAACGCCGATCGGTGACGTGATCGAGACGCGGGCGCTAAAGAGGGTGTTCGGCGATCGCGCGAAGAATGTGCCGATCAGCTCGACGAAGTCCATGACCGGGCATTTACTAGGAGGCGCGGGTGGTTTGGAGGCGGGCATCAGCGTGCTGGCGCTGCGCGATCAGGTACTGCCGCCCACCATCAATCTGGAGAATCCCGATCCCGAGTGCGATCTGGACTATGTGCCGAATCATGCGCGCAAAGCCTCGGTGGAGTACGCGCTTTCGAATTCCTTTGGGTTTGGCGGCACCAATGCCGCGCTGATTTTCAAACGCTGGTCGGGGAAGTAGGATTTTTCATTCGAATCGCGCTCTCTTG
>Ga0209648_10002535_pt1 | contig 15167 bp, 27 predicted proteins | sample GraSoi2013_115cm_FD_185830 | JGI IMG/M metagenome (GOLD analysis project Ga0209648, IMG submission 185830) | Grasslands soil microbial communities from the Angelo Coastal Reserve, California, USA - Sample 9_17_2013_115cm (SPAdes) (version 2) | ecosystem: Environmental > Terrestrial > Soil >...
CCGACAACGACCGACTTCGAAACGTACACGGTGACGGCCATCGGCCATTACCTGCACTAGGCTCCGCGCGCCCCGCGGGATTGCCCTGTCTCGTGGGGCGCTTCTCCTTTCGAGAGGAGGGGCCCCATGCGCGTTCGCGTCGCTGTTCCGGAGGAGCACGTCACTCCGGACGTTATTGACCCGGTGCTCGAGGCGGTGACGCGCCTCAACGAGCACATGATTACGTCCGGCCAGACTCCGACCTCGCACGAGCTCATTCGGTCGGGCGCCATCTGGCGTCCCGAGCCCATGGGTGATGAGCACTTCGACCACGGAGCGACCATCGCGGCGCGCGGCTGGGGCGACTGCGACGACTGGGCGCCGCTGCACGCGGCGACGCTCCGCACGTCGGGCGAGGACCCCGGCGCGACGGCGCGCGTCATCCCTTCGGGCCCGAACACCTTCCACGCCATCGTGCAGCGTACCGACGGAAGCATCGACGACCCGAGCGAAGCCGCCGGCATGCACGCGATGCACAAGGCCGTCATCGGAGGCGGCGAGGCCATCGAGGTGTACGCGTGCGACCCGCACGACGGACGCGTCTACCAGGGCAGCCTCTTGCCCACGGTGGGGCCGCTCTCGATTCATTGCGGACCGCAGCTCTCGGTGCGCGGGTGTCACGTCATCGGCCAGGGCGACCTCTGGCAAGGACGCGTGGACATGCCCTTGTGCGGCTCGCCGCTCGTGGGCGTGAGCGGACACCATCGCAGGCGCCACCATCGCAGGCGCGTGCACGGCGCACTTCCGTACGCGATGAGCGTCACGCACTTGGCGGGCACTCCGACCGAAGCCCTATGCGGTGCGCTCTGCGGCGCCGTGCTCGCGGCCGACGCGGCCGAGCTCGCGACCGCGCTCGACCGCTACAAGCTTCTCGCGGTGCAGAGCGCCATGGCCGGCATGGGCTCCGAGGACGTGCGCGCGGCGCTCTATGCGAGCCTCCAAGTCGACTTTGAGAACAATCACCCGGGCGTCGCGGCGTTGCTCGCGGAGCTCGGGGCGCCCGTGCTCGGCGACTTCCTTCTCGACACGTGGACCCTCGCGAGCAGTATCGTGCTCGCGATTGGCAGTGTGATGCGCACCGTCTCGGGCGGGAGCTTTCTCTCGGATGCGTTCGATACCATTGCGAAGCCCGTAATGGCCATCTACAACGCCATCCCTGCGCCCGTCAAAGCCGTGCTCGCGCCCGCGACGCTCGTCACCGAATACGCGTACGCGCACCCGGATCAGATACCCATGTTCGGGGCGCTCGCTTCGAAAGCGAAGGACGTCTTTACGAGCGCGACCCAGAAAGGCGCTTCGACCGCCACGGCCACGGCGCAAGCGATGGCGGCCGTGCACCCGACGACGGTCCCGCCGACGCACGCGCCCGCCGCGCACGTGATGACGATGCACCTCGGCCCGGCTCCCAAGCCTCCGCCGAAGCCTCCGCCGAAGGTCATCCCCCTCCGGCCCGTGGTCAAGCCCTTGGCCCCTGCGCCGCACGCGGCCATGCCGGTCTCGCCGGCCGTCGCGCCTCATCCCATCGCTGCGCCCGCGCCCGCGCTCGCGATGCCGCACGCGCCCGCGTTCGCGCCCGCGGCGCACCTGCCCGGCATTCCGCCGGGCGCAACGCACTGGCATTGCGCGCCGCTTCCTGACGGTCACTGGGCGTGTAACTGGCAATGAACGGAGGCACCGTGTTTGACTTGAGGTCCTGGCTTCGTCGACTCCCTCGGCCGGCGAGCCTTCGCATTCACACGGGCGACGGCGAGGAGCGCATCATTGACCTCGGAGACAAGCGCTTTCGCTGGAACGCGTGCGAGGAAACCGTGCGCGCGGCCGGTGCGGTCAAGGTCGAAGCGCTCGACAAGGACGGTAAGATTCTTCGTGCGACGCGTCTCTCCGAGGACGATGCCTCATCGGGCAATGACGAGGAAGCGCAAGAGAAGTACTCCGCGAAGATTCTCGCGGGCGAGCGTCGCGAGATGGCGGCGATGTTCGACCGCTACGGACACGGAATCAAAGAGGCGTACCTCGCGGGCTCGACGGCGGCGAGCGCGAGCCAGGACAAGCTTGTCGACCTGGTCGAGGTCCTCACGCAGCATCTCTCGCTCGCCATCACGAACCTCCACAACGTGAGCGTAAACCTCGCGAACATCGTCCAGGAAGCGGCGCAGGGCGAAGGTGGCCGAGGCGATTCGAACGGCGCGCTGCTCGGCGCCGTGCTGACCAAAGCGCTGGGGGGCGCCGTGCAAGCGGAGCCTCCGAGCAAAGGAGCCAAGCGGCCATGAGCGGCGTCATCGAGCTTCTCGCGATGCTCGGCCTTCTCGCAGAGAAGGGTGGAGGTGGAGGCGAGCCGGGCCCTCCGGGTCCTCCGGGCCCTCCGGCTCCGTACGTGGCACCCGGCGAGCTCCCCGCGCTTCCGGGCGACCTCCCTCCTCCTCCCATCCCTGGCGTGCTCGTGCCCCCGTCGGTGCCTGTGCCCGTGGGACCTCTTGCGCCTCCGGGGACGCTCCCTCCGATGCCTCCGTGGCCGACAACGCCCGTCCCCGCGGGGCTGCCTTCGTTCCCCGGACCCGGGTGGGTGCCCGACATGCCGGTGACCGCGGCCGTCGCGGCGCGCGCCGCGTACTGGAACCCTTCGCTTTGGGACTACCCGTCGAAGACGATTCGCAAGCCGTACGTGCAAGAGCTTCTCGGGGGCCAGTGGGTGACCTTCGCGGCCGCGTGGCACCCGGGCAGTGCGGGCCCCAAGACGTACATGGCCACCGAAGCGTGGCGGATGGCGAGCGCGCCTCCCATCGCTCCGCCCTCGCCGTCGCCCGTCGCGCCGTCGGGGCAGCCGTGGCCCGTCGTGCCGTCGCCGACGTCGCGCCCTGCGCCCGTCGGAGCCGAGCCGCGCACGGGCGCGTGGCAGACGGATGCAACGTACATTCATCGCTACCAGGCGGCGCTTTCGTACCTCTCGACGATGTTCGGGTTTCCGAAGTGGAACCCCGGCGTGCTGGATGGCAAGTTCGGCCCGAACACCTCGAACGCGGTCAAAGCGTTTCAGTCCGACCAGCGTCTTTCGCCCGTCGACGGCAAGGCGGGCAATGCCACGGCGGCCGCCCTCGACAAGGCCATGGGCTACGGAGCCGGGCCCGGCATGCCGAGCGTCATGCCTCCCGATGCGCCCGTGCCCCCTCCGGGCGCTCCGCACGCAGGCGCTCCTGCGCCCGTCTCGCCGTACCCGGCGTCGGGCGCGTACAAGACCAACGCGGCGTACATCACGCGCTATCAAAACGCGCTGACGTGGCTGGCGCAGCTCGGGCACCCGACGTGGGACCCGGGGGGCGTGGATGGCAAGTACGGCCCCAAGACGATTGCCGCCGTCAAGGCGTTTCAGTCGGCCATGGGCTTGCCCGCCGACGGCATGGCCGGCGCAGCGACCGCGGCCGCGCTCGACCACGCGATGGCGCTTCAGCAGGCGGCCGCATGAGCGACATCGATACGCTTCGGTGGGGCGACACCCAGACGCTTCTCTTCACCGAAGCGGGCGCGGGTCCCGCGGCGCTCGTGGGCCCGACGGACACCAAGCAACTCGTCCACGCGCACTGGCCTCGGCCGCTCACGTGGAAGCTCATGTTGGTGATTCAACCGCAGGTGCCCGCCAACGAGACCGCCGACTTTGCTGCGGCGTTCTTGGTGACCTTGGGCGTCGGCGCGGGCATGGTGCGGGTGCCGCTCGGCGCGACAGTCTTCACGCTCGCGGGAGGCTATCAGCCGGTGACGCTCTTCTTTGAGTTGCCCGCGCAGGACGTGCAAGTGTTCGCGACGGTCAACGTCTCGCTTGCGGTTTCGACGTCAGGCATGAGTTTTCTCTTTGGTGCGTACATCGCGCCCCTGACCGAGCCCGCGGGCTACACCGAGATTCGCGACACGATGCTTCGCGTACTCGACAGAGAGCGTCCTCCGACGGACCTCGACTCGCAGGGGATGCCGCATTGGATGCCGCCGGGTTTCGACGACGGCGAGCTTCGCTACCGGGGAGGTCGCTAGATGGGACGCAAGCTTCTCTCTGTGCTGACGCCGGACAGTCTGTCGCTGTCGCTCTCCGACGGCGGCAACGTTCCGTCGCAGCCCATCGACGAAAGCACGCTCGTTCTCTCGCCCGGCGACCTCGTCGCGCTCGGCGCGCGACCGACGTTCGTGTTTCGTCCGGGAGGCGTGGCGACGGGCAACGTCTACACCGATTGGCTTACGATGATGGCCGACGTCGTCGTGCAGCAGGGCCCCAAGTGGATTGAGATCGACCCGTCGATTGCGGGCAGTTGCCACGTCCCGGCAGGAACCTGGAACGTCGACGATTGCACGATTCAAGCGAACTTGACGCAAGCGTTGTTCGTGACGACCGTGCTCATTTTCGACGTCGGAGCGCTCCTCACGTTCCGGCAGCTCCACTTCAAGTATTTGCGTCTTCGCTCGGACTCGACGGCGCCCGTGCTGACGACCACGGCGGGCGTGCAGCTCGACTTCCAAAACTGCAACATTCAGGCGCCCACGGCCGCGTCGTTTATTCGCTTCTCGGTGGGCACCTCGCTTGTGCGGGTCTGGGACTACTCGACGGTCAACGGGTCGGTCGGGTTTCAGACGTTCTCGACCGACGCGGGTGTGACGACCGTCGTGGACCTCTTTGGCGACGGCATCGTGGGCACGCACGCGTTGGGGGGCCTGGGGACGGCCATCGTCCTTCAACCGGCAGACTGTCGGGTCAATCTTCCTCAGGACGTCACGACGCTCGTTCTGAACTTGCTCGACCTGGCCTCGCTCGTGGGCTTCACTCCCGGTGTCGCGGGCAACTGGCAGCCTGTTCCGACCCTCGCGAGTGCCGCGCTCGACCAGCTAGCGGCGCCCAATACGTTGCAGGAGGTCAACGCCGCTCCCATCGTGGCCGCGGGGACCATCACGTACACGTCGGTTGCGACCATCGCGAAGAAAAAAAGCGGCAAGGTCCGTATCTCGATATCTATCTCGGTGACCTCGAGTGGTATCGCGGGCCTCGACTTTCGTATGTACCGAGACACGGTGAGCGGTCCCAATCAGCTCCCCCCGCATGGCTTCGAGTCGAACACGGTCGCTCTGTCGGCTCGCTTTACCTGCACGCTCGATTGGATTGACACGCTGCCCGACACCGCGGCGCACGTCTACGTCATGCAAGTCATTGCGGACGCGGGGACCGTGGCGCTGGCCAACGGAGACTGCGCGGTGGTCGCGAACGAGCTCTGAGCGGGGGAGTGGATGCACCTGCGCTCTCCAGAGATGATGGTGCTCGCGGCGGCTGCGCTGCTTTTTTCGTCACCGCGTCGCGGGTCGAGCGCTCCGCATACGGGTTTTCTGACGCTCGACGGTCTTCGCATGCTCGCAGGGGAAGCAGGCTTCTCCGACGTCGACACGGCGGCTGCGGTCGCGATGGCCGAGTCCGGAGGCAACCCCTCGGCCGTCGGCGATGGCGGGCAGAGCTTCGGCCTCTGGCAGATTCACGTGCCGAGTCACCCGGAGGTCGACCGCTCGCGTCTCTTGGACGCGCGCTACAATGCTTCGCAGGCGCTTCGCATCTCGCAGCATGGGTCGAGCTGGGCGCCGTGGACGACGTACCGAAACGGCGCGTACCGCGCTTTCATGCCGCAGGGGGTGTCATGACGATTGGCATCGCACGCATGGTCGAGCCGTTTACGTTTGGCGCGGACGCACTCGAGCCCTTCACCGACGACGCGCTGTCGGCCGTCGCGGAGCTCGGCTGCACGTGGGTGGGGCAGTACTTGGAAAACCTCACCGCCAAGACACGCGACCGCATCTTTTCGCGTGGCATGGGTCTCAAGCTGATTACCGAAGCGCGCGTTTCCGCGCTATCGGCCGACGTCGGCCGGCTCTCCGCGGACTTGGAGGTGCGGCGCTTGCGCGCCCTCGAGTGCCCGACGCGCGTGCACGTGACGATTGACCTGGAGAGCGCGCACGGTCGCCCCCTCGAGGTCGAGGAGTACGTGGACACGTTCGCGCGTGGGTTTAGCGATGCGTCTTTCGAGGCGGAGCTTTACGTGGGCTCGGGTCAACCGCTCGACGCGCGCGAGCTCTGGGCGCTCTTGCCGGACCGCTACTGGCGCTCAAGCTCGCTCGTGCCCGAACCCTCGTGCGGCTACTCGACCCTCCAACTTTGGCCGAACAACTGGGAGCTTTCGAAAGCCGGCGGTTTCAAGGTCGACATGAACGTCACGCAGGCGGACCGGCTCGGCCGCTTGCCTACCCTCTGGTGGCCCACATGAATCAATTGCTCTGGCCCGTGGTCCTGATGGTCGTGGGTGCGCTGACCTACGCGTTCGCGTCGCCGAAGCTCTCGACCTTGGGTCTCGTGACCTACGGGTGCGGGTGCTTGGTCTTCGCGTATTCGCTCTCCGCGCACATGGTGCACTTCCCATGAACGTCTCGCCGTCGATGGCGCCGCTTCGCGGCATCACGTGGCCCATGGTCGCGTACGCGCTTGTGCGCGAGCTTCCGTCGTCGCTCACCGTCGCCGGCGGTGTCATCGTCGCGGTCGTGCTCATTAGCAAGCACCCGGAGTCGGCTGCCGAGCCTCTGATGGCCGCCATCGTGCCGGGCGTCGTCGCCGCACTTCAGCGAAGTCGCCCGGCGGAATCGATTGACGTCTCGCGCGTGACGACCGGAGGGAGTTCCCCATGAGCATCGTCGCTATTATGGGCGCCGTGGCTGGCATCCTGACCGCCGCGGGCGCGCTGGTCGTCGCGCTTCGACGCCGCAAACCGAAGGACTAAGCTCGGGGGCATGAAGAAACCCGAGCCCCTGCCTCCAAAGGTCAAGCGCCCCTACCACCCGCCGACGCTCACGTTTCTGGGAACGGCCGCGAGCATGACGCGCGGTCAGGGCGGAAGCGCGAGTGACGCGGATGGCACGACGACCAAGATGAGCGGCCTGTAGCTAGCCTTTGATTGACTTCGCCGCGGGAGTGGCTATCCTTTGATGGCCTGGCTCGAGCCAGGCGAAAGGACGCCATGCCTGGCAGCCACAAGGTCGGATGTCGGTGCTTCACGTGTCGGAAGCACCCTGAGACATGTCTTCACCCTCTAGACCGGCAACGCACGGTGCCGGCCAAGGGCGGTGAGGTCGTCGCGTGCGCCGCATGCGGAGCCACGAAGCGAGCAGGTTCTCCCTGGGAACTTCATGGCCAGTAAGAAAGTCGCCCAGCGGCGCACACGCACCGAAAGCATTTTCATTCGCGTCACCGACGCCGAGCACGACCTCATCGTCGCCGCCGGCCGAACGCAGCATCTGCCCCTGACGACCTGGTGTCGGCAGGTGCTCTTGCGCGAGGCCACGGCGCGAGCGGCCGAGGGGCCCGCCGTCAAAAAGACGCGGGGGCCGTCGTGAGTCCGGCCCGTCGCCTCGCCAAAGCCACACGCGACCATCGCGCGTGCCTGATGGGTCTCCTCGTCTGCGAGAAGCTCTACGCCCGCTTCAATGCGGACCAACCGAGCCTCGAACAGCGCGAGCAAGAAATAGTCGCCCTGGAACATCGCTTCTCTCGCCGCTTCCCGCGGCAGGTGCCGCGATGAACAGGCACGAGCTCGCGGTGTTGCTCGTGCGCGTCGACCACGCGCAGCTTGCGCTCAAGAACGCTTGGAACCTTTTCTATGCCGCGGACGCGTCGGCTCCACCCGCGCCGGACCGGTTCGACACTGTCCCGCTTCCTGCTCTCTCGGTTCATCGCGTGTCACTCGAGCGCTTGACCGAAGGCGTGCGGGAGTTTCTCTCGACGGGTGGCAAGTGAGACGCTCCCTCGCGTGTCTCCTTCTGACCGTGACCGCATGCGGCGGGGCGCCCTTCTCTCCCGACGTTGGCGCTGGCGCATCGTCTGGAGTTGCACCCGACTCTGGGTGGTCCCTTTCGACCGCGGACGCGCCTACCGAACTCGCGCCGGACGCCGCGAGCGGGCCTTTCTCCGACGGTGGGCCTGGGGCTGACGTCCTCGAGGTCGAGGCCAGCATAGGCAAGCCCGACGTCGACGCGCCGGCGAGCGACGCCGGCGAGGCCAGCATAGGCAAGCCTGACGCGTTCGTCGACGACGCGGCGGCCGACGCGAGCCGCTGCCCCGCGGCCGGGTGCTTGTGCGTCGCGGCCGCGCCTCCCGCGTGCCCGGCCGGGTTCCCCTACGTTCCGCGCACGCGCGACGCGTGCTGCAATTGGCCGCAGCCATGATGACTCGCCTGCGCTTCGGGGACGTCGAGGTCGACGGCACCCACGTGCTTCTTCACATCACGGTCGAAGTCCCGGCCCTGGGACTGCAACATAAGACCGTCGTGCGGTTTACCGAGGACCGCGCGCACCAGCTCGTCAAGCAATTCCACGACGCCATCGCGAAGCTCGGGCGCACGCGGCTGGGTCCGGGCTAGCGCCGTGAGCGACCCCAAGTGCCCTCAGTGCGGCGCGGTCTACTGGCCGCATCCCACGGGCGACGGTTCCGAGCTTTGTTTTCATCTCGATGGCTGCGCAGTGATGCGCGAGGTGCTCGACCACCCCACCGTCCCCTCTCCGCCGATTCGCTTCACGATGGCCGCGCCCGACGTGCGCCGCGAGCTCTACTCGCGATGCGAAGTCCACGAGCCCGTCCTGAACGGCGAGCCCATCTACCTCTGTGTCTGTCGTCACTGCCGGCGCGTCGTCGCGCTCGTGCCGCGCGTCGCGGAGGATATCGACGCCGCGCCCGTGCTCGCGCTCATCGCGCACGTGGACGCGTGCAAGGCCGCGCCATGTACGCCCCTCGAGAGCGAACCGTGAGGCACCGCTGGTCGGGCTTCGGGTTCTGCGAGTGCGGCGTGCGTCGCGTGGTCATCACCGAAGAGTGTCGGCGCGCGTGCTTCGTGTCGGCCGACGGCCTTTGGCTGGGCAATAAGATGCCGCCTTGCACGAGAAAAAAAAGAAGTCAAGCACGAATGAAGCAGCTCGCTTTGCCTATTGACATCCCCTCAAAAACGTAACCCGAACCCACAACCCAACGAGGAAACCCCCATGGCCAACGCCACCCCCACCAAAATCGTCCAGCTCACCGCCGTCGCTGTCCCCGGCGAGCGTCGCACCTTCGTCAACGTGTACGGCCTGGACGAGCAATCGCGCGTCTGGCAGTGGAAGGCGACCGAAGCGCGCTGGGCGCCCTACAAGATTGCCAAGCGCGACACCGCGCCGCCGGAGGGGTTCTGATGCCCTACATCTGCAAGTGCTGCGGCACGCACCAGCCGGGGCAGTCCGACGGCTGGTGCGGCCTTCCCACGTGCCGAGCGGCCGCGACGCTCGCGAAGCAAGCGGCCGAGGTTTCCGAGGCTGGCATCCGGACGGCCGTCAACGAGCGCTGTCTCGTGTGCGGCCACTACCACGGAGGTCAAGGCGCGTGCGTTACGAGCATCGCGCTCGTCGGCTGCGTCCGCGGTCCGCTCGCGATGGGCGAGCATTTCACGTGCGCGACGTGCAAGCGCGAGCGAGAGCACCTGCTGTCTCGGTTCCCCAAGTGAGCATCCGAAAGCAAGCGCTCGCGTCGCGCGCGGCCGAAGTCGAGCCGCGTCGCGGCGTGCAGCTTCGCTTGCTCATCTGCGACGAGTGCCAGGCCGTGTGGGCCACCGAAAGAGACGAGGGGCACGAAGCGTCACGCCTCGACGGCGAGCCGTGCGCTTACCGCTGGCCCGGCGGCAAGGTGTGCACGGGCACGGTCGGTCCCATCTGGCTCGGCGGCCGGCGCGAGAAGGAGGCAGACCGCTTCACGTCGCAGACTCCGCGTCGCGCGGCGTACGGTGGCTCATGGTGCGAAGCACTGGGCGTCCCGTGGGGTACGGTCGACCTCGCCCTCGTGCGCAAGCACTACCGCGCACGATGCGGTCTCGTTCACCCTGACGTCGGAGGGAGTCACGAGGACATGGTCGCCCTCAACGACGCGTACCGTCAGGCGCTCTCCGAGCTCGGGCAACCTCCGGGGGCTGGGGGCGGCGAAGCCCCCAGGTAGGCGCGTGTGCGTAGCTGTCGCTCGGCAGGCGGCATGCCGAGCCCCTCGAGGTCGCTTCGGAGGGCCCCCCGTCCCCTCCACAGCCATCTCCCTTCCCCGGCCCGCGGCCACCCCCGGCCGTCGCGTCGTGCCCCTTGGAAGAACACAGGCACTGTTACCGCTACGAGGTGAGTGATGGTCGAAGGGAAGCTAGTGTGGGGCGAAAAAGGCGTGTGTGTATGCGGGCATAGCAAGGAGGACCATCCGGAAGGTCCGACGGGTCGGTACGCGAAGATGATGAAAGCGGGGTGCTGCCGCATCTGCTGGAATGTGCCGCTCGCTGGTTGCCCAGTTTTTAGGCCACGAACGTCGGGGAAACAATGAAAACAGCGATGTGTGAAGCGTGCGAGAAGATAGAGGAAACGGAAGCCGAGGACTCGGCCGAGGGGCCGCTACCTATCGGGTGGTACAGCCTTTACGTCGAGAAGGGCCGCGACGCGGAGATGCTCGAGTCGTCGACGGGGACGGTGTGCTCGCCGGAGTGCGCGGCGAGCTGGCTACGCACGTTCGACTGAACGCGCGTCCCCCTTGAGTTTCGCTGTATCCGCAAAGCGCGAAACCGCATAAAAAAAGGCTCGTGGACGGTTCAGGTCAACGAGCCTTCGTAGGGCTGCACCCGGGGGGGGATGGTGCCTACAGGCGCTCAAGCTAGCGTCGAGCCCCCCGCGAGGCAAGGGGCTTACGCGCTGCGCTCGCAGACGCGCTGGCTGGCTCCTTCCCAGCGCGAGAGGGGCTGCGGCTCGCTTTGCGTCGAGCACGTGGACCAAGAGCCAGCCATCGAAGTGAAACGCGTGGACGGGGCGCCTAGGGCCCGCTGGCTCGGCCTGATGACGTGCGGCCACATCTGGACGTGCCCCGTTTGCTCGCAAAACCTCCGCGCCAAGCGTGCGGAGCGCATCGCGGCCGCGGTGCGCGGTATGGGCGGCCGCTGGCAAATGCTGACCATCACGCTTCGCCATCGCGAGGGGATGCCGCTGCATACGCTTATGGTCGGTCTGATGAACGCGTGGCGTCGCACGCGCCAGGGTGGACGCATTCAACGTCTGTGGTCCGACGCGGTGACCGGAAGCGCACGCGCCGTCGAGGTGACGCACGGCGAAAACGGCTGGCACCCGCACGTGCACGTCCTGCTTCGAACCTCGGAGTGGACCGACGACGACAAGGACGCGCTGCTCGTTCGCTGGCAGACCGCGGTGCGTCGCGAGCTCGGTGGCGCGTGTACGCCGAGCGACGAACGCGCTCTGACGTGGTCCGACCCTTTCGACGCGGCCGACGCGGGGCAGCGGGAGTTTTACCTCGCGAAGCTCGGCCTCGAGATGTCGGGTATCGGAAAAAAGTCACGCGGAGCGAGCGCTTCGCGCTCGCATTGGGACGTCGCGCGCGACGCGGCCGAGGGAGACTCGCGGAGCGTGTGGCTGTGGCGAGAGTTTCAAGCCGCCACCAAAGGCCGGCGCATGTTGGAGCTCGACGACAGAGCATCGGCCGCCGCGAAAAAGCAATTGGAGAGCGAGGCCCCGGACCCGCGTGACGACGGCGAAGGAAAGACGACGCTCATTGAAGTGAAGCGCGACGACGTACGTGCACTTCGACGTCTCGAGTTTCGTTTGCCGGCTATCTTCGCGATGGTGCTGCAAGCGGCCGAGGACGAGGGCCCGGAGGGAGCGCGCACGTGGATACGGTACGCTCGGGACCACGCGCCGGTGCATCGGGCCCGAGTGCGCGACCCCGTGGCTCGTTTGGATACAGGGTAGGAGAACGACTGATGACCATGCCGCTTGACCAGCTCGCAGCCGCGGACTTCGTGTGCGCGCTGGGCGATGAAGAACTCGACCGCATCGCGGACTTGACGTTGCGCCTTCACCAGCGGAGCGCGCGGCGCGCGGGCGCGATTCTGCCCGAGCACATGATGCGCACCTACGCGGAACGCTCCGAAGTAGAACGCGACGGACTTCGCTCGGCCGTCAAGCATGTCGTGTGCTCCCTCGTTTTGTTGGATATCGTTCACGTTCCCCACTGAGAAACTTCTGGAGGACGGCCATGCCCACAGGCGACGACGTGCTGAAAAAAGTTGGAGACCTCATCAAGCTGTCGCAGTCCGACAATGAAGAGGAAGCGCGCACGGCCGCGATGCAAGCGACGCGCATGATGAAGGAGCATCATCTTGTGCTCGTGCCGCAAGCCGAACTCGAGCGCGTGCAAAAAGTCATTGGGGACGTGCGTGCGCTGGCCAAGAAGTACGAGGGCGAGAATCAACAGAAGATGTTGCTGGGGACTCTTCTCGGTTTCATGGCCGCGAAGAACGGACTGTTCTAGACTCGAGCTCGTGCCGACTCGGGGCCCGTCCGTCGGAGCGCTTCGCATCATCGTTCCCCAGGACGTCAAAGACGTCGCGGGCTACGTGGAGCGCGCGCTCTACTCGCTCGACAACGCGTCGTCGCACTGCATGACGTTGTCGCTTTCGACGCTCGGCGACTACAATACGGCGACGAACGCGATTCGCGCGTGGCTCATTGCGGTTCAAGATGTCGGGTGGCTGACCGACGACCTCTCGGGGCTGCACGCGCAGGGCGAGGCGCACGCCGCGACGTTGCGGACCTTCTACACGCGCTTCGCGGCCGAGGGCTGCGTCGTGCCCGGAGGGACGCCCGCGCCTCCGACGCGCCAGCCGTTTCTCTCGTCGGACAACCCCGCGCTTATTCCCACCGGGTTCTTCGGTCAGGACTTGGGTTGGCTCGCGGTGGCGTTTCTGGCTTTCAAGTACTTCGAGAGCCGACGATGAGCGTGGGGCCGCTTTTTATCGTGGGCATGCTGCTCGCTCCGAAGCGTGTCGCGGGCCAAGAGCTTCTCCCGACGGGCGAGGGCGCGCTGCTCGTGCTCGGCGCCATCTTTCTTCTCTCCGAGGTCGCGCACCGAAAGATGAAGCGATGACGGGCGAGCCGCTGGCGAAGCTTTTCGCGACGACCTTCATGTATTCCGCGTGCAAGGTTGTGGGTCCTGCTTTCTGGCCCGAGTGGCTGAAGGACCAGCTCGCGGCCCTCGATGACAGCGAGTGGCCAGGGCTCCGCACGCTCGGCCAGCTCCGACGCGTCTGCGAGTACGACCTCCACGTGGACGGCTCGACGTACATTACGCGAGCGCGGAGCGTCGCCGTGGGTCACTTTCTTCGCTCGGCGCACGACGTGTGGCTCACGGTCGATGACGACGTCTATGTGCAAGAGGACGTCTTGCGACGCGTCGTCCTTGCGTGCCGCGCGACGCGAGGGGGCATCGCCCTGCCCTACATGAATCGCGACGGGCACTCGATGACGTTTCGCAAGGTGAGCGGTCCGACGCTTTGGCTGACGCGCGGCGGGGTTCCTGTGGCGCGTGGGCTGGACGGTGTCGGGGTTCCTCCAACGGGCGACACGCTGCCGCTTCGCGTCGTCGACCGCGTGGGCTTCGGATGCGTCGCGCTCCACCGTGACCTCGTGGAAGCGCTCGCCGCCGACGCTCCGAAGTTCCGCGAGAAAGCTTTGGTGGGCGAGGTCGACTGCCCCGCGCTCTTTCTCGAGGGCGCGCAAGATGGTGAATGGGTGGGCGAGGACTTCTACTTTTCCGCGCTCGCGGAGCGCGCGGGCCGTCCGCTGCACGTTCTCCTGAACGCCCCCTGCGAACACGCGGGCATCGCGGCGATGCTCGATGGCGAGGGGCAGATTTGCGTGCGTGACCCCGAGCATGCGCGCATTCTCGACATGTCGTTGCGGGCGAAGGAAGCCCTCGTTTCCGACGATAGACAACCGGATAAAAGTCAAGGAGGCTAGTTCCCATGGCCAAAAAGAAGTCGCACTCGCTGTCGCTTCGCCCGAACGCGCGACCCATCATCATCCGTACGCCAGCACCCATCGTGAAGGTGCACAAGAAGCGTCACGCGCGTCGCGGTGGCGGTGGAGGTTTCGGCGGGGCGCGGGGCCTGATGAGCCGGGAGCGTATGGGCATCGTCCTTGGTGCGTTCGTCGTCGGGCTTTTAGAAAAGCAAGGCATCATGGCCAGCCTTCCGACGCTCCCTCTCATCGGCCGGACGGGCACCATCGGCGTCGGCGCGTACCTTCTCAGTGACGGCGGCAAGAACCGTCTCGCCGACGAAGTGTGCACGGCGGCGCTGGTGCTCGCGGCGCACGAGCTGTCGTCGACGGGGCACGTCGTCGGCGGCGAGGGCGACCCGGGCGAGGTCGGTTACGTCGCAGGGTGGTAAGGCGAGCTACCGCTCGCGCGTCACGACATGCAGCACGGCCGCTCGGTATGCGCGCGGCCCTCCACGAGATGAAGGAGTCCCTCATGAAGCTCAGTCTTTGGCGCTCTCCGCGGGTCGCGGTGGGCATGCAGCAACAGCAAGCCGGCTATCCTCGCGTCGTCGGGTACTACCCGGGTACGGGCGTTTACGGCTACGTGGCCGGCGCGGACCCGGCCGCGGGCCCGGTGATGGCGATGCACCCGCAGGTGCACCCGATGCTTCAGCACGCGCCTCCCATGCACCCGCTCGCGGTGCACCCGCCCCCTCACCCGGCGGTGCACTCGCCTCCGTGGCGTCCGATGATGGCGCCAGGCTCCCCTCCGCTCGGCGAGGGCCACGTGCCCATGCCGCTCAACCCCGAGACCTTCGGCGGGACGTGGGGCAATACGACCGGAGGCGGTGCGCCCGTGGGCACGACGATTACATTTTCCGCGCGACCGCAGAAACCCTTCAAGTGCTCGCGTCTACTCATCCGTCCGACGAAGTCCGGACCGACGGCCATCGGCAATCTGGTCGGGCAAATGTTCATCGGGACCGACTTGCAGCAAGGCGAGGTCGGAAACCTCGACCTCGAATCGCTCGGCGCGGCCAACGCGTTCGACACGTGGGTCAGTTTCAAGCAGTGCGAGCCGGGCGTGTGGATGCGCGTGCTGGCGACGTTGACGGCCTTTCCGACAACGACCGACTTCGAAACGTACACGGTGACGGCCATCGGCCATTACCTGCACTAGGCTCCGCGCGCCCCGCGGGATTGCCCTGTCTCGTGGGGCGCTTCTCCTTTCGAGAGGAGGGGCCCCA
>Ga0209648_10002537_pt1 | contig 15163 bp, 11 predicted proteins | sample GraSoi2013_115cm_FD_185830 | JGI IMG/M metagenome (GOLD analysis project Ga0209648, IMG submission 185830) | Grasslands soil microbial communities from the Angelo Coastal Reserve, California, USA - Sample 9_17_2013_115cm (SPAdes) (version 2) | ecosystem: Environmental > Terrestrial > Soil >...
TGGTCGTTATGGCTGGGGTCTGCGTGTCTGTGACCTTCCTAGCGCTTTGTGTCATACGAAATTCGTCACGCTTGAGCTGGGAGGAAATGACTCGAGGCCGGTTGCCGATGCGGATCCGGAAAAGATCTGGTACATCTCACACTGGGCCTCTGTCCGCATGTTGACCCGTCTCGGGTTGGCGGTACTCCAACACTCCACCACTCCTTTTTTCGCGCGCTCATCGATGTCGGAACCGCGGCCGGCGAGAAAGGTCTAGCATGGATGACTGACAACCACGAGGTTGAGCAATCGCGAACATTGAAGCCGCCATGCCTAGCACTCTCATCAATGTCTCCAATCGTTTGCCCGTAACCGTCCAAGAAGATCAGATCACCAAGTCTTCCGGTGGTCTGGTGGCGGCTCTGGACGGACTTCCCGAAGAACAATTCAAAACTAAATGGATCGGTTGGCCGGGCGCCGCATTCCCCGACAAAGATCGGCAACGGGAAATTGAGCAAAAGCTCTCCGAAGAATATGGTTGTGTTCCGGTCTTTCTTGGCGAAGAAGAAGCCACTGGTTTCTACGAAGGATTCTCCAATTCCAGTATCTGGCCCTTGTTGCATTATTTACCCAATTTTTTGCGGTACGAACCGGCCTGGTGGGAACACTACCAAAACGTAAACCGAACTTTCGCGAAAAAGGTGCTCGAGGTCGCGCAGGAGGGTGATCTGGTTTGGGTACATGATTACCAGCTGATGCTCGTGCCGGCCATGCTACGAGCGGTCGCTCCCGATCTTAAAATTGGGTTCTTCTTGCACACCCCTTTTCCTGCCTACGAAATTTTTCGCTGCCATCCACGCCGTTCCGAACTGATTGCAGGAATGTTGGGAGCGAACAGAATTGGATTTCACGCTTTTGGCTATTTGCGACATTTCTCCAGCACCGTCCAACGGCTGCTCGGCGTTGAAACAGGGCTCACCCACATCGCGAATGAACAACATATAGCGGCATTAGGTGTCTATCCGATTGGAATCAACGCGTGCAAGTTTCAGGATACACTCGATTCAAAAGAATTTCATCAGCGTCAGGAAGAGTTTCGTCTCGGACACCAGGGCAAACGGCTGGTCATTTCGGTGGAACGCATGGACTACACCAAGGGGATTCTGCGTCGACTCGAAGCGATCGATAACTTCCTGGCAAATTCGCCGGAGGATAACGATGTCCGTTTTCTATTTGTCAGTGTCCCGTCGCGGGAAGGAATTGAAGAGTATCAGCAGCTGGTACAGGAGGTTGAATCTCGGGTTGGCCAGCTCAATGGCAAGTACGCGACGCTAGTAGATAGTCCAATTCACTTCGTCCACGCCTCGGTTCCTTTCGTTGACCTATGCGCACTATATGCCTTAGCTGATGCCGCCTTGATTACGCCTCTGGTCGACGGAATGAATCTTGTCGCCAAAGAGTTCATCGCCTGTCAGCAGGAGAAAGGTGGGTCTCTGATTTTGAGCGAATTTGCCGGCGCTGCGGAGGAACTCTTTAACGCCTTTTTGGTCAATCCTTATGATTCGGCGGCGGTGGCCGCGACCCTTAAGCAGGCATTGGCTCTGCCTGAAGGAGAGAGACGAGAACGGATTCGGCCAATGCGGGAACACGTCCTCCGCTATGACGCTACACACTGGGCTCGCTCATTCATTGACGATCTGATGTCAAGCGCCGCTAAGGATGCCCGCACGGCGAAAGGCGATATCAAAGAGGTACGCGAGCTGGTTGGACGAGCTCTCGCTGGCGGGAAACAAATCGCGCTCTTTTTAGATTACGATGGGACGTTGCGTGAAATCGAGCGACAGCCTAACGCGGCGAAGCCCACTCCGGAGCTAGAGGAGTTGCTGCATCGACTGAGTCAGCACCCGAACCTAGACGTGACCATCCTGAGCGGCCGTTCCCAGGAAGACCTGGAAGCATTTCTGGGGGGGTATCCCGTCCGCCTGATCGCCGAGCACGGGGCGACCTGGCGACCACCAGGCCACAAGGAATGGGATCGGCTGGATAAAAACCTCAACTATGCCTGGAAAGAGGAGTTGCTGCCTATCTTGCGAATTTACGAACAGGCCACTCCGGGCAGCTTTATCGAGGAGAAACATTCGTCTATCGTTTGGCATTATCGGAAGGCCGACGAAGAGTTCGGCTCCTGGAAAGCGAACCAGCTAACGGAAGACCTCTCCGCATTAACCGCCAATCATCCGATCAAGGTACGTCACGGCAAGAAGATGGTTGAAGTGACCGCAGCCGAAAACAATAAGGGAGCAGCGGTTACCCGAGTGTTGGATCAAAACAATAATTACGGGGCGATCCTGTGCGCCGGCGATGATCTAACTGATGAGAGCATGTTTGAACTCAATATTCCGCGCTTGCTGACCATCAAAGTAGGCCGTGGCGCCTCCCAAGCTCGATTTAGGGTGACCGACCCGGCCGCTTTCCGAAAATTGCTCGACGACTTGTTTAAACCACGAATGGACGCGAATTTTCCCAAACCACGAATGGACGCGAATAGACACGAATAAGGTTGTCTTTTGTTCGCGACCATTGGTGTCTATTCGTGGTTGATCAGAGAGTTTGTATTTTCCCAAACCACGAATAGACGCGAATAAGATTGTCTTTCATTCGCGTTCGTTGGTGTCTATGCGCGGTTGAACAGAGTTCGGGTCTATTCGCGGTTTTTTCTTGGAGCCGCGGCGCAGAAAAAATCTTCGCGAAAGAACGAGATTTGGAGTCTAATTAGTGCAGACGAAACGAGCGGCTATTTTGCCGTGAATGGGGCTAAGATAGCGTAAGGAATGCAGCTCTGGGTGATCACGCGACTGCTATTATTGGTGGTACTGGCCAATGCCATGCCGGTGGTAGCAAAGAAGGTCTTAGGCGATCGATTCTCGCGTCCTCTTGACGGGGACGCCAGATGTCGCGATGGGCAGCCTTTGTTTGGCGCTTCGAAGACTATGCGCGGGATCCTCCTTTCGGTGTTGGCAACTGTAATCGGGGCGTACTTGTCGGGCCTGGGATACAAAACCGGAGCAATGGTAGGAAGCACCGCTATGGCAGGCGATCTCTTTTCCAGTTTTTTGAAGCGCCGGATGAAGCTGCCGCCAAGCAGCAGAGCGATCGGGTTAGACCAAGTACCTGAGTCACTGTTCCCGCTTCTTGCCTGTCGCAGGCCTTTTTCGCTGACCGCTTTTGACACAGTAGTCACTGTGGCTGCCTTCTTTATCGGTGAGATACTGATTTCCCGAATTCTTTACAAGTTTCGTCTGCGCGACCGCCCGTACTGATGGAACATCTCCCATGACCGAGGTTTTCGTCTACGGCACGTTCTCGGTGGTGACGGCGTTATTCCTGGAGAGGTGATGCAATGTAATTTCGGGCGGACAGTTGAGCCGTACGGCGACGATACAGGATCCGACACCGACGGAAGTGTAGCCGAGCATGTTGTGATATTTCCATAGTCCTGACGCCATATACCGCGGCAAGGCCGAATCGAGCGTGATAGGAATCGATCCGGGCAAGCAGATTTGTCCGCCATGGGTATGGCCGCTCAGCAGCAGATTAAAGTCGGCATGGGCCGCCTGACGATAAATCTCCGGGGTGTGCGACAATAGGATTGAGAATTCGTCGTGCGGGATCGGTAAGGCCGCTTTTTCAATGTTGTCGACGCGATAGTAATGCGCATCATCGATGCCGGCGAGATGGATTCGTTGGTCGCTGCGCACGATTGTTTCGCACTCGTTGAGTAGCATCCGAATTCCCATCTCCTCGAGTCCGGGAACCATCCTGATCGTGTCGTGGTTGCCTAACACCCCGTACACTGGTGCTTTGAGATGCGATCGCACTTGCGTCACTTCTTCCAGAGCCGCATCGAATGGGCCAAAGGTCTTACCGCGGTAATCACCGGTCAGAACACAAAGGTCGTACGTCAATTCATCAAGCAGCTCGGCTAAACGACGCATTGCACCTTGACTCATGTCCGCATGCATGTCGCTGATGTGGAGGATCGTGAACCCATCGAAAGCGGTCGGCAAGTCTGTTGGTTGGACACGGTTGTGGCGTACTTGTATGCGTTCGGCGTTGTTACACCCGTGCTGATACAACCCAGCAAGCTTCAGGGAATTGCGAATGACCGAGTGGATCGAATACCAGTTCTCAATGTGAAAGAAATTGATGCCACCACCAAACACGCGTCGCTCATGATCCTTTTCAATTCCAAGCCGCTGGCTGGTGTACACTCGCCCGAGGCGCTCCTCCAGTTTTGCCAGATTGTCCTGCTTCATTGATGGCCGCTTGCTTGGTGCCAAATGCGGTCGGCAGAGTCTAAGCCTGCTGACCCACGGTTGTCACGGCGCCGGTTTATCCCGTCCGACGTATCTGACTTGTCTTCACAGATTCTGGTCGGACCACTATGATCCGCCGCCATGGAGACTTTACGCGCTCGAAAAATAGCCGCAATCGTCGGTCTTCTATTCGGCTGGTTGGTGCTTCTTCTTTTGCACACGTGGGCGACACTCGCGATTTACTTCGCCAATTATCATCATTCGCTCGCCCGAACTCTGCTTCCGATTGTTTACGTTCTCGTCTTGATCTCGCTCGTGCTCTTCGTTCGGCGACACATTTTTCGTCTGTTTGCGGTTTTCCTGGTCTTTATCTTGGTCACACTTTGGTGGATGTGCATCCAACCAACTGGGCGTGGTGACTATCTACCCCCGGTAGCAGTGCAGGCGTATCCGGAGTCTCACGGGAACATCGTGACTATCCATAACCTCCGCAATTTCGACTATCGAACTCGCGATGACTACGATGTCCGCTATGAGGATCGAACCTATGATCTTAATCGACTCAAGCATGTCGATTTTCTGATAAACTATTGGGACGGGAAACGGGACACTGCGCATACAGCGTTAAGTTTTGGATTCGATGATGGTCAGTACGTAGCCGTGTCCGTCGAAATTCGCGGTCAGAAAGGGGACACTTATGAATTTCTGCGTGGTCTATTCAAGCAGTTTGAACTCTTCTACGTTATCGGAGACGAACGCGACGTGATTCGTGTCCGCACCAATTACCAGAACGAAGAGGTTCATCTCTACCGGACAAATTGTACTCCAGAGAATGCGAGAAAATTGTTGGTGGATTTTTTGAAAGGCGCCGACACGCTTCGTACCCATCCAAGGTTTTACAACACTCTATTCTGTAACTGCACGACGATGCTGATTGAGCATATCAATCGCGTCCTTCCGACCAAAGTCCCTTTTTGGCAGCGGCGCATGATGAACGGGTATACCGATCATGCGGCCTATGAGAACGGCTGGCTGGCTGGTCACGAGAGTTTTGCCGAGCTCCGAGCGAAATCAAACATTAACGGGCGTGCGCTCAAGGCAGACCAAGATCCCGATTTTTCAGAGAAGATCAGAACGCATTTCGAATAGGATCGGAGAAGAATAGCCGCAAGAGAACCGCCCGCAACGCCAGCGATGCGGGCGGAACGCAAAGAGCGGAGAGAAAAAAACAAAAGAGTCCATAAAGGGATCCCCCGTTATGGTTTTTTAGTTCCGCCCGATCCGCGAGCCCGCTTCGGCCTTTGCTACCTTTGCACCACACTGGCTAGGAATCTTGGTTTTCCGCGAGGATTCGCGCCTGGTCCGGCGCGCCGCGCCAAAGCCCCACTCGGCGCGTCACGGCCTCGGCTCAAAGACAATTGAACAGGAGCTAAGGGAGGGAACAGAGATTCTCCGTTATCTCTGTTACCTCGTGTTCTATGAGTTTGGTTGCGGCTATGTCGCGCTGTTTACTTCTGTTCAAAGAACTCTTAGGTTCGGAACTTGCGAAAGAGACTCTTGTTGACAGAGGAAGTCGAGAATCCTCTGTTAACTTCTGTTAAACTGTTTTTTTGCCGAAAATGAACCTACTTCAGGTGGTTAGCTGGTAGGAGATCGGCACAATGTAGTCGCCGGTAATGGATGGTCTAAACTGCCAATTGCGGCGGATCCAACGTTCGGAGACGCCGGCTAGATACGGTGAACTTGAGGTGGCAACGACCTTCACCATGCGGCCATGTTCAACGTGGATACGCACTTGAACATCGCCCTCAATACGCATCCGTTGGCCATCGTACGGATACTCTGGCGCGGGATGTGAGCTAGCGACCATGTCATCTATGCTTCCGACAACTATCAATCTGTCTTGTTCCCTCGCCTGGGAATTCAAAGGCGCGGAACAAAGTGTAGCGGTCGTTGCGACCGCAAGGATACTAACGAGGGATGGTGTTAACATAGCGATTGCTTCCTGGAGGATGAGGCGGACGGAATTCGACCGCTTTCATAGGATACAAACGAGAGGGTTTAATGGGGGGATCTAACTACTTGGCAAAGTAACTCAAATTCTGTGGTCTCTCACGCAAAAATTCGTTCATTTCAAATAAGGTAGACAGATGCGAAGGAAACGCCGGGAACGCCGACAACGCACGGGGTCGCCGAGATCGGTCAGAAAGCGCTTGACCGCCCGTATTCAGCGGCGACTGCCCTCTTTTGTTCTTGCCGTGTCACAAACCCCAGATAGCCATCGAAGGAATCTACTCACCTGACCGCGAACCGCAGTCGCCATTCGCTTGCAATAGGCCAAGCAGGCTCGGCATCGAACCGTCTTGTGGCGATTGGGTCTTGGCGCAATTTAAATAGGTCACCTCGATCGAACCAATTGATCGTTCACACCTTTTGTTGCTACGGGACAGTCGCTGCGAACACGCGCGGCCAAGCGATTTCTGACCGATCTCGGCGATCTCGGCCGTTGTCGGCGCTCACGTGTGCACCGCGATCAGGTTGCGCGAGCAAAGGTCGGAATCGTCCGGATTTTCTACCAACCGCTTAAGTTGTGCCGGAAATTGCTCATGGGCTAAACTGTGGGGTCGTGATCGGGCTTTGCAGTCTCAGTGGAGGTGGATCGTTCGTAACCGAATCCACGCTTTTCTCGAGCGGTTAACTGCGGTTGAGCTCTCGATCAAGGAGGTGTTTTCAATAGAGGACCTTGCGTGCTCAACTTCGGCGAAGCCGCTGCGAGTGAGCCGCAATTGTGCTGCTAATCTCGACCGTGAACCACTGCTGGATGGCGACCGGAATCGCTTCACCGGCGGAGAAGCAGAAATTGAGTGACCGGATATCGTATTGATCAGCTTGCGGACAATTAACTAAATCATTGTACAACCGCGGGAAGCCATACGTTTTGGTTGGCTTATAGGTTTGTATGGCGTCCAGCGCTAACCGTGGCTCAAATTCAGGTAGTAGGATGCAGCTTGCCCCCCGACTATGGAAGGGCAAAATCTGAGAGCCGAACCCAATTAGATAGCATATCGGGAACATAATAAGCGTTCTGTCCTCCGAAGAAATTGCAATCTGGTTAATTTGGATTTGCGTGGCCCGCGTCAGACTCGCGTGGGAATGGATCACTGCCTTCGGCAATCCCGTTGTGCCTGACGTATAGTAAATCGCGGCGGCACAGTTCTGGTCCAAGACTGGCAGACCAGCGGAATCGAGCTTCGCTTCGAGCAACTCACTAAAGGGCCGAGCGTATGTCGGGTGGCTCGAGGTCAGGTAATATTGTTCAACTCCAGGTAGCGAGGATGTGATCTCTTCTATCCGGTCAAAGAGTTTTGGTTCGCTGATAAGGACGCGCGCACCGCTGTGAGTGAGACAATACTTGAGGAGTTCGGGTTGAAACCGAATGTTAAGGGGTACCGCGATCGCACCAATTTTTAAGCAGGCGTAATAGCACAGCACTATTTCCAGACAGTTTGGCAACAGAAACGCAACGCGATCTCCTGGACTGATTCCTCGTTGCAGTAGAGATGCGGCCAAGCACTGCGTAAGCCGGGAAAGGTCGCCATAGGTGTAGCTCTTGGTTTCAAAAATTAGCGCGACGTTAAGCGGAAACTTGGCACCGTTGTTATCCAGGAGAGAGTTCAGCGTCATCGTGACATTCTCATCGCTTCCACAAAACCGATCTAGATCCCTCATGGTTGGACAGCAGAGAGTGATAGAAAAAGACCAACGTGATTCTTTTTGGTCTCCCAACTGCGCAGACGAATTTACAGGGAGGCGGCGATAATTTGGACCATCTGATCATAGGTCGGTACTCTGGGATTGTTGGTATAGTCGGGGAGTACCATCGACTGCTTGGCTAGCGCGGGGATTTCGTCTCTGGAGATACCAAAATCTTTCAGTGAAAAGGCCAGACCTATCCCGCTCATGAATTCGTCCACTAAGACTGGACAAGCGGCGGCGGCATCGGACATATCAACATCCTCGAGGCTTGGCTTAAGAATCCGTGCCAGTCGAGCGAACGCCGAGACCGCCGACTCCCACGTGAATTCGAGGCACGCGCGGTAAACTGAGGCCAAAGCCATACCATGCGGCGTGTTGGGAAACATCCCGCCAACTGCCATAGCAATGCCGTGGGGCAGGGCGACCCCGGCTCGACAAATCGACATGCCGGCAAGAGTATCAGCCCAAGCCATACTGCTACGCGCAGCCAAGTTCGCACCCTCCTGAACCGCCGTTGGCAAATCATAGATCACACGCCGAAGTGCTTCCCAGGCGAAGAGCTCGGTTGCCCCATTGCTTCGCGGGTTCAGGATTGATTCGAAGGCATGGCCAAGTACATCGAAGCCGGTCGTCGCCGTTACGATTGAAGGCACCGAGAGCGTCAGTTGCGGATCAACGATTCCGACCCGGGGAATCAAGTGAGCATTCGACAACGCCGACTTAGTTCGGGAAGCGGTGTCGGTGACTACCGCCACCTGGGTAGCCTGCGATCCCGATCCGGACGTTGTTCCGACCGCAACGACTGGCAGGGTTTTGTTGGACGGCCTTTGCTTGAAGAACAGGTAATCCCAACTGGTGCCTTCGTGTGTTGCCTCCACCGCTATCGCCTTCGCCGTGTCCAGACTGGAGCCACCGCCGATACCAAGAATCACATCGGCTTTAAATTTCTTGGCTAGCTTTGCGCCGGTCGAAATGAGGTCAACGGTCGGATTTGGCAGCACGCCGTCATAGTGTTCCCAATCCAGACCCAGGTGCTCCAGGAGGTCGCCGACAATCGGATACAAGTCACGCAGCGCGCCCTCCTTGGGCCCGCTAACGATAAGACATCGACAGCCGTATCGACTCACCAGGGACCCAACTTCGCTAATTCGCCCATTGCCGAAAATGATCTCACCAGCGTGTTGATATTCGAAGGCTTTCAAGGGCTGGATGGTTTGATAGTTCCAATATGAGCGCTGCGGGCTGCAGCAATTTCAGTCCTGCGACGACCTGGCTCTCCGCGAACGCCATAGGGTCGTCCCGGTTTTCTTGATAAATTCAGAAGCACCAAAAACGATAAGGGTCACTATCAGGACGGCGCCGGTGACTATTTGTTGTTCCTCCGGTGTTACGCCCGCGAGGCCCAGGGCATTCTGAACGAAAGCAAGCACCAGGAGTGCAATCAGGACACCGGTCATGGTACCGGCGCCTCCGAAAATGTTCACACCACCGAGAACGACAGCAGTGATCACGGGAAGTTCGAGCCCAATGGCAGTATCGGAACGGGCACTTGCCAGATAGGCAGTCAGAATGATCGCGGCCAACGCGGACATAGCTCCGGAGACGATAAAGACACCAAGAATGGCTCGGTTGGTACTAATGCCCGAGAACCGGACGGCCTCGCGGTTGTTGCCGATTGCGTACAACGCGCGTCCCCAGTGGGTTGCATGCAGGAAAATTGCGAACCCGATAAAGAACAAGATGAAAATGATCGAGCTCCACGGAATTGGCGTGCCGTCGATCGTTCCGAATCCAATATTTTGGTACCACTCCGGAAACCCGCTGACCCCGCGTTCGTTGAGAATAATCTGCGCAATCCCTCGGTACAACGCCAACGTACCAATGGTGACTACCAGAGAAGGCAGCACCCCATAAACCACGATTAATCCGTTGATGAGACCCGCCAGTGTGCCGACGATTACTCCTGACGCCATGGCCACTTCCACCGGAAGCTTTTGCTCGAGACATACTGCCATGACCGATGCGCAGAGCCCGACCATCGATCCGACCGAGATATCGATCTCGCCAGTTACAATGATCAATGTCATGGGCAATGCAACGATCGCCGCCGGTGTCATGCCCGCTAACGCAATTGAGATGTTGGAAGCGGTCAGGAAATATCGCGAAACATTAGCCCCACAGATGAAAGTCCCGATCAGCACGAAGAGAATGAACACCTCCCACCGCGCGAACGAACGACGTAACCAGTTCATTGTCTGTCCTGAGGTCATGATGCGGCTCTCCTCGGCGATATCCGGCCCCGTCGAGACTCGCGCTCGACCCGCTCGGCTCGTCTCGCCAAGTGACTGTAGAAGATAACGGTGACGAGGATCGCCGCACCGACGACCGCCTGTAGCCAAAACCGATTAATCCCAAGGAGTTGAACTCCGTTCTGCAAGACGGCGAATATCACTGCGCCGAGCGCCGCGCCATAAACCGACCCGCTGCCTCCGAAGATGCTTACTCCTCCGACTACTACGGCCGAAATCGCTTGGAGATGGAGCTCGGGCGCGATCACGGCATCCACTGTTCCGAAGCGAGAACCCCAGAGTACGCCGACCAGTCCGCACAATAGTCCGGACAGGATGAACACCAAGGCAATATGTCGCCGCTCGCTGATCCCGGCGAAACGAGCGCTCTCCTGATTGCTGCCGAGTGCATACAAATTTCTTCCGGTTCGCGTGAAGCGTGCTGCCAATCCAAACCCAATGGTGAAAACCACCGCCAGCCAGACCAGCAGCGGCACCCCGGCAAGGTGAACGCGAGCGATATCCCCATAGCTATCGGGCAACACCGTCGCCGAGATCTGGCGGCCACCGGCAAGGACGATCGCGCCCCCGCGATAAATCGCAAGGGTTCCCAGCGTAGCAACGATCGCCGGAATGCGAAAGACCGCGACCAGCAGCGCGTTGATGATGCCGAGCGCGCCTCCGACCGCACACCCGAGGAGTAACACCAACCCGATCCCGCCCTCGGGATGATGCTGCAGCCATTCGGCCGAAATGAATGCACTGGTCGCGACGATCGCGCCGACCGAGAGATCAACCTGCCGGGCAATGATGACAGCAGCTTCACCGAGGGCAACGATACACACCAGGGTGGCGGAGAGAGCGACCTGTTCAAGGTTTGCTCCCTGCAGAAAGCGCGGCTCGCGCGCTGCCACTGCGAGACCGATGATGAGAAGGGCCAACACCAGGCCTAGCTCTCGGATACGCATCAGCCGTGCGATGAGTCCGTGGGAACTACTGTATGACCTGGCCGGAGTGGTCGCCATCGATGTCTTCAAGGTGGTGCGCGGAGGAGCGGATGCATCCTGTTCTCGCTCCGCGTGAGCAGCAGCAAGTAGCATCGCCTCGCGATCAAATGAACCGCGGATCGATTCACCGGCGATGCGGCCGCCGCGAAACACGATGATTCGATCGGCCATCCCGATCACTTCCTGCGCGTCATCGCTAATGAGAATCACGGCGAGTCCTTGGGTCGCCAGGTGAGAGATGATGCGATGGATTTCCGCTTTGGCTCCGACGTCAACCCCGCGCGTCGGTTCGTCAAGGATGAGCACTTTGGGCGATGGGATCAGCCATTTCGCCAACAGCACCTTCTGTTGGTTGCCGCCGGAGAGAGTGTTCGTCAGCTGTTCTACTCCCGTAGCGACCACTCGCATCCGATCAGCGAAGTCGCGAGCGATTTGCGTCTCTTTTGCTCGATCGACGAGACCGAGTCTTTTGGCCAGCTCTCGCAGAATCGGGAGCGTCTCGTTTGCGCGAATTGGAAACTGAAGTACCAGGCCCTGTTGATGGCGATCTTCGGGCAGCAAAGAGATTCCCAGCCGCATCGCGTGCCGAGAAGAATGAAATCGAACGGCTTGGCCTCGTAGTCGGATCTCTCCTTGGTCCGGTCGCATGATGCCAAAAAGCATCTGAGCGACCTCCGAGCGACCGGAGCCGACCAGCCCAAAGAAGCCCAGGATCTCGCCGGCCCTGACGTCGAAGCTCATGTCTTCCACGAATCCAGCACCAGAGAGTCCCCGCACGCTGACGACTGGCATCCCAATCTGTGCATCTTCTTTCGGAAAGAAAGCTGCCGGTTCAGTGCCGATCATATATCGAACGGTTTGTTCCGGGTTGAGAGCGGAGGTGGGAGACGTGATGACACGCTTGCCTGAGCGCAGGACCGTAACTTCGTCGCCCAATCCCAGGATCTCGTCGATGAAGTGACTAATGAAAAGAATGGCGACCCCCTGTTTCTTCAGCCGTTCAACGATTTCGAACAGGCGGTCTATCTCGCGACTGGAGATGGTCGAAGTAGGTTCGTCCATGACGAGTACCCGCGCATCGATCGACAGAGCTTTAGCGATTTCGATGGCCTGACGTTCGGCGATACCTAACATCTTCACCGGCACGCGAACGTCGATCTCGATGCGGAGGCTGGATAGCAGTTCCTGCGCTTTGCTTGTCATTGCAGCCCAGTCGATCCCAAACGTTTGTCGCGGTTGGCGACCGACAAACACGTTCTCCGCGACGGTCAAATCGGGAAAAACGGCAGGGTGCTGGTGAATCACAGCGATGCCTTGGCGCCGTGCATCGGCGGCGCCAAGGATCGTGGTTTCTGTGCCATCTTTCAGGATCCGGCCGCTGTCCGGCTGATGGATCCCACCCAGGATCTTGACTAGCGTGCTCTTGCCGGCGCCGTTTTCACCAGCGAGAGAATGTACCCGCCCAGCGCGAAGGCTGAGATCAACGTCAATTAGAACCTCAACGGGCCCAAACCGTTTCGTGATCCCGCGAAGTTCAATTACCGGAGTCACTGAACTCCATACCGGATTGGGATCGTTCAAGTCTTGCGCCCAGGTAACGTCTCCGGGCCCTCCTGACGGCGCCGATTTCATGTCGATACTGGTGCGGGATCGCGCCCCTCTCTAGGGAACGCCGACAGTGCGGGAACGGATTATCATTCCGCAATCCGCGATCCGCGTTCCGCAATTGCTTGTGTAATGGTTAGAAGTTGTAACGTGAACTGAAGCGGCTCACCAGTAATGATTTGTCCGGTAGAGTCGATTTCATATTTACCCGGCCACTTGCCGTTCTCGATCGTAAAGGAGTCGCCAGGCTTTCCCTGAATCTTCCCCTCGGCGAAATATTTTGCCGCATAATAGGTGACATATCCGAGTTTGATGGGATCCCAGAGGTAGAATCCCTGGATCGTCCCATCTAGCATGTATTTGCTGGTGATGCTCGGGACACAATTGCCGGAGATCTTGATCTCGCCTGCCTTGTGCACGGACTCGAGAGCCCGCGCGACCGCGGGTAGACCCGGGCAAGTCGGCGCAAAGATCCCGGTCAGATCAGGATACTTCGTGGTTAACGCGACCGTAGCATCGAAAGCCTTTTGTTCGTTATCGTATCCATATACCTCATCCACAATCTCGATGTCCTTGTACTTCTTGAGTTCGTCCCGGAAGGCTTTGATCCAAGCGTTCTGATTCGCGGCCGTGGGTTGAGCGGATACGATCGCAACCTTCCCCTTTTCTCCCATAGTTTTGACCAAAAGTTGGGCGCCGAATCTACCAATTGAATCGCTCGTCGCTTGATTGACAAAGAATGGACGTCCTTCCGGAGCCGAATCCGCGTCGAAGGTCACGACCTTCACACCGAGTTTTTGCGCTCGCTTCATCGCGGGTACGACCGCATCGGGGTCACTCGGGGCGATTGCGATCGCACGGATATGGCGATCCGCTAAATTGTTGATGAGTTCGACCTGCGCCTGTCCGCTCGATTGGGTCGGACCGTAGTTGTTGGCGGTTCCTCCAATCTCTTTGGCGGCTATCCGGGCGCCTTCCAGCGTGGCGTTATAGTACGGATTGGTCGTCTCCTTAATCACCATCGCCAGCTCGAAATCGTCGGCCTTGACCGTAGTGGTGCTCACCGACAGCAGCGCGAATGTCGCTAGCGAGGTCAGTGTCACTAACAGAAATCCTTTGATACTTTTCGCGACTACCACCGGTACCCTATTGGTCTCCGCGGATACGGAATTACTGCCCGCAATGCCGATTGCCGGCACTGTGAGCATCGTGTTCAGAGGGGGACTCATCTTCATATTGCTCGGTGCGCTCTCTTTTTGGATTGTTGAACATACAAGCGTGGCACTGAATCGGCCGGGTGACGAAAGGGGCTCGGTCGCAGCGCCTGCATTGCCAACACTAGGAGAAAAGGACTCCTGGCGTGAACTGCTAATTTACGCCAGAATTATCGCAAAATGCGCGCGAAACACCGGAAGCCGACCATTCTACTGGCATTAACTTCTACCCACCATGGATTCTATCATGGCGCTGCGCGGTATGCTGCGGAGCATGATTGGCACGTTGTGGCTGACATGATTTATGACGCCACCATACCGGTTGGATGGAAAGGCGATGGAATTCTCTCCTTTGTCGGGCATTGGGAAGAATTGGCGAAGTTCGTGGTCTCGGCCCATCTCCCAGTCGTCGAGATTTCGTCGGTACGAAAGGATCTCGGAATTCCGTGTGTCATGGAGGACAATGAGGCCATCGGCCGTCTCGGCGCCGAGCATTTGCTCGAAAGAAATCTCAAGACGTTCGTTTGGGCGCCATTCTGGGATGACACGGTAAATGAGGAACGATTCCAGGGATTTGCCACTGCCATCCGCTCGGCCGGATTCGACTGTGTCCGGCTGCTGCCGGTAAATACGCGCCGGAGCGCTCGCTTGAGCCGGCACATGAACCGAACACTGCGTCGCAGATGGGTTATCCACACGATCCGGTCGCTGCGTTATCCGCTAGGCATTTTTTGCTATAACGATTGCGTTGCGGCAGACATCGTGGACGCCTGCATCGAAAGCGGAATTCTTTACAGTACGATCCAACGTAGTCGAACGAAGTCGCTTTCAGAGCTGATTCCCGAGCGAGGCTTTCATCTTATACTTGTGTCTACTACCTTATACTGTTATTACTCTGGTTCATAGTATATGGCCAGCGTGTGGCGTCATCCGCACTCCAAATTCTTTACCGCCTGCTTCCGGGACGCCTCCGGCAGGCAACGGCGCATCACGACCAA